>MDTB01010821.1_pt1 | contig 47516 bp, 36 predicted proteins | sample 811161 | NCBI WGS metagenome assembly MDTB01 (sample SAMN05326650, study PRJNA326480) | marine metagenome | isolation source: seawater | place: Mediterranean Sea | collected 2009 | reverse complement strand
GCCGGCATTCTAACCAGCTGAACTACCGGTCCGAAACATTACTTTTTGCTATCTTGGTGGGTGGTACAGGGATCGAACCTGTGACCCTCGCCTTGTAAGGGCGATGCTCTACCATCTGAGCTAACCACCCGAGCTAAAATTACAGCACCTTTTGGAAGAAGTAGCTACTAACTAAAAAGGTTAAGGTCCCAAAAAAGCCCCAAAACCTTGTCTCTCAAAATGCTAAACACGCCCTCACCTAAACTTTGCCACCGAGTAGATTAGTTAGCAAACAGAATTATAATTGTTTTCCTGATTTTAGCAATCAATATCCTTTCGTCGTCGTGGTAGCTATTCGAAAGCTCTTTGATAGTTTTTGAAGCTGTGAACCTCTGGCGTTCCTATCTCTAATCCTTTACGCAAGAATGTTGAGTTTGGGAGATATATCCGATTCGTTAAAAATTGGGTCGAGAAATCTCCTCAATGAAGATCTACCCACTCCAGGCCTAGAAACTAGGCTGGCCCATGATGACCCACGTTGATGATGTAAGAAGAAGAAGTGTATATCTTGAACTGAAAGTTTCAATGTAATTATTTTTTTGTAATTGGACATGTGGAAATTCTTACGGTCCAGACATTAAGGAGCTTAGTTACAAGTAAAAACTTGAGCAGGATTCATGATTTTTGTCACAAAAAGTACTCTCTGCAGAAATGTGTATTTGTGTTGTGACTCTGGTGCTGGTTCACAGCAACTATGGAATCTGGACTTCTTTTGGCGATCTAAGTCGAGTTGAAGACTTGAACTCTATTTTCATAACTGAACGTCGATATCCTTACAGTGGAAATAAAACTCTGGATTTTGTATACTATTCGTAAGGCGTAGCGAGGAAGCCTCGCTGATGCGCGCAACGAGACGTTTAAATGGTCGATATTGGATCGTTTAACCAATTAAAAATTGTAAAAGTAGCAGATTTTGGGGCTTACCTAGACGGTAATGAGCGCGGGGAAATACCGATCCAGCGTCGTGATCTCCCGAACGGAGCGGATATTGGGAGTTGTGTGTCGGCTTTCCTTTACTTTGGTTCCGACAACAAAATAACTGCTACTACTATCATTCCTAATGTGACTGTCGGAGAGTGTGCATTGCTCACCGTAAGCGATGTTAACAGGGCTGGCGCATTCCTCGACTGGGGCTTGTCGAAAGATTTGTTGGTACCTTTCGGAGAGCAGAAGACTCCTCTTAAGATCGGTGATTCATGTTTTGTTTATGTTTTTTATGACAAAAATACCGATCGCATTGTTGCCTCCACAAAGCTTAACCGTCATTTGAGTGAACAAGGTTTTTCGTTTAGAACTAACCAGGCAGTTGCTTTACAAATAGCGGCCCGAACCGATTTGGGATACAAGGCTGTGATTGACAATCGCAGTTTAGGGCTGATATTCGAGCCGGATGCCTACAGAAATCTTAAGGTTGGTGAATTCTTGCACGGCTCAATAAAGCGGATACGGGATGACGGAAAAATTGATTTGCTGATATCTCGTTCGGCATCGGATTTTGACGAAGACTTAGGCAAACAGATTCTTGCTTACCTAAGAAAACATGGAGGAGTTTCGAATCTTGATGATAAGGCTCCTCCGGAAACAATATACAAAGAATTTAAGGTGTCTAAGAAAAAGTACAAGTATGCTCTTGGAGGGCTTTACAAGAGGCGTCAGGTGGTGCTTGGAGCCAATGGTGTGCAGTTGGTTCACTGATCTCTAATTTTTGTTCAGAGTGAATTTGCGGAGCGGAAATAAGATGACGAGGGACAAACGAGGAAGGTAGTCATGATCGTAATTTATGGTGATCTACATTTAAAGGCAAGAGGGGTAATTCAAAATAGAAAAGTGCTTAGGTCGTGCATTTGCCATGCATACAAATGCGGCACAAAAAGGCCATGACCAGTTAAATGAATTTATAATTAAGGGAGAGTTTTATGTTTCGCAAGAAGAGTCTCAACAGGGCCATCCAATCTATAATAGCAGCGAGTGTTTCGGCAAGCTTAGCGGGTACAGCGACTGCCCAGCTTGAAGAAGTCATCGTAACCGCAACCAAACGTGAGGAGAGCATGCAGGACGTTTCTGTAGCGGTATCTGCACTTACCTCTGAAAACTTAGACCAGCTTGGGGTAACAAACTTCACTGATTATCTGGTTCAATTACCAGGGGTGACAGCTGGCGGTTCTGGACCGGGCCAAAACACTGTATACATCAGAGGTGTAGCGTCCACAACTCCCAATCTGACGACAGCAGGAGTTGCAGGATTGGCTCCAAATGTAGCTTTTTACCTTGATGAACAACCGCTTGCGCAACCAGGACGAAATCTAGATGTATATGTAGCGGATATGGAGCGGGTTGAAGTTCTCTCAGGACCTCAAGGTACCCTTTTTGGGGCAAGTTCTCAAGCCGGAACTGTTAGGCTGATAACAAATAAACCAGATTTTGAAAGTACTTATGGTCGAGTAAAGATAGGAATGTCGTCGATGACAGACGGAGGGAATAACAATCAGATCGAGGCGATGTTAAATTTCCCAGTGAATGATTCGCTCGCGATCAGAGGTGTAGTCTATCGTGATGATAAAGGCGGATTTATTGATAATGTACAAGGAACAGTAACGGCTCTTGAGAGCGCTAGGTTTCGAGAGGCAGGAACGATCCGATCAAATGGGGAGCCTGTGTCGCAACGTCGCGCTGGAATGCAGACTGCTAGTGCGATTGCGGGCATTAACCAGCTTCAGGATGCAATTGTTGCGAGTGACCCTAATGTCACGTCTAGACCTTTTATTTTAGAAGCGCAAAGAGTGCCAATAGACCCAACCGACCCCTCTACGTATAACCGAATCACCTTCGCTGCTGCAGACAATTCTGCAATGGTGGGTGATGACATTAACACGTCTTTATACGAAGGTTTCCGATTAAGTGCGTTGGCGAACATCGGAGATGACTGGAGTTTACTAACGGCATTTGGAACACAGGACCTCGAGACAGAAGGCGTGTTTTCTGCTGATCCGACTCTCGGGACTAGTAGACCGGCTATACAGCGCTATCAAAATGAGCATTTAAAAGATAGTTTTGACAATTTAAGCTTGAAGTTAGAGGGCAGGATTGGGGAATTGGAAATTGTCTATGCTGGGTCTTATACCTCTCGAGACACTGATCAAAGAGTAGATTATACGGATTACCTCTATACTGCTCAGTATCTTCCTTATTATATCTGTGATTCAACAGTTTCATACCCAGAATATAACTACGGGGGTTACCTTGCCACTGCGAGGAGTGATTACGCTAAGTATGTCCCTCGAGGAGCTTGTAATGCTCCTGATACTTACGCCACTATAATGAATTCGCTGGATGTTACTACTCATGAAATAAGGATAAGCACTGATCAAGATAAAACTGTAAGGTTGACAGCGGGCGCTTTCTTTAGTGATACTGAACTCAAAGAGCGGGTAAATTTCCGCTATCCTGGACACGTGGGAACGTATCAATGGAACATGTGCACTGGTGGTGTAGATTGTCCCACAAATTACGCCTATGAAGATGGATATGCTTCGAGGGACCCATTCGCGCCCGACGAGTTATTTAGAAACGACATTATGCGAACAGACGAACAAACTGGGTTCTTCGGTGAGTTGACGTACGATATAAATGACAACTTCTCTGCAACCATTGGCGCGAGATACTACAGCGTAGAGGTTGATATGGTTGGTAGCGCCAATGGATCATTCTCAAATTTTGCTTGGGGGACCGATAATCAGAAGTTCGGAACTAACATCAGCGATCTTTATGATGGCGATGGAAGCTTCACGTTTATCGGAGACTCGAGGCCGGCTACAACCATCACAGTAGATAGTTCGTCGACCTATGATTCGGTTTACGCGCAACTTTCGGAAGTGGACGCTTACAGTATCGGTAGAGGCCTTGTAGTGTCAGCGCCAAATGCAATATCGCCCAATGAGGTTCAGGGGATAATCAACGCAGTTACGGCTCCTGACAAGGCCGAAACTGATGGCACGATAGTAAAGTTAACGCTAAATTATACGCCTAACGAAAATGTGTTAATTTATGGTACATATTCTGAAGGGTTCAGGCCTGGAATATTGAACAGGCCCGGTGGAGCATCAACGTCCTCTGGCTATACAGTGCCATTCGAAGTGCAAACGGACGAGGTAAAAAACCTTGAACTTGGTTGGAAGGCGGACCTGGCTGACGGGACAATGCGCATTAATGGAAATTTTTTCGTTGTTGATGTAACAGATATGCAAACATCTATATTTGATCCATCTATCTCTAACTTGTTTTTTGCAGATAATGCGGCAGATGCTGAAATAGTTGGATTAGAGACAGATTTGTTATGGGCTCCTGAAAATTTTGAGGGTCTTACTATCAGCGCAGCGGTTTCCTTTTTGAGTACTGAAATTACCAACGTCTTGATCCCTACCGATGATGTTCAGGTTGGTGATGAGCTTGCATTTGCGCCAGAATTTCAGGGTAATCTTCAGGCACGATATGAGTGGGACCTTGACTCTGGCATGGTTGCCCACTTTATGCCACACGTCTCATACTCCGCTGAATCCTACAGTGATATTATTCGGATGAATAGGGACACGATTGACTCGTGGTCGATGGTTGGTATCACAGCGGGAGTAAGTTCAGACGGTTGGAGCGCTGAACTTTTTGTCGATAACCTGACTGATCAGAGGGCAGAGCTTGCTCGAAATTATGTTTTCGATAGACCTCGAGTGTCTTATGCTCGACCTAGGACCGTGGGATTAAGAATGATAAAGAACTTTTGATAATAGAGTCAGGCTTAATGAAGGTGAATGTGCCCCGTAAAGGGGCACTTTTTTTTGGAGTCAAATTGAAAAGTATCGATCGAGAAAATGTCGAGTCGTTGATGAGATCGAGCAGATTTGATCATGCAATGGAGGTATGCCATAAAATTTTGCGGGCACAACCGAAAAATGTGGATGCAAACTATTATTTAGCGGTATGTCTTAGATATTCACGAAAATTAGCGGAAGCTAACGATGTTCTGATGAGTCTTAGGAAACTAGCTCCAGAGCATGGGCGTGTTCACCAAGAAATTGGGCACACTAATTTAGCGATGGGGAAGCTTTTAGACGCTTTTAATGCGTTTAGAGTAGCCATACAATTTAATCCATCTTTGAAAGCAGCGCTAGCCGCACAAATAGAGATTCTGACAAAGTGGAATCAGAAAAAAGAAGCCCAAAAATTAATGCCTAAATTGGATAGGTTGCTTCAAATGCCTCCGACGCTAGTGGCTGCTATGGACCTGATGTCGCAAGGTAAGCTCGCAAAGGCAGAAAAACTTTGTCGCGATTTTTTATCCGTGACTCCTCATGACGTGAATGCGATGCGTATTCTCGCGCAAATTGGCATCAAGTTAAATATTCTTCATGATCCCGAATTTTTATTAGAGAGTGCGTTAAAACTAGATCCCGATGACGAGGATTTGCGTGTTGAGTATGTTGAGGTTTTAAAGAAACGTCAAAAACTACAAATGGCACATAAGGAAATTTTAATTTTGCGGGATAAGGAGCCACAAAATACCCAGTACCAGTCCATGCATGGCATATCTTGCATGCAGTTAGGTGAATATGATGATGCTCTGCGGCATTTTAAAAATATTTTAAAAAAGGTTCCGGGTGACCCAGGAACGCTGATCTTCAAGGGACATGTCTTAAAAACATGCGGCAACGGAGATGATGCAATTTTGTCTTACAAGGCTGCTACTCGGAGTAGAATGGGTTTCGGGGAGGCGTGGCACTCCCTTGCTAATCTGAAAACGTTTTCCTTTTCCAGTGATGAAATCAATGCAATGGAGCAACAACTTCATGATACGGCCTTGACGTTCCATGATCGCGTTAATATCAATTTTGCTTTGGGAAAAGCCTATGAGGACATTAATGATTTTGAGAGATCTTTCCGACATTATAAAGCCGGAAATGATCTTAAAAAAAGGCGAAGTAATTATAATGCAGAGCAAATTACGAATGAATTTCAAAAACAAAAAGTAGTATTTCATGCAGACCTTGTGAAGAAAGTCGGGCAGGTTGGATATAATGCTTCTGATCCGATATTTGTAGTCGGTCTTCCACGAGCAGGATCAACTCTCTTGGAGCAGATTTTGTCTTCACACAGTAAAGTCGACGGCACGCTGGAATTACCAAATATCCTTTCACTCGTAAATGAACTGCGTAGAAATCGACAACTCGAGGGTGATCATCGATATCCTCTAATTCTTGAGCAAATCTCGTCCGAAGAATTTAGGAAGTTTGGTGAAGAATATATCGAAGATACCAGTATACATCGAAAAAACGCTCCGCTATTCATTGATAAAATGCCAAACAATTTCAGACACATTGGCTTAATAAAATTAATGCTCCCAAATGCAAAAATTATTGATGCAAGACGCCATCCTATGGCTTGCTGTTTTAGCGGTTTTAAGCAGCTATTTGCGGAGGGTCAGGAATTTTCGAACGACTTAGAGGATATCGGCAAATATTATTGCGATTATGTAGATTTAATGGATTTTTGGCATCTGCAATTTCCTAAACAAATTTTACATGTTCAGTATGAAGATGTAGTCAATAATTTTGAAGATCAGGTCAAAGTGATACTAGAGTATTGCGAATTACCGTTCGAAGAGGCTTGTTTAAGTTTTTACAAAACCGAGAGAGCGGTAAGAACACCGAGCTCTGAGCAAGTGAGACAACCTATTTACAAAGGCGGTCTGGAGCAGTGGAGAAAGTTTGAGGAGTTTTTGGGGCCGCTCGAGCAAGTTGTCAGACCGTTTTTGTAGGGAAGTAACTCTCTACAACACTCAGCCTCCAGTAAATATGACGGTCTTATTCCCATCAAGGAACACTCGCCTATCAGTGTGATAACTAATAGCCCTAGCGAGCGCTATGCACTCATTGTCTCTCCCAACTCTCTCTAGATTTTCAGGTGTATGACTGTGATCTACTCGAGTGACGACTTGTTCAATAATAGGTCCCTCATCTAAATCGGGGGTGACATAATGAGCTGTGGCCCCGATTACTTTTACGCCACGGGCGAAAGCTTGTTGATAGGGACTAGCCCCCTTAAAACCTGGTAGAAATGAATGGTGAATATTTATGCATCTGCCGGAAAGTTTCTCACTTAGGTTTTTGGAGAGTATTTGCATGTAGCGCGCAAGCACTATTAACTCGACTTTAGATTCATATATAAGCTCTAGGAGACGTTCTTCCTGTTGGGCTTTGGTTGCGAGAGTGATAGGCAAATAAACAAATCGGATTCCCTCTCTCTCTACCATTGGTCTGAGGTCAAAATGATTTGAAACAACAGCATGAATCTCCATGTTAAATTCGTTTTTGCGAAGCCTATACAGTATATCATCGAGACAATGATCGTACTTCGAGACCATGATGATTGTTTTTACGGGTATTTCTGGATCATGAATTTTCCATTCCATTTTGAAATTTCGTGCTACCTCGCCAAAGTCCGATTTTATTTCACTAATATCGGCTACACTAGCGCGAGGCCGAAATACTGCTCGCATAAAAAATTTGTCAGTTGATTCGTCATCGAACTGCTGTAGTGAGCAGATATAACATTTTTTTTCAGCTAAATAGCCCGTCACTGCTGCCACCACACCAGGTCCAGCGCGGCATGTGCCATTAAATATGAAATTGTTATATTGTTGATGGAGACTCACCATCAGTTCATATACCTCCTATTTTTATTGGGTAAAGTTAGTGATTGAAAAGGACTGAATAATTACATTGATAAGCTTTATGCTCTGATGCTTGTCAATCGATTCGGGGCGCAGAGCGTATCTTCTGGAGACCAATAACGCAATATATTTATTACTAGCAGTTTTTTACTTAAAATTGAAATCGGTGTTATTCGTGCATTTCTCTTCATCATTTCTAGTAGTTTCCTTTGTAATTTCATCTTCGAGGGATAACACATGGCATGATGAAAGGCATATGAGCGTCACACCAATCGTAAAAGATGGGTCAGCGGCTAAGGATGCTGTTTGTGGCGCCTCCAAACCGCCGGCAAATATAAATACTGCCCCCTATAGTACCTTCAGGAAGTCCCGAAAATATTAGCAACTGCCGTATAGGGTACACATTAATCATTGATACATTTGTAAATATCAAGGGTGTTACAGAGTCAGCTGAGGACGAAAAATGGGCGATAATAGGATGATGCATACCACAGTCATGGTGTTCGTTATAACCTCGCCATATCCCATAAGTTTGATAGTGTAAAATATTTCCGTAGTAAGATCCGAAGTCATTGCATCGAGAACCCTCCTATCTCTTTAGAATTCCATATAAATGGCAGTATCCGCAAAATTATAAAGCTACACCACTGCTAGTATAGCTTCAGCAAACAAAACTCCAATGATGAATACGTCAATTGTGCGTCTCAGAGATATTCGGGGCGATAAACATGCCTTGGAAACGCGCCCATAACATCAACCAACCTAAATAAAAGATGGTCTACTATTCCTGCCAATGACTCTCTCCAGCGGGATGGACCGAAATATTTAGCGAAGGTCGATTTATCAGATGATCTTCGGCATTTGTGTATGTCTGTTTAGAAGGGTATGACGTTGGGTCCAAGAGAAAAAAGCAGATAATATTAACAATATGAGTTGCATATTTATTATGCTTTATGGTCGCATTGTCCTATAAACTCTATTTAGAGTATGACAAGGTGGCCACCATTGATCTTATTACTACCATAAAAAAGATTTGTATTGCGATTGAGATATTAAGGTCCATGAGATATCTCAGAACATCATTAATTCGCTGAGCTACTGGCCCAGATACGGTTGCGGTGCCCAAGAAAGTTCTGATTAAGGCTGGTAAGTCGGTTACAGAGCTATGGGAACATATATTTTATCTCCAACGACTCCAAAAAGAGTTGACCTTATGAATACCACTAAACCCTGTCCAAAAGAAAAATAAGCGAGAGCCATCCTCATCATGGCATAGTTTTCCAAACCGAGAAGTCCCTAGTTCAATATATGCAGTCGCATGGTTATTTGTGCAGATTCTTCATGAATACCCTCTGATTCGATAAGAATTAGATTTCCCTGTTGAAAGGTAAAGGGGTGAGCAATGCTTTATAAGAGTATTGGTCTACCGATAGTTAGTTCACACAGTAAAGAAAACCATTAAGATAGCGTGACTTCTGAAGTTGGATTGTGCCTCCTTGACTTTATTCTCGATGCCGAACTAAAGCACAGAAAAATTTTCAAAAGTAAGCGAAATGTCGTCAGAAATATGTAACAAGCGTCAAATTCCACTGATAAGTAGTTTTTCTCATAGGCAAATAACTGACCGGCACGGCTTGTAACTAGTACAGTGAATGACACAAAAGTTACTACACGAAAGGCGATATCACTAACAATTTTGGGTCTGAGCCAAGCAGTAAAAGTCACAATAGGCTTTGCAATATATTTGGGATGACAATTCCTTTGAAGTACAATCAGATGTGTTACTAAAACTACAGAAACAACATTTTGGTAGGCATAATGTTCTGTGGAAGCGAAAAAAAAATGTAATCAACATTAACGTTTTCATAAGTTTAACAGCATTTTTTAAACAAAAATAACACTGTAAAAATTTTTATTTTGCATTATGTGGCGTTATAGTGATAACCTCTTAATGTAAATTCTAGGATAAGCGTGCAAATCCCTGCAATATAAAAATGAAAACAAGGTGGGAATGTCATGAACACTCAGGTCGTTAGTGAAGAGGAGATGAGAGCCCTGTTGCCCGCTTATGAGGTGGAGGGGCAGTATCTTAGTCGTATCCGTAGGAAAATTTTATTACGAATTGGCATAGCCGTAGTGTTGTTCACAATTGGCCTAGCAACGATGATAATTTACCCTGATTTACAAATAAGAAGCGTTTTCAATGGATCTTCTCAAAATGTCACGACACCGATCGAAAGCATTACACTATTTAGGTTGTCTATTTTGCTACCTTTTACCATCCTATATTTGATCAGTTTTTTAAAAAACCTTTATTTTCGGTCCATGACCGTCATGTCACTTTTGATTATGTGTAGTTTTCTTTCCGTTGATGCGGAGTTTTATGTGGCCGCGTTGACTCAAGATCCCTCTCTGGGATTGTTAGGTATACTAGCAACCAGGTTAGCCTGTCTTTATCTTTTTGCATTAAACTATATGGATGTGCGTCTCTAAACCCCAATTTTTGGAATATCAATGCGTCGTTGCTTAACGATCGTATTTGTACTATTTTTGGTAAATTGCAGTACATACATTCCCAGTAACACTGAAGATGTATGTCAGATATTCGAAGGCAACGTAGATTGGTACAAAGACGTAAAAATTTCTCAAAAACGTTGGGGAATGCCTGCACACGTCATAATGGCGATTGTTTATCAGGAATCGAGCTATCGAGCCAATGCTCGGCCTAAAAGGCCAACTTTCCTTTTCATACCGTTGCCCAGAAGATCCTCTGCATATGGTTACGCTCAGGCTCAAGATCCGGCATGGAATGATTATCGTCGAGAAACAGGTAATTGGGGGCATGATCGAGATGATTTCGGAGACGCTGTGAACTTTATTGGCTGGTACTCGGACAAGTCTACCAGGGTTCTAGGTATTTCAAAGTGGGACGCCTTCTCACAGTATTTGGCATATCACGAGGGCTGGACAGGGTATCGAAATCAATCTTTCAAAAAAAAGCCTTCTCTCATAAAAGTGGCTAAAAAAGTCAGACTCATATCTTCTCAGTATCGAAAGCAACTCGATAAATGTGAAGGACGACTCGAGAGAAAAAGTAAGAAATGGTGGTTTTTAAGTTGAGCCAAAACCCTGCAATGGGCGGGTCATTGAGATACTTCATTGATCGTTTTCGAGAGTAAAACATGCAATGACACAGGTTGGTCGTGCAAAATGCTATCACCAACTCTTTAAACATCCTTTACCAACGAGATCCCAGAGGCTCGCATGTCCGATGACAAAACTGATGTAGTGATCATTGGTGCTGGCCTTTCTGGAATCGGAGCGGCCTGTCACCTCGTGCGAAATAGTCCTGACACCCGATACATTATCCTCGAATCGAGAAAATCACTTGGGGGCACATGGGACCTTTTTAGATATCCAGGAGTCAGGTCAGACTCAGACATGCACACACTCGGATACTCTTTTAAGCCTTGGCGGAGCAAGAACACAATCGCTGATGGACACAGTATCCTGAAATATATTTATGAGACAGCAGTTGAATATGGTGTGGACAAACATATTCGTTTTGGCCAGCGTGTTAGCAAAGCTGAGTGGAATAGTACAAGACAGCACTGGACGTTGACTTTACGAAATACGCTAGGTGCAAAAACTTTTTTGAAGTGCATATTTATTAACAGTTGCACAGGTTATTACAAATATGATGAGCCATACTGTCCATCATTTGAAGGTCTTGAGGAATTCAAAGGTCGTTTTGTTCATCCTCAATTTTGGCCTTCTAATCTTGATTATAAAAAAAAACGTGTTGTCGTCATTGGTAGTGGTGCGACTGCAGTTACTATGGCTCCTGCAATGGCTAAATTAGCAAGTCATGTTACTATGTTACAACGCTCTCCTACCTATATTGTTAGTACCCCAGCGGTTGACCCCACCGCTGAACTGCTTCGACGCTCTGTGCCTCATAGTGTCGCTGATGTGATTACTCGGTGGCGCTATATTGTAACGCAGATGATGATGTATCAATTCAGTCGGCGTTTTCCACGATATGTAAAAAACAAATTGATTAAGTGGGTTCGTCTTCAGATCGATGATTGTTGTGATGTTGAAACACACTTTAATCCTAGTTACAAGCCGTGGGATCAGCGTCTTTGTATCGTGCCTGATGGCGATCTGTTTAATGGGATAAGAAGGGGTGAAATCAGTGTAGTCACGCAACAGATTAGTAATTTTACCAAGGATGGGGTCCGGTTGGCATCTGGTGATGAGCTCAAGGCTGATATTATTGTTAGTGCTACTGGATTAAAAATGCTTCCCCTCGGCGGAATTTCTTTTCTGGTTGATGAGGTAATGATCGATTTGTCTCAATGCATTGGATTTCGTGGCGTTATGTTGAGTGGGCTACCAAACATGATAGTTTCTGTGGGTTACACCAACGCTTCGTGGACTTTAAAGGTTGATCTAATTAACGAGTATTTTTGCAGGCTCAAAAGATTTATGGGTCATAAAGGTTTTCGCTCGTTTTGCGTTGTGAATCAGCCGGCAGCTTCGGAGACAGAGCCTCTGTTGGATTTTTCCTCGAGTTACGTTCGGCGATCGATAGATAAATTTCCTCGTCAGGGTCGGAACGCTCCATGGCGTTTGTATCACAATTACATACTTGATATTGTTACACTGAAATTTTCGAGTTTTAAGCATCCTGGGTTGCGGTTTTATAAATAGTGGTACCAGGTATATGTAAGAGGAGCTTTAACTATACACTTTTGTAATCGAAAAATTCCACGGGTGATTCATGAACTTGTTTCGCTAGATGAACGTAACGTGTTTAACACAGAGGTTTTGAAATTATGGCGTCAATTTTTGATTGGGAGAATTTTGGATTGAGAAAATTTACTACTTTAGTGGCTACATTTTTTTTAACCATAGGTACTTGCGTGATTGGACATGAGGGTGGGATAGTCTTTATTACTTGCGCAGATAGAGAAATGATCCTTGACACTGACACCGCACGGCTGGATATTACAGCGTTCAGGACCGGAGATTGGACGCGCGGCGTAAAATTTGAAAATGGAGTTTCTCAGATTCGATTCCAGGTGATTACGTCAAACTATATAGAGGGCTGGGGTATTGACCGAGAAAGCCTAATGGCAGTAAGCCACCTACAGGTCCTTAAGAAGCCAGAAATGGAGCCAGTTGACCCAGTAGTAAAGGCCACTCAATGTACGAAGGAGGAGAAAGAGTCGCTCAACCAGATTTGATTAGAACGGCTAAAGGTTATGGGTGGTTGTTGTTTTAGGAATCTACCTTTGATTGTTAGGATGTAAAAGCTCAAACATCTATATATACAAATTACGTTTGCGCAGGTTCAGAATTTTCATTGGAACGCAAAGACGGCATCAGACATTCATAATTAGATGGCATCGAGAGAAACGTTGTCCCCAAGTGGGGTTCTTATCAATTGGACAATTTTGCCATGCTTGTGAGCATAAAAATACGTTGCTGGATGTACACTCAAAAGTTTTGAAGTGCACCCTGACTTACTGAGCCACCCGCGCATATCAATTTTTCCTGTCTCCATCTTCACGAGAATCTCGACAAAATTGCAGGAGTTTCGTAATGCTTTTTGTAATTATGTCCCGATTTATTTGGAGATATGGGTGGTCGAATCTGATCATTTTTTTGCTGATTTATCATGCAAGTATAGTGAAAACTTATTGTGGCCAAATCTACCTACCGCAATCGCCCACGAGAGACTTTTGGCTTCACTTTCGTTTAATATCCACCCCCGATACCACTCGTCAAACCCAAAGTGGACGTCAGGCCACCATGGGGCTTTATCAGTTGATTCGGCAATCAAGTCATGCGCTGTCAGCCAAGTGAGGTTCTCTCGATCGGTTCCGATAATTGGGCGCTGTAGAGGATGTTTTTTTGCGGTAACGTATTTCCACCAGTCGGTATACTGTTGCCTCATATTGGCGGTGGCACTCAGATATTCACCAGAAACATTACGCTCCTGCTTGGGATCATTCCCTTTGTCGAATAATTCTGGATCTTGATTTTCTATAGTTCTAACGCACCGCCATTTTCCGCCCATTACTGTGCGACACCCCAATTCTCAATGAGCATTTCCGCTGAGCAATGCTGCTCTCGTTGGTGAGCACACGGGATTTACATGAAAATTTGTAAACAAAATATTATTTTGAGCTGGAATATCTATCGTTCGAGTTTTTAATATGGGATTGTTGAGTCCAATGTCTCCGTATCCTTGGTCATCTGTTATTACTAATATGCTGTTTGGGCGCTCTAATACTACCCTTGCTTCCAAATTATTCAGAGCAATCGCAGGTAAAAAGATGTTGAGTGAAACAGAGATTACAGCAACTGATCGAATTTTCAATTTGCATAACATGCAGATCATAGGCTCTGTTTTTTGTAAAATAATGACGACATTCTTGTTTCACAAGTTAATAAAGAATCGAACTATTCGTTAGATTTTTCGTTTAAAATAATCATAATATGGATACTAATGACAATAGCTAATCCAAATAGGGGTAAAAAATTGACACAGAATAGACGTGAGTTCTTGAAGACATCGTTATTTGGGGCTGGAATGAGTTTTTGCTTTCCTAAAACATTTGCGGTTGGGGGAATAGAACATGGACAGTCGTCTCCACTAGCCCGGAAGCGGGTGGGGCGTCGACAAATCCACCTTGATTTCCATACATCGGAGTATCTGCCTAATATTGGTGAAGCTTTTTCCAAGAAGCAATTTCAATCTGCTTTAAAAATTGCAAATGTGGATGCGGTGAACATATTTGGTAAAGGACATCATAGCTGGAGTTACTATCCGACCAAAGTGGGGAAAATGCATCCTAATTTAAAATTTGATTTGCTCGGACAACAGATTGAAGCATGCCATGAAATAGGAGTCTCCGCTCCTATCTACTTTACATTTGGCTGGTCTCATAATGATGCAATTGATCATCCAGAGTGGTGTTCGCGCTCCGAGGATGGGAGCCTTCTGACCAACGGGCGCTTTGACAGTAATGCAGGACCTGATGATCCGAAGCCGGATTTCCATTGGATTTTCATGTGTGTTAACACTTCTTACCACGATCATGTGATGGAACAGCTGGAGGAGTTATGCAGAAATTATGAAATTGATGGTGTCTGGATGGATATTTACCAGGTCTCGCGTCCCTGTTACTGCGACACTTGTAAAAAAATGATGCTTGCAGAGGGCTTTGATCTCAGTAATCGTGATGAAGCCATAAGATTTTTGGCAAAGTCGTTCAAGCGCCATCAAAAATCGGTTACTCGTCTAGTCCAAAAGTATCATTCAGAAGCTACGGTTTATTTTAATGGATGTACTGCCATAAATAGGGGCGCATACAACTTTGAGCACAAAATGTATGAGTATAATACCATCCAAGACCTGGAGGATCTCCCTACAACCTGGGGCGGATACGACAAGCTGCCTATGCAGTCTAAATACTTCCTTAATGCTGGATACCCCATTACTGCAATGAGCGGCAAATTTCATACGGCTTGGGGTGAGTTCGGTGGTTTTAAATCGCGTAATGCGCTCCGATATGAGGCGGCTGCAATGATTTCGTGGGGAGCTAATTGTAACTTTGGAGATCAACTTCATCCGTCAGGGAAAATGGATCTGGCAACATGTAAAAATATTGGTGCCGCGTATAAATACGTTGAGCTTATTGAAAATTACGGCGTTGGTGGTCTCCCGGAAGCTCGGGTGGGTGTTTGGCGGACTTTTTCGGCAAAACATGATGAAGGCACATGCCGAATGTTACTAGAGAGCCATACCAATTTCGATATCGCCAATGTGGGAAATAAGGACTTAAAACAGTTTGATGTGATTGTTATACCCGGTAAAGCATGTTTGGAGACTGAGGATTCAGAGCGACTCAACAATTTCATCGATTCCGGTGGAGGTATCCTTGTGATGGGTGCCGGCGCGCTAGATACGGCCCATCAAAATAGCATGATAGATATCGGAGCTAAATACCTCGGGAAGAGTGAGTTCGACAAAGATTACCTCGTTGTGAAAGAAGGTCTTGGGAACGGATTAGTAAAAAGTCCTTTCCTTTGCTATGAACCAGCGCTACGTGTGGCTCCTGACTTAAAAACTAAAGTCTTGGCAACGATAAGAGAGCCTTTTTTTAGCCGGACTTATCAAAAGTTTACATCTCATCAAAATACACCATTTAAATTGGAGGATGCGGATTATCCGGGTGTCATTCAAAACGGTAATGTGATTTTCGTTGCACATGAGCTCGATGCAATGTATTACGATTACGGAGCTAGGTTGCACAGGGACCTGTTTGGTAATGCGCTTAGAATGCTGAACTCTCGACCAATGGTGGAGACATCACTGCCGAGCGCTGGAAGGATAAGTTTGTTGCACCAGCCAGATGAGGGGCGTTATGTGGTTCACTTGCTTTATGGGCCGCCTATACAAAGAGGTAAATGCGAAGTAATAGAAGACCTGCCAACTCTTTTTGAGGTGCCTGTGACGCTTGATCTATCGAGGGATATTAAACGCGCAACCCTAGTGCCTGAGATGAGAGTGCTACCAATGGAGAAGTTGGGTAGCAAGATCAAAGTAAAAGTGCCGAAATTCTCGTGCCACTGCGCGATTTCTCTGAATTATGCGTGACCTAATCCTGGCGGGGGGGGATCTTACTTCTTGTATCCCTTCAAAACATTAAGAGTATAGTTCTATCGTATTGTCAGATTGGTTTAGACTTTAATACATTGGCCTACAGATTCAATTCGCGTCGAGGCCACCTCTTGGGGTAATAATCGTCTTTTTTGTACTCGGAAAAACTCTCAACAGGATTTTTATTTTGCAGAGGATCACCAACCTCAATCTTGAGCCGCTCTAGCTCTGCGAGCAGTGTAGTCATCAAGATTTGGTTATCCTCATCGCTTGAGATATCCCGCATCTCCAACGGGTCATTTGCCACATCGAATAGCTGAGTTTTTTCGATGTGAGGGTAGTATATCAGCTTGTGAGAGCGGGTCCTGACCATCCGCTGAAGGTCCTTATATGCACCATATATAAATTCCCTAACATGATCCTTTTTACCCGATAGCAATCCGGCAACACTTATGCTATCTGTATTTTTTGGAGCATCGATCTCTGCGATATTAAGTATAGTTGGAAATAAGCTGTGCAAATAAAACATACCAGTTTTTTTTACGCCCACATCAATGGAGGGTCCTGCAAAAATTAGAGGGACGCGGATACTGTGGTCATACTGATTTTGCTTTCCAAGCAAGCCATGCTGTCCGTTTGCTAGTCCGTTATCTGAGGTAAAAATTATAACCGTGTTATCTGTTAAATCAGACTTTTCCAGATAATCTAAAAGTCGACCAATCTCAGCATCAAGGTGAGAGACCATTGCATAGTAACGGGCAATGTGCCACTTAATTCGGAGCTCAGTTCGAGGGAATGGAAGAAGTACTTCATCCCTGGCATTGTGGTCACCCTCATTAAAGGGATGCTCCGGAAGCATATTGTTGGGAACCGGAATGTCATCAACTGGATACATTTTTAGATATTTTTCTGGCGCATGTTTTGGATCATGTGGTGTCAGAAAGGAGAGGTATAGAAAGAAGGGAACCTCGCTAGTATTTTGTTTCTTTTTTAGATAGTCAATAGCAGAATCTACAAACAATTCATTGCTAAATTTGTTAGCTCTGCGGGTTTTGAAGTTGTCACTGTTGAGGTCGTTACCGTCATAGTCTGCGACTAGAGGGTTAAATTGCCCGCCTTCCTCGTGGAAAGACATTCCCCTCCCTAAGGGCATAAAAACGTTACTTCCAGAGGAAAAACTTCGACGCAAAGACTCTTCATCTATATGCCATTTACCTGTAATGAATGTGTCATAACCGTTTTGTTGGAGAATTTCTCCTAAAAGAGGTCCCCTAAATTGGTCGTTAACGGCGGTGGAGGGACCATATCCTGTTTTAAATAGGTGACGGCCTGTATTGAGCATTTTACGGCTCGGACCACAGACAGCTGCCTCCCAAGAGCCCTGATTAAAGACATGAGAAAAACTGGTTCCTCTTCGGGCAAGTTTGTCAAGATTTGGAGTAAAAATATGTTTGTTTCCTAATTCCCTGATCGTGCGGTAGTTTTGGTCATCGGTTAATAGAAATACAAAATTTGGACGTTCACCATTCCGCGACACCACCGCCTCAGTTTGTGATGAATCATAACGACACCCGAGCACGATCAGAGTGCTTAGAATTAAAGGCATCGCCGCTCTCATATGGTCTAACTCACTACTTTTGTTACTCATTTTAATTTTGAATAAGCCGTTGAATTAGCTTCAACGTGTTTATCTCGCTTCAACTCTTTTACAGCATAGTAAGCTGGCTTTGGAAGCTTATTCTTATCAAAAAGTAATGGATAGCTGGTCCTACCAGCGATGGGCAAGCCGTTTTTCCAGCTCTCATCATCTGTTGTACCCCAAAGTGCGACTCTGTCAATTTTGTCTCGATGTTTTATGAACAAATCAAACACCGCCCGATAACGAGCACTCAGTTTTTGTGAAATTTGGGTAGGAAGTCCATTTTTGTATGGGTTCAGTTCGCTTTTATTTAGAAATGTATCTATATGTCGACCTCGATGAATCCATGCTTCTGGCAGAACATCTATGTCAAGTTCAGTTATATGAACCCTGAAGCCAGACTTATGCAACGCAATAATTGCTGTTTCGATTTCTTCAATCGCAGGAGACTCAGAGTCCAATTTTATGTGGCATTGTATTCCTACACCATCCACTTTCACTCCGCTACTCTGAACTGTTTTTAGTTTCTGAATAATTGAGGTAAATTTCTTAGGTTTTTCTAGATGAAAGTCGTTGTAAAGTAGGCACGCCTTTGGGTGGGCCTCACGAGCAAATCGAAATGACAACTCTAAGAATTTGGGCCCGAGTATTTTATACCAGTCACTCTTGCGCCACTCTCCATCACTTTCAACTACCTCATTGGCAACATCCCAAGTATCAATATCTTGCTTGTAACGGTCCATGAGCAAGGATATATGCGACTGTAATCGGTTTATTAATTCATCTTTGGGTGTGGCTCTTTGGTAGGAATGGCAACTGTTACAATGCTCAACCTGTTTTATCGTCTCGGAGAACAGGCTTGCTGGAGTTTGCCTGTGCCAGGTAAGAGTGTGCCCTATCATGGACATCTTTTGGCTTCTGCCAAAATCCACAAACCTATCTACGGGTCCAAAATTCCAGACATCTGGTTCAGGGTGGACCTCGCTCCACTTTAGTGCATTTTCTGTTGTCACGGCATTGAATTCTTTACTTATTAGAGACAGCATTGAGGTGTCGTTTTCAACAAGGGTTTTATTCGATATTGCAGTTCCTATCAAAAAGTCACCTTTAAAAATTTGAGCGAGACCTGTCTCCACTATGTGTTGAGTTTTAGCATAATTTTTTAGTGATGTCAGAGATGCCAATGCGAGTGCACTGTTTATGACAAAGCGTCTCCTGTTTATATTCATGTAATCCTCAAAAAATTTGAAATTTACAAAACTTTTTTTTAGTTATTTCCTTCCCCAAGAACGCTGAAATAAGCTTTCTTCGGATTGCCTCTCTTATCGAACAACAGTGGGTAATTAGTTCTGCCTAAGATGGGCCAATCGTGCTTCCAGGATTCTGTGTCAAGAGTTCCCCACACTGTTACTCGAGATATGTTATCAGATTGCCTACTAAAAACATTAAAAATTGAGGCATAGCGGTCTGCAAGTTCTTTGCTGATATGTTCGGGAAGTCCGTTTGCGTAAGGATCAAGGAATCTTGCTTCCTTAGGAGGAATTTCACTTATGTGGAGCTGCTGAAGCGGAGGTTGTCTCACGTATTTCCAAGCCCTTGGTAGCACGTCCACATCAAGTTCAGTTATAAATACCTGATATCCTTGTCGCGCAAACCTTTCTATTGTCTGTTCAATCATATCTACTGAGGGAAAATCCTTCTCAAGTGAAAAATGAGATTGCATCCCAACGCCATCAATTTTAACACCACTCTTTTTTAGTCCACTCAATAAGTCGACAATCGCTTCCTGCTTTTTTGGATTTGTAAGGCCATAATCATTATAAATTAATGTTGCCGACGGATTTGCATTTCGAGCGAACTGAAAAGCACGTCTTACGTAGTCAGGCCCTATTATTTTGTACCACTTGCTATCAAGCCATTTTCCTCCCACAATCGCTTCATTAACCACATCCCACTCGGTCACCTCTTTATACCGATCCATTACTTTACTGATATGTTCTTCCATTCGTTGGAGCAGTAATTTTTTTGAAACAACTTTATTATCCTTTATGAACACATAATTCGGTGTTTGCTTATGCCAAACAAGGACATGGCCTGTTATCTGCATATTGTTGCGCTGCCCGAAATTGACAAACTTATCAGATTTATGCCAATTAAACTCCTTGAGTCTTGGTTGTAAGCCCTCCCACTTCATTGCATTATCAGCTGTAATTGCGTTGAATTCTTTGGCAATGAGGGTCAATAAACCATTGTCATTGGTCTCTAAGGTATCATTTTTTATTGAAGTGCCAAATCGAAATTGATCTTCAAATGCGACACTCAAGCTACTGAGAGTTTTTTCTTGATTGGTAAACCCACAACACCCAGATAAAAGAGCTCCAGCTGTAATAGTGGTATTTTTTATTAAATTTCTACGATTTATCATGTGATATTTGGAGCCCTTAGGCTTCTGTCTTGTGCTCAAATTTTGGGACCGCGCTTCTTAGTACGTTAGCGACTTATTAGTTGGCTAGTAGGGATTTGATGGTGACATGTGCCAAGAGTCAAGCGAATTTATTTTTACAGATTGATTTTCAGAGAATAGATATATTTTCATCCCATTATTTTTTGATGGATAAATCCTTCGAGCGATAGCCTGTTTTTTGTTCGCAAAAACTTCCACAACGGACCTATCGATAAATATTCTTAATTCCAAAACCTCTTCAGGTTGAAGATTCAAAGGTGCACTCTCAATGTCTTTTGGACTCCCCATTGGCCCAGATTTTTGGGTATCGACTTCAAGTAAATTATTTTGAGCATCATAGGTTACCCTTGTTTCCTCCCCCAGCGATTCACAAACACAAACTGCAATGCCAACCCTGAGGGAATTATTAGTTACTAATTTCAGGTTTAGCTCCAGACTGCTACCCGAAACATCTTGGATATATAATTTTTTCTCAGCTTGAATGGTAATTTCGGTTTTTCTGGAGTGCCGATAGCGAAGAGTTTCGATTTCCTCTGCGATATCTATCTCTAGCAAACCGTCTTTTCCGAGGTTCAGCACGCGCGGTAGGCTAAGTGTTCCTGACCAACCTTGGTACAGACGAGCTTCGAGATCCCTGTAGTCTAAAAGCCACGCCCACATAATTCTCCGACCTCTCTCATCTTCAAGACTCTCGGGCGCAAAAAACGTGTTATCAACCCAGCTCATTTGCGCATGGTGTTCGGGATAATATTGTTCATTTTTCCATTCCCCCACATAGTAACGACATCCCATTCGATGGCTTATGCACAAGAGTATGTCTTTATCTCCTAATCTAAAAAGGTCTGGGCAAGACACGTCCTCTTCTGCAGAAATGCCCTCAATTTGATGCGCGAACAGATCACCTATATAGTGCCATTTACCGTTTAATTGTGTTGCCTTTGCCACTGAGGGAGACTCTCCTCCAAAAATTGCATAGTAGTTGCCTGAAGAACACCATCCAAAAGGGTCCCAAGATCTGTAACCCCTTTTATGCGGATTTATACTTCCTGATTTGTCTGTTTCTAATTCTGTATCATCAGGAGTTATCGGGTTTGAGTTCAGCTTATCCCATTGATTTAGATCGTCATCCTTAGAGATTGCTAATGAATTACCCAAGTCGACCTCGTGATAACACATGGTGGGTACTCCATTGCTATTTAGAAAGCAGTTTCCACTGTACATGCCCCCTACCAACCCTGTTGGGTGATGTCGCCAATGGAATAGATCAGTGCTTGATATATGACCCCAGTGATCTGACTTTTTCCCAGAACGAGAGTCCTGAAAAATATAAAATAAGTGGTATCGACCTTTCCAATAGATTGCTCCATTTGGATCAAAGGGAACAGCAAATCCCTCAGGTACGGTAAAGTGATATCCTGGCCGATGATGATCGGAAAGGAGTTTTTCCCTATGCTCTCTGACGAGCATTGCTGTCTCATTAATCTCACGTTTTAAAGACGCGCTTCGCTGGTCTTCAACTTCTTCCCAGGCTAATGTCTTAGTGAAGACGATCCGCCAAATCCGGTCATCCTCCTTTTCTAGCTTGTATTCATATGTGATAACGCCCTTAGAAGTGGAGATTAATACTGGACCAAAAGTTGCCATGTTTTTCTCGGTGGTAACAATGGCATCCTCCATGTTTACCTGAATTTGTGACCAGAACGCTCCGGTAGTGAAAGATAACCGGCCCGTATTGAGAGATTCTTTTCGGTAACCCTTCGAATCCCTCCACCTCTCAGAGTAATGTGATATGACTTGTTCCGAATTACCTGACTGCCGAGCGTTGAAGTGAGACAGCATCAGCGATTCTATGGCTTGTTTGTCCAATGAATGATCCTCTTTCATGAGCGCAACACCTACTTTTGTCTTGTTTATTGGTAAAGAAACCAAGCGTTCTCTGATTCAGGTTTTTTTTTAATTAAACTCTTTTATGTTCTCAGATAAGCGTAAGTTAGGGGAGAAGATACGCGAAGAAAGTAAACTTTTAAAGACATCGTCTAAACTTGGCGCACTCGGGAGGATTCGAACCTCCGACCGCTCGGTTCGTAGCCGAGTACTCTATCCAGCTGAGCTACGAGTGCGTTAGAACTATTGCTCCGGGAGTAACTATAGTTTAGGCTGAAATTACAGTCAATCCACTCTGAATTTTTTGATTGCGACTATTACACTAGTGGGTTTAACATTTCTGTAATAACATCGTGAGCTTATTTTTAACACTTAACCTATATATGCTCCACGTGAGCGAGTATTTTTCCTTCGACATTTGCGACATCCGCACCAGAAAAAGATTCGTCCGTTTGCTGCGGTTTTCCAACCAAAGACTATGAGCTTTAAGTTGTCGAAAACCGGTTATTTAAATACTGCAGACTTCTGACCTCAACGGAGTACAGTGTATGAGTTAATTCGTACTCTTACGGCAAATTAACTTGTGCAGTGAAGCGACGGCTCCATGAATTCGCTTCTGACGACACCATTGGAGCCCGAACACCTGGGGGTTTGGTTTAAAGTCTCATGCAACAAATTTAGTGTTGGTTATAATTCTGGTAAAAAGACACAGACTATCGCTATTGATCCTACTTGGACCGAAAACGGTAACTATCAAAGCTCCGTCGTTGCGATTGACTGAACTTTTGCTGACCCGAATAGGCATATTTTGATGTTGGAGAAGCAGTTGGAGGGCTACTACGAGCGATACCCTTAGATAATTCCATTTGTCAGACTCAACGAAAGCATAGTCTCATCCCTGTTCAGGTAAATCTCCATCGGTTTGTCGAGCTAGATTAGCGAGTTTAATTTGACAGCTTATAGAGTATCAATAAGCGCTGATATCATCTAACTTGCGTACCCTTTATTAGGTGACTGAGGGGCCCAGAAAACTGAGAATTAACGATAATTTTTGCTCAACACACAAACTAAACCTTCAAAAAAGCAAATTCGAAGTACTTATTTTGATCTCTGGCTGGGAACCTCAGCGATAAACACACCTCGTGTTGGCGGTGGGTAGCCCTCCAGCGTTCTCCCACTTCCATCTGTCATGATAAAATCCTCAAGTGATTGGTACCTCATCCAATTAGTTTTACGCTGTTCTCCATTGCTTGTTATGGACACATCAACTAGCCTCACTCCTATGAAGCCCACTCTGCTTAGCCATGAAATCAGAGTCTTTACGCTAGGTATAAACCAAACGTTTCTCATTTTTGCATAACGACCTTGTGGAACAATTGAATACCTGTTACTACCTTCAACTATAAGCGTCTCTAAAACAATTTGTCCGCCGGGGCGGAGAAGATTGTAGAGCTGCTGGAGGTGTTCTAGCGGCGACTTTCGATGATACAAAACTCCCATTGAAAACACGCTGTCAAAAGCATGCAGGTTTGTTGGAAGATCTTGTATGCCGATTGGCAGGACGTCAATGGGCAAGTTATCTTCAGTGAAATGCTTGAGTGCTAGAAATTGGCAAACAAATTTTACAGATGGATCGATGCCGATTACTCGCTCCGCACCGGCTCCCAACATTCGCCAGCATTGGTACCCATTACCACAACCGACGTCTAATACCAGCCTATTCTCTAAAGAGTGAATGTGGTCCGCTATGCGATCCCATTTCAGGTTAGAGCGCCATTCACTGTCAATTTCAATTCCAAACAAGGAAAAAGGGCCCTTCCTCCAAGGATGAAGTTTCATCAAGATTTTTTGAAATTCGTCACGAGGAATAACCAATTGACTTGCATTACCGATTTGTACTTCGGAATCTAGATTTATCGGATGACCAACAATGTTGGGCAAGTTGTCAAGGCAATCAAGCCATAATGGAAGATCTCCCCATCGGGTGGTATGAAAATTTTCATTTAACAACTGGGGCAAACATTTTGCCAAAGGCGATAACACTGAGCCATTCATCCAATTCTGTAAGTTTTTGTAGTAGTGCACAGTCGTAATCTCGCTCCTAACAATGCAAGTATAAGTGATATGTTTTATAGTTACTTTGTTTTGTGGAGAGACTTCAAATAACATTATGAAAAAAGATAACATTCTCGTGATCGAGGAAAAGATTGCATATTTGGAGCTCGCTAATTCTCAGTTGGAAGATGAGGTATATAGACAGAAACTTCAAATAGATGCGCTGACCGCTTCATTGAAAACGGTTAAGGCTTTTATGGAAGTTCTCGATGACAGGGTACCTAATGAAAAGTTATCGGTGTTGGATTCTCCACCGCACTACTAGTGATTTTCGAGATTTTTGGTAGCAGGATTTCTATATCGGATCTCTCATTTGGCGTTATTTGTGAGCATGTATGGTGTACGGTCTATGAGGGAACAAAGAGGACAGCTTTTGAGAGCCATAGATGATGTTTTTGCTGACCAGAAGAGATACTCCATTAAACTTCGAGAAAGCGATTGTCGATCGCGTCTCGCGGTTTTAGAGCGTTTTGAAAAAGTCTTTAAGTCCTCTTACGAGCAGATTTATGCGGCAGCATTTGCAGATTTTTCAAAGCCCTCATCGGAGGTGGATGTTACTGAAATACTCCCGATCGTTTCAGAATTAAAATGTGTAAAAAAGAATCTTAAGAGGTGGATGAGGGCAGAGCGTGTTTTACCCACGCCAATGCTTTTCGGTACTTCCTCTAAAATCGTTACAGAACCACGAGGAGTCTGTCTCATTGTATCCCCATGGAATTATCCATTTAATCTCACTTTTTGTCCCATGATTTTGGCACTTGCGGCGGGAAACACAGTAATTTTGAAACCCTCCGAGATGACGCCCTCCATGTCAGCCGTGCTCGTAAGTATTATAACTTCGGTTTTTGACAAAAAAGAGGTTGCTATCTTCGAGGGAGATTCGGATGTCGCTGGGTATCTGACTAATCTTCCGTTTGATCATATTTTTTTTACCGGCAGTCCAAGTGTTGGCAAAAAGGTCATGGCCTCGGCTGCAAAGAATTTGTCCTCAGTGACGCTCGAGTTAGGGGGAAAAAGTCCTGTTATTGTAGATGATACTGCCCATCTAAAGAGCGCTGCAGAGAAAATTGTGTTCGGTAAGTTCTGTAATAATGGGCAGACATGTATTGCACCCGATCACCTCTACGTACATACTGCGATTTATGATGATTTCATGATTCACCTGGGAAATAGTTTGGAACGACAATACGGCCCGTCGGAGAAACTACATGAAAATCCAGATTACTGCCAGATTGTAAATGATACCCATTTTAAGAGGCTTGAACGCCTACTGGGCGATGCGCGAGAACAAGGTGCAGATGTGTTGGCTGGTGGTCGGGTTTGTAGGCAAAAACGGTTCATAGAGCCAACATTATTGACCAATCTCAACAGTGATTGCGATCTTATGCATGAAGAAATATTTGGACCTATATTGCCTATCATAAGATATGGGGCTATCGAAACCGTCTTAAAAGAAATTAACGAAAGGCCCAAGCCACTTGCGTTATACATCTTCAGCAATGACCGAGATTTCCAGAACAAGGTAGTTCGTGAGACTAGCGCGGGAGATACTTGCATAAATCAAATTGCTATTCATTTTTTACATGAAAAGCTACCTTTTGGAGGCGTTAATAATAGCGGCTTAGGTAAGACAGGAGGAAAATGGGGATTCGATACCTTTTCACACAAGCGTAGCGTTCTAAATGACAAGTTTACGCCATCCACCTTGCTAACGCCCCCTTACAAGCAACCTAAACGAAGCATCATAAAAGGCTTTATAAGATACTTCTTTTAATTCTTGACAGCGGGACTATTTTGACGGTGTCACTTCAAAGCATATATCGAGCAAAAATTATAGCACTGGAACCAGGTATGAGACTCTGAGAAACCAATTTTGTTTAATCTTTCGATATGTTCGTCAATCGTTTCTGGTATCAAAACGTCTTCAATTGACTCTCGTTTTTGACTGATTTCTAAGTCACTATACCCTTGACAGCGTTTGAATTGGTGGTGAAGGTCTGTAATTTTTTGGTCTACTTTAGCCTTTTTAAAGCGGATTTTTTCTGAGAGGATAAGGCAGCCGCCAGGTTTTAAGCCTTCGAATATCTTGGTGATTAGTGCGAGTCGCTCGCTAACCTGAATAAACTGTAGGGTAAAGTTCAATATGACTAATGACGCATTAATTATAGAGGTTTGACGAATATCATCATTGATTAAGGAGATTGTCGTATCCGGTCGGATACCATCTGCGTTGAGTCTTGCATAGTTTAACATTGCCTGGGAATTATCAATGGCGATGATGCTTACGTTTTCTACTATTATACTACACGCCACCTCTTGAGTGGTTGCTCCCAGAGAGCAACCGAGGTCGTAACAATTTGAGTTAGGTTGGACAAACCTAGCCGCTAGCTTCCCGCTTTTATCTATGATGGCCTTGTATCCTGGGACGGAGCGGGCAATCATGTCAGGGAAAACTTCCGCGACTCGTCTGTCGAACGTGAAGTTGTTCACATTTTGTTTTTCTTGGAACAAGAGATCTCGCTGATTATTTTCCAATAAAAAGATCTCCGTAAGCTCTATCTTTTACAAATGTTTTACTTCGAAATCTAACTTTTTCCCCATCTCTGCGCTCGTTATAACCGAAGTGACACCGGTTTCAGGTACCAAATATTTTCTGCATACTTTTTTTAGTGATTCTTCAGACACATTCAGGACGCGTGCTCGAAAGTCTATTAAAGATGACTTACTTCTTCCATTAAGTTCCTGATGGAATGCTGAAATTGCCTCGCTCACAGGTGTACCCGGCTTGTCTAAGCTACTTATCACCCCAAGTATTGATTCCTCGATTTTTCCAAAACTGATTGAGTTATCGAGAACCCACTGAACTGATTCATCAAAATCGTTGAGAGTTCCCTCTAGTCGTGGGTCACGATAAGAGAAAAATCGGAACGCTCCTGAGTTGTTATCCTGGCCAGCACCACCGCCATATGCACCGCCTTGCTCTCTTATTTTTCGATGCAGAAAACCGTTCCTGAGAATCCCACCAAGCACCGTAAGCGCAGCCGCATCGGAATGGGTGGAGGCCACTGTAGGGAAGGCTTTGGCACAATAATTTACTTGAGTGTTGGTAGTCCAACATAAATTTTGTGGTCTTAAATGGTGAGGATACCCCATAACATTGTCAGCAGGACTCGGATCAATTACTTCAACTCTCGGCTTAAATTTCTCCTCAATCTGAGAAATTGAGTTGTGAATTTTCTCAGAGTCCGCCACGATCAAAAATTGACAGTCTTCATCTATAATTTGCGAATGTATGCTCGCGAGTTTATCTGCAAGTTTAGATAATTCTTTCGGGTCATTGATTATTCGATCAAGCTCTTTTATGTGCGAAACAGAGGTCAGGCCGCCCCAGCGCTGATTCAAGTGCGCACTGGCTGAGAGTCCGCTGGCTGCCGATGCCATTGCAAGAGAATGCCCGTTGCTTACAACAGACGATTCCTTTTGGCTTTTTATTTGTGATACTAATTCCTTAATCCGAGAATGCTCGTCAAATCGTACATTGTATAAAGATTCTTGAAAAAATTCGGTCATGGATACCTGATTTTTCACCAACCCTTTCACTGCGAAACACAAATAGCCTCGGAGCATGTTTAGATTCGATTTGTCTGCTCTCACAGACGCTGATGCTGAATAGTTTCCCACTAAACTAGCTTGCCATCGCTGAGTGGCTTGATAGGTCCTGTTGCCAACACCAAGCTCAGTTACGCAGGCTGCGTAAAGTGGTATTAGATCGATAGATTCCTCTTCAAAAGATGGAATTGGAAATATCGCTTGTTGGTAGACAAGCCCATTTGTTCCAGCTTGGTATGCTGTGATTGGGACTGCCTTGATTGATAGCGGCATTTTTTCAGAGAAAGAAACGTCGCTGGGAATATCCTCGATACCCACTTTAGGGAGGAGATTAATATTCTCGCTCGCTTCTTGCCTACGTTTTAGCGCTATAGCTTGATCAACAATAGCTTTTTTTTCAAGCTCGGTTAAGTTGTTTTGCAGGTTTAGGAGCCTCTTTTTTTCTGTGGCCTCTCGTTGTTCTGCGAGTGTTCCATCCGGTGGCATGACAAGTCTGATCCGATGAGGATTTGCGAGGAGAAGTTTTCGGACAAGATTTTTGATAAATTCAGGGTCCTTTATCTGCTTACCGAGTTTTTTTAGGATAGGCTCCAGATCTAAAAGCGCGACTGGGTCACCGCGGTGGGTTGCGCTTGTTAAAGCCGTTAAAGCGAGGTTAAGGCCGAAGGGGAGGCGGCCGGCAGAAATTTCCCGTTGTTTCAATTCCAGCTGATGAAGGCTTGCAGAAACCTGTTCTTCGTCTACACCATTCTCAGCAATGTTTTGGAGAACGTTGAGTATGGAGCGTTCTACTGAATCAGCAAAAAGCTCCTCAGAGCCCTCAATACCGCAGGCGAAGCATAACTGTTTTTGTGAATCTTCAAGACCGCAAAGCGGTGATGGTGAAGTGCCAAATTCGCTTGTTTCCAACACCTGCAGAAGCGGAGATCCACTATGATCGAGAAGAACGCTGGACAGCAGTCGCGCCTGCATAGTTTCCTCTAAATTTGTGCTATCGCCCAAGAGCCATGCAATAATAACGTGGGTTTTTTTCTCTGATGGCTCGTCAGGGTTTGATGCATACCCCTCCACGAATTGTTTCGGCGCCTCGTAACGTTTTTCATCTTCTACTGCTATGTGACAATTTAACCGCTCAAAATGACGCAACGCCAATGCATCAAACTTTTTTTGATGTTCGGCTGCAGGGATGTTCCCGTATGTGATAAATATTGAATTACTGGGGTGATAGTGGACCCTATAAAATTCTTTGAATTGTTCATATGTCAAATCAGGAATTTTTGCTGGATCTCCACCGCTGTTGTAGTGATAAGTATTAGTGGGATATAGATATTTACTGGTAGTCTGCCAAAGGGTGGAATTAATCGAACTCATTGCTCCCTTCATTTCATTAAAAACTACTCCCTTGAAAGTCAGTAGCGTGTTCTCATCCTCAGCATCAGAGAATTCCAATCGGTGACCTTCTTGTGCGAAATCTAGGGGATCAAGGCGCGCAAAAAATACAGAATCTAAATAGACTTTCAGAAGGTTATCAAAGTCCTTCCGATTTTGACTTGCGAATGGGTATGCAGTCCAGTCGGAACTTGTAAAAGCGTTCATGAATGTGTTCAACGAACGTCGGATCATCATGAAGAATGGATCACGAACAGGATATCTTTCGCTCCCGCACAGGGCTGTGTGTTCTAATATGTGCGCAACACCAGTAGAATCCTCAGGTACTGTTCTAAGAGCGACCATGAAGACGTTCTCTTTATTTGCGGAGCTCAAGTGAATGTGCTGAGCTCCGGTTTCGATATGCGTATATTCTTCAAAGTCAATATTTAGCCCAGAAATATTTTTTACGCGCTTGAGTTCAAAGCTGTGATGTGATTTGGATTCCATGAATTTTGTTGACTCCAGAAATTGCTCTAAAAAACGTTAAATCCCGTATAGTCTACGTTATTTTTTGCATACAGTTTATGTAAAATGCCACTCTTGTATAATAATGTGAGCGGAACTTCAGTTCTAGGCCCTACTGAGTGCATGTATGCAAAGTGGTTATCAACAGGCCGACTTTGGGAGATTATAGTGATAAATTACAGAGCGCCATTAGAGGATTTCGATTTTCTCTTTAATGATGTAGTGCAAATGCAAGAAAACTTTCTGCATCTTCGTGAGGGAGCGATCGCAACTTCCGATGTGATATCGAGCATTTTCTCAGAGGCGGGTAAGTTTTGTGAAAGTGAGTTATCACCGATCTATCAAACCGGCGATTCTGGTTGCGTTTGGCAAGACGGCAACGTTACTACCCCTGAAGGCTTTCGAGCGGCATACTCTGCGTTTGTTGCCGCTGGTTGGACCAGTCTGAGCGGTGATCCCGCGTATGGAGGGCAGGGGTTACCATCTTCAATCATGATAGCGGTTAACGAGATGTTGGCAGGTGCCAATTGGGCTTGGTCCATGTATCCCGGTTTGAGTGAAGGTGCAATTGCAACACTCGAAGCACACGGAAGCGCAGAGCAGAAAGAAGAGTATTTACACAATCTGATTTCTGGGAAATGGAGTGGCACAATGTGTCTTACCGAGTCCCACTGTGGCACCGATTTAGCGCAAATTAAGACGAGAGCAGAGCCGGCCGATGACGGTAGTTATGTTGTCACGGGAACTAAAATATATATCTCGGCTGGAGATCATGATCTCACCGAAAACATAATTCACATCGTACTTGCTAGGTTGCCTGATTCTCCAAAAGGCACTAAAGGTATTTCTTTGTTTTTGATCCCTAAGTTTTTACCGACTGCAGATGGTTCTGCCGGAGCTCGAAATAATGTGAACTGTGGCTCAATAGAAAGAAAGATGGGTATCCATGGTAGTGCGACTTGTGTTCTCCACTTTGATGGGGCAAAAGGCTTTTTGGTGGGCAACCCCCACGAGGGTATGAGTGCCATGTTTACCTATATGAACGTGGCGCGCATTGGCACAGCAGCCCAGGGTGTTGCCGCTGCAGAGCTATCGTACCAAGCCGCTGCAGCTTATGCGAAAGACCGACTTGCAATGCGTTCCATATCTGGCATAAAAAATATAGATGGTCCTGCGGATCCAATTATCGTTCATCCTGATGTTAGACGAATGTTGCTGACTCAGAGGGCCATAGCAGAAGGAGGCCGAGCTATGGTGGTTTATGCCAGTCAGTTTGCAGACGTGTATAGAGCGGGAGTCACCACAGAATCGAGGGTGGATGCTGAGAACAGATTAGGGTTTTGTACACCAATTTTGAAGGGATTTTTGACAGAGCAAGGTTTTCTGTGCTCGAGTTTGGGTGTGCAGGTGTTTGGTGGGCATGGATATGTGAAAGAGTGGGGTGTGGAACAAATCATGCGGGATAGCAGGATCTCAACGCTTTACGAGGGAACCACTGGTATTCAGGCGCTTGATTTGATTGGAAGAAAAGTCCTTTTGGATGAGTTTTTTCAGCTAAAGATATTTACAAATGAAATCCTAGCATTCTGCGCGCAGTTTCTTCCGTGGAAACGTAACCAATATACCTTCAAAATGTTTCGAAGGGTTGTGGTGTTAGCGAGGTTAACAATTAAGTGGCGTTACCTGGCAATTCGGATTGGGTTGCGTGCTAAGCGTGATGCTGATTATGTGGGGGTAGCCTCGGTCGATTTTTTGATGTACTCCGGCTACGTATTCATGGCATATATGTGGTCGAAAATGAGCTTAGAAGCGCACAAGAAATTATCATGTAGTTTGGGTAATCAAGAATTCTTACAGGCAAAACTCCACACATCAGATTTTTTTTTCGCGCGGATATTACCGATGGCAGAGTCACACTCAAAAAATTTAATGGCGTCCATCGGTTCAGTGATGAATATGCCGGAATCTTCCTTTTGAAGGAAAAGCGCGAGTCATGTGCTGTCGGGAATAATTATTGGGTGTAACCGTTAAGTTTTGAGGGTACGTAATTTTGGAAAACAAAAAATGTGAACCGCCTTTGAGGATGCCCACAAGTGATTTTGCTGATGATAGCATCGGAAAAACGTTCGGTGAGTTGTTTGGGGAGGTTGTTCAACCATTGGGGGATAAAGGTGCCACTTTCGTCAAATCTAACACAAAAAAGACTCCAGGAATGGCTATGCGTCACAAGAGCGCTCAGGAGGACATCATTGTCGATGCCAATTTTTTGGACCCCTTAGCATACATAGAAGACATAGAGGCGCTAGATATAATTACTCATTGTAGGGCTGGAGTTCAACATGGAGTTTTTAAGAAAATGCGTCTCGGCAGGTATGATTTGCAGGCGCGACTGGATCTTCATCGTCACTCAGTGGAACAGGCGCGCAGGGCTGTCTGGAGGTTTGTAGGTGATTGCCGGCAAAAGGGAGCACGATATGTGCTCATCATCCATGGTAAGACTAAAGGTAAAAGTAAGCCCGCAGTTTTGAAAAGTTGCATAAACCACTGGCTTAGACAGCTTGATGATGTGCTTGCTTTTCATACTGCGCAAAAACACCACGGTGGCGCAGGAGCCACTTATATTCTCATAAAGAAGGGTTTGGTTTCCCGAGTATTGACAGCTGAAAAACTTGATCAGTCGAGGCGAAAAAAGTCATCTAATTTTTGAGTCTAGTTTTTTTTTAAGGCTAAATCTGGATTTGTAGAGAAGAAAAAAGATATTTATTGTGGAGTATAGGTTTTGAATTCGTTCTTAATTTCACTGACTGAGAGAGGCTTTATGCCGGATTGGTTGATCCGTAAGGGAATTCAGGCCCTTTTAAAGCAACGTATCGGTCAGCTCACAGGGTACTCTTTAGAGTCTGTGTGCCATGAGAAACAGCGTTTCATAGAAGCTCAAGAAAGTTCACCGGTTGCTCTTCAAACAGACGTTGCCAATGACCAGCATTACGAGTTACCTGCAGAATTTTTTGAGCGAGTTCTGGGGGATCACTTGAAATACAGTTGCGGCTACTGGAGTGATACCACGAGAACTCTGAATCAATCCGAGGATCTAGCGCTTGAGAAAACCTGCATTTTTGCCAGGATCGAAAATGGACAAAGGATACTTGAACTAGGATGTGGTTGGGGTTCTCTAACTCTCTTCATGGCTGAGAGATACCCAAAAAGCTACGTTACCGCAGTGTCTAACTCGTTATCGCAAGCAGACTATATCCGAAGTCAGTTGAAGAGTAGATCGTTAAAAAATGTTGACGTGATAACTGCGGATATGAATGTTTTCGATACGCAAATTGGCCACTTCGATCGAGTGGTGTCTGTAGAAATGTTTGAACATATGCGTAATTATCCTCTGCTTTATGAACGGATATCATCTTGGCTTTTGCCGGGTGGACTATTTTTCAAACACATTTTTGTGCACTGCTCAACGCCATATCTATTTGAGGTAAGGGACAGTAACGATTGGATGAGTAAGTATTTCTTTTCTGGTGGAATGATGCCTTGTGATGACTTGCCATCTCGGTTCCAGCGCCATTTGACACTTGTAGATCGTGTGGTATGGGATGGAAGGAATTATCAAAAGACTTGCAACGCTTGGCTAGATAATATGGACTCAAACAAGCCGGCACTTCTTCCGGTGTTGCAAAACGTCTACGGTAAATCTGAGGCAAAGCTTTGGTGGATTCGGTGGCGTATCTTTTTCATGGCTTGTGCTGAACTATTTGGATTTCGTGATGGGAGAGAGTGGTGGATTTCGCATTATTTATTCGAGAAAAAGTGCTGATGTTTGCTTCGATTACTGGATTTTAAATTGCTCAGGAGGATACAACTGGTCAGCGCATGCTTAATTTGGGTGGTCAAATCTGGAATTCTCATCTTTGTTACCTCAGGTATCGCAATGACTGTTGTTGCAGATGCAACACAACAATGGAACTTCGATGTATTTTTAGACGGAAAAAAAATTGGGTTTCATCAGTTTTTTGTAGAACAGCTTGAAGATGATTATCGAGTGGCCTCATCAGCGTACTTTAAATTCAAACTGTTTTTTTTTATACCAATCACTTATCGCCACAATGCAACTGAGGTGTGGCGCGACGGTTGCTTGCTCTCTTTAGAGAGCGAAACGCGGCGGCGAGGAAATGAGACCAAGGTAACTGGTACAAGCATTGGAAACATGTTTTTAGTCTCACATAATGGTGAGACTCACGAAATCGGTAATTGCGTTCGGAGCTTTGCTTACTGGGATCCATTACTTTTGACACATGAGTTTTTGCTAAATGGTGAAACGGGTAAATATCTTCCAGTATCATTGGATAAGAAAAATACCCAATCGGGTTTTAAAATAACTATTAAACCTCCAAGTGGCGAGTTATTGTTGAAATATAATGAGGATGGAAAGTGGATAGCGCTAGAGGCAAAAGTGAAGGATTTGGGAACAATGAAATATACTTTGGTCGAATGAACTTGTCGAAATATAGTTTACCACTAATGCTGTTTACTTTAGTTTTTGGATGCTTGGGTTGCAGTGTATTAGAAGAGATAAAGACTGAACCCTATGTTGATCTTGAACGTTTCATGGGAGAGTGGTATGTGGTAGCAAGTATTCCGACATTTCTTGAAAAAGAGGCATATAACCCGAAGGAATCATATCGACTCAACGCTGATGGAACAATTGCCACCACATTTACATTTAACAGCGGCGCTTTAGACGGATTCAAAAGAGCTTTTTATCCAACAGGCTTCGTACGAGATGTCCAGAGCAACGCGGTTTGGGGTATGCAATTCGTTTGGCCTGTAAAAGCTGATTTTAGGATTGTTTTTGTTGATACTGATTATAGTCATACCATTATCGGAAGACAGAAGCGAGATTTTTTATGGATAATGGCGAGACAACCGAATTTGGAAGAAAGTGTTCTAGAGGAGCTTATTCAACTTTCTGTCGATGAAGGGTACTCACGCGACGACATTATTTTTCCGCTCCATGATGGTAGCCAAAGAAACACATCCCCGCTTCCGGAGTCTAAAAAGGATGGCTAAACGTTGCAAAATAGCGGTGATAGGAACCGGCATTGCCGGCAACGTTGTGTCTTACTATCTTAATCAAGATCACGACATCACGGTTTTTGAAAAAAATAACTATGTCGGCGGGCACAGCCATACCCACTCCGTAAGCTCTCTTGAGGGGAATTATCAAGTGGATTCTGGGTTTATAGTCTTTAATTATGAAACTTATCCTCAGTTTACGAGGCTCTTGAAAAATTTAGGAGTTGAGGTTCAGACTTCCGAGATGAGCTTTGGGGTAAGGTGTGAGAAAACAGGGCTAGAGTATATGGGGTCAACATTCAACAGTTTGTTTACGCAACGAAGAAATTTGATTCGCCCGTCCTTTTGGGGAATGTTATTTGATATTGTTCGTTTTAATCGAACCGGTGCTTCACTTTTAGATAATGACGATACTGACATATCTTTGGAGGATTATCTAAAAAAAGAAGCATATGGTAAAGCGTTTAGAGAAGATTATCTTCTGCCAATGGCCTCCGCGGTGTGGTCTGCGGACAAAAAGATGATGAATCGTTTCCCTGCAAAGTATTTGATGCGATTTTTTTATAATCATGGTCTTCTGAAGATCTTAAATCGACCCCAATGGTACGTTATCAAAGGTGGTTCTAAAGCGTATGTAGACGCCATAACAAGAGGCTACAGACAAGCTATCAGACTTGACACTGCCGTAAACTCCATATCTCGTTGTGAGGATGGTGTGGTTGTCAGAACATCAATGGATCAAGAACGGTTCGACTATGTTTTTCTCGCCTGTCATAGCGATCAGGCACTCAGCCTTTTAGCTAACCCGAGAAAGCTCGAAAGAGAGATCTTGGGGGCAATTCCTTTCCAGGAGAATAACGCTGTTCTACACACAGATACTTCGCTATTGCCCAAGAATCGCCGCGCTTGGGCTGCGTGGAATTATCATCGCTTAGAACGCGAACAAGATGAGGTAGCTGTTACTTATAATATGAACATTTTACAGAATTTTAGTTGTAAGACTCAATTCTGTGTGACCCTTAACAACACCAGAGCTGTTGACCCGAGTAAAATCATTGCACGCATGAGGTACGAGCATCCTGTTTTTACCCCAGAGTCAGTGGAAGCACAAGGTCGTCAGAAGGAAATCAACGGACAAGATCGAGTGTATTTTTGTGGAGCTTATTGGCGCTATGGTTTCCATGAGGATGGTGTTGTGAGCGCAATGAATGCGCTGGATGACTTTGATAAAAGAAAACAAATATGACGAAAACTCGGGAAAACTATGACCAGTAGTTGCATTTATACCGGTAATGTTCGACATAGCCGGTTTGAGCCTAAGCGCAATATTTTTACCTACAAAATTTTCATGCTTTATATTGACTTAGATGAAATTGACGATGTTTTTAAGCCTTATTGGCTGTGGTCCGCTTCGTTACCCAATCTTGCTTGGTTCAGGAGGCAAGATCATCTCGGAATTCCGACTGAGGCTCTTGGTGATTGTGTAAGAGAACTTGTATGTCGCGAGACAGGAAGTCGCCCTGAGGGACCAATTAAATTGCTGACTAATCTCAGATATTTTTTTTATCGCTCAAATCCTGTCAGTTTTTATTATATATTTTCAGTTGACGGTCAGCATCTTGAGACTGTAGTTGCTGAAGTTACTAACACACCCTGGGATGAACAGCACTACTATGTCCTTACCAATGGGGCGCAAAAAGGACATGGTCGGGTGCAACGTTTTAGGGTTGATAAAACTTTTCATGTATCGCCATTCCTGCCGCTGGAAATGTCGTACCGATGGCGAGTGACGTCGCCGAGTGACAAATTAGCTATTAATATTCGAAATTACAAATCCAAGTGTAAAGTGCTCGATGTTACATTAGCCTTAAACGCATCTCCAATTACGTCAAAGAGCTTAGCGATGAGCCTTTTGTATTATCCTCTTTTGACTGTAAAAATATCTTTGGCTATATATTGGCAGGCTCTCAAAATCTGGTTCAAAGGTGTTCCTTTTTTTACTCACCCCGCGAAGCTCAAATAAGGCGGCAGTATGTCTAAGAAATCAATCCTGAGGCAGCGATCATCCAAATTACGCGGCATAGACTCTTTTTCCAAGCGTATTTTAGTCAGCCGATTGCAGATGATAAATACAGGTCGGTTAGTTCTGGTCGATAATGAGGGTTTAATGGATTTTGGTGTGGCCGATGGAAATCCTAATGAGATGAAAGTTACTATTGAGGTCCTAAACTGTAATTTTTACTCGGAATTTGTGTTTGGGGGGAGTGTTGCTGCGGGGGAGGCCTACATGGCGGGTCTGTGGCGATGCGATCGACTCACCGACCTTATCAGGATCTTACTACAAAACTTTGAAATTCTCGATGCGGTTGATAATGGATACGCTCGTCTCAAATCGCCGTTCTTCAGATTGGTGCATTGGCTGAACCGTAATACGCGATCTGGAAGCAGGAGAAATATTGGTGCTCACTATGATCTTGGGAACAATTTTTTTAAACTTTTTCTTGATCAGTCGATGATGTATTCCTGCGCTTATTATAATGATCAGAATTCTAATCTCGATGAGGCCGCAGAGGCAAAACTAAAGAGAATTTGTGACAAATTGCAGTTATCAGAACGTGATCGAGTGGTTGAAATCGGAAGCGGATGGGGAGGCTTTGCCATTTATGCAGCTCGTCGCTATGGATGTCACGTCACTACAACCACTATTTCAGATGAACAGTTTGCATATGCCGAAAAAAGGATCAAGGCAGAAGGATTACAAGGTTCAATAACTTTGCTAAAGGACGATTATCGAGCACTTAAGGGTCAGTTTGACAAGCTCGTTTCGATCGAAATGATCGAAGCTGTGGGTCCTCAGTTTTTAGAGGGGTACTTGCATACCTGTAGTGACTTACTGAAGCCACATGGAATAATGCTTATTCAAGCAATTACGATGCGCGACCAGCGTTATGATCGTGCCATCAAGTCTGTCGACTTTATTCAGCGTTATATTTTCCCCGGTGGCTTTATTCCTTGTATCTCCGCCATCTCTCTCGGAATAAAAAAGGCGACTGACCTGAGGTTACTAAATCTCGAGGATATAGGACCGCATTATGCGAGAACGCTCGAAGACTGGCGCAGACGCTTCATAGATAACCTTCCGGAAATCAGAGACCTCGGGTATTCAGACGAATTTATACGGATGTGGGAGTTTTATCTTAGCTATAGCGAGGGAGGATTTCATGAACGTATGCTCGGCAATGTCCAACTAGTGTTTGTCAAGCCACAAAATCGATTGAATTGGAAATCGCCTGAATAGCTGAGGATAAATTTTCTCTAAGTTATAACTACTACTTTTTTTGGCGACGCTTGAGTGGGGTTTGCGGCTGGAATTTTTGTGTCTCCCGAAATGCGTCGCTTTGTCTAACACAACAAATTAGTATACCAACAATCCTCAACATCGAAACTCACGCATGAAATTCCAAAAACATAAATTAGAACAAAAAAAATTACTTAAACGTTTGAAGCGAAATCTGGGTAGAGTAATAGCAGATTTCTCCATGATCTAAGATGGTGATTGCGTGATGGTATGTGTGTCGGGAGGGAGAGATTCTCACGGTGTGTTAGAGATACTTATCGGTCTACACCTTACTGCACCAATTATGTTTGAACTGGTTACGGTAAATTTGGATCGGAATCAGCCAGGTTTTTCTGAGACCGTGTTACCCGAGTATCTTTCAACTTTGGGTATTCAATTTTTTATCTACGAGAAAGACACCTACAGTCTGTTGATCAAGAAACTTCCTGAGAGCCACACTTATTACAATTTATGCTCAAGACTGTCTCGAGGAAACCTTTATGGATTTGCACAAAAGATCGGTTTAACTAAGATAGATCTCGGCCACCATCGTGAGGATATTGTCGAAAGTCAGATCTTAAAGCCCTCTCCGAATTTCGGCAACACCCAATCATTCACTGTGATATTTGCGGTTTTCAAGATGGCATGGAGCGAAAGGTTTTCAAGGATATGTTGCTCTCCTGGGAGAGGATTTACTCAGGTAGGACAGAAAATATTCTCAAAGGCCTAAAAAATATCTCGCGGTTACAACTTTTAGACTTACAGCTTTTTAATTTTGACGAATTAAAAGGTGTGAGTTGTGATAAAAGAGACGCAGATGCGGGGGGATATAGATTTAATTCGCGTAGTTAATTTGTGAATTGAATACCGTTAGTTTGTTATTTTAAATAAGGATTAATAAATGCCACAATTTGTTTTATCAACATCTTTAGCCTTTCTAATTTATCTTTGCATAGTTTTAGGTATTGGGTACTATGCATATCTTAAGACTAGTACTGCTGGAGATTTTCTGCTTGGGGGCAGGCAACTTACGCCCTTGGTATCTGCTATTAGTGCTGGTGCTTCTGATATGAGTGGTTGGGTACTACTGGGCTTGCCGGGCTATGCTTACGTTGCGGGGTTAGAGGCATTTTGGATTTCTATCGGTCTCGTCATGGGATTGGCAGTAAACTGGTTTTTAGTTGCAAAGCCTCTGCGAATCATCAGTTTTCAACTCGATGATGCAGTAACAATTCCTACCTATTTACAGCGTCGCTTTGCAGACACTAAACCTTGGGTAAGGGTGATTTCTTCACTAAGTATTTTACTTTTTTTCTTATTTTATGTTGCTGCTGGGTTAATCGCGGGCGGCAAACTTTTTACCGAAGTATTTGGTATTAACTATGAAATGGCCGTGGTTTTTAGTGTCGCAGTGATTCTTGTATACACACTTTTTGGAGGCTTTTTAGCGGTATCATGGACAGACGTCTTTCAGGGGATATTGATATTAGTCGCTTTGTTTATGGTACCGATGCTCGTTTTTAAAAAAGCGGGTAGCTATGAGTCTTTTATTGACGGCATCTCCGATAAAAACATCTATTTACTAAATATTTTTATTTCCACGGATGGCAAGGAGTTGAGTTTTATAGCCATTGTGAGCGCTTTGGCATGGGGTTTGGGTTATTTTGGACAGCCTCACATACTAGCGCGTTTTAAAGCGATTCGGTCTCCGAGGCATGTGTATAGAGCCGCTTTTATAGGCGTTGTATGGGCTTTTTTGTGCTATTTTTTGGCGATTGCTGTTGGATTAAGCGGTCTTTTTATCATCGATCAACCCCTAGAAGATTCAGAAAAAGTGTTTATTGCCCTAACGAAAATTATCTTTAATCCTTTGGTTGCAGGAGCCCTCTTAGCCGCAATTCTTGCTGCAATCATGAGCACAGTGGATTCGCAGTTATTGGTATGCTCCGCGTCTTTGGCAGAGGACCTTTATCCCCTTGTTAGCGAGCGGGAGTTAGCTAGCGCTGACCGATTGAAAATCGCTAGAATTGCGGTAGTCATTCTTGCACTAATGGGGACTTCTATTGCCATGAATCCAGAAAGTAAGGTATTGGATGTCGTTTCTTATGCTTGGGCGGGACTCGGAGCCTCATTAGGACCTACTATAATTGTAAGTTTATATTGGAGTCGGATGACATCGACCGGTGCAATTTTTGGCGTAATAGTGGGTGGACTAACAGTAATTGTCTGGTCTCGATTGTCCGGAGGGATATTTGATTTTTATTCATTGTTGCCGGGTTTCTTCCTCTCATTAATAGCTATCGGTGTGGGGAGCTTACTAACCCAAAGGAAACTATCAACTAGGGTGGTCGTTAGTTACTCGGAAATTCGGAAAGAGTTTTAAATGAATCTTTATGTAAATCTGCCTTAGCTATGAGGCTACATTTTTTCTGTTACCTCGATCCCCAGTAGCTTAAGTCCGGTAAAAATAGTCTCGCCGGTTTTTGAACAAAGCGTTAGCCTACTCTGGTATGTTTCGACCGCTACGGTAGATTTTAGGATAGGGCACTTTTCATAAAAGCACATAAAGGCACTAGCTAATTCGTAAAGGTAGCCGCAAAGCAGATGCGGCAGAGAGTCCTCCGCCACTTGTTCAAGGACTTCATTAAATTGGAGGATTTTTAGGCACAATTTTTTTTCCTCATCATTGTTGACTATCACTTTTGATGAGTATTGAGTCATCTCAACTTTGGCGCGCTTAAAAATGCTACAAATTCTGGTGTAAGCGTATTGCAGATATGGACCTGTGTTCCCATTTAAGGACAACATTGCGTCCCAGTTAAATACGTAGTCTGTTGATCGATGCTTGCTCAGATCTGCATATTTTATTGCGCCTATCCCCACTTTTTTTGCGATCTCCAGAATTTCATTATCATGAAGTGTGGAGTTCTTTATTGCGACTAAATCTGCGGCGCGTTGAATTGATTCATCGATTAAATTTTCTAATTTAACAGTGCCACCTGTACGCGTTTTGAATGGCTTACCATCGTTACCCATCATTGTCCCGAAAGGATGATGTTCTAAGGTCACTTCGTCTGAAACCAGTCCGGCAAGTCTTCCAGCGCTAAACACTTGCTTCATATGAAGCGCCTGTCGTGCGTCAATAAAGTATAGTATGCGATTAGCCTTAAGTATTTTTGCACGATGTTCAAGAGCTGCTAAGTCAGTGGTCGCATACAGATACCCGCCATCTGATTTGCGGATTATCATTACCGACGCTCGACCATTTCTGTCGGATATCTCATGAAGGAATATGACTTTTGCCCCTTGATCATCCACTGCTATCCCCGATCGGCTTAGTCTGGAAACTAGCTCTTCAAGTTGATGATTGTATGAACTTTCTGCTTTGATATGTTCTTTTTTCAAGCTAACATTTAATCGGTGATAAATATTTAGATTATGTTGAATAGACACGTCGATAAAATGTTGCCACAGACGAAGGCAGTGCTGGTCCCCGGATTGCAGACGAACAACATATTTTCGGGCTTGATCAGCGAAAGCGCTCTCAGAATCAAACCTAGTTTTGGCCCGTTGATAAAATTTTTCAAGATCGTTCAATACCAACTCAGCAGTTTCACCGCTGGTCATGTGGTACTCTAATTCCGCAATCAACATGCCGAATTGAGTGCCCCAATCTCCCATGTGATTTTGCCGGACAACTTTGTTTCCGAGGTGCTCATGCACCCTTGCGATGCAGTCACCAATAATAGTAGAGCGCAGGTGTCCGACGTGCATTTCTTTTGCTAGGTTTGGCCCCGAATAATCAATCACAACTGTTTTAGGTACTCGTGTAGATGTCCTCTTAGAGTCGTTTTCTGACAGTTGTTTGGCTATAAAAACCTTTTTTAAATGCAAGTTTATAAAGCCAGGCCCAGCGATTTCGGCGAGATCCACTAAATCTGAAAGGTCGGCAGCGGCCAATATTTTTTTCGCAAGATTCCTTGGATTTTCACCAGCTACCTTTGCAGCTCTCATTACACCGTTTGCTTGATAGTCTCCGAATTCTGGTCTGACACTCGGCCTTACTGACGGAGAGGTCTCGGTTGGAAGACCGACTCCTACCATCGCGGTCGAAAGTCGCTGTTCGAAAATACTTTTGATTGACATAAAAAAGTCGCTTTGGATTCTCTCAGCAGATTGTAAATTCAGAGGCGATTAAAGCAAAGAAAAAACTGTCAAGTGATAAATGATTTAATTACGCCATGAGCATGATTGCCTTGATAAAAGCTACTTTGCTATGATTAACTTAATGGGGGCGACAGATCTTAAAGTTTTTGCCTTCATTTGATATGCTTTTATTCAATAAAGCATGATTTTATCCATTAAATAGGGAAGGCTTATGCATTCAACTTTAATCGAGCAAGGCTTCGACCTAATGCTCTTTGGCATGGGTACGGTGTTTATTTTTTTATTTTTGCTCGTTGTGGTGACTGTTTGCATGTCAAAGATGGTCAATCATTGGTATCCGGAAGGGGAGCCTGTTGCTGACATAGTTGCGGAACAACCCCCTGTGGAGCCGCTAATCGCATCGGTGATTCAGGTCGCGATAGACCGTTATCGTGCGAGGTGAATCAATCTCTAGTTTTAGCCTCGAACTAACATAATATTTTGAAGGTAAGTAATATGTCTGGGAATGGAAGGCCCTTAGGAATTACGGAAGTAGTATTGAGGGACGCTCATCAGTCTTTGTTCGCGACTCGGATGCGCATTGACGATATGTTGCCCATTGCCGAGAAATTAGATCGGATAGGATACTGGTCGGTCGAATCATGGGGTGGGGCCACATTCGATGCATGTATTCGTTATTTGGGAGAAGATCCCTGGGATCGAATCAGGGAAATAAAAAGTGTAATGCCCAAGACTCCGCAGCAAATGCTATTTCGTGGGCAGAATATTTTAGGGTATCGTCATTATGCTGACGACGTCGTCGAAAGGTTCGTGGAGAGGGCAGCCGTCAATGGGATTGACGTATTTCGCGTTTTTGATGCGATGAATGACATGCGGAACCTCAGAACCGCATTGGGCGCGGTAAAAAAAGTGGGTAAGCATGCACAAGGGACTATTTCTTATACTGTTAGCCCGGTACACACTCTAGACCTTTGGGTTGATCTTGCTAAGACTCTAGAGGATATGGGTGCGGATTCAATATGCATAAAAGATATGGCGGGGTTATTAACCCCATATGTGGGATACGAACTCGTCACGCGGTTGAGAAATTGCGTGGATATCCCTCTGCAATTGCATGCTCATGCGACTACCGGCCTCTCTACAAGCACAATTATGAAATGTGTGGAGGCGGGTATTGACAATGTTGATACTGCAATTTCATCGATGTCAATGACCTATGGGCACTCACCAACTGAGTCTGTAGTGTCCATTTTTGGCGGTCAGGATCGTGATACAGGTTTGGATATCGATCAGCTAGAGAACATAGCGGCATATTTTAGAGAAGTGCGAAAAAAATATGTGCAATTTGAGGGCTCATTAAGGGGAGTTGACTCACGCATACTCGTGGCTCAGGTACCCGGTGGCATGTTGACCAATATGGAAAGCCAACTCAGGGAGCAAGGTGCAGGTGACCGATTAGATGAGGTCCTTGCTGAAATTCCCTCAGTTAGAAAGGAGCTAGGATTTATTCCGCTCGTTACACCCACCTCGCAGATCGTTGGCACGCAGGCGGTTTTGAATGTGCTAACAGGCGAACGCTATAAATCGATAAGTAAAGAAACGAGTGGTGTCTTAAGGGGGGAGTACGGGGCCACTCCCGCACAGGTTGATAAAGAACTACAGGAGAGAGTCCTCGATATAGATGAGCAGCCGATAACTTGCAGGCCAGCAGATCTAATTGAATCAGAACTCACGGCCTTGAGCGAGGAACTTTTTCAGTTATCTAAAATGCATCAATTCAGTTTGACGCGCACAGAGGAGGGAATTGATGACGTTCTGACTTATGCCCTATTTCCTCAGGTGGGTTTAAATTTCCTGAGAAATCGAGGTGATGCCAGCGTCTTTGAGTCTGTTCCGACAGGAAAAGCCACTCAGTCTGACCCAAGTGGAGAGGAAATTTATACTGTCGAAGTCGAGAACCGATCGTATGTTGTAAAAGTGGCGCCTGGAGGAGATATTTCTGCAATAGTATCTGTCGGGGAGGCGCTGTCGGATGAGCCGGTGTCAATATCCAGAGAGCTCTCAAAGGGGGAAGCGATAAAAGCACCACTGGCAGGGACGGTAGTAAAAGTGATCGTGATTCCTGGAAATATTGTTAAAAAGGGAGATCCGGTTCTGATTCTTGAGGCTATGAAAATGGAAACTCAAGTTAGCGCCCCGCGAGATGGCACCATTGCCGAGATCCATGTCCGATCAGGAGATAGCATATCGGTTGGCGATTCTTTGGTCGGTTTGATGTAGAATCGTATTATGGATAATTTGACAAATATCCTCGCTAGTTCCGGTTTCATGCAGATGGACGCTGGAATGCTTCTTATGATTTGCGTCGGTGTTCTGCTACTGTATCTCGCAATAAGCCATAAATTTGAACCGCTCCTGCTTCTGCCTATAGGGTTTGGCACCGTTCTAATAAATATTCCGGGAGCGGGGTTCGGTTCGCCCCCGGTTTTGGATGCTATGGGACAACTTGTTAGCCCGGGAGGGCTACTTTTTTATGTCTATGAAGGTGGAATCGCAACAGGATTATTTCCTTTAATTATTTTTATGGGTGTGGGTGCGATGACTGACTTTGCCCCTCTTCTTGGAAACCCAAAGACACTTTTATTGGGTGCTGCGGCCCAAGTGGGTATCTTTTCTACTGTCCTTGGCGCTGTCACTTTGGGACACTATGGCATACTGGATTTCAGCTTGCGAGATGCAGCGTCAATCGGGATAATCGGGGGCGCGGATGGTCCCACGGCAATTTTTGTGGCAAGCAAACTATCACCCGATCTTCTTGGTGCCGTAGCAGTTGCCGCGTACTCTTACATGGCGCTTGTTCCCATAATTCAGCCCCCTATTATGAGAGCTTTGACGACGAAGGAAGAACGAGTAATTGTTATGCAACAGTTACGGGAGGTCTCGCGAGTCGAACTCATCACTTTTCCTCTGATGCTGCTGATGATGGTTGGCATGTTACTACCGGATGCGGCTCCATTGCTTGGGATGTTTTGTTTCGGGAATTTAATGCGGGAGTGCGGGGTTGTTGATCGCCTGAGTGAAACCACCCAGAATGCTCTCATTAACACGGTAACTATTTTCCTGGGACTGGGTGTTGGCTCGAAAATGAGTGCTGAAAAGTTTTTGAATTTAGAAACCCTAGGGATTTTAGCGCTCGGTGCGGTAGCCTTTTGCATAGGTACTGCGGCGGGTGTAATAATGGCTAAATTGATGAATACCGTTTCGCACCATAAGATTAACCCGTTGATAGGGGCTGCTGGAGTATCTGCCGTTCCTATGGCGGCGAGGGTCTCTAATCGGGTCGGGCTTGAAGCAAATCCTAATAATTATCTTTTGATGCACGCGATGGGGCCGAATGTGGCAGGTGTGATTGGCTCTGCTGTAGCGGCTGGCGTGATGATTAATTTGGTTTCAGGTTCATAATCGATGGTTTCGGTCGAGCAGAGCATCCTTAATGCACTTACAATTTTAAAGCCTCGCTACGTGGACTTGCGGAATGAAAGTTCTATGCACTCGGTACCGGATCTTTCGGAGACTCATTTCAAACTGACGATTGTCAGCGATGATTTCGAAGGGAAAAGGCATGTCGAGAGACATCAGCTAGTCTATGGCCTCTTGTCCGATCAGTTATCAGGCCCTGTTCACGCGCTGTCAATGACTACTTTTACTTTAGATGAATGGACCCGCAACAATAGAGATATAGCAAAATCTCCTAGGTGCATTAGCGGAAGTCCCTAGATCACAATCGAGAGGACAGATTTTAGTTTTTGTTAAACATTTCATCGTAATAATCCTCCGCTTCAACGATTTACGCTGGCGCTTTACGTAGAGCTTACGGACACTTAAACTGAGAATAAATTTATTCTGCAATCGTGATGATAGTGCGCACGGCTATGCAGTACTCAGAAAAGATCAGTCGAGGGGGAATTCATGCATCAAGCAGCAGTGACTTATTTTATTGGCGGATATAGGTCTGCTTTGAAGGCGGGACAAAGCGCTGCGCTTGTCCTTGTTTATGGGTTGTTATCTGCTTGTGGCAGCGATAGTGTTACAGATAACGTGGCCGCAGAGCCCGGTGCTGACGGCGTCCCTCCTACTCTCACTGAGGTAAGAGTTTATAATGGAGCGACTGCGGGTTCTACAGTTGCGTTGGGAGAGACTGCGACAGTCAGTTTTGTTGCTGATGAACCGCTTATTTCCACGCCAAGTGTTACAATAAATGGGGTCACTGCCTCGGTCACCAGCCAAGCCAGCACCGGTGGTGGCGGTCGCTCATGGACGGCAGTTAGGGCTATTGGTGCGGATGATATCGAGGGCATAGTCTCTTTCGAGATTAGTTTTGCAGATGTTAGTGGAGAGGTGGGAATTCCAGTTGTTGCTACTACTCTTACCATGGACGATGGCACATATGTGGACGGAATATACACAGCTAATATTAATGAGCTGCAAGAGCTGATCTACTGTGGAGTGGCGACCTCTTGCCCGGGTGATGACGCAGCGGCTGTTGAACAGGTGATATTTGACTTTGAAGATGATGGAGCAAACTATACGTTTCAGGATTTTGGTCCCGACCGAATTGAGTCCGCGCGTGTTGTAGATCCTACTGACTCACTCAACACTGTTATCGCTTCAAACAAATCGGCTGGTGCGGAGACGTGGGGAGGTTCATGGATCACAGTGGAAGGTAAGGGTATCACTTTAACTCAGTCAGACTCGAAAGTTTCCATGCGTTTTTGGTCGCCAACTGCTGGTACTACGGTCCGTATGAAACTTGAGGTGGCTACTGATGCAAATAATTTTGTTGAGGCTGATGCGACTACTTCGGTGGCAGGTGAGTGGGAGACGCTGACG
>MDTB01081121.1_pt1 | contig 47583 bp, 46 predicted proteins | sample 811161 | NCBI WGS metagenome assembly MDTB01 (sample SAMN05326650, study PRJNA326480) | marine metagenome | isolation source: seawater | place: Mediterranean Sea | collected 2009 | reverse complement strand
GTTAGGGCGTGCTCCAGAGGCTGAAGCAGCATGTCGCCATGTTATAAATTATTCTCCCGGTCACGCCGACGCATGGAATAATCTGTGTGTAGCGCTGGAACATCAAAGGCGATTGGATGAGGCCCTTGATGCTTGCAATACAGCCCTTCTACTTCGTGAGGGGTTTGTAGATGCGCTTATTAATAAAGGAAGTATATCGGTCAAATCAGGAAATTTGATTGTGGGTATTGAAGCACTCTCATCAGCAGTAGAACTGGCGCCCCGGAACCCTGTCGCGCGTGTTAACCTTGCAACCGCTCTAAAACATGCACGTGAATATGATCTGGCACTGGAGCACGCTAATATGGCAATTCAAATACGGATTGACCATCCCGAGGGATATGCCGTATTGGGGGATAGCCTAGCGGCAAGCGGTCAATTCTCAAAAGCTTTGGAGGCGTATAACAGCGCGCTATTTTTAGAACCAAATCTTATAGCGGTTAGGCTTAACAAAGCGGCGGTCCTGTATAAGCTTGATCGCTTATCAGACGCAGCTTCAGAATATTCAAGCGTACTCAACGATTTTGGGGAAAATGCCGATGCTATGGCCGGCTTGGGCGTTATTAGTTTGGCTGCAGGAGAATTAGGAGAGGCAGAAAAACATTTTCGACGAACTGTTACGATCGACCCAAGTCACGGTGAGGCGTGGTCCGCCCTTGCGGGAGCACCCCAATCATCATTATCTCGTGAAGATATGAGAGCATTATCAACTCTGGCGAATAATGGAAAAGCGGGTATCGAGAGGCAAATTGCAGCCCATTTTGCACTTGCAGATACATTTGACCGTCGTAGCGATTTTCCTGCGGCTTTTCATTACTACAAGGCCGGCAATGAAATTCGAAGGGCTAATAAGGCAGCTCAAGATCAGCGCTTTAATTTGGCACTTTGGGAGAAAAACATTACAGAAATTATCTTACGAAATAAGAGTAGTAGCGGAAAAGTAACAGAGAAATCGCTGAGCAATCGACCAGTTTTTCTTGTCGGTATGCCGCGCTCAGGAACGACATTGATCGAGCAGATTTTAGCTTCTCACCCGTTAGTTTGCGGAATAGGGGAGGCTCAAAGTATGATACAAGGGCAAAGTTCATATAATGCTGTTCCTCAAGTTGACGTAATTTTAAAATATATGATCGACCATGCTCCAAAGGCTGAGAGGGTCATTGATAAAACACCTTTCCACTTTCTCGATATTGGTTTGATACGAAGCATATTTCCGCGGGCTTATATTATTCATTGTCGTCGAGATGTTATCTCGGTAGGGCTTTCATGCTATATGCAAAACTTTGTTGATGATCATTTGTGGTCCTGTGACTTAACTGAAATTGGTGGATATATAAATGGTTATAACCGATTAATGAATCATTGGCGTGAGTTACTCGGCAGCTCAATAATAGAAGTAGAATATGAGTGCCTTGTTAAGAACCCTGAGTCTCAAATTCGTCATTTGATACATTCCATAGAATTAGATTGGAATGACTCGTGTCTGGAGTTTCATGAAACGAAACGCATCGTAAAATCTGCGTCGAACTGGGGTGTAAGACAACCGATATATGCTAATGCGCTTGACCGGGTCAAACACTACGAGAAGTTTTTAGACCCTTTAATTGAAAATCTAAGGTTTGTTGAATAGTTGATGCGAGCCAGTCATCACCTTTAAATTGAGCAAATACATTTAAGCAACGAATCACTGTGAATGTACGACTTATCATGTTGCAGCTCACTATATCTGAGCTATTAAAAAAAGCATTCTCTGAATGAGTATTTTAGCAGATAAAAGATATACGGACTCTGAACATAAGGTTAGAATAAGACTATGACTATGAATATAACTATGAGGTTTTTGCAGTTGATCAATTTTAACCACCTTGCTCCAATCAATTAATTATGACGAGATCCAGAGGCATATGGGTTTTGGCAGATGAGCGGCAGGGTAATCGCTCACAAGTTATAGGCGTAGCGAAAGCACTTAAACAACCGTTTTTAATAAAAGAAATCCGTTATAATTGGTTGGCCTGTATACCAAATATTTTATTGGGTGCGAGTTTTGCAAGTGCAACCCGCGAGACTCGATTAATTTTACCTCCCCCATGGCCAAGATTAGTGATTTCCGCTGGACGTCGAACCGGACCAATAGCTCGTGCAATTAAGCGGAAATCAGGTGGCTCAGTTCGTTTAATTCAAATCATGAACCCCGGAAGCGGTGCGGAGGAATTTGATTTGATTGCGTTACCCACCCACGATCTGCCTACTCATGGCAAAAATACGATGTCGATAGTCGGGGCTCCAAATGAGTTGAATGAGCAAGAATTGCTCTGCGCTTACGATTATTGGCACGATAAGCTATGCAATTTGACTAAGCCGAGAATTGCGTTGGTAGTTGGGGGCTCGACCCGGCGGCGAGTTTTTTCAGACCGTATGGCACGTGAGCTTGGTGAACAAGTTGCAAATATGGCTCGCTCATTAGGCGGCACCGTTATGTTGACAACAAGTCGGCGAACAGGAGGTGCGGCAACAGAGTTGATTAATGCATTGGACTGTCCAAAAAGAGTTTTCCTCTGGGGTGACTATAAGGAGAACCCATATAAAGGATTTTTGGCGTTAGCAGATATGATCATAGTTACTGGGGATTCAGTTTCATTGTGTTCTGAGGCGTGTTCAACCCCAGCGCCTGTGTATATTTACGCGCCAGAGGGGCTTATTTCTCCCAAGCACAAGCGATTTTTAGATCAACTTATTCAGAATGGACATGCCCGTATATTCTGTGGACAATTCGACTCTGCTTTTTGCCTAAGGTTAAACACCGCTGCAAAAATTGCGTCTGAAATTGAACGCCGATTCTTTTGAGGTCACGATGTTTTTTTGTACTCTTTAACCTCTTGATTTTGCTCTCCTAGTCCCTCTATCCCTAATCGCATGAGATCTCCAGGTTTAAGAAAAATTGGAGGATTAAAGCCCAAACCAACACCTGGTGGCGTTCCTGTAGCTATAACATCACCGGGCATTAATGTCATATAATGACTCACATAGCTAACTAAATGCCCAATACCGAATGCCATGGTTCGAGTATTCCCGTCCTGGAACCTCTCACCATTAACATCGAGCCAAATATGTAAATCTTGCGGATTTGTTATATCCTCAGGTGTCACCAACCACGGACCAAGCGGTGCAGAAGTGTCAAAACTTTTGCCTTTTACCCACTGCCCACTACCCTCAAGTTGAAAGGCGCGTTCAGAAACGTCATTAAATACCGCATATCCAGCAATAAATGAGGATGCTTCCATCTGCTCAACATACTGAGCCTTGCGGCCAATTATTACGGCTAACTCAACCTCCCAATCCACTTTCGTTGACCCTTTAGGTAATATAACAGGATCGTTGGGCCCATTAATAGCCGTAATAGCTTTAGAGAATAGAACTGGTTCATCCGGAAGTTCCATTCCAGTCTCAGCAGCGTGATCTGCATAATTTAATCCAATCGCGATGATTTTACCTATTCCTGCTACCGGAGGACCCAGCCGGACAGTTCCCTCAACGATTGGCAGTGTATCTGTATTTAAATTAGCAAATGCCGAGAGACGGTCAGGATCTAAGTTGGAGCCGCTTAGATCATTTAATTTATCTGAAAGATCACGAATACGACCATTGTTATCTAAAAGTGCTGGTTTTTCTTGACCCTTAGGGCCGTACCTTAAGAGTTTCATAAATGATTAACTTTCAATTTGTCTGTCGATTAATTAAAAAGAGGAATGAGATGAAGTGCGTCAATAATAGTGTTACCTTCATTGACACAAAAATAATTGTTTGCACAAGCTCTGGCATTCTCGCGTTGGTGAGAGCACGACCCATGGCCACTAGCAACAAGCAGGCCGCCCTGAATACCTGCAGATTTTCCGGCTCTAATATCATTAGCATGATCACCAATAATCCAAGAACGTGTATAGTCGATTGAGAATAATTTCCCAGCTCTAAGCAACATTCCCGGAGCCGGTTTCCGATCTGGATGATTTACATTATTCCATGGCGGATTGGCCTCCACATGAAAAGGACATGCCAGTACAGCATTTACGTAAGCCCCACCATCACTGAGATCATTTAGCATTTTTTCCTGTACAGCTGAAAACTCTTGCCATCCAAAAATTCCGCGCCCAATGCCACTTTGATTAGTTACAATAACTACTGGTAATCCAAGCAAATTGGCGCGACGGATAGTCTCGACAGAACCCGGTATTAGTACTGTGTCCTGAACTTTGTGCAAGTACCCAACATCATCTACTATTACGCCATCTCGATCTAAAAACAAAGTTGGATGTACGAGCGTACCGATGGGTTGTTTTAATAATTGAACCCACACCCCATCTTCACCAACCGTATCGCCATAAGTGACATCTAATCGCAAGGTTTTTCCTTTTAGAAGGATAAAAAAAAAACAAATCTATTTTGCGTATAAGAGTACCTTAAAATGTTTGTAAAAAAAGTTTTTAAGGGAGTCCCGTAAAAATATCTGTGTTTTTGGATAAGATTTCATAATTTTAATAGTTAAGCTGGGAGTGTAACCGAAAACGAAAATTGAGACGGTTGTGTAAAAATATTAATTACAATAATTTTTCGAATTGGATTTTTATTTAGACGATAAGGAAGATGACTGTTGAAAAAAGTTTTTTTAAAAAAATTTAATTTTGCATACGCGATTTGAGTAACGGTAGTCACTTCAATATAGGTAATGACTAACTTTAATGTAAAATAAATTAAGTTTTATCATCGGGAAACACTGAATGGACCTGATAGGTTTAGCCCAACAACCCCAACGATAATCAACGAAATTGATCCGATCTTTAAGGCTGAAAAAGGCTCATTGTAAAAAGATATGCCGACAACAGTAATAAGGGCCGTCCCAACGCCAGCCCATATCGCGTATGCGACCCCTAACTCAATCTCCTTTAGTGATAGACCTAGTAAGATAAAGCTAGCAGCATACGCAAAAATTACCGTTAGGCTCGCGTTTACGTGAGAGAATCCATTGGACGCCTTAAGAGCGATAGTGCCAATAACTTCAGTAATAATAGCAGCTGCAAGCCAGACCCATGCCATGGTGTTTCCTTTTTTGAATAATTTGCAATCCTAAAAATACATCCAGTAAGAAGTGCAATAACGTTTTTGCGTATCCATACTCTTGTTTTGCGCCCACACTCTTCTGACTTGGTTAACATTTTTTAAATGGTGTATCCAAACAACAAACGGGTTTGCTTTTTGGACGATGGATAATATTCCTTCAATTATGGATTATCACCAAAAATCGACTCATGCTGCCATCTGGAATTATAATCTATTTTCTAATGTCAGCAGCTTCTCGTAGTCTGATTAAATTTTAATGATAGTATCTCTTTAGCTGTGTTTTTTATTTATGAACTTTGAGAATTAAGTCAGCCGCTTTTTCCGCAATCATAATAATCGGAGCATTAGTATTTCCTGAGACAAGCCTTGGCATAATCGATCCGTCAACTATTCTCAGTTTTTCCATACCCTTAATTCTGAGCTGATCATCGACAACAGACACCATGTCATTCCCCATTTTACAGGTACCGACTGGGTGGTAGAGCGTTGAACCTGTGCTTCGTGCGTAATCCAATAGTTCGTCATCTGATTGGCACCTAGGACCCGGAGTAACCTCTCTCTCCCGATATCGTGTCATTGCCGCGGTATTGAGGAGATCACGGGCAATTCGCATGCCTCTTAAATGAATTTGGCAATCAAGGTCTGTAGTTAAAAAATTTTGTCTTATAGCCGGCGCTGAAAAGGGGTTTGGGGATTTAATATGAACGGATCCTCTGCTCTCTGGCCGAAGTTGACATGGACCAATAGTAAGTCCCGGAAACCTGTCGAAAACCCGTTTCTTTGGATTTTCAAAACTTGCATTAACGATATGATATTGGATGTCAGGGGTCTCAAGTTCAGGTGCACTTTTTACAAAACCACACAAAACTCCAGGCGGTAACGTGAGCGCTCCACGCGAGAACAACAAATAATTTATTGCTTCGACCGCACCATTAATTCCACGCGTTTTTTGATTTAAACTCGAGGCATTCTTGATCTCCCATACCAAGCGACTGATGTAATGGTCCTGTAAATTTTCCCCGACACCAGGTAATTCATGAATGACATTTATTCCTTGCGCTTTGATTATCTCCGGTCGTCCAACGCCAGAAAGTTCGAGAAGTTGCGGTGACTGAATGGATCCCGCGCAAAGTATGACCTCATGATCGGCATAACATCTCTGAAGTCGATCGTGAATCTTGAACTCAACCCCATCAACTTGTTTATTGTTAATGATTAGATGCGTGACTTGTGCTTTGGTTTGAACATGAAGATTTGACCTATTTCGTGCGGGATCCAAATAGGCAGTTTTAGAACTCTCGCGTCGACCAATTTTTTGGGTTACTTGATAATAACTAAAACCTTCTTGGTTTTCTCCGTTGTAGTCCTGATTCTTGGGGTAACCAGCCTCCTCAGCAGCTTCCATTAGGCTGTCTAAAATAGGAAAAGTCTCGGTAATATTTGCAACATTTACTGGCCCATTTTTTCCTCGCAAATAATCAGTGTTAGAATCACGGCTCTCCATTTTTTTAAAATATGGCAATAAATCTTTGAACGACCATCCACGATTCCCAAGTTGAGCCCAGCCATCATAATCTCGTGCTTGTCCTCGAACATACAGCATACCATTTATAGCAGAGGACCCCCCCAATGCCTTCCCCCGCGGGATTGGTATTATTCGGTTATCAAGGCCATGCTCAGGTTCGGTTTCAAACAACCAGTTTAAATTGGGATCCACCATCGTTCGAAGGTACCCAGCGGGCAAATCAACCAAAAAGTTTTGACCCATGCCCCCAGCCTCAAGAAGTAAAACTTTATTTTTTTTATCAGCGGTCAATCGATTTGCCAATGTGCAACCCGCAGAGCCCGCGCCTACTATGATATAATCGTAATTAGTTTCGTGACGCGCCATATCGAAATCCTTATCATAAAGCGTTGTTAGCAGTATTCATTAGACGGGAATACACCGGTTCTGACTGATCGCATATATAGGTCACTGCACAAGTCAAATGATGTGACGTATAGTATGATTATTATAGTCATTTAATGATTTACCAAAGCCAAATTAGTAAGCGACTTCGTCGGATTCGATTTTTCTTATTTACTTTTTCTGGAATACTGCCCTCTGTAAACTTCATTGATTTGTCGGAACGTCATCCTCATGTTAGCCTCACCCGATTAAATTTATTAAATAGTTGAATCTTTATGCCTAAACAAAAAACAATGGCCCAAGCAACAACACAATTAGCAAAAATCCGTTTGTTATCCTTAGATGTTGATGGAGTATTAACTGATGGAGGAATTTATTATTCGGATAAAGGTATAACTTTTCGTAAATTTAATGCTCAGGATGGGATGGGACTGGTAAGACTGCAAAAGATTGGCATTGGGATTATTATTATTTCCGCAGGCGCTCCAGGAGCCATAGAACATCGCGCAAAGCGCTTGGGGATTCAAAACGTGTTCACCAACGTCCTTGACAAGAAAAAGTTACTCTCCAATCACGTGAAGTCTCTGGGTGGTTCTTTAAGCGAAGTTGCTCACATGGGTGACGATGTTAATGACCTTCCCGTTATGGCTGCAGTTGGAACGAGTATCGCACCCGCAAATGCTGTATTAGAAGTCATAAACGCTGCAGATATTATTACTAATAAAAAAGGTGGGAACGGGGCCGTTCGCGAACTCTGTGACGCAATTTATTTTGCACAAAGACATGAAGGGTGACAGAGAGTTCCTACTTGTTAATTGGTTACATCAAAGACTAAATTTTTAAATATAGTCGTAATACATAGAATGATATTTGTAACACTGACCTGACACGTCCAACCGTATTTCAGCTCATTAATTTGAAGATGCATAAAATTCAAAACCATTTTTGCACCACTTTTGGCTTGTCCTCAAAGTTTTAATTGCACAACTAAGGCATGGGTAGAGGTTATCAGAGACCAAAGTCAATCAAGATTAAGAAAGTTGTTTTTCCGGGCATATTTCTATAAACAAATATTGTATGTCTATACGTAGTTGTAGTTTGTATGGGGTTTTTGTCACTCTATTGCTCGGTCAAGCAGGGTGCGGTGGACAGCCTTACGTACATTACGTTGATGAATTTAACAGGGAGTCAGAATACTACCTCAAAGGGATAACTGAGAAAAACCGAGCTGAAATCTGTTACGCGCCTCGGAAAACAAACGCGCTTCGAATCGAAAATCTTGCAGCAGATGAATGTCGTAAATTTGGAAAAATCGCCGAATTCTATAAAACTTCCTATAATTCATGTCCTCTAAATACGCCTGTTGCGGCAGTATATAAATGCGTTAGACAAGCTAGAAAATGATAATGAGAAGGATAACCCACTAAATTTAAGAGTTGTTGTGTTCGATTATTCAGGGAAGTTTTACAGTGAAACCAGCGCATTTTCTAATTGTTATTGTTATTGCGATAATATCTTCGATGAGTGGTTGTGCGAAGCCTATCGATAAAATGCGAACAGCTAATATTGTTGAAATTGCTGGAACATTAGGTGGAGCGGCTCTTGGAGGATATGTTGGTTCACAATTCGGGGGCGGAGTAGCCAAAACAGCCTTCACGACGATTGGTATAATATCTGGAGGAGGTTCCGGTTACGCGGGAGCGCGCTTGTTGTCCTCTAGGGATGTAGTGCTCCACAACAAGGCCACTAAAAGCGCCTTGGCAGAGACTGGATCACGGGGGATCCATAGATGGAATAATCCGAAATCTGGGTTAAGCGGTATCGTACGTACCGTGTCTCGTTTTACAAGACGAGATGGGATACCATGCGCTAAATATCGTTCATCTATAGTTTTTGCAGATAGAGTTAGTTCAGTGTCGGGTGGTGCTTGTCAATTGGCTGATGGCCAATGGCTCGCATTGAATAACGATTTCCACTGAGAGGCTGATTCCGATCGATTTACCGGGTTATATTCGTCTGGCGATCTATGTCCCAATTGCTATAATGTTTTGCTATGTTGCCGTCGTGGCGGTTATGTACCTGTTTCAACGGCATTTAATGTATCAACCGAGGCATGATATCATACAGCCATCACAAAATGGCGTTAAAACTTTTTCAATTATTACCCTTTTAAACTCAGACGATCAGCTTTTAGAAAGTTGGTTTGTCAAGCCGCCCTTGGCAAAAAAAGAACCAAAAGTCTTAGTTTATTTTCATGGCAACGCAGGACACATAGGTGATAGAGAGGCTAAGGTCCAAGCCTATATCAACGAGGGTATTGGCGTTCTATTAGTAGGCTTTCGTGGATATGGACGAAATCCCGGCTCTCCCTCAGAACTTGGGTTTTATGAGGATGCCAAGACCGCTTTAAGGTTTTTAGACGACTTAGGTTTTACTCCATTAAATCTCGTATTGTATGGTGAATCATTGGGTACAGGGGTCGCGGTTGAAGTCGCTAGAAAATACAATATTGCAGGGACGCCAGTTGCAGCAGTGGTGTTAGAAGCTCCATTTACGTCGATGGGTGATGCAGCGCAGGAGCATTACCCTTTTATTCCGGCAAAATTATTGGTAAGGGACAAGTACAACTCGATTGATAAGATTGCTCAGTTAGGCGCGCCGCTGATGATTGTTCATGGAACGAGCGACCAAGTAGTACCGATCCACCATGGTCAAACACTATTTACTGCCGCCCAAGAACCAAAATACTTTGAGGCTATAAATGATGCCTCGCACAATAATTTGTACGAATTTGGGGTGGCAACACTTATACTAAGGTTTATTAATAATCAGTAGGACGCGGAGTTTCGTAGATTATTGCGATGACGACGTTGGCCTGCTAACATCAAAATGAGTTTGAGTTGCAGGGATCTCCTATTCAAAGGAGAGAAGCATTATCCATAAAGGAAACTGAACGCGAATGGCGCAGATTCCAAAACTTTATTCGCCAACTTTAGCCCAGACGACTGCGGCTACCCGAACGCAACCCCCAATAAGAAGTACCTCTTCGACGCGAGTAGCATCCATTGATCCGCAAGTTACAGAGTTAAATACGGGCTTTGCGGCCGCAAACCTTGACACGGCACCGTTTACATTTAGCGGAGACCACCCCCCAGAGCATGGTCAAGAACGTCAAGGGCGCGAGAAAGCCCCGAACAATCGTGCTTTGTTAATGATATCCAGCAGGGCTTTTGGAGCGCTTCTGGAGTATTATGGGAACGAGGTTTTTCCTCTAGGAAAGCCGCGTCAATCTGGCGGCTTGATCAGCCAAGCCATTGCGACTTACGAGAATAATGCAAAAATAATTCACGGCAAGTCCGAATTGACGGGCTTGCATATCAGTATGCGACTATAATCGGTATTTTGAATAAGCGAAATTATTCGTGGATGAGCGGTATCACCTGTTTATTTTTGAGAGATTGTAGTGGTCAGTATCTATGTAAGTTCCTTTATCTAAACTTCTTAGGTTTTACAAAAACTTCGATGGATTTATCTGAATGCCCGCAGATGTTTCAAACGCCTTTGATGTAGCCCTTTTTTTCTCAGATGCCGCTTTGTCAGAAAATAAGTACCTACAACCACAAAAATTACAAAGCCTGTTATTTTTAGCACAAGCATATTACAGTGTGGCGTTTCAGGATCGTAAACTTATGCCAGCGGTTTTTGTTGCAGATGAGCTTGGACCGCTAGAACCAAACGTATATGTCGCCCTCTCTAGGGGAAAACTAGAAGCAACGCAGGGCTTGTCTCTTCCTCGTGAAGTAGAGAGATTCCTCGAGGCAATCTGGCGTCGATTTGGGCACATGTCATCGGAAAAAGTCATACATTTGACGAGCAGCACCGAAGCGTACAAACGTGCTTATAAGAGGGGTAAACAAGCTGAAATTGATCCGGCTGAAATGAGATCATCATTTATTCGCACGGAAAAAATGCCACATATAGATCAAGTTATAAAACCAAAAATTTACAGAACACAGTCAGGAAAACCAGTGGTAGTGAAGTCTTGGGTGCCGGGTAATAAGTCGACGGATTAAAAATTAAATAGAAGTCAAAAATAATATTAAGAAAAAGCAAAGAAGAACTAATGCGCAAAAAACCATGGTGCTGGCGGAATTAATCCAAATAAACACCACCTGCATACTAGAATATCGATCTAAAAGCCGAATTATAGTATCAAAAGTTCCAACAAGTATCCTGCGACCGCGTTGGTTAACACGTTGTATAGTTGTCGTAATGGACAGAAAAAATTTAGGTGCTAATCGTCGATAAAACCAATCTGTGTCCAAATTAGTCGACTTGAGCTCGGGCGGATAAAGACCAGTTAACATAAGGAATGTGAATGCAAGTGCTGAGAACATTAGCAATTGTAATTGAGTAATTACATGAGCCGGGGAATATGGGATATAGTCTACGTCAAAGGGAAGAATAGCGTAAAGAGGGGCAGGGTAAACACCCACAGCAATACACAAAAACGCTGCAATGCCCATTGAGAATCGCATGTTGAAGGGCGCTTCCTTGGGACGCATTCCGGAATCGTGCGCGAAAAAAGCAAAGTACGGTATTTTAATTCCTGAGTGATGGAATACCCCCGCAGACGCAAAGAGCAGTATTGCCCATATAAACCAATACCCTTCAACTCCAAGCGCAGTCAAAATCATCGATTTAGTAACAAATCCTGACATGAGCGGAAATGAAGAGATCGATGCAGCACCGATGATGCAAAAGCCTGTTGTCCACGGCATAGTTTTGTATAATCCGCCAAGATCTGAACCATTAATAGTACCTGTACGCATGAGAACAGCTCCCATAGTCATAAAGAGCAAGGCTTTGTATATGATGTGGGCGAAAGCATGGCCAGCAGCGCCATTTATCGCTAATTCTGTTCCTACTCCAATGCCAACAACCATAAAACCAAGCTGATTGTTCAAACTATAGGCTAGGACGCGGCGAAGATTATTCTCAATAACAGCAAAAAAGATTGGAAAAGCTGTCATCGTTGCCCCAATGTAAATGAGAAATTCCGTACCCGCAAAACCCCGCGCTAAGGCATAGACAGCAAGTTTCGTTGTAAATGCACTTAAAATAACCGTGCCTGAGACTGTAGCCTCTGGATATGCATCTTGAAGCCAGTTATGCAAAAGCGGAAATGCACATTTTATACCGAAGGCAACTAAAACTAGTTTCCCACCGAACGTCTCAACACCGATATGCCCAAAGTGAATAGAGCCTGTCTCAGCAAAAATTATAACAGCTCCTGCCAATAACAATACGCCAGAACCAATTTGTACAACAAGATACCTCATGCCCGCGTGGAAAGACCGCTCCGTGCCACTTGCCCAAATGAGAAATACCGATGAAATTGCGGTTAATTCCCAGAATATAAATAGAGTGATCAAATCACCTGCAAAAACTGCCGCTACTGCACTTCCCATATAAATCTGTGCCATAGCTGCTTGAACAGGATCGTCCTCGTGAATGGCGTAAAGCACCCCCAAAAATGCAGCGATATGAAAAACATATCCCCAAAGGAGCGTTAGTTTATCGACACGCAGGACCTCAAGCGTATAACCCATAAAATCTGCGGTTACTGTAGTTCCAACTTGTAGTGATATGACATATGTGAGCCCGGCTATCGGAAGAGCTAATAGGACGACTCGCCTAACACTGCTAGACAAAAGTGGGACAAGCAGACCACCCAAAACCATGATAAGGCCGGGGTTAAAATCAACCATCGTAATAATCTTCCGAGCGCATGAGGATTTTTCTTATCCATTTGGCAACAAGAACTAATCCGACGCACATGACAAATCCATATATCGCATAGAATCCATAGACATATTCAATAGCAAAGTGAGGATGCTTATCATAAAATCCTTCTGCTATTAGCAACCCTGAACAGACAATAACGAGGGCCCACACGATCTTTTTTACGTTGCGTTTATCGTCTAGCCAATGGGACGCATCGTTCGAATTTTTACTCATGGTGCACCACCAGAAACAATAGGGTGCAGAAATCTAAAAAGTGTATCTGCATAAAAAAATAAAACGACACACCCTAGGGCTGTGAATGATAATGCACCAATACAAGTTGCAGGTGCTTCATGAAAGCCTCTTACTCTCCAAACATTATTAGCAACAGCATCACCGGGATCCAGCAACCTGCGATTCTCAGTATAGTGAGTTTTAGAAGGATACTCTTGGTCAATTTCCAAGTTCTCGTTATAGAAACCCCGTATTACAATTGGAATGAGGTAGGCGACGTTCAATAACGAGGAGATCATTAAAATCAGAATAAATATCACTTCATTGATATCGGCTGCACCCAAAAGCAAGTACCACTTGCTCCAGACCCCGCCGAATGGTGGAAGTCCAATAATACTGAGGCTGCCGATTAAAAAGCAGAAAAACGTAATTGGCATTTTACGGCCCAAGCCGCGCATTTGGCTTATTTCAGTTTTATGACTTGCGACCATAATTGCACCAGCGCAGAAAAATAACGTTATCTTTCCGAAAGCATGCATCGCAATATGCATCGCACCCCCAAGGGTTCCCAAGGCACTGCCCAGCAAACTTGCAAGCACAATATACGACAGTTGGCTAACTGTTGAATAAGCCAATCTCGCTTTGAGGTTATCTCTGGAAAGTGCCACTAAAGATGCAACCAATATGGTAGCCGCTGCCAAATATTGAATCCACGCGGAGCTCCCCAAAGCCACTAAATTATCTATGCCAAAAATATAAATAGTTACTTTAAGAACTCCAAAAACCCCCGCCTTTACAACTGCTACAGCATGAAGAAGGGCGCTCACTGGTGTTGGTGCAACCATCGCAGCTGGGATCCATCGATGGAAGGGCATTACTGCGGCTTTACCGATACCAAAAATATACAAGGGTAGTAGCGTTGCCATTACCCCAACTGAGACATTCTCTCCAAAAATACCACCCTCTGTAAAATCTAGAGTGTTGGTTACATTGTAGGTCCAAACTATTGCGGTGAGCAAAAAAACAATGGAAGTGCCAATTAGAATGCCAAGATAAACACGACCTGCCCTTTTTGCAGATTCTGTACCCGAATGTGTAACTAGAGGAAAGGTTGAAAGCGTTAAAACTTCATAAAATATGAAAAACGTTAACAGATTTCCCGAAAACGCTATTCCAATAGCACTTGAAATCGCTATGGCAAAACAAACGAAAAAGCGGGTTTGATTTTGCTCATGATGTCCGCGCATGTATCCAATAGCGTAGATTGTCGTTACAATCCAGAGAGAGCTCGCAATGCCAGCGAAGAGCATACCCAGTGGCTCTAAGGTAAATGTGATAGACAGACTGGGGAGTAGTTCACCGAGTGTTAGAGTTGGACGAGCTCCGCTCGCAACATCGTCAAACAGACTTCCGATTACAAAAAAGGTAACTGCCGCTGTTACGAGAGTGATACGCTCACGTTGATTGGGCCTTGAGCTCGACATTACCAACATTGGAACCGCAAAAAGCGGTAGAATAATTGCTATTAAGATAGAACTTTCAGCCGTCATCAAACGCCTCCCGCCAAAAGTGCCTTGGCGGCAGCACCGGCTATCTCCAGTGTAGCATTGGTATTAATACCAAAGAATATGGTGGCCCCGATTAATATCCACATTGGAGCAACCATTGAAATTGGAGCTCTATCAATATCATTGATAGGATTTACCGGACGATGAAAATATATAACCTCAACGATACGCCAGACGTAGACCACTGTTAGAATAGAACTTAGAACGATGATGAACGCGATCGGCCACAACCCAATATCTATCGCCGCTTGAATCAAATACCATTTAGAAATAAAGCCTGCTGTCAAAGGCATACCGATTAAGCCTAGTCCACCAATTACTAAGGCAGCCATAGTTAATGGCATCCTCTCACCAAGGCCCGCGATATCCTGGATTTTTGTGCTACCAATCTGATAGGCTAACAAGCCTAGGACCATGAATAAGCCACCTTTCATTAACGCGTGATTGAAAAGATGAACTACTCCAGCAGTAACACCTGTCACTGAGTCAAAACTTATCCCCAGAATAATATATCCAATCTGGGCAATCGAGGAGTAAGCGAACAGGCGCCTAACATCCGTTTGGTATAACGCTGCCGCAGAACCGATAACCATTGCAGCTATTGCCAAAACCATTAACATATTGCGCACAGGTAAGATCTCTAAAATATTAACGTCCCCGAAGATAGAGAAAACCACTCTGATAAATGCGTATACTGCGACCTTTGTCGCCGTTGCGGAGAGGAATATTGAAACAACTGATGGAGCGTACGTGTATGCATTCGGTAGCCACATGTGCATCGGAAATAATGCGGCTTTTAAAGCTAACCCAATAATTAAAAAAGCCATTCCTGACTGAACAGTGCGGTTGCCACCAATATTAGGGATAAGGACTGCTAGATCAGCAATATTTAAACTGCCAGTCGCCATGTATAACAATCCGACACCGATGATATAAAAGGTCGCACCGATCGTTCCCACGATCAAGTATCTGTAGGCCGCGGTCAGGGCTCTCCTATCTTTTCCAAAACTTATCAAAACGTATGTCGAGAGCGAGGAAATCTCCAGAAACACAAAGAGATTGAAAGCATCACCAGTAATGGTCATCCCAAGAAGTCCCGCTAAGCAAAGTAACAACATCGTGTAAAACAGGTAAATTCGTTTTTGGGGAATTTCGCGCTCAACTGATCTGCGAGCAAAAGGTAAAACAATTGCACCAATCATGGAGACAATGATCAGCACAAAGGAGTTGAGGATATCTATTCGATACTCGATACCCCAAGGGGCTGCCCAGCCCCCAAGATTATAAACAATTGTTCCTTGCTCTAAAACTTTTAACAACAAACCAACGGACATAGGCAAGCACAACCAAGCAGTCACAAAAGCCCACATCCATACTACACGAGGATGACGGATAAACATACAAATTGGAGCAGCAAGAAGTGGAAGCACAACCTGTAAAATGGGTAAATGTTGCGCAATCACGCATCATTCTCCAAAGCGCAAATATCATCCTCTTCCACAGTACCGAAGGCTTCCCGCACTCGCACCACTAATGCTAAACCGAGAGCTGTTGTTGCTACTCCAACTACAATTGCTGTGAGAATCAACACATGAGGTAATGGGTTCGAGTAAGTAGACACTCCTTCCTTGAGAATGGGCGCCGTGCCCCCCAAGACTTTTCCCATAGTGATAAAAAGTAGGAAAACAGACACTTGGAATACGTTAAGTCCAACTATTTTTTTTACCAAATTACCATGCGCGATAACGATATAAAACCCTATCATCATCAGTACAATTATGATCCAATAGAGTCCTAAACTCGGGAAGTAGAATTCCGTTTCCAAACTCATCTCTCTTCATCTCTTGGCTTTTGCAGCTCAGCTCGACTAGCAAAGGTGGAGAAAATAGTAATCATTGCAGTTGCGACAGTTACACCAACACCCAACTCAATTAAAATGATACCAAGATGTTGGCCACCCGTTGGCGCTGCGGCCAAAACGTTATAATCAAGGAAGTTACCACCTTTAAAAATACCCATAACTCCCACCAATCCGTAACCTAGTACGCCCAACGGCAATAATATGCGAGTAGCAGCTGACGGCACTGCTGTTCGAACGTTAGAAACTCCAAATATCAAACCGTAAAGTATGAAACCAGAGGCAAAGATCACCCCGGCTTGAAAACCACCACCCGGTCCGAAATCCCCATGCCATTGAACATACAATCCAAATAAGAGGATGTAAGGTATCAGAAACTTAGAGATAACCCGGAGGATAATTTTTTCCTTCATGACGATATTTCTTTCATGTTTTGTTTCCTTTTTGGCCTGCGCTTTGGCCGGCGTCCCCGACCAAGTATGGCGAGCACACCGGCCGCGGCAGTGAACACCACAAATACTTCACCCAGCGTGTCGTAACCGCGATAGCTTGCGAGTACTGAAGTAACAACGTTTGGAATCCCGATTTCTTCTCCCGAGGCCCCCAAATACCGCGGAGCCACATGATTATGAATGGGAGCTGCCGGATCGCCGAAATCGGGCATATCCAGCGTACCATAAATGAGAACCATTCCAGTACCAGTGACAACGATGAGGGCAGATAAAACCTGCAGCGGCCGTGCTGGCTTCTCGTCACTGGTGGTCAGAGCTAATGTGCCAAGCATTAAAACAGTGGCAATACCCGCACCAACTGCAGCTTCGGTGAACGCGACGTCGACCGCATCTAGAGCAACATACACCGCCGCACCCAATAAACTGAAAATACTTGAGAGCATTACAACTGCGAACAAATTGTGCAGCAGGGCAATGGCTAATCCAGTAAAGGTCATGAAGACTAATAATGAAAATATAATAAAAGTTTCCACGATTACTGCATTCGCGTTCTTGGTTTAATCGTTGCGACTGGATCCAAGCCTGAGTATAGAGCCGCACGTGCTAGGGCATGAGTGCCCGTTGGGCTTGTAAAAAAAATGAACACGAAAATCATAACTAATTTGCCCAATGCAAGTGTCAAGCCTGTCTGAAATCCCAATCCCAATAAAATTAAACCGAGCCCCATGGTATCTATAACACTTGCACCGTGCATACGGCAGAAAAAGTCAGGTAGGGTGACAACGCCGAATGCGCCAATTATGCAGAATAAACTACCTGAGATAATTGTTATCCAACTCAAACCATCCAACAGCAGTTCCACTAGATTTCTCCGTGGTGTTCACTTGATGTATCCACCGGTCCTAATTTTTTAAAACGCACATACCGAGTGACGGCGATAGTGCCTATGAAATTAATCAGCGCGTAAACTAAACCTAGATCAAGAAATTCTGGTCGGCCAACTAAATAACCGTGAACCGCGATAAGCAACACAGTCAGCGTTCCAATGCTATTTATTGCAAGGATCCGGTCAAAGACTGTCGGGCCAATGAAAGCACGCACCAAGACGAGTAACATTGATATCAATAATGCACTTGCTGCAACACCAAACATGCTCATCCAGCACCTTCCGAGCCCGGGGCAACGAAACCCTCAAGAGCTGTTATTTTACGGTCCATCTCTCCACTTTGAAGCCCTTCTTTTGCCGCTGATGTTAACGAGTGGACGGTAAATTTATTGTCCTCAACCAAAATCGTTACTGTCCCCGGCGTTAAAGTAATGGAATTAGCATATGTCACCTTGCCAACGTCTGACGTTTGAGAAGCCTGAACTTTAAAAAGGCTCGGTGTTACAGAGCGCGGACCGCTTAAAATTGCTATCGTAACGTTGAAATTTGATTTTATTATTTCCCAAAGGAGCCAAAAGTAATAACCTATCCCTTTTGCTGTCATGTGTATGGGGTGGCTCTCGTGGTCAATGACATCCATTCGATGCGCAAGCCACAAAACAAATAAAACTGAGATTACACCGAGCGCTAGTGTAAGAGGAATGAAATATCCTGATAGCAAAAACCACAGAACGGTTAGCCCAATTGCAAGAGTAATAAGATGCATCAATATCTTCACCATTTCTTTCAATAACACTGCAAAACACAGCAGACTGAGGATAGTCACGGCTTATTTTGTAATCCAGTAAAAATTTAATTATTCAAATGCAAATATTAAAAATTTAGCCATACTATCAACCTAATCTTGAGAAAAAACGCGAGGATTGGATTTGTACGGGTTGAAATGGTCTGTTTGGACGCTCTTTGCATTTTTTATCGTTCAAATATATTGGATTTCAGAGACAGGATCTTCAACGCTCGACTTTCCAAAAACAATTCTTGAAATCCATTCAAAAGGACAACGCTATCACTTTTTAGTAGAAATTGCGGGAAATCAAGAGCAACGTCGTAAAGGCCTAATGCATCGAACCATCATCCCCATTAACACTGGTATGTTATTTGTGTTTGATCGCCAAACTTCAATTCAAATGTGGATGAAAAACACCCCTATATCACTCGACATGATTTTTGCTGATATCGATATGACAATTGTAAGTATAGCGCGTGAGACAAAACCTTTTTCTACCCAAATAATTAGGTCAATCGGGCCCGCTAAATATGTATTAGAGGTTCGGGCGGGGACAGCAAGCCGCCTAAAATTGAGTGTAGGTGATAAATTGAGTTGGAGACAATAAGTAACATAAGCTCTGGGATCTTTTTGTAAAAAATTAATGGCAAGACCTATTCTTAAATTTGACGATGCGTAACTACATGTGGGCCTTTCTAAATTTGATTTTTATCACGTTCCACTGTATAGAGATATACACTATTAGGTGTATGCTCGCGTAAATCAGCCAAACTGAAGCGAGATCGGGGTTTAAACGCTATAGTAATTTCGATAGCTTTCGAGTAAGTGTGTAGCAAGACACCTAGTAAGATACAGCGTGATAAACGAGGCAATACCAATTAAATATAGTAATCCTTAAACCAAAATTTTTTTTCATTTATTGTGTTGTTAAATTAAAATTGTTGGAACTTAATTTTTAATGATCCAGTTCAATCTTTAATGCGTATTATATTAGGAATAACATTGGAGAAACAAAAATGTTCACGCAGGCTTACTCAATCGTAATGAATTCAGACAACAATGCTCTGTCCAAACTTCCAAAAATTGTCAGGTTCCAACTAATGACTTATCTGGCAATCATGTGGTCTGTCATCTTTTGTGTTTGGATTGGAGCGCTTACCATGATTGGTCCGTCAATCGCTGCTCACTCTATCATACTCGTGGGCATTTTTTTCACGGCTGACGTTTTTCGCCGTTCTAACAATGGTAGTGCGTCGGACCATAGAAGCAAGTTCAAGGACCCAAATGACGGTTGTGCACGATATGACGACGTTTGGGGTGGATAATAAGAGCACGCATTCCTGAGGCACGTGGCCTCCCTTTGCTAAATTGAGCGGAGGCTGTGAGTAGTTATCTTTGACCATGGAGTTTACCGAAGAGCTTGTTGTTCCGAGGCGGAGGGAGAGCATTTTGTGAATACTTCAGTATCAATGGGGTTTCGAAAACATGTTGAAGTACATCCTGTATACGAGCAAGGTCGCGCGTGAGTGCGGGGATCGCGAAATAAAAGACATTTTGCGGGTGTCACGGGCAAACAACGCACGCAATTCCGTAACTGGTATGCTGATTTACAAAGATGACGATTTCTTACAGTATTTAGAGGGTCCCAGTGAGCACGTAACAGAGTTGTACGAAGTGATAGAAAAAGATCAACGACACCAAGACGTAAATGTGGTGAAAGATGGTATGATCGAAGAGAGAGTTTTTTACGACTGGGACATGGGGTTTGCTGACCAAAAAAGTATGCGCCCTCTCCAGTGGAAGTGGCAAATAGATAAGTTGTCCTTGCTGGCACTTGCGGAGGACGCAAGCGAATGTCTAAGCTTTGTTACTGAATTCTTACAGACACCAGCCGTCGAGAACAACGTTCCCTGACACATTGTGGTCAAAGCACACGATGCCTTTTGCTGCTCCGTCGGATGACACTCCAGTGCCAGATCCGGAAACACCAGTACAGGTGCCCTTAAGGTTGGGTGGTACCAAAAGACACTTAATCCTCTATAGTGGACAGCTATTTCTGTTTTGTAAGGGGTATACAATTAGAGAACATAAACATCTGCGGTCAAGGTTCGTAATACCGCGTCATTTTCTGGCTCAGCTCCTGCGTAGAATTCAGTGCAACGTGCTGAATGTGCTCTATCATCATTTAACACCCGCCTTCATTATATATTGCAACAAATAAAAAAAATACTTTCTTTGGAATCAATAAATCACCTTCGAGGAGAGGTATCGGGCGCTTTCAGGGATAAGTGTTTTGGTCTCTTTCATGCCCAAATTATGCATTTGTGTTAAAGTTAGCCTGCCCAGCGAAGTCATTGAGAAATGCTGTATTAATATGGCAGGTTTTGCGGGCAGGCGGCGTGGTGTATTTTGCCAAGGACAAAACATTTTAAAAGAAGGATTGCGACCCGTGAATGAAAGTACTAATAAACATTAGCTATTGAAAACGGGGAGTGGCGCAGCCTGGTAGCGCATCTGCTTTGGGAGCAGAGGGTCGCTGGTTCGAATCCAGTCTCCCCGACCAATTCTGTAGAACGTTCAATGAGGCCAAAATGAGCGAATCCCGAATATATAAACCGACAAAAACAGCAATGCAGTCGGGTCAACGCAACACTAAACAATGGGTCCTTGAGTTTGAGCCTGAGCACGGTTATGACATCGATACCCTAATGGGATGGATCGGCTCCACCGATATGCGTCAACAAGTTAAGTTAAAGTTTAATTCAAAGCAAGACGCCGTGACCTTTGCCGAACGACATGGAATTGATTATCAGGTGCATACTCCGAAACAACGTCGGCTTCGTCCAAAAAATTACTCTGATAACTATAACTATAAATTTAGATTTGAATAAAATCCCGCATTAACGCTATTGTCCGCAACTCTCTGCGCGCCCGTAGCTCAACCGGATAGAGCACGTGCCTTCTAAGCTCGGGGTTGCAGGTTCGAGTCCTGCCGGGCGCGCCATTAATTTTTTATTAATACTTCTTTCAATTGATCCACAAACCCTCTAGGACACTGTGTAGATATTAGGTTACTCACACACAAACTTTGGTCAACACGAGAGGGCAAAAAATATGACCAAAATGGGAAATAAATTTTTTCCGTTACTGAGTGTTGGAATTTTATTAGCGTCGATGGATGCAGGCGCAGTGAGCAAGCGGGTCAAAGGCCAATATGGATACTCGACACAACCCTATTGGAAAGTTGGTAAGTTAAGTGCCCGCTTAAGTAGCGCATGCCAACGCGGAGTGTTCGGTCAGCGTGAGCATATGCGCTTATCTATCGGTTTTGTTGGCCGAGAAGGTAAGGCAGTAACTGGTATCGCAACCAGCAACTGGAATTTAATTGACCCATATAAACTAGCAAAACCAAATAAGACTTATCATTTTTTTAATCAAGGTTTTACTAATTGTAAGGTTTATATCGCCGAAACCCCTAAAAACCGGCGGTAAATACAATATTGAAATGATATTTATAAATCTTTAGCTAAATAAAATTTAGCCAAAACCGGTAAAAACTCTCAAGGAACCTAACCGTGACTTTCTTAAACTGCTACGTGATTTAACGAGAAATAATCAACCCCGTCCAACAAACTAACAACACAATGAAATTTTTGAACTGGACCTGCCCGCAACCGATGGATAATAAGACGACGTCAACTAAGTAATTATGAAGCTTCTTAAGAACGTGGGTATTGATGTTTCGATGAAGGAGTATACGCATGGTTGCTTTGATCTAAATTGAAAATGCGACAACAATCACGACCCGCATTAATCAACCTGTGGTTACTTCATAGGTATCTGCTATGTGTTAATCTCAAATACGAATTATAATAAATATCATCGTCGCCAAACCAGCCCAAACCTTATAAAGTTTTATGGTCTTCAGGCTGCAATTAATTTGAATAATATTTGTAATGATCCAAGTGTCGATTCAGAATCTCCTGATTTAGTACAGTAGGGGTTATTGATTATCTAGCTTTTTGCGTTGCGGTATTTTATTCGCCAAAATGGTTGAAAAGGAACACGTGTTTTAACAAGGAGTAACTTTATTTTAATGGACTGACCATTACTTACAATTATAAACATTGCCATCAACCCATTGTAAACTCTTGGATCATGCTAAGTTTAAATTAACGTGTTAATTTTTTAAAAATATTGTGCACAATAGAATCTAATTCAACGAACAGTCACACATGTAGAATTTTTAATGAATAAGTATTTGTGTGCTGATATCGACACTATTCTGTAATGTTTATCGCTAAATAAAAAAAAATTTTCTTTAGTAGGGGACAGATAATCTAACCGATGACCGGAATAGAAAGTGCGCATACTAAATGAAATAATAGTTGTTCGACATATTAAACTGAAATCATGCAAGTACAGCGCAATGGAATAAGTAGGTTAGCGAAACGGGATAAAATAAGGAGCTATTAAGGCTTTTAATGATAGATAGGTCATTGTGACACAGTGGTAGTACCGTCAGTTAAACATTCAATTTCGTCGGGACCGAAGGCCACCTAAACCAAGCGCACGATGTGTTATGGCTGCAGCCTTAATCATTGCGTATACTTTTGTACCTGGCTCAAGTTTCATATTTGAGATGGATTTTTTGGTTACGCTTGCAATAAGAAGTGCTCCCAAATCAAGGACTAGCTCGGCTTGTGGACCGTTACCAGTGATGATTTCCTTAACTGTAGCGGGAAGAATATTTAAAATACTAGTGCCTTTGGGTCGTGTTAAGCTAAGTAAGACATCTCTCGCTCTTACCCGCATTCGTGTTTCTGTGCCAAGCGGCACATCTACAAAGGGTATCCATAATTTTCCACCAAAAAAGCTTAATTGCGTTAATTTGAAAAATTCATCTTGTTGACTAACTATAACATTAATCACAGAACCCGCCTCATGACGCCCAGTTAACGGACGTAAATCTGCCCGGCTCATAATTTCTTCGACTAACCCCGTTGCAGAGTTTTTTCCTTGATCAAGCAGCACCATAGTATCTGCCAGTCTGACTACTTCCTCCATATCGTGGCTAACATAAATTATTGGAAGCATAAATTCATCGCGAAGCCTCTCAATATAAGGAAGGATTTGACTTTTATGGGATGCATCAAGTGAGGCAAGGGGTTCGTCCATAACTAAAATTCTTGGGTGCGAGAGGAGTGCTCGAGCAATTGCAGTCCGCTGCTTTTCGCCTCCTGAGAGAGTATTAGGCCATCTGCCCAGCAAAAAACCCAAGTCTAGTAACTCGATAACCTCCTTAATTGGGATATGAAACCCAGTACCTTTTCCAAAACGACAGGCAAATTCTATATTTCCTTTTACTGTTAAATGTGGAAATAAATCTCCTTCTTGGGATACAAAGCCGATACTACGTTTCTCGGGCGTTAGGAAAATATGTTTATCTGTATCGCAAAGAATACGATTATCAATTTCTATTCTACCCCAATCCGGGACCGATAACCCAGTAATCAAATTTATTAATGTCGTTTTCCCCGAACCCGATCTTCCAAATAATGCGGTGACCCCTTGACGTGCCATGAAACTGACGTCTAAATCGAATTCACCAATACGTTTTTTGACCTTGACACGAAGTATATTTGAATCGAATGCAGGGGTTGAGTTCATGATTGAACCGCCCTATTTCTTAAGCCGCCGAGCCAGTAATTCAGAGGCAATTAGGGCTGATGCTGCCAAAATTATAGATAGTATTACCAATCTAAGCGCTCCCTGTTCACCACCGGGTATCTGTAATAGATTGTAGAGTGCTAACGGTAAAGTTTGTGTCGCTCCTGGAATATTTGATACAAAAGTTATGGTTGCACCGAACTCTCCAATACTTCTAGCAAACGCTAAAATTGCACCGGAAATTATTCCGGGTGCGGCTAAAGGCAGCGTAACAGTCAGAAATACCAAAAATGGCCCAGCTCCTAACGTACGGCCGATATTCTCTAATTTTGGATCAATTGCATCAAGGGAGAGACGTATAGCACGAACCATTAATGGAAACGCCATAACCGATGCAGAAATTGCCGCGCCCCGCCATGTAAAAGCGACGCTTATATTGAAGACATCAAATAGCCACTTACCGATAATTCCTTGCCGCCCCAAAAGCACCAATAACAGGTAACCTATCACCACTGGGGGAAGGATAAGAGGCAAATGAACCAAACCATCTAACAATATTTTTCCAGGAAAGTGCTTGCGCGCTAGGATCCAAGCAACCCCGAACCCAACCGGTAAACTCAGAGAAACAGACCAAAGGGCCACTTTTAAACTGAGTCGTAATGCCTCGATTTCAAACCCATTTAAGGACAACATAACAAGTTTCCAACCATAATGTTTACGATTTATTTTAAGGGCTCGAAGCCATGTTCAATGAGGATAGACGCAACTTCAGAGGAGAGTAGAAATTTAAAATACTCGTCAACAATTGGTTGCGATATTTTTCCGATTTTGGTTGCAATATATTGGATATCTGGATGCGAGTTTTGTGAAATAGATGAAACTACCCGGACGCTAGTCGTTTTTTTCACATCACTTGCATACACTATTCCCGCTAAAGCTTCAGCGCGAGAGACTAGTGCTAATGCAGCCCGAACGTTTGCAACGCGCACCACGCGGTGTTTTACGGCACTCCAATATCCAAACTTTTTAAGGGCTGCGCGAGCATACCTACCGGCTGGCACATGGTTGGGATCGGCTATGGTTAGCCAATCATTACGAAGCAACGGCGCAAGGCCAACCGATTCTCCAAAGTCAAATTTAAAGTCAGATTGAAGGGGAGTAATTAATACAAGCTTATTTCTCGTGAATACTTTGGGTAGTCCTCTGGTTAATCCCTGATTGCGGACATAAGTTGTCCACTCAGAATTTGCAGAAATGAATATGTCAGCAGGAGCCCCCGCAATAATTTGTCTAGCTAACGCCGAGGACGCCGCATGAATACCAACACATTTAGGCAACCCTCGGGTTGAACCCACTCTTGAAATTTTAGTAAATACATCAGAGAGGCTAGCTGCGCTGTATACATGAATGACTTCGGCCTGACTAGGAGACGCCCCCCACCATATTGACGCAACCACAACAATAACGCAAACGCGCGGCAACCACATTAAACATCATCCATAAAGTTCGCTTGGATCAATTTCAACGTCAACAATTTCAGTAATTTTATCGCTCCTAACGGCGTAAAAAAAACACGTTTTTCTTCCTGTATGGCATGCCACACCTTTTTGCTCTACCTTAAGAAGGAGCGTGTCCGCATCACAATCCCATCGCAATTCGTGTAACGTTTGGATCTGACCAGAACTCTCTCCCTTTCGCCATAACTTCTGACGAGATCTAGACCAAAAACAAACATGACCTGTTCGAAGGGTCTCGCAAATTGACTCTTCATTCATCCATGCCATCATTAATATTTTACCGTCGTCGTGCTGTTGGGAAATCGCTGGTATTAAGCCGTCGGAATTAAAGTTCAATCCTTTTAATATTAACGCAATAGTCTCCTCTGAGATTGCTTTTGTCATAGATCAGGCTCAGTTTTTAAGTAGTTATCGATTAGCTGCATATCGTACTAATCCCATTTCCAAATCGTTTATTAAGTCATCTGGATCTTCGAGGCCAATGTGAAAACGGACGCAAGGTGTTTTGTGAGGCCAATCCGTGACCGTGCGGATTTTTTCCGGATAGGCTGGTATAACAAGACTCTCATAACCACCCCAACTAGCACCGATAGCAAAATATTGTAAATTATCAATCATTGCAGCAGCAGCTTTCCAGTCGCCATCAGCAAATATAACTCCAAACAATCCTGATGCACCGAGATGATCCCGCTGCCATAAGTCATGTCCCGGGTCACTGGAAAGCGCAGGATACATGACTTTCAAAATTTCGGATCGAGATTGAAGCCATGACGCAACCTTGAATGCATTTTCGTGATGACGTTGCATTCGGACAGAAATAGTTCGTAATCCACGCAGCGCCATGTAACAGTCATCTGGAGCCGCATGGTAACCATAAGAATTAGCCATACTTTTCAATTCCTGAAAGTGCTCTTCATTGTTGACGGTCACACTACCCATCATCACATCAGAATGACCAACGATATATTTTGTACATGCCTCGATAACAACATCTACGCCTAGTTTAATCGGTTGGCAGAGATACGGTGATGACCATGTATTGTCGATCATAGATAATATTCCATTATCTCGTGCAATAGCGGCAACTGCCGGCACATCCATCATTTCAAATGTGAGAGATCCGGGTGACTCCATAAAAATTACTTTAGTCTCAGGTTTAATTAGCCCAGCAATACCTTCACCAAGCTTGGGGTCAAAAAAAGTAGTTTCAACGCCTGCGCGCTCAAGGACTTTGCCAGCAATCCGGGTTCGACTGGGACCATACACAGTGTCAGCCATTAAAAGATGGTCCCCGTTTTGCAGAAACGTCGTTGTTGCGCCGGCTATAGCAGCCAATCCCGAGGGATAACTAACCGTTTTATAACCGTCATGTAAGGCAGTTATTGCCTTCTCCAAAGCAAACTGGGTAGGTGTGCCACTTCTACCGTATTGAGGCCCTTTATATGGCTGCAGATTACGGTTTTGGAATTCCTCAATACTGGGGAAAGTAATCGTAGAAGCATGTAATACAGGTGGATTGACAACTCCGAAATTGTCTTGCGGATTCCTACCGGCGTTAGTCACCATCGTATCTTTTTTCATTCCCACTCTCAGATTAATATTTTTCTTTTAAGCTTTAGGTTAACAGGAACATCCTAGTTCCTAATAGCACGTAATGAGGTTAAAAAGAAACTAGGACCAGCGGTGAATTTTCAATCGGGGACTTTGTGATTTGATCTCAATGTGTTCGACATTCTAATTGTTGTTATTACTCAGAAACAGTTACCGCCATAAAATAGCATGCCTTATCAAATACCAAGTCACACCGCTCAATTATTTTAAGTTTTTATTCTTACTGTATTAGTTTGAGATAGATTTTTGCAGATTAAGATTATATTTCAAAAAGAGTATTAGGCTCCAAAAAACTTTTAAATCAATCGGAAAACAATCGCTCTCAAGTACTATGGCTTACGTCAATGCTTCGGGGGAAGGGGCAGTTAAACCGCCCCTTGATAAATTGCAGAGTTTCACCTTTTTAGGCATCAAAGTCGGTACGTTTCCATATGCGTAAAGCACTGGGATGAGTGAGTTATTCCGAGTGGACTCGAATTCTCCCAGCCTATGCCCCCGCGCTTTAGTAAGACATTTATCGAGAAAATTAATTGCCAAATTTACAAAAAATAAATCCTGACACAAGGCCAGAGCAAGCCAATTTGATTATTTGTCTATCATGAACTGTAGACACACCTTTTCGGTTAATTTACGCAAACTTCAACTTATGTTCGATGAACTACCTTGGAGGACCCCTTATCTTTTATTACGCGAGGTTCAGAAATAACCAATGACACGGTATGGGGTAATACCTCATCGATAGTCTATATGGTGATGGTGTCTCGTAGCTTTATATTAAACCAATCGATTCCAAATGCCTCGCGCGCGCCTCAACGTTAAATTTTTATTTCTAGATATGTAATTTTTATTTTAAGGTATTTGGATGGCACCACGTTTCACCGGGAGTATTAAATTGTCGCCCCAATCTGCCCAAGAACTGTCACAAACAGCCACTTCTGTGCGCCCAATGAGGTAGACGACTAAAGCCGCGACACACGCACTTACGCCCGAACCACAACTCTTGACAATGGGTCCCGAAAAATCCAATCCAACAGAATTCATTACCGAACTGATTACAGCAAAGTATTTAAATATTCCATTTTTCTCAGGGTCCATTAGTGCAAGATACGGCAAATTAATACTTTTCAGAATATGACCTTGTTTACGCGTTGGATGCAGCTCTGAGTCGATATCTTTAAAACTTCTAGGACGGCGCACGTCCACGATTTGATCCCGTCCGCTATCAATCTTCTTGATAAGTTGCTCAACTTTCCGAATTTAAAATTTATTTTGGCGTGCTATAAAGTGCCGACCGTAAAGAACGGGTACCAAGTCGTCTAATAGCCAATTCTCTACAAGCTATTTTAGCAATCCTTCATTAAGGACGGCAACATCTTCATATCCAAGAACACGAAACATCCGCTACGCCCAGCACGATTCTGAAGTCCCACCGCTAGAATGGTGAGCAACTATTCGACTGCCATCTCCGAGACCTAATGTTCTTATCTTCGATGAAAATTGTGCGGCTCTAGGCAGCATATGTGGTAATGGATTAACCGAATCTACAGTGTCAGTGATGCCAAAAAATCTTGCAAAATTGAATTCACCTTCGGGATCATGGTCAACTGTAGGCAAGCAGCTTGTCGCATGAATGACTCTAACGTCCGGTGCATCAAGGTGTGCAGCTAAACACTCAGTCTCAACCAAGGCATCTGGGTTGACATACCCTATCTAAGCTTACTCCATCCACGAGGGTGTTGGCAGACCTTTTTCCCTCAAGAATACCGGGTTGAATAACTTAGACTGATAACGTGTCCCATGGTCGCATAGAATGGTGACGATGGTGTGACCGGGGCCAATTTCCTTGGCAAGCCGAACAGCACCAGCTACATTAATTCCACTCGAACCTCCAAGGCATAGACCTTCATACTGGAGTAGATCAAACACAATATTAAGAGCTTCCTCATCTGGAATTTGATAAGGTTTATCGACAGTGATGTCTTGAATAATAGGAGTGATCCGCCCCAGACCAATTCCTTCTGTGATGGAATTACCCGCTGACTTAATCTCACCATGTGCAAAGTGGTTGTACATCGCGGCACCAAATGGATCAGCTAAACCAATGACGACATTAGGGTTTTGGGAGCGTAAGAAAGTTGACGTCCCCGAAATAGTGCCACCAGTACCGATTGCACAAATAAAGCCATCAACCTTTCCTTCCGTTTGATTCCATATTTCGGGTCCGGTTGTCTCAAAATGAGCACGCCGGTTGGCCAAGTTATTCCATTGATCTGCAAAAAGCACACCGTTTGGCTCGGTCTTAAGTAACTCCTCAGCCATGCGACGACCAACATGCTGATAGTTATCCGGATTTGAGAATGGAAGCGCGGGGTTCTCGACAAGTTTTGCCCCACAAAGTCTAAGCATATCTTTTTTCTCTTGGCTTTGGGTTTCTGGGATAACGACCATAGTGCGATATCCCAAAGAATTGGCGCATAGCGCCAAACCAATCCCTGTGTTGCCAGCAGAACTCTCCACGATCAAGCCGCCAGGCGCTAGCAAACCACGCCTTTCAGCATCCTTAATCATAAAGAGAGCCGCTCGATCTTTTACAGAGCAACCAGGGTTGAGAAACTCAGCTTTACCTAAAATTTCGCATCCTGTTTTCTCTGATACCTTGTTTAAGCGAATGAGGGGGGTATTGCCGACTGAAGCAACAAAGTCTGTCCGAATATCCATAAATTTAACCGTTTACCTTGATAATTACATTTGAAGAAAGAGGAAAAATTCTAAAAATAAGATAGTTTTCTAATTAGCATGAGGCAAGAAAAGGTAATGCAATAGTTACTTGCCGCACCACTTATGCCGTAACCTATTTCGATGATCCTTAAACCAATAAAGTGGAATCATTGTCATAGAATTACAAATTTTACCCTCTGCCAACATATCAAATGCGTGCTCTGGCCTGATCGTAAAGACGCGAATATCCTCCCCCTCCTCAACTAAACCGTGAGTGCCGCCAGCATTCGAAGCATCAATTCGGCCACAAAACGTGAAAACAGACTCCGTCGAACCTCCCGGTGAAACAAAGTAATGACAAATAGGTTCTATTTCGTGAATTTCACAATCAGCTTCCTCAAGAGCCTCCCGACGTATAACGCTCTCAGGTGTCTCGTTATGCTCAATAATTCCAGCTACAATCTCAATTAACCAAGGTGTTTGAGTAGTTGAATACCAAGGTGATTCCTGAGCAGCTAGAGCTCCTATCCTAAACTGTTCAATCATAACTAATAAGTCGAGCTCTGGATCATAAAGCAAACATGCCGCAGCGTGACCCCGCTCGAAAACTTCCCGGTTGATTTCAGCACCAATACTACCTGAAAATAGTTTGTGGCGAAGCCGATACCTATCAATATGAAAATATCCTTTAAACGGAGTTTCTTTGTTTAGTATATGAACATCAGTACTTTTCAACTCTACCTCCTAATATCTAATTATTTGCAAGTGAAATAGTTTGTTGTTGGCGGAGTTAAAAGCTGTTTAAAACTTACCTTTAAAACTCGAATGGAGTAATTTAAATTTCCAAAGCTGTAGTTTTCTTGACGAAGGATGCTCGAGGTATGGTAACAGTTACGCTAAACCGTCCCGAGGTAAATAATGCCTATAATGGGGAATTGTTTGCCTTTAAGTGGATTTAAAGAAAAAAAATTCATCCATCAAGCTTTGTTCCTACTCTAAATTATTGATGACTTCGCTTAAAATCACGTAAAGGTATCGTCAAAATTTTTTCAGATGCATTACCTAAATGACCAAGCCAAGGTGTCAAATCTTGCAACCAATGTGATATGACGTGAATAACTAATCCTTCCTTTAAAACTTCACCAGTGACTTCCAATAAAGACGTTTTGAGAATTTGTCGTCGAAAGCGTTCAAAAACATTCGGCCAGACGATCAGATTGGCATGCCCCGTTTCGTCCTCTAGGGTAATAAACATAACACCTTTGGCGCTGCCGGGACGTTGCCGTGACGTTACCAACCCTGCCAACCGGACAGGTGCACCATGAGTAATATACTGCAATTCAGCGGCTGAAACACAATTCCGGGCATTTAGATTGCTGCGCAGTAAAGCAAGCGGATGACTTTTTAACGACAAGGTTAAAGCGCGGTAGTCATCCGTCACTTGTTCACCTAAAGACATAACCGGTAAGGTCATATTAGGTTCATGACGCTCTGCAAAATCGAATAACGGTAATGGCGTATCATCCATAGCCTTAATTTCCCAAAGTGCGTTACGACGTGTCAGACCCATACTCAAAAAAACGTCCGCACGTGCCAAGCATTCCAAAGTAGCTCTTCCAAGCCCTGCGCGGCGCCAGAGATCGTGAACACTTTGATAAGGCGCGTTTCGAGCTTCAATGAGAATCTCAACATCGCTCTGTTTTAATCCTTTAATTATTCGCAACCCAAGCCGCAGTGCCGGAAAGCCAGCAACATCGCTGTTTTCTAATGTGCAGTCCCACTGACTTAGATTGATATCCATTGGGCGTACCTCAACACTATGATCGCGTACATCACGGACCAATTGGGCAGGAGCATAAAATCCCATGGGGAGACTATTTAATAAAGCACAGCTAAAAGCTGCTGGATAATGGCATTTAAACCAAGCTGAGATATAGACAAGTAGGGCAAAACTGGCAGCATGGCTTTCCGGAAAACCATAATCGGCAAACCCTTCGATCTGTTTAAAGCAACGTTCAGCGAAACTCAACTCATAGCCGTTTCTAAGCATACCCGAAATAAACCGTTCCTCGAATTTATTGATATCGCCAAAACGTCGAAACGTCGACAGTGCGCGTCGTAACGCATCTGCTTCGTGAGGAGAAAATCCAGCTGCGACAATGGCAATTTTCATGGCTTGTTCTTGGAAAAGCGGAATACCAAGCGTTTTTTCCAATACCTGACGTAGCACATCTGAAGGGTAATCAACGGGTTCCTTACCATCACGCCGCCGCAGATATGGATGCACCATATTGCCTTGGATAGGGCCGGGGCGGACAATAGCTACTTCAATAATTAGATCGTAAAAATTCCTCGGTTTAAGACGCGGAAGCATGCTCATTTGTGCCCGGCTTTCGATTTGAAAAACGCCAACCGAGTCACTTTCACACAACATATCATAAACGGCTGGATCCTCCGGCGGAATAGTTGTTAGACTCAAATCACGGCCATAATAGTCACGCAATAAGCCAAAAGTCTTTTGGATACACGTCAACATACCAAGCGCCAGAATATCAATTTTTAAAATACCCAGTGCATCCAAATCGTCCTTATTCCATTCAATAACCGTGCGTTCATCCATGGCGGCATTAGCAATAGGCGCTATTTCATCCAAACGGTTACGTGTAATCACCATCCCTCCCGTGTGTTGGGATAAGTGTCGAGGAAAACCTCTTAGAATTTCTACAATACCCATCAAACGGCGGATGGTCGGCTCGCGGGGATTTAGGCCGGCATCACGAATATGATCTTGACTGATATCCGCCCATGACCGTCGCCACACAACGCTCTGCAAGGCGATAATCGTATCTTCTGTGACGCCTAGGACTTTGCCAACCTCACGCAATGCACTCTTTGCCCTATAGGTAATTAGCGTTGCCGTCATACCGGCTCTTTCACGGCCATATTTCTCGTAAACGTATTGGATGACTTCTTCACGCCGCGCGTTTTCAAAATCTACATCAATATCAGGTGGCTCATCACGTTCGGCGCTGACGAAACGCTCAAACAGCAAGTCGACACGTACCGGATCGACAGCGGTAATACCCAAGCAATAACAAACGGCAGAATTAGCAGCAGAACCTCGGCCTTGACACAAAATGCCACGCCTTCTGGCAAACCGTACAATATCGTGTACGGTCAGAAAGTAGGAGGAAAAACCAAGTTCCTCGATCAGCGTTAGTTCATACTTGATTAGTTTTTTGACTTTTTTCGGTGTGCCGTTTGGGTATCGCTCTGCCGCCCCAGCCCATGAAAGACGGATTAATTCCTGCTGAGGTGTTCGCCCTGCGGGTACTGAATCAATGGGGTACTCATAGCGCAGTTCATCTAGGTTGAACGTGCAATTCTGAAGAATTTGTAACCCGTGGGAAAGTGCTTCCGGATGGTAACTAAATAATCGCGCCATTTCGACAGGCGACTTCAAATAACGTTCGGCATTAGCGGAAAGTAACCATCCGGCCTTATACACCGTGCAGCCTTCCCGGATGCAAGCGAGAACATCTGCTAAAGGTCGCCGTTCGGCGTTGTGATAGAGGACATTATTGGTGGATAGTAATTTAAAGCCCATACACTTGGCGAGGTTTGCGAGCCCCTGTACATGGACTTTATCACAACCTGAATAGTTATAATATACAGATAGATAGGGAGTGTTTTTTAGATTTGAAGATAGTCTTTTAAGCGCGTATTTAGCATCTTTAGTCAGAGTTAACGGAGGAATGACGGCAATTTCTTGACCTTGACCCGCGGCAAAGGGCTTACTCGGATCTGTGACATCAGATATTTCGATATGACACTCCCCTTTAGGCGCTCGGCGTTTACCTAGCGTGAGCAACCGGGTTAGGCGGCCGTAAGCTTCACGATCATGGGGATAAATAAGAAGATCAGGACTATCCACAAGTGTAATACGGCATCCAATAATTAATCGGATACCAGCTTGTTTCGCAGCCGTATGGGCACGAACCAACCCTGAAACACTATTAATATCGGTTATGGCTATAGCCTTTAATCCCAATGCTGCAGCCGTAACAATCAATTCTTCCGGATGGGAAGCACCAATCGAAAAACTGAAATTACTCGCCACGCAGAGTTCAGCATAGGCTGGTTTAGGAAGATCAGTTATAAGAGAATAAGTCATGAAAAAAAACCGTGCATGTACCACTTAAGCGGCTCACTCCGATGATACAATTCCTGTTGATGAAGGCCTAAACAAAAGATCCAGAACCGGCAGCCAGTTGTATCTTCAACGCGATAATAATTCCGGGTTTGTGCCTGCCCATTAAATAAATACTCAGGAGCTTCCAACCACCATTCGGGTGCAATCCGCTCCGGGCCATCAGCTTGCGCTACACTATAATGTTGTTGGCGCCAACGGAACATAACGGGCGGGTGATCTGGAATAGGGGCTACTGCTTTAATAAGTTCGGGACAGGCAAGAAGTTGTAATGGCCGTGTGGCACGAGGGAAGGGCGAAGGCCTCACAACTTTGAAAGCCGACTGACCTAAATTTGAGGTCAAAGCTGATATAGCCTGTGCAGACCGTTCGGGCAGATGGCGCGCACGAGTCTTCAATTGACGTACATGCTGTGGTCCTACCCGGTTGGCAAGGCGGTCAAGCAATTGAGTAAGCGCTATTTTGTCGTTCCGCAACCCGTGGCCGACGACACAACTTGTTTTCAAAGAAGATTGTTCCGATGCCAAAGGGGAAGTCACGTTAGCGGTAAGAATAAACGTATCAACGCCGAAACCGGTATCAAACTCGTTTAACTTTTGCTCAAATAGGCGTCTTAAATGCTTTACACTCCGCACAGTCTTACTTGTACCAATCATAATTTCACTTGTGCCGCCGTCAACGCGGAAGCCGCGCAACGCCATTTGCCGCACACCCAGCCGAGATATCGCTAATTGGCCACATAACGTATCCAACAGTTGGTCTAAGGCGGCTTCAATATCTTTTCGATACACCAGAGGATTGACAAAAGTTAAACGACTTTGATGAACTAAAGGGGGTCGGCTTGGAGTGATAATCTCTTCGTGCGTACCTAATGCTTGATCGAGGCGACGCAGCAATATATCACCAAATCGCCTCGTCAAGGGCGCACGCGGTTGGTTAAATAATTGCCCAATACGGCGTAAACCTAAACGGAAAAGCATTTCAACAACGTTTGACGGCAATCTTAGGGCCGCAACAGATAAAGGCGCTATATGATCGGCTAACGTATCCCTACCACTCGGCACGCTCATAACAAACTTATGCAAAGGTTGCGCAAACCGGGTCATAGCCCAAGCTGCACCCGGGGTATCTGCAACGGCGATACGATGTACGTATCCAAATGTTGCGAGTTGCTGACTCAACTCCTGCAACAACGTATCCTCGTTACCAAATAAATGCGCACAGCCAGATATATCTAACCACAGGCCGAGATTTCCCGCTGTATAGCCCCCGCTATCCAAGGCTGTCCAAGGCGTATAACGCCCACACCACGCATTCAAATTAGCCAAAGCCTGCAAGTCTCCCTTTGGGTTTGACGGTGCCATTTGCAGAGTAGGGCAAAGCGCGCAAGCATCGGCTAAAGGCAGCCCTAATTGTAACCCTGAAGCCTCCGCTGTCCGATTAATCGCTTTCAAGACGACTTGACCATGCTCTTCTGCAACCATAGCCAAAGGCGTTATCGACCAATCAAATCGTTTTTGCGGTGATAGTTTGTCGCCCGTAATACTGGGACGATTAGATACTACCTGCCTGCGCTGGACGTGAAGGTCTGTCGCAAATCGTGGTAGCCAAACGGAAACCACACGCCGTTTGATTAGTATATCGGTTTGTTTCGCCATCATCGCACCATTCCATAAGCCATTCTCCACTTTTGCCACCTCGACAACGCTTCAGTTTTAAGCGCCAACGCGCTTGCCCAGGCCATGGTCCGAGGGGATGATAACTGGGGGCAGAGGCAACTTGCCAACAGGTAACGGCTGCCGTTACTATCGAAGGTTCCAAGGTACTGTTGTAGCTTTTTTTATTTCCTGACGGAATGAGAAAAGCCAATGTATTACCGTCTTCCGCCGCTAACTGAAGACGTCGGGCTGCTGCTAACGTCGGTATATTTATTTCTCCCAAGACTGCCGCCAAAGCACCGCTACGTAAACCTTCCTCCATACTCCACAGAAGTTGTTGATTTTTTGATGTGTTAACAAAAATTAAGTTATCTTTGTTAAGCTGGAAGAGTTCTAAACCAGGGGCATATAAATTTTCTGCCGAACGACACCATAAAACAGGCGCTTTTTGGGAGGCCAATCCTAATAACGCCGCTCCAAAGCCGAGTGCTGCCGGGCGATCATTTGAAGTCTCTGCAGCAATTTCGTGCAATGCTGCTGGCATTAATCCGCCCCAAGGCAGATGATTGTCGATTTCACTCACACCGAAGGTTAGAGGTATAATAGAAGAAGTACTACTTACAGACGGGTATTCTAAATGGGCGATCAGCTGCCTTAAATATTTTAAATTAGCGGTTTTATCACCTCGGTTCATCCTTTGGTTTTTTGTTACTTTTTCTAATTTTTTTTTGGTCATGATTAGTTCTAAACAGTTTTTAATGTTCTTTCTTTGTTCTAACTAAAATCAAGCCGTTCGTCAATGCTCGAGATCATTTCCGCAACAACCAGACAGTCTTATGGTATAAGAAATTTAAGTCTTACAGTGGAAAGCTAAACTTAATGTCCAAATACTCTGTTCTTACTATTGAAGAGATGTACCACGCTGATAAGCTTACCATCAAAGCAGGGATACCTAGTCTGGAGTTAATGGAAGCTGCTGGACGTGGTATAGCCAGTGTGGTTATGGAACAATGGATGCCCCGACCACTCACAGTATTATGCGGCCCTGGAAATAACGGTGGAGATGGCTATGTAGCGGCACGCCTACTAATGGAAGCAGGTTGGCCGGTTACGCTTGCACAACTTGGTGATCCCGGAGCTTTAAGGGCAGATGCCGCAACGAATAGAGATCGATGGAAAGGTTATAATAGAGCTTTTTCTACTAATTGCATTAAAGATTCCGAGTTGGTTATTGATGCCCTTTTTGGCGCTGGACTATCAAAACCCATCGAAGGTGTTGCTGCAGAAGTGATTGAGGCGATTAATATGCATAGACTTCCGTGCGTGTCTGTGGACGTTCCAAGCGGCATTCATGGCAATACCGGTGAAGTTATGGGAATCGCGCCGTATGCTACTATAACAACAACATTTTTTCGGCAAAAACCAGCACATTTACTCGTGCCTGGAAGGCTATATTGCGGTAGTGTGCGAGTTATTGATATTGGCATTCTCGAAAGCACGCTTGAAGCTATCAATCCAAAGATTTTTGTTAACGATCCCGCGCTTTGGGGGCAAAGCTTTACGTGGCCGTTAACCGATGGTCATAAATATAACCGTGGCCACGCCGTAATTGCAGGCGGAGCAGAAATGACCGGGGCCGCGCGCTTAGCCGCATTAGCAGCTCGGCGTATTGGTGCAGGGTTAGTTACAATCGCTGCACCCTCTAGAGCAATGTCTGTATACGCAGCAGATAAGCCGGGAAACCTTGTTAACTGCACAGATGACGATAATGCCTTTCAAGATTTTTTTACTGATCCGCGCTTTAATGCCGCATTAATTGGGCCTGGTACAGGGGTCAACAGTTCTACTCAATCAAAAGCCTTATCAATGCTAAAAGCTCGCAAAAACTGTGTTTTGGATGCAGATGCTCTCACAGTATTTGCGGATAATCCGAAAACATTATTTAACGCGATACACTCCCCAGTAATTCTTACACCGCACGAAAAAGAGTTTCAGCAATTATTCGGCGAAGAAGTGAAAAATAATATTAATAGTGCAACAAAATTTGCGCGCGCAAGCGAAGCTGCAGCCATGAGTAACGCAGTTGTAATCTTAAAAGGAGCAGATACGGTTATTGCCGCACCAAACGGTGAAGCAGTCATCAATGCTACAGGAACGCCATTTTTAGCAACCGCGGGAAGCGGCGATGTTTTGGCTGGTATGATAACGGGATTATTAACGCAAGGCATGCCTGCTTTTAAAGCCTCTTGCGCAGCCGTATGGCTTCATGGAATTGCAGCCGAACTTTTTGGGCCGGGGTTAATTGCTGAAGACTTAATTGATAAAATTCCTGGAACTTTGCGTCGGCTTGTGGATAGTGAGGTCTGACCTAAATATGAAATTTACTCCTATCACACTAAAAACTTCAGATTAAGGCACATTAAATGTAATGAACGTTCAAGAAAAAGCTGGTTTTTTAGATCGAACTCTGCGGAATCTCAGGAACGGCTGGCGGACTTTAGCTAGTGTTGGTTATGATGCGGAGCGTGCCAGTTGCAGACCAGATCTTCCTGACAACGATTTAGAGCACTTGCGTATGCAAATGCAGGCTTGCTTGCAGGTACAGGGAGGCGCTGTCTCAGCGCGTGCACGTTCCGCAGCCTTAGGTCACGTTTACCTTGCCTTAGATGAAATAGGAAAAACGCGTTTTCTTAAAACTTTAAACGATGAGTTCGGTACATCAAGGGCAGCTATTCGCGATGCAATTGATAAATATAACAAGGCGGAGGATCCTTTTATAATAGCTCAAGCTGAGCTGGACCTCCGTCGTACCCTTGAGTCGCCTCGCATTGCTTTATTACGACAATTCAATGAATTACCCGATGGAGTTAAATTTTTAGTGGATATGCGAGCAACTTTACTTAAGCTTATCCCTGCTGATCCTTCGCTTAGGTCTTTAGAGCAAGATTTAAAAGATTTGCTATCATCTTGGTTCGATATTGGATTTCTAGAGTTACGATGCATAACTTGGGACACTGCATCTGCAGCATTGCTTGAGAAGCTCATCGCCTACGAGGCTGTTCACGCCATATCAAGCTGGGATGATCTCAAAAACCGATTGGATTCTGATCGTAGATGCTTTGCATATTTCCATCCAAAAATGCCAGATGAGCCGTTAATTTTTGTCGAAGTTGCATTAGTTAATGGCTTGGCTGGAAATGTTCAGGCCCTCCTCGATAAAGACGCGCCGGTCCAAGACCCTACTAGTGCTGACACTGCAATTTTTTATTCTATTAATAATGCTCAACGTGGATTGGCCGGTATTAGTTTTGGGAATTTTCTCATAAAAAAAGTTGCGGCTGAGCTTTCACGAGAATTCGATGGACTAAAGACGTTCTCTACCCTGTCTCCGATACCTGGGTTTGTTCGGTGGCTTGACCAATCCTTATCTCAGGGGACGGCAGGCCTATTGACATCGGTTGAACGAAAATCTCTTTCCACTATAACAGGTAAACTAGGCGGAAAAGGGGCTTTAAAAAAACTTCTTAATCGTGAAGATTGGGTTGAGGATGCCCAAGTAGAAATGGTTTTAAAACCTATTATCCTCCGGCTTTGTGCTAGATATTTGACACTTGAAAAACAGAAAGATGGGCGTGTGCTTGATCCAGTAGCGCACTTCCATTTGTCAAACGGGGCTATTATCGAGCGTATAAACTGGTTAGGTGACACATCCAGAAACGGCGTTGAGCAAGCTGCTGGAATGATGATTAATTATCTTTACGACCTTGAATCGATCGACGCGAATCACGAGGCATATGCCGGATCAAGCAAAATAACGGTCTCTTCAGATATCAAAGGCCTTTTGTGAGGTTGGACAAGCAAACAATGTTTACCTCCGTGATTCGTTGACACTAGGGGTGAATTCACTAAAGTGTCGCGCTGCTTGAGTCGGGCAATATATGTTATTCCGGGGCGGGCGTGGTGAAATTGGTAGACACGTCAGGTTTAGGTCCTGGTGGCGGAAACGCCGTGGGGGTTCAAGTCCCTCCGCCCGCACCATCTTCGTAATGACCTCAATATCTTCGGAATGGGGTTATGGCGCCCGAAACAAGTGACCTTGTTCGGGCAAGAGTTTTCATTCAGTCGCGAGTGCAATATTTATCGCGCGACGCAGGGAAGTTGGCGAAAATAGAGATGCAAATTACCGAAACAAAATCCGAAGGTTTAAGCCGAGAATTAGAAATTAATCTCTCTAGCGATGAAATTTCTGGAAAGATTAATGACAGAATTGGTGAAATACAACGTACAGCTCAATTGCCCGGATTTCGGCCGGGCAAGGTTCCCATCAGCGTTTTAAAAAAGCGTTTTGGAAAGGCCGTACTCGGCGAAGTGCTTGAAAAGGCAATCGGAGAGTCATCACAACAAGCGATGACAGAAAAAGGAATTCGCCCAGCCATACAGCCGGAGATAGAGGTTGCTGAATTTGAAGACGGTAAGGATTTACAATACACCCTCGCTGTAGAGGTCCTACCCAATATTACTCTGATGGATTTCAGCAAGATAAGAGTCCAGCGCCTCGTTCCCCAAGGAGAAGAAAAGGACGTGGAGCAGGCTTTGGAAAACCTTGCCAAAGCTCATCAAGGATCGGAACCAATTAAACGAAAGCGTAAAAGCAAGCAGGGAGACATACTAACAATCGATTTTATTGGGTCCGTCGACGGCAAAGAATTTCCAGGTGGGAAAGCCGATAACTACTCATTGGAATTAGGATCAAATAGCTTTATTCCGGGCTTTGAGGATCAGTTAATAGGCTCCAATGCAGGAGACAACGTTGACGTCCAAGTGATGTTTCCAGGGAGCTATGGAGCTGCAGAATTGGCAGGCAAAGAGGCTTTGTTCAAAGTAACGGTTAATGAAATTAGGGAGGCTACGCCTGCGCCAATTGATGATGAATTGGCAAAAAAAGCAGGAATGGCGGATCTAGTAAAACTTAGAGAAGCGATCGCAGAAGAACAGGCTCGGGAATACGTTTCATTGGCTCGGTCTCGGGTAAAACGTTTGTTGCTCGATGAATTATATGAAGCGCACGACTTCGAGTTACCCAAAAAAATGGTTGATAGCGAGTTCGATACTATTTGGGCAGACTATGAACAACGCAAAAAAGATGGGAAAATTGAAGATGAGGAAGCGCCCAAGCCAGAGGATATAATGAGGGCCGAGTTACGTGAAATTGCAGGTCGTAGGGTCCAACTCGGGTTGTTACTTGCTGAGGTTGGGCGTCAAAATGACATCCAAATCGCGCAGGAAGATATTAATAGGGCGATTATGGAAGAGGCGCGTCGGTATCCCGGCCAAGAAGACAAGATTCTTGACTTCTACAAGCAAAATCCAAAGGCTATGGAAAACGTGACCGCACCAATTTACGAAGAAAAAGTTGTCGATTTTATTATGGAATTAGCTGATGTAAGGGATACGAAAGTTCCGCTATCAAAGTTCATCGAGACCCTTGAGAAAGACAGGGAAGACGAGGAAAAAGAAGTCAAGAAATCAACAAGGACGAAGAAAAGTGGGTCTAAAAAGAAACAGGTTCCGGCAAAGTCATTAACAAAAAAAACTGATAAAAAAGATAGTAATAAAAGCTCAGAAACTGCGTAAATGCTGTGATTGGGATATAGGTGCAAAGGCAATCGTGAAATGAAGGACGTTACGATGAATAATTTGGTCCCAATGGTCGTTGAGACGACTAATCGAGGAGAACGAGCTTACGATATCTATTCACGATTGCTCAAAGAACGCATTATTTTTTTAACAGGTGGAGTAGATGATGCTGTCTCTAGCTTAGTCTGTGCTCAATTACTATTTTTAGAATCGGAAGCCCCCACAAAGGATATTGCATTTTACATTAATTCACCGGGTGGTATTGTTTCGTCGGGTTTAGCTATATACGACACCATGCGATATATTCGCCCCGCTGTTTCCACAGTTTGTGTGGGACAAGCTGCATCTATGGGCTCGCTTTTACTCTGTGCTGGCGCACCCGGGAAACGTTATGCATTACCCAATGCTCGAGTTATGATCCATCAGCCATCTGGTGGTGCTCAAGGGCAAGCAGCTGACATTGAAATTCAAGCTAGAGAAATCCTGAAGTTACGGGAGCGACTTAATCAAATTTATGTCGACCATACGGGGCAAGATATTGATACTATTGAGCAAGCGATGGATCGCGATAATTATTTGAGTCCAGAAGAAGCAAAATCTTTTGGCTTGATTGACGAAGTGGTAACGCAACGTCCAACAGAGGAAAAGGAGGATGAGGACGAGGATGCGGGCGAAAAGGAAGGAAGAAATGAAAAGAAAACCGAGTGATTACTCTACGCAACGAATTCCGCAGTTTTGAGGGATTTTCCAAATAATAGCACTCATTGAAAAGAGCTAAGTAAACGATTTTGTGACAAATGATGGCTAATCAAAAATCTTTCTAAAAATGTTGCTTCAACGCCAAGTCTGCTTGCGTATAGTCTTCTTCAGTGCTAACGCGTTAAGTATAAAGTAACACTTGTTAGATTTTTGCGTTTAGCGCACTCTGTTAAACAGCATGTCATGGAGCGCACATGAGTAAATCGTCAGGAAACGATTCCCAAAACACACTCTATTGCTCATTCTGTGGAAAGAGTCAGCACGAGGTCCGTAAGCTTATTGCTGGTCCTACCGTTTTCATTTGTGATGAATGCGTAGAACTGTGTATGGATATCATTCGTGAAGAGCACAAAACCAACCTGGTAAAATCTGAGGATGGTGTTCCAAGCCCGCGGGATATTTTCTCGGTTCTAAATGACTACGTAATTGGTCAAGATCATGCAAAGCGAGTGCTGTCAGTGGCAGTTCATAATCATTACAAGCGTTTAGGGCACGGTTCCTCAAAAACTACAGATGTAGAACTTGCTAAATCTAATATTCTTTTAATTGGTCCCACGGGATGCGGCAAAACCTTACTTGCTCAAACCCTCGCACGAATACTTGATGTGCCATTCACCATGGCGGATGCAACTACGTTGACAGAGGCAGGGTATGTTGGCGAAGACGTCGAAAATATTATCTTAAAACTTTTGCAATCAGCCGATTACAATGTTGAGCGTGCGCAGCGAGGCATCGTGTACATCGACGAAGTTGATAAAATTTCGAGAAAATCCGACAATCCATCAATTACGCGTGACGTTTCAGGCGAGGGCGTGCAACAAGCGTTACTTAAGATCATGGAGGGAACGGTGGCAAGTGTGCCCCCGCAAGGTGGCCGAAAGCATCCTCAACAGGAATTTTTACAGGTAGATACAACTAATATTTTATTCATTTGCGGTGGAGCTTTTGCAGGTTTAGATAAAATTATTTCTCAGCGGGGGAAAGGTACTTCCATAGGATATGGAGCAGATGTTCGCTCTTCAGATGACCGGTTGACAGGGGAAATTTTACGTGAAATAGAACCGGAAGATTTGTTAAAATTTGGTCTTATTCCCGAATTCGTCGGTCGTCTGCCAGTTGTGGCCACATTAGAGGATTTAGATGAAGAAGCACTGGTCGAGATCCTTACTAAACCCAAAAACGCGCTGGTTAAACAATATCAACGCTTATTTGAGATGGAAGATACGGCGCTCTCATTTTCCAGCGGAGCGCTTGATGCAATTGCCCACAGAGCGGTAGACCGAAAAACCGGCGCACGTGGCTTGCGGTCAATTATGGAGAATATCTTACTTGAGACAATGTTTGACCTTCCAGAGATGTTGGCAATTGAGGAAGTGGTCATCAATCGGGAGGTAGTGGAAGACGAGGGTAAACCATTGTTTATATATGCAGAGCGTCAAGGAGACGTAGAAACGTCGGCATAAATCCATAAACAGGGCTTGAAGTTCGTGTATCAATAGCCAAATCATACAGAGCAATCTTCGATCTGTGACACCGTCTCTCGGAGTTGGGGAGTGGGTCCCAGTTTTACGATCTATGAAAGAGTGAGATTATTGAATGCATACATTTCCGGTTCTGCCATTAAGAGATATCGTAGTTTTTCCTCACATGATAGTGCCGCTGTTTGTTGGCCGCGAAAAGTCTGTTCGTGCTCTCGAAGATGTGATGCAAGACGATAAGCAAATACTTCTCGTTGCTCAGAAAAATGCTGCTGACGATGACCCGGGCAAAAAAGATATTTACGACGTAGGAACCGTCTCAACCGTATTACAGTTGCTTAAGCTTCCAGATGGTACTGTCAAAGTGCTTGTGGAGGGTACACAGCGGGCTAAAGTTACTCGTTATCATGACAACCCAGAATTTTTTCAAGTCGACGCTGAAATCATCGATGAGGGCGGTACAGATGACAAAGAGCATGAGGCATTATCGCGATCGGTCATTTCACAATTTGAGCAATATATAAAACTCAATAAAAAAATTCCGCCTGAAGTGTTGGTATCTGTAAATCAAATCGATAACACGGCTAAATTAGCAGATACGGTCGCCTCTCATCTTGCACTAAAAATTTCGGAGAAACAGGAGCTTCTTGAGACAAGTACAATTGCTGAGCGCCTTGAGCGCGTATATTCGTACATGGAAGCTGAAATCGGTGTTCTCCAAGTTGAGAAAAAAATTCGCACAAGGGTTAAGCGGCAAATGGAAAAAACCCAGCGCGAGTATTACCTTAACGAGCAAATGAAGGCGATTCAGAAAGAACTTGGCGAGACTGATGACGGAAAAGATGAATCGGCAGAAATAGAAGCGAAGATAGAAAAAACAAAGCTCTCGAAAGAGGCAAAAGAAAAAACCTTAGCCGAGTTGAAAAAACTAAAAACAATGTCGCCAATGTCCGCAGAAGCCACAGTGGTTAGGAATTATTTAGACTGGATACTTGGTATCCCATGGAAAAAGCGTAGTAGGGTGAAAAAAGACCTTAGTGCAGCGCAAGAAATTTTAGATGCAGATCATTACGGTCTTGAGAAGGTTAAGGAACGCATTGTTGAGTATTTGGCGGTTCAAACTCGAACTAACAAAGTCACGGGGCCTATTTTATGCCTCGTAGGCCCTCCTGGGGTTGGAAAGACCTCATTAGGAAAGTCGGTGGCTAAGGCCACAGGACGTAACTTTGTACGGATGTCGCTCGGAGGTGTCCGTGATGAATCAGAAATTAGAGGGCACAGGCGGACTTACATTGGTTCTATGCCGGGTAAAATTGTTCAAGGAATGAAAAAGGCTAAAACGTCTAATCCGCTATTTCTTCTCGATGAAGTGGATAAGATGGGGAACGATTGGCGCGGAGATCCTGCATCTGCTCTTCTGGAGGTTTTAGACCCCGAACAGAATAATGCATTTAATGATCACTATTTAGAGGTAGATTACGATCTCTCCGATGTAATGTTCTTAACTACGGCGAATACTCTAAATATGCCTGCTCCCTTACTCGATAGAATGGAAATCATTCGTTTATCAGGATATACGGAAGATGAAAAAATAGAGATTGCAAAGCGGCATTTGATCCCCAACCAAATCGAAAAACACGGAGTGAAGGCCGGGGAGTGGAGCATCTCGGAAAGCGGTATTAGGGAGGTTATTCGTTATTACACAAGAGAGTCTGGAGTGCGGAATCTAGAGCGCGAACTTGCCAATCTTGTGCGAAAAGCCATCAAGGAGATTCTTCTTAAAGAAAATAAGCAAATTAAAGTTACAAAACGAAATGTTGAAAAATATTTAGGCGTAAAGCGGTTCCGCTTTGGCGAAATTGAACAACATGATTTAATTGGCGTAACAACTGGTTTAGCATGGACAGAAGTTGGTGGGGAATTGCTGAATATCGAAGCCGTAATGGTATCCGGTAAAGGTAAGATGACTATTACAGGCAAACTAGGGGACGTGATGACCGAATCTATTCAAGCTGCCAAGTCTTTTGTCCAGTCACGAGCGATTGAGTTTGGAATTGAACCCCCCATGTTTAACAAAAAAGACATCCATGTTCACGTTCCAGAGGGCGCTACCCCGAAAGACGGTCCATCTGCTGGAGTAGGCATGGTCACGTCAATTGTGTCTGTTCTGACGGGCATTCCCGTGAACAAGGAGGTTGCAATGACCGGTGAGGTGACCTTGCGCGGTCGGGTTTTACCCATTGGTGGCCTCAAGGAAAAATTACTCGCAGCCCACAGAGGCGGTATTAAGACTGTATTGATCCCAAAAGACAATGAGAAAGATTTAGCTGAAATTCCAGAAAATGTTAAACGCGGCTTAAATATTATACCCGTCACAATCGTTGACGAGGTTCTGAAACGTGCGCTTACTAGCTCGTTAACGCCAATCGAATGGAATGAAGACGCAGAAGTTGATATTCCCGCAGCGAATGGAGAAGACGATGCGGTAGAAGGTTTGGTTACGCATTAAAATACGTGTCGGGATTTTCGTTGTAAGACCTCCCGATTCGCTACTTTCTACTGTATTATTTGAATATTTTAGTTGTATTGCTCATCATTAGGGCAAGGCAGCTTGTTACCCCCTTATTTTTTTTGTCACTAATTACCGTAGCTTAGCCCTTCACTTGTGCATGCTGGTCATTTTAGGCTTTTCTCCGATTGACTGATAATTTTTACGGTCCTTAATATTGCCTCTTACACACACTGAGGTGATGCTCGCAAGGGCCTAAGCCTTGGTTATATTGCAAACCCACCAACAACTAGAGGGGGTTAACCCGTGAATAAGAATGATCTTGTTGCTGCCGTATCTGGCAGTTGTGGCCTTTCCAAGGCCGACGCTGCAAAAGCCGTTGATGGCGTGTTCGACTCAATTACAAACGCGTTGCAAAGTGGCAATGAAGTGAGGCTCGTTGGTTTCGGTACTTTTAGTGTGTCAAATCGAGCTGCCACCACCGGTCGTAATCCACGCACTGGCGAAACTATCCAAATCCCAGCTTCAAAACAGCCAAAATTTAAGGCCGGAAAAGGCCTCAAAACTGCCGTTAACTAAACAATATTTATATTAACTTTTAGAGAAACCGGTTGCCCGAGGGCAGCCGGTTTTTTTAATCCTCGTATGAAAACTTGCTAACCTGACGACCTAGCTTACAATACGTTTATGTAGCAAGTCGGGCGGTTAGCTCAGCTGGGAGAGCACCTCGTTTACACCGAGGGGGTCGGCGGTTCGAGCCCGTCACCGCCCACCACTTTTGACTAACCACGATGTGCCAATATTGGCGACTATGCTTGACAGTTTTTTAAGTGTGGACTAAAGGAAGCTCCTCGGTGATCTATTATCGATGACCCAAAAAAGGGGGTGTAGCTCAGTTGGTTAGAGCGCTGGCCTGTCACGCCAGAGGCCGCGGGTTCGAGTCCCGTCACTCCCGCCACATTTCCGACCTTTTTATTGCATGCCTTGATATTTACCGCCGCATTATCTCAGCAAGAGATCGCGCAGCATCGCAAATGATCGCATTGCAAGCCTCCTGAATTTCTGTGTTTCTGTCATTATTCATTCGCATCTTAAGGGCGGTCAAAATTTGATTATCAGTTAATCCATCACATACCATCAAGAATGGGAATCCAAATCGATTCTCATACATATTGTTAGAACGT
>MDTB01134896.1_pt1 | contig 47590 bp, 42 predicted proteins | sample 811161 | NCBI WGS metagenome assembly MDTB01 (sample SAMN05326650, study PRJNA326480) | marine metagenome | isolation source: seawater | place: Mediterranean Sea | collected 2009 | reverse complement strand
TCAAACAACTTTAACAGCCACTGGATTATCTCCTGGCACTTATGCTTGTACGGTAACTGATGCTAACGGATGTTCGATAATCACAAGCTCTGTAACTATAACAGCACCTACTTCGTTAACAGCCTCCACTACAATATCAGATGTAACTTGTTTGGGGGGCACTAATGGTAGCGCATCTTTAGTTAATGTTATTGGGGGCACTCCATTTACAGTTGGAGATCCGTATCTTTATTTATGGGATGATCCACTTGCTCAAACAACTTTAACAGCTAACGGATTGGCAGCAGGCAACTATATTTGTACTGTTACAGATGCAAATGGGTGTACTCTTGAAGTTCCGGTTTCAATTAATTTAACTCTTGGAACAGGATTTACAATTTCTTTTTCAACTATTTCTCCATGCTTAGGACCGCTAAGTGGTTCTGCTACGGTTACAGCATCAGCGCCAGTTGCTGCTTATCAATGGCGAGATGCCAATAATAATGTTATACCAGGAGAAAATTCAGCTACATTAGATAGTATTTCTGTTGGTAATTATTCTGTTGATGTAACAGATGTTTTTTCATGTACCCTATCAGCATCTGTGACGGTTACGCCTCCATTAAACCCAATTAAATTTGACACTATAATAGTTACAAGAAGTAGTTGTTATGGTGTTGATGATAGTCAGATTGAAATAATTGCATCCGGAGGTCAGCCACCATATTTATATTCTATAGATTCATCAAGCACTACTCAATCAAACCCTCTTTTTTCATCTCTTGCTCCTGGTAATTATCGAATAGAAACATATGATTTTAATGGCTGCTATACTGATACAATTATTTCAGTAGTTTATACAGATTTACTACAGGTTGATAGTACTTATTTTTCTGATATTACTTGTAATGGGGCTAATGATGGTGAAATTTTATCAATTGATGTTTTAGGAGGTACTCCTCCTTTTACATATTCAGTTAATGGTTCAAATCATTATTCGAATATGTCCTATTTTTACGGTTATGGACCTGGAATATATAGTGTTGAAGTAGAAGATTCTAATAATTGTGTTGCAGCAGACTATATAATTATTACTGAACCAACAGAATTAAATGTAGATATTACAACATCTGGATGGGATTACAATAGTAATAGCGGGCTATATAGTTATCAGATACAATGTAATGGAGACACCTCGGGTTTTGCTAATTTATCTATTTTAGGTGGCACACCTCCTTATACTAGAAATATGTATGATGTAAATACGGGAAATTTATTAAATACAATAAGTTCAAACTTATTTACGGGGTTGTCATCAGGAGAATATGCATTTGAAGTAATTGACGCAAACGAATGTATTTATTATGAAACAATAGTATTTAATGAGCCAGATTCAATAGTTCATAATTTTATTGCCACTCATGTAACGTGTACTGGTTGGAGTAATGGTTCATTAATTGATTCTATTTCAGGAGGAGTTGGTAATGTAAACACGTATAGTTATTTATGGAATACTGGAGATACAACATTTAATCTTAACGGAGTGCCTGTTGGAAATTATATAATGACAGTTCAAGATGAAAATAATTGCCATTCTAGTAAATCATTTGTTATTAATGATAATAATGCTCTTAGTTCGAGTATATTAACTTGGTCAGATATTTCTTGCTACGATTATTGTGATGGAGAAATATCTACTTCTGTTTTAGGTGGCGCTCCTAATTATGACGCGAATGGAAATCCTGTGTACAACTATCAGTGGAATGATATTTTACTGCAAACTACTCAGAATGCAGTAGGCTTATGTGTTGATAATAATACAAATACAGCTCAATATATGTGTGTAATAACTGATAGCCAGGGCTGTTCAGATACGTTATATCAAGTATTAAATCAACCAGATTCTTTAATGGTGACTTCTATTGTAACTTCAGATTATAATTTGCAGAACATTAGTTGTTATGGGGGTAATGATGGAAAGGTAAAGGCGACAGGAAATGGAGGTGCAAATCCCTATTCATTTGCCTGGAATACTCAGCCAGTTCAAACTACAGATATTGCTACAAATTTGTCTGCAGGATCATATAGTGTTGTTTTAACAGATGCTAATGGATGTATGGATAGTTCAGAGATAATACTAACTGCGCCTACTGAAATGATTTTGTCTGTATCTCCAACAAATATTAATTGTTTTGGATTTTATGATGGTAGTATTACTGCTTCTGTATTGATTGGCAGTGGCACACCATTTTTTGGTATTCCCCCAAGTTATAATTTTTCTTTTTCAAATGGTTTAAATGAGCAGACAGATACTTCTGTTGCTATTGATTTAGCGCCTGGTATTTATACAGTAACAGCAACTGATCAAAATGGCTGTAGCGTTACCTCAGAATCTATTTTTATTTCTCAACCAACAAATTTGTTAACGATCGATTTAGATTCAATAGATGAGAGCTGTAATTCTAATAATGGTGCTGTAAATTCGCTTGTTTTAGGAGGAACAGCTCCGTATAATTACGTTTGGAGTAATGGTATATTCGGTAATGCTACTTCAATTGACAGTTTAGCTCCAGGTATATATTCTGTTGTTGTTTCAGATGCTAATGGCTGCAATGTTTTTGATACAATAAGAGTTAATGGAAGTTCTGAAGTGTTTTTTCAAGAAAGAATTTCTTCTTTTGACACAACAATTTGCTTAGGATCCAGCTTTGAGTTAAATGTTGTGGAAAAACTTGGGTTTACTTACATTTGGCAATATAACAATGAGATTTTATTAACTAAATTAGTTGATACAATTAATAATGATCAGGCTGACATTCTTGTAACACCGACAGATTATGTCAATATATATACTTTAAATATTACTGACCCCTCTTGTCTCAATAATCCATATGAAGTTTCAGCAACAATTAACGTTGATTTTATTGACCCTATGCCGGCTTCTGAGCCAGGAATTGAATATGGGAATTACCCAGTTTTGTTAGCAGGAGAGAGCTTGTCGTTGTATTCAGATAATAATACATGTGTTGAATATACTTGGCAATGGAGTGAAGATACTATTTCTAATAATAACGGTTTAATTTCTATAAATGATATTCAAAAAACAGACTGGTATTATTTATATGTAAAAGATGGTGAAGGATGTTTGGGATATGATTCTATTTATGTTGTAGTAGGGGTTAAGCCTTATGATATTATTACCCCTAATAATGATGGTTTTAATGACACCTGGACCCCACTGGATATTCAATCGTATGAAAATGCTTTAGTACAAGTGTTTACTAGGTGGGGGTCTTTAGTTTTTGAAGCGCAAGGCGGCGCTGGATACCAAGCTTGGGACGGTACTAATAACGGAAAAGAACTTGCTGTTGGAACATATTATTATATTATAGACCTCAATAATGGCGACACACCTCAAACTGGACCAATAACAATCATTAGATAAAATGAAAATCATTAAAATGAATAGAATATCAGCTCTAATATTTACAGTTTTTTTAACAGGTTTGCTTAATGCTCAGCAACTGCCTCAAATCACACAATACATGGGTAATAATTATGTGATAAACCCTGCTGTTTCAGGCATGTATGATTATTATCAAGTTAATACTACTATAAGAAATCAATGGGCTGGAATAACTGATGGACCGCGAACTTCTTTAATAAGTATTTATGGAAAAAAGAGTAATCGAATAGCATTAGGAGGCATGGTTTATAATGATGTTACAGGGCCTACTAGTAGAATAGGCGCGTCGACTTCTTATACTTACGTATTACCTTTAACAAAAAAAATACAATTGGCTCTTGCCTTACAGGCCGGATTTACACAATTTAAAGTTATTAAAGAAGGTCTTTCTGCCGCAGATCAAGGCGATGTGCTTTTAGAAGGAGGAGACGTGGTAAGAGCTTTGCCTGATGCAACTTTTGGGTTTAATTTAAGCGGAAATCAATGGTATCTTGGCGCTGCTATTCCTCAGCTATTAAGTTCTGAACTTAAATTAATGGATGAGGATTTTGCTCAGTTATATGACACGACAAGTCAGGATGGAAAATTAGCAAGACATGTTTATGTTTTAGGATCATATAATTATTCAGTTAATACATTAATATCTATTCAACCAAGTTTCTTTTTAAAATCAGTGCAAGGCGCAAAAACACAAATTGATTTTGGAATTAAATCAGAATACAAAGATATGTTTTGGATAGGGATGAATTATAAGATGAATAATAACCTTTCTTCAATAGCAACTTTATTAGGATATTCTATTAATGATAGATTTAACATTGGCTATTCTTATGGCATTCCATCTTCTAATGCTAGTAACTATTATTCAGGATCTCATGAAGTTATGTTAGGTATTAAATTTCCTAGTAAGTGATCTAAAGTAAAATCCCTCACGGGGTGTGAGGGATTTTTATGTTGTATATTATAAGATTTAGTATACAACCCAAAACAAGTATTACGACATTGCAAATATAAAACGTATAACTTTACTTTTTATTGTTTATGCAGTAAGATGTTAACATATAAATGTTAGCTGCAAATCGTTTTATTAACTGATAACTTTAAAAGAAAAAAATCATTTTATCGATGAAAAGTAATTTATTTTTATTTACCATTTTCTGTTTAATATCATGTAATAATATACAATCTCAAATTACTGAAAATATAAGTGCAGCACAATTTTATAACTTATCTAATGAACAGACAGGTATTATTATTGATGTAAGAACTCCACAAGAGTTTTCATCAGGCCATATTAAAGAAGCATCCAATATAGATTTTTACTCAAATGAGTTTAAAAATAAATTAAAAATCATCAGAAAAGATATTCCAATTTATATTTATTGCCGTAGTGGTGGAAGATCTTCTATTTCCGCTAGCATGATGCAAAAATTAGGATTTATTAAAATATATAATTTAGTTGGTGGAATCAATGCTTGGAAGGCTTCTAATTTTAAATTAGTTACATCATCGCAGTCAAATAAATTTATTGCACCCATTGTTCATGTTAATCAAGTTGACAGTATTTTAAAGGAAAATAAAATGGTATTCATAACTGTTAGTACTGAGTGGTGTGTGCCTTGTAAAAAAATGAAGCCAGTAATTCAGGAGATCGAGAAAGAAAACTATGATGTAAAATTTTTATATATCGATGCTGATGTAAATAAAGATATTCTTGATAAATATAAGATAAAAGGAGTGCCTTTTTTTTTAATATATAAAAATTCTAAAGAGATATATCGTCATGTAGGTATAATTTCAAAAAATGATATAATTCAGCAATTAAATTAATCAAAAAGAATAATTTATTTTCTGATTTCAGGTATTGAATATATTTGTTTCTTTGTAAAAAAAAATGAAAATTGCAATTTTAGGAACTAGAGGGATTCCTAATAATTATGGGGGTTTTGAACAGTGTGCAGAATATTTATCAGTAGGTCTTGTAAATAAGGGGCATGATGTTACTATTTATGCTCCAACTTTCCATCCTTATAAAAAGAATAATTACAAAGGAGTGAAAATTGTCAGTATATTTAGTCCTCAGAATTTTATTGGCATTTCAGCGGCAAATTTTATTTATGATTATTTATGTTTTAAGAATGCCGTCAATAAAGATTTTGATATTATTCTTGAGTTAGGTTTAATAACATCTTCTTTAGCAATAATATTTTGCAGTCATAAAGGCAAAATAGTTGCTACAAATTTAGATGGTTTGGAATGGAAACGATCTAAATGGAGCAAATTTATTCAGCGACTTACTAAGCAATTAGAAAAATATGGAGTTAAGAATTCAGATTATTTAATTGCAGATAATTTTGGTATACAGGAGTATATCAAAGAAGAATATAATCTTACATCAGAATTTATTCCATACGGAGCTTTTGATATTGCCCCTCCTAATCGATCTTGTTTATGGAGATACGGCATAACTGAAGAATATTATATATTATCTATTGCTCGGTTGGAGCCCGAGAATAATTTAGAGATGATGTTTGACGCTTATATTAATAGTAATATTGAAATTCCTTATTATGTAGTTGGCAATCATCTTACTAAATATGGAGATTTTCTTAAAGATAAATATCGTAATAAGGGAATTATATTTTTAGGTGCAATATTTGATAAAGTAAATTTAGATAATATACGATATTTCTCTTCACTGTATTTACATGGCCATTCAGTAGGAGGGACTAATCCTGCTTTATTAGAGGCGATGGCAGCTAAAACATTAATTTTAGCTCATAATAATCAATTTAATAGATCTGTTTTAGATGAAAATGCATTTTATTTTTATTCTACTTCTGAATTAACTACGTTATTAAATCAGGACTTACAAACTAAGAAATCTGTTTTTACATTAAATAACCTTAGGAAGATTGAAAAGGTGTATAGATGGCCTTTTGTGATTGATCAATATGAGGCATATTTTGAGAGTATTTTAAAAAGGTCTAATAAACAATAAATAAATCAGAGGCAATTAAATCAGCGAATGCTTTTCCTGCAGGGGTTAATATATAATGATCTTTCTTATAGTTAACATATTTTTTAATTTCCCATTTTTTAATTTCATATAAGAAATGAGACATTTTTTTTTCTCCATGTTTTGTTTTTAAAACATTTTTATCTATTCCCCAAATTGTTCTTAATGAAGTATAAATATATTCATTATATTTTTCATCAGAGTTTAATTTTTCCAAATCAAAATATGGTAGGTTATTTTTTATATTAGAAATATATTTTGTATTTGAAGCGACATTCCATCGCCTACTAATACCGTTATATGAGTGTGCAGAAGGGCCTACTCCTAAATAATTTTCATTATTCCAATATGAGGTGTTATGTTTAGAAAAACATCCTTTTTTACCAAAGTTAGATATCTCGTATTGAATAAAACCTGATTTTTTCGCTTTTTTTTGTAACAGTTCAAATAGAGCAATTATTTTGTTGTCATTTAATTCCTGAATTTTGTTGTTTTTAATTAAATGATGCAACATAGTTTTTTTTTCAACTGTCAACATATATGCAGAAAAATGTTGAATGTTTAAACTCAACATAGTTTCAAGATTATATTCCCAATCTTTTAATCCTTGATTAGGCAAACCATAAATCAAATCAATAGTAATGTTTTTAAAACCAATTTTTTTAGCTAAATAGATACTTTGTATAGCCTCTTTTGTGCTATGAGATCTATTCATAAATTTTAAATCAGTATCGTTAAATGATTGAACCCCTATACTTAAACGATTTATGCCAATATTTTTATATGCTTGAAGTTTGCTTTCGGTTAAATCTTCAGGGTTACACTCGATTGTAATTTCAGCAGAATTTTTAATTTGGTATGTTTTGTATATTTTTTCAATTAGAGACTTGATAGCTGAGGGATTTAAAACTGACGGAGTTCCCCCTCCAAAGTAGATGCTACTTACTTGTTGGTTTTTAAGATATTGTTCCCTTTCAACTATTTCTTTTTGGATGGCTTTGAGCATGTGATTTTTATTTTTTTGCGCAATCGTAAAGTGAAAATCACAATAAATACATCTTTTATTACAGTAGGGGATATGTATATAAATGCCTGCCAGAGTTTTTGCAAAAAAATTATTGCTAATATAGAAAATCAATTTTAGTGGTATATTCTATAAGCTTTTTTATTTTTGTATATATGAAAGAAAAATATTTTTCACAATTAACATCTGAAGAAAAACATATTTTGAAAGACAAGGGTACAGAACCTCCTTTTTCAGGAGTATATAACGATTTTTTTGAAGCTGGAATTTTTGTATGTAGGGCTTGTGATAACCCGCTCTTTGATTCGCACACTAAATTCCAATCAGGTTGTGGTTGGCCATCATTTGACGATGAGATTAAAGGAGCAATTGTGCGCTACGAAGATTTTAGCACTGGTAGATTAAGGACTGAAATTTGTTGCTCAAATTGTAATGGGCATTTGGGGCATGTGTTTCATGGTGAGCAGTTTACAGAAAAAGACATCCGCCACTGTGTTAACTCATTAAGCATACGATTTATACCCCATGCTAAAAACTAACTTTTAAGTTTTATAGTTTTTTTGGAAGTTTAATTGTAAATGTAGTGCCTATTCCTTTTTCTGATTGCATTACAAATAAACTGCCTTTATGATAATCTTCAATGATTCTTTTAGAAAGCGACAAGCCTAATCCCCACCCTCTTTTTTTAGACGTTACACCAGGTTTAAAAATATTTTTTATAATTGCACGATTTATTCCCTCTCCATTATCAGAAATATTTATAGCAACGTGTGTTTTTTCTTCGACCAGAGTAATTTTAATTTCACCAACTCCCTTCATAGCATCAACTGCATTTTTACAAATATTTTCTATTGCCCAATGTAATAGTAATTGACTTGCAGGAATTAAAATTACTTTTTCTGTAATCGAGACATTTAATTTTATACTAGAAGGGAATCTAGATTTTAGATAATTTGTTGTTTCTTTCAGTAATGTAATAACATCTGCATTATTTAAAGTTGGTTTTGATCCTATCTTTGAGAATCTATCAGTTATAGTCTCCAATCGTCTAATATCTTTTTCCATCTCTAGTACCATCTCTTTTGATTCGTTTTTAGATTTTAGCAATTCTAGCCACGCCATTAGAGATGACAAAGGAGTTCCTAATTGATGGGCAGCTTCTTTAGCCATACCTGCCCAAACTTGGTTTTGTTCAGACCTTTTACTTGAACTAAATATAAAGTAAGCAATAAACATAAATAAGCCAATAAAGCTAAGTTGATAAATAGGGTAAAAACGCAATCGGTTAAGCAGTTTAGAGTCTTTATAGTAGATCCATTGTTTGTCTCCAATTATATTTACTTCAATTGGTAGATCTCCATTTTTTTTAATTTTATACAATTCATTTCTAAGAAAATTTGGAGTAATTTTAATAGGTTTTTTGACTCCTATTTCAAATAAAAAACTATCAAGTTTATTATAAACTTGTAAGTTCCTACTTAATAAAATTGTATCACAATCATCTACTAATATAACAGGGATGTTATCATTTTCAGAAATCACTTTTATTGCTAACGAATAATCTCCTTCTTCTGAAGAATTTACTAATTGTTTAGTTGCAGCCGCCCAAAGCTCTATTTTTTTTCTTTCTTCTGTTTTAAGCTCTCCAACTAATATATTTGTCACAAAAAGAGATGAAACTCCAATAATAATTGCAACACCAATTAGTGCTAATTTCCATTTTTGTTCTTTAGAGTATATATCCATTTTATAGTTCTGGATTCCATTCGATTTCTATCTCTTGTCCCTTCTCTTGCTCTTCTTTTTTACTTGTTTGTAATATATCTTCTTTAATAATATTCTTTATTATTTCTTTTTCTTTTTTTATATTAGTATTTATATCCTGCATAAAACGGATTTTATTTAAAGATATTTTAGGCTGATTAGTATTGCCGGTCATTTTAAAATAGACAGTATTAAATATTTTTCCATCTTGTTTTTGTTCTCCAAACTCTGTTATTTGGGTATTTTTTTTCCTAAACGTAGAAGAAAGCAATTCGGATAATAATAATGTTATTTCATAATCAATTTCTTGATTAAATGTATGTGTTCCCGAGATTAAAACAGAAAGTGCTGATGATTTTATTTCCATTACAGGAATTGTTATAATTTTATTTTGTACATCAATCGTGTTTTCTAAAGTTGAAAATTTTACGTGTTTTAGCTCGTCTAAACTAATATATGAGGATAAATTTTCTAATGGTTTAAAATCAATTAATTCCCCTTTTTCAATTATTAAATGGGAATTAATTTTTAGTTTTTCTTGGTCTAATACAAAATTAGGTTTCCAGTATGACTCTATATTTATTTCTCCACTTCCTACTCCTTTTAATTGGTTGTTTTTAATAAACTCTTGTCCATAGTTGTTAAATGCATCAAAAGAGTTTCGTATATTTATTTGTGAGATATTAATATTGGTTGTTAGTTTTAGATTGTTATTAACAGGCTCACTAACAGTAAAACTTCCATTTATCTGCCCATTCAGTGAGCGCATATTTAAATTAGACCAATTGAAAATATTATTTGTATAAGTGACAACTCCATTTAGATTAGAACCGACTAGATTATTATATGAAAAGTTCTTGATATTAATAGATGTGTTAGAGTTTATCCAATTAGGCATGATGGTATTATTACTCATATTTTTTTTGTTGTTCTTGGAAAGCTTATCTAGAGTCATGATTTCCGAAAAATTTGTGTAAACTGAGCTTATATTTCCATTAACATAAATTTTAGGAGCCTCTGCCAGTGTATATGCAATTAAATTCATTATTTCTCCTTTAAAATTTAGATCTGTTTCAGATATGGTTGCCTCACATTTTTTTACTATTATATTATGTTTTTCAATATCACAATCAATATTTTTAAATGCGAAATTTAGCGGAAATATATTATAATTAAAATTTAATTGATTGATTTTAACATTTGATTTGTGTTCTGCGTTTAGAAATAGTTTTTTAAAACTATGGTTGAAATTTATTTTGCCTTTATAATCTGTATCTGCAATTAAATTTCCTGTTAAATTAATAAATTGAGAATTTTCAAAATATTGGTTTACCTCTTTTAAATCCCAGGCAGATTTAAATTGCGTGTTTAAAAAATAATTATTTAGGTTATTTAGTGTGAATTTCCCGTCAATCCAACCTTTTTTAGTTTCAGCTTTAAACATTGTTGATTTAATCTTTGTAGAATTAAAATCTCTACTTTTTCCATTGTTTACATCTCCATTTATTTGCATATTATGCAATTTAAAAGGTATTGACTTTAACATAAAACTCCCATCTGTAATTTTGTAATTCATTTGAAAGTAGGGGTTCTCATTTTTACTAATGATTCCTTTTAAGTAGCTGTCAATGGTTATTTTTCCATCAGCAATAAATGGAGAGCAAACATTCTGTATGTTGCTTGGTAAGTTTGTAATTATTTGATTGATTTTTTGTTTTTGAGCTTTGATTGCTAGATCAATTAACCTACCTTTAGTAATAGATCCATGTATATTAAATATAACGTCCTCAACATTAAAATTAGATTTTAAAATTCTAACTGTATCAGTATTTATTTTTGTATTTGCTGAGAAAACAAATTTTTTCATATCTAGATAATTAATATTATTGACATTTAAGTTATTTGAAAACCCCTCAGCATTAATGTGATAATTTTGATTATATATTGAGATTATAGATCGTTTTAAACTCCAATCTATATTCAGATCTGAGATTTTTTTATTGATTTTTAGTTTAGTATTAAGTGTAATTATTTTTTTTATTAATAGAGATTTACCAGCCGTTTGATTATTATTTTTTAAGATTAGAAAATTTGGGATGTTTGAGTGGTTATATTTGATATTTATTTTCCCATCAATAATTGTAATGTTTTCTATGTTGTAATTTTTAGTAATAATATCATAAACACTGATTTCAACATATGCACGCTTGGCGAATAAAAGGGTATCTCTATTAAATTCTTTTGACTCTAAAATCAGTAGATTTGTAAGTTTTACAGAGGCATATGGGAAGTTTTCATATATAGTAAATTCTACATTATCTAAAATTAGTGGAGAATTTAAGCTGTCTTGAATTTTATTTACTACACCTTGTTCTATTTTTGCAGAAAAGAAAGCTGTAATTATTAAAATACTAACACCAAAAGTTAACAGAGAATATAGTATAAGTCTAAAAGTACGTATAAGATTTTTTTTCATTTAAATGTTAAAAGTACGATAATCAAATTAATAACGAAATAATAACGGCTATAGTCTTTTCAATATATTAATTTCATTTTTTGAAAGGTGTCTATATTGTTTTCTTAATAGCGTTTTCTTTGTTAATCCGCCAAAAAAAACTCTATCAATTTTGGTGACTTTATAATTTAATATCTCAAATATTTTTTTAACATATTGAGCCCCACCTTTATGGTGTTCTACACCTAATTGATTCTTTTCTTTGTTTTTAATATAAGATATTGAATTGAAGCTTTTTATTTGCCCGTTTATAAATAATCCGGCTCTTATTTTCTCTAAATCTAATTTACTTAAGCTCTTGTTAAGAGTTATCTGATAAATAGATTTTATTAAGGTATGTTTACTTCCAATTTTTTTTGATAGGTTGTAGTCGTTTGTGAATATTAATAATCCAGTATCTGCATTACCTAATTTATCAACTGGAAAAACTTCTTCTTTACAAGCATTAGAAATTAGACTAAATACTGAGTTTATTTTTGTGTTTTTATTATTTCTTAAAGAGTAATTTTTAGGTTTATTTAATAGAATATATTGAAGTTTTTCTTGTTTGATTTTTTGGCCATTAAATTTTACTATATCACTAGTGCTAATTTTATATCCCATTGAAGTCACTCCAACTCCATTTACTGTTACAACACCAGCTTCAATAAATTTGTCTGCCTCTCTTCTGCTGCATATGCCTGTATTTGAAATAAATTTGTTTAATCTTATTTTATCATTATGATTCTGAATCGTGTTATTCATTCTTTTATGTGATGATTTTTTACTAGTTTTATGATTAAAATTAGTTCTTATTTGTTTCCCTTTTTTCATTGCTAATTTTTTTACATAGTTAATTTGTGTTATAAAAGATCATATTTCCAATGGATTTATTTTGAGAATTTATTGCTTAATCAATAACAGATGACTTTGTGTTCTACACTTCCGTCAGAATAAAAATAAAATAATGATTGGTTCTTTTTTAACACCGATTTTCTTGCTAGCAAATCTATAGTTTTCAGTAGTGTTTTTTTGTTTTCTTGCAATGCTGAGCTTACTGTGGTTGTTTGATTACACGGTAAAAGAGGATATAAAGAGTTAGTTGTAAAATCTAATGCTTGGCTAAATTTTGAATTACCGTTGCCTACTGAGGCCCATCCGTGGTTGGTGCCATTAAAAATTAACTTGTTATTTAACACGCCTACAGCATCTGCTCTAGGATGCATTTCGCCAGAACCACATAGATTTAGAATTGCTGGATTATTCATGGCTGGCCCACAATTATAATTAATCGTCAGATCAGAAGTCCCTTGTATACTTATCAAAGGCTCATCACTTGCGTCTATCCAATTAAGATCATTTATTCCTCCAGCTATACTAATGACCCCGCTAACATTAGAAGGATAGCCAAAATTTCCAGCATCTCCATCCATTCCATACACCCCCCCAACATTATTTACAATTGTTTGTACATTTACAGGAAAAATAGGCAGGTCAGAAATCGAATCAATATAAGCTAAATGTATCGCTATTACTGCCCCTGCAGAATATCCTCCTACAAAAATAGTATTAGGATCAATATTATAAGAATTCCCGTTTACAAAACTTTTTCTAAAATAACGAATTGCTGCTTTAACGTCGGATACCGCCTCTAAAACAGTTTGATATTGTGTTTCATTACTTGTTAAAAAGGATATTATATTTGCTAATCTATAGTTAACAGAAGCAGTAACGTATCCTTTTTTTGCCATATTTTCGCAGAAATCAACACAATCAACACTTCCTTTGTCTCCGGCATAAAATGAGCCCCCGTGCATATATAAAATTACAGGTCTATTTGTTTCTGAATCACCATATGGGGTATAAATATCCATCTCATGTTCATTGTTATTATATATGTCAGAATAATTAACAGTTGTTTTATTTACGGTTGTAAATATTTCTGATTGGTATCTTCCTTCACATTGAGATATAACAATTTTATTACATAAGATTAACAGTACTATTAAATATAAATTTTTCATGATTTTATTAAATGTAAAGATATGGCATGAGTTAGGAAGTATAAAATATTATTGATTTAATTTGTCGATTTGCTCTTGAATTTTTTCATCTTCAATTTTTTCAAACAAATGTGTTGTAGGATTTAATTTGTGATTATCAGTAATAATAATTTTGCCAGCATCATCCCATGCAAAATTACTTAACCTTAAGATGGTTTTTAATTTATTAGCGGTAAAGGGCATAAAAGGATCACATAAAATAGCTAAAGAAGCAGCAATCTGTATTGATATATTCATTATTGTTGCAGTCCTGACTTCATCAGTATTTTTTAGCTTCCATGGTTCAGTGTCAGCTAAATATTTATTTCCTAACCTTGACAGGTTTATTAACTCTGCAAGAGCTTCTTTAAATTTGAATTTTTCAATTGCATTACCTATTTTAATTGGAAAATGAGCAAGTTTTTCTAAAATGATTTTATCGTAATTGTTAAGATTATTTCGTGGTGGGACATTTCCTCCCCAATATTTATTTGTCAAAATCACAACACGATTTATAAAATTACCGAAAATTGCAACTAGCTCATTGTTGTTTCTAGCTTGAAAATCCTTCCAAGTAAAGTCAGCATCTTTATTTTCAGGAGCATTAGCGCAAAGCATATATCTCAAAGAGTCTTCTTGACCTTTGAAATCTTCAAGATATTTGTGTAACCATATTGCCCAATTACGCGAAGTTGATAGTTTTTTTCCTTCTAAATTCAAGAATTCATTTGCAGGCACATTTTTTGGCAAAATGTAATTTCCATGCATTTTTAATATAATTGGGAATATTATACAATGAAAAACAATATTATCTTTTCCAATAAAATGAATAAGTTCTGTGTTTTCATTTTGCCAGTAATCTTTCCAGTTTTTTTTGCTAGTCTTAGCCCATTTTTTTGTTGCTGAAATATATCCAATAGGAGCGTCTAACCACACATATAGCACTTTTCCTTCAGTATCTTTAATAGGAACTTTGACCCCCCAATCTAAGTCTCTAGTCATTGCCCTTTCCTGCAACCCTCCATCAATCCAAGATTTACACTGCCCTATCACGTGCTTTTTCCAAGAGCTAACATCGTGATACTTTTTATTATTTAGTGTTCCCTTTTCAATCCAATTTTTTAGCCATTTTTCATGTAATTGCATTGGTAAATACCAGTGAGAAGTTTCTTTTTTAATAGGTGTTGATTCACTTAAAGTAGATTTTGGATTAATTAGTTCTTCTGGGCTTAAAGTTGTTCCACATTTTTCACATTGATCACCATATGCATTTTGATACCCACATTTTGGGCATTCTCCATAAATATATCGGTCTGCTAAAAATTGTTTATTTTTTTTATCATAAAACTGTTTTGAGGTTTTTTTTGTAAAAACATTTTTTGATTCTAGTGTTTTAAAAAAATCTTGAGCATTTTTGTGATGAGCTTTGTTAGAGGTTCTGTCATAGATGGTAAAATTAATACCAAAATCTTCAAATGCTTTTTTATTTATATAGTGGTATTTATCTATAATTTCTTTAGTAGTAACATTTTCTTTTTTTGATTGTAAAGTAATTGCGGCTCCGTGTTCATCAGAACCACAAATAAATACAACATCGTTACCTTTAGATTTTAAGTATCGCACATAAATATCAGCTGGCAAATAAGCGCCAGCAATATGTCCTATGTGTACAGGTCCATTAGCATAAAGAAGCGCAGAGGTAACTGTATATCTTTTTTTAATCATTTATCTTTTAAAAGAATTATTTTCGCAAAGATAAGTTTTAAATTAAATTGTATTTATGATAATTCCACCAAAGCTAAAATTTGGCGATAAGATTGGCTTTATATCTACTGCTAGGAAAATTTGCTTAGAAGAATTAAATCCCGCAATAAGAATTATGCATTCTTGGGGTTTGGAAGTAGTTTTAGGTAAATTTCTTTTTGGAGAGGACAATCAATTTTCTGGTACAGTTGCGCAAAGGAGTATGGATTTGCAAAATATGATTGATGATGATACAATTAAGGCAGTTTTTTGCTCTAGAGGGGGGTACGGCACAATTCAGATTTTAGATAAAGTTAATTTTTCTAATTTGAGAAAAAAGCCGAAATGGATAATAGGTTATAGTGACATTACTGTTTTACACTCTCATTTAAATCGAATCGGTTTTGCAACTTTACATGCCACGATGCCAATTAATTTTAATCAGAATAGTCAGGAATGTTTATTGAGTTTGAAAAATTCTTTATTTGGATTAGAGAATGTTATTGAGAGCAGATCTCATAAACTTAATAGATTTGGCAAAATTAAAGGAGAAATTATCGGAGGAAATCTGTCAATTTTGTATTCTTTATTAGGCTCTATGTCTGATATAGACGCAGGAGGAAAGATTCTGTTTATTGAGGATTTGGATGAGTATTTGTATCACATTGACAGAATGCTTATAAATATGTACCGAAATGGCAAGTTTAGAAGTTTAAAAGGAATGATAATTGGATCCATGACAGATATGCGAGATAATGATGTGCCTTTTGGCAAACAAGCAGATGAAATAATCTTTGAGTATATAAAAGAATATAATTTTCCCGTTTGTTTTGATTTTCCATCTGGGCATACTTATGATAATAGAAGTATAAAATTAGGTGTAGATTCCATATTAGATATTAATGTAAATGGTGTAATTTTGTCTCAATTTTAACAATTATGAATTTAGAAGATTATTTTACATCTTTTAGAAAAAATATTATAGGAATAGATCAAACCTTTATTTCCCCTTTTGGAAAGAAAAAAATTGTTTATGCTGATTGGATTGCTAGCGGCAGGATTTATAAACCAATTGAGGATAAATTAAACAATATGATTTTTCCTTTTGTAGCTAATACACATACAGAAACATCAACTACTGGTGCAACAATGAGTTTAGCGATGAATAAGGCTCATAAAATTATTAAAGAGCATGTTGGAGCTAATGAAAATGATGTTCTTATCTCTGCAGGAGCAGGGATGACAATGTTAATAAATAAATTTCAAAGGATATTAGGGCTAAAAATTCATGAGAAATATATCCAAAAAGTTGAAATTAAGAACAGACCAATTGTTTTTGTGACACATATGGAGCATCATTCTAATCAAACATCCTGGATTGAAACTATTGCCGAAGTAAAGATTATTCCATATACTAAAGAAGGCAACATAGATTTGGAAAAGTTTAATGCTTTAATAAAACAGTATAATGATAGAGAGTTAAAAATTGCAGCCATTACTTCTTGTTCAAATGTTACAGGAGTTTTTACTCCATATTATAAAATTGCAGAAATCATGCACCAAAATCAAGGTTTTTGTTTTGTTGATTTTGCTTGTTCTGCACCATATATTAATATAGATATGCATCCTGAAAATTCAGAACAAAGATTAGATGCAATTTATTTTTCTCCACATAAGTTTTTAGGAGGGCCTGGATCCACAGGCGTGTTAGTATTCAATAAACAGTTATATTTAAATAAAATTCCAGATAGCCCAGGAGGCGGAACTGTTGATTGGACTAATCCTTGGGGCGAGCATAAATATGTAAATAATATTGCAGAGAGAGAGGATGGAGGTACTCCGGCATTTCTCCAAACTATCAAAACTGCATTTGCTTTGCAGTTAAAAGAAGAAATGGGTGTTGATAATATTTTAGATAGAGAGCACGAAATACAGAAAATAGTTTGGGAGAAATTTTCTACTTTAAAAAACGCTCATATTTTGGCTAGTAATTTTAAAAATAGACTGGGAATTTATTCTTTTTATATTGATGGATTACACTTTAATTTAGCAGTACAATTATTAAATGATAGGTATGGGATACAAGTAAGAGGAGGCTGTTCATGTGCAGGAACTTATGGACATATTTTATTGAATGTAGAGCAAAATGAGTCAAATATTATTACGAATAGTATTGATAAGGGAGAATTGCAAGTAAAACCTGGATGGGTTCGTATGTCGATACATCCAACAATGACTAATAAAGAAGTTTATTTTATTATGAATGCGATTGAAGAATTGGCACATAATCACATAAAATGGTCAAAAGATTACATATATAATAAGAAAAATAATGAATTTAACCATTTAGATAAAAAGTTTCAATTAACTAATTGCGAAAGAGTTCAATCTTGGTTTGAAAAAGGGTAATTATTTATTTAAAATAGTTGGGACCTTAAAGTAATCTGAGTCTTTGTGAGGAGCGTTGTTTAATGCATCTTGTTGTGAAATATTGTTGCTAATGTTATCAACACTTAAGACATTAACTTCTTCACTTATGTAAATTAGAGGCTCTATTCCTTCGGTATCCATGTTAGATATGGAATTTATGAAGCCAATAATTGTTTTTAGATCTTCTTTCATTTCCTCTGTAGCCTTTTTGTCAAATTTTAATTTTGCTAATTTGGATAGGTTACAGATTAGGTTGTTATTAACTTTAATATTAGCTTTCATATTTTTTTAATTGCTCAAAAATAATATTGAAAACTGATTTATTCAAATTTTCAACAGTTTTTTCTTTTAATTTATCAGGATAAATTGCTTTGTGAATTTTTATTCTTGCAATTCCAGGACGACCTTTAAAATATTCTAATGGAAAAATATATTTATTATCAGGCATGGTGATGGGTATTATAGGAATGTTTTGTTCGATTGCTAATCTAAAGGGACCATTCTTAAATTTCTTTAAAAATATTGTTTGAGAAGGGATTCCCCCTTCTGGAAATATACACATATTTAATCCTTGTTTTATTTTTTCCCCAGCTTTTAGGAAAGCGGTATATGAATGTTTACGATTGTTTCTTTTGACAATAACTGAATTATTTTTGTAAAAGTACCCAAATATTGGTATTGTAGCAATCTCTGCTTTTCCAATATATTGCAGACAAACAGGTATTACCGCTAGAATTAATGGAATATCAAGTGTTGATACATGATTGGGACAAAAAATGTACAGTTGGTCTTTTTCAAGTTTTTCTTCCCATTCTATTTTTGGAAAAATAAACGATATCCATATTGTCAATTTACTCCAGTATCTAGTTACATTTGCAACTGCTATTTGATTTTTTATAATTGCTGTAAAGAAAAATAATACAGGAATGAACAAAATAAATACTATCAAAAAGATAATCAAAAACCATAATCTCCACATACTACTTAAAAGATAGCCTATCCATTTCATAGAACGCAAAGATAAAAAAACCTATTTTTACAACATTAAATTTTATTAAATGACAAGAATACTTACAGGCATTCAAAGTACAGGCACTCCACATTTAGGCAATTTGCTAGGAGCAATAATACCAGCAATCGAACTATCTAAGAGAAAAGATAATGAAAGTTTATTTTTTATTGCAGATTTACATTCTTTTACAACAATAAGGGAGCCAGCTTTGTTAATGGAGAATACTTATGCAACTGCAGCAGCTTGGCTTGCTTTTGGTTTTGATACAGATAAAAATTTGTTTTATCGGCAATCTGATATTACCGAGGTTTGTGAGTTAACTTGGTATTTAAATTGTTTTACTCCATTTAATAGATTACAATTAGCACATTCTTTTAAAGACAAATCGGATCGAATTCAGGAAGTAAATGCAGGACTATTTACTTATCCAGTATTAATGGCGGCAGATATTTTATTGTATGATGCTAATATTGTGCCTGTGGGAAAAGATCAAATCCAACATTTAGAAATCACACGAGATATTGCATCGCGCTTAAATTATGTATTCCCCAACACATTAGTTTTGCCAGAGACCCAAGTAGATGAAAGGGTAATGATAGTTCCAGGACTTGACGGGAAAAAAATGAGTAAATCTTATAATAATGTGATAGATATTTTTGTCTCAGATAAGAATCTGCGCAAACAAATTATGCAAATTAAAACAGATTCTGTTCCATTAGAAGAGTCAAAAGATGCAGAAAGCTGTAATGTTTTTAAAATATTTAAGCTTATATCTTCTGATTTACAAGCTAATAAGATAAAGAAAAAATATTCTGCAGGTAATTATGGTTATGGTGATGCTAAACAGGAACTGTTTATGTTGATTTGTGATAAATATAAAGAAGAAAGGCGCAAGTTTGCCTATTTTATGGACAATAAGGATATATTAGATGCTGAGCTTAAAAAAGGGGCTGAAAAGGCTAGATCTATCGCGCGAACAGTTTTAGATAGAGTAAGAAATAATATAGGTTATTAGTTTTATTTTAAAATTAAAAGATTATTTGTATTTTTCATATAACTTTTTTTGATGGTTATCTAGATCAATAGCTTTGCCGTTAATAAATGCCTTTTCAATATTATGCGTTCGCATGTCTAAAGCATCACCTGTACTAATAAAAAAGGTTGCGTTTTTCCCTTTTTCAATAGAACCTACTATATTATCTATACCAAGGATTTTAGCTGTGTTTAATGTAATTGATTGAATAGCATCTTCATATTCTTGCCCGTAGGCAACAGTTGTGCCAGCAGTAAATGATAGATTTCTTGCTCCCATTGCTTCCATACCACCTTGATAGCTAAGGCAAAATAACACCCCCTCATCATGTAGTCTCTTAGCTTGTTTGTATGGTCCATTAATTGGGCTATCTTGTGATTTTGGTAATCTGTGAACTCTGTTAAGTATAACAGGTATATTTTTTTCAATTAATAAATTAGAAATTGCAAGCGCGTCTTCCCCTCCTATAATTACTATATGAATTACATTAAACTTTTCTGCAAACTCAATCGCATCTCTCATGTCGCTGGCACTATTAGCATGTATATATAATTTTTTTGTGCCATCAAATAATCCTTTCATGCTTTCCATTTTCAGATCTATAATATTTGACGCGTAATAGTATGCCTTCGATTTAGAAAATATTTTTTCAAGTTCATATTTTTTTTCTTGATATTCTTTGTTTTCTTTTGTCTCACCAGGCTCAGCCCACCACCCAGTTTGATAATAGCTATTGGGCCAATTAATATGAATTCCATCGTCTGCTTTTAATACAGCATCTTCCCAATTCTCTCCATCTAAATACATTATTGAAGATTGACCAGATATTAAACCTCCCTTTGGTGTAACTTGAGCGATAAGAATTCCGTTTGAACGAACAGTTTTAATTATTTTAGAGTCAGTATTGTAAGCAATTAATGACCGTATATTAGGATTAATTATTCCAGTCTCCTTGTAATCTCGAGAAGCTCTTACTGCATCAATTTCAGTAATTCCTAGTTTCGTATTAGGGACTATAAATGCAGGGTAAATATGTTTGCTATAAATTTTATATATAGTGTCAAAAGCGCTTGGGTCAATTCTTACCATTCCTGCATCAGCTATAAAATCAAATTTTCCATTTTTTACACTTATAGCGGCATTATTAATTACTTTTCCATTGCCTAAATGTGCAGTAGCCCCAATAAATAACGTTGAAGTTTGACTTTTACTATTAATAGTTATAATAAGGGTAATAATTATTGTTAATATTTTACTCTTCATCTCTGTCATCACAATGGTATAATTTTTCTAATTCTGGTTTTATACTTTGCTTTTTTTTATTTTTATCTACACTCATTAATTTTAAAATCCGCATTCTTTCCTGCCGATCTCTAGATTGTAATTGTTCGTTTATTTTTTCATCGAACATTAATTTTCCATCAACATAGGTTTGGACTACTTTTGCATAAATTGATAATGGATTCTTTGACCATAATACAATATCTGCATCTTTTCCTATTTTTATACTTCCCATTTGATCATCTAAATGTAATAACTTCGCTGGATTAAGAGTTACCATTTTCCATGCAGCTTCTTGTGTAGTCCCGCCATATTTCACTGCTTTTGCAGCCTCATGATTTAAACGCCTTCCCATTTCAGCATCGTCAGAGTTAATAGCAGTAATAACACCAGCATTGTTTAGAATAGTTGCATTATATGGAATTGCATCATTTACCTCAAATTTATAGGCCCACCAATCAGAAAAAGTAGAAGCTCCCGCTTGATGCTCTTTCATTTTTTTTGCTATTTTATATCCCTCAAGTATGTGTGTAAATGTATTAATAGTAAAACCTAAAGAATCTGCTACATGCATGAGCATATTTATTTCTGATTGAACATAAGAATGGCACGTAATAAATCTTTCAGAGCTTAGAATTTCAACTAGAGCATTTAACTCGAGGTCTTCTCTTGGGGGCGGGGTTTTTTTTCGATCTTTAATTGTTAAAGAATTATAGTATTCCCATTTTTTTTGATATTCTTTTGCTTTGTAAAATGCATCATAAAAAACTTGCTCAACACCCATTCTCGTTTGTGGAAATCTTTCGTTTTCATAATCTCCCCAATTACTTTGTTTAACATTTTCTCCAAGAGCAAACTTTATAAATCCATCAGCATTTTTTATTTTCATTTCTTCAGCATTAGCACCCCATCTTAGTTTAATAATAGCTGATTGTCCGCCGATTGGGTTGGCCGAACCATGTAGTAATTGAGCAGCAACAGTTCCTCCAGATAATTGTCTATAAATGTTGTGATCATTTGGATTAATAACATCACCAATTCTTACTTCTGCAGAACTAGATTTACTAGCTTCATTTACTCCTCTGCTAATTGCAATGTGTGAATGCTCATCAATTATTCCAGAAGTTAAATGCATAGTTGAGGCGTCAATAGTTTCGAAGGCTTCGTCTTTAAAATAGTCTAAAGGATTTAACAAGTCTCCAACTGCTAATATCTTTCCCTTCGAAATTATTAAATCGGAATTGTATAAGATACCAGAATCTTCATTTGTCCAAATAGTAGCATTTTTAAAAAGAATATTTTTGGATATTGGCAGTTGTTCGAATCCATATGCTTTGTTAGGAAACCAGACTATAGGCCTATAATTTGTTATGTTGCTATTTGTGTTTTCATATTTGTTTTTTTCAATAAATACAGAATCCATATGCATATCGAAGTTATAATACTTTCCATTTTGATTTTGATATCTACCATTTATTATTCCTTTTCTAAACTTTCCAATTGCTCTAAAACTACCATCAATACTAGAGAAATTCAAGTTGTTTTCTGATAGATTTGCGATGAGCGATATGGAATCTATTTCATAGAATATTACTTCTGGATCTGATATTGAGCCTTTTATTATAATGGGTTTATTTTTAAATTCTTCAGATTTAAAATTATAATATCCCCTAACATCTATTCTTTGTTTTTTCTTGACAATATGTTGCTGCCCTAAAACCCAGTTTTCGTAAACTTCTCCATTTACAAAAATATCATCTGATGTAATTATAAAATTTGCAAGTTTTCCCTTTTCTAATGTTCCAATTATATTGCCAGCTCCAATTAAAAAAGATGGAGTGGTTGTTAGTGATGCTAAAGCATCTTTTTTTGTTAACCCTTTAGCTACTGAAAACTGTAGATTTGTTAAGAATTTTTTTGAATCTTTCAGATCTGCTGCGGTAATACAAAAGTCAATGTTGTTTTCTGCTAAAATTATAGGGTTGTAAGCAGCTGACTCCCAGTTTTTAAGTTTTTGCAAGCTAAGCCAATCAGCAACTTCAGGGTTTGTTACATCATATGCATTAGGAAAATTAAGAGGAATAATTATTGGACATTCAGTATTTATTACTTCATCAATTCTAAGGTATTCTTTCCCGTTTCCTTTTATTATGAAATCTACTTCAAATTCATCAGCAATTTTATAAACTCTACTATAATCTAACTCATCATTTATTGCAAATATTTGCGGTAGACTTTGTTGATTTATAAACGCTTCATAGGATAAGTTAACTTGTTTTTTTTGACTTTTATACCATTCTGCATCTAGAAAAGTTTGCCTGACAAGGGCAATACTACCCATAAGGGAGGTTGGACTTTTTTGTTTTGAGACACCTTTTTTAAAAGAGTAGAATGCCGCACAGTTTTTAATCAAAATGTTTTCGTGATCTGATTTTGTTGATAAAGAAACTAAAGTGCCGGATCCTCGTAATATACCATCTTTGACGTGTGTTAGTACAGCGCCAAATCCATTTGCAAGGTATGAGTCTTTGTTTTTCATATCTGTCTTAAATACCTCACTAGCATTTACTTCTGGATGTATCGCTTCATTCCAATGATAAGCACCTTTTTTTCTGCTTTTATATTGTGGCCGGTAGTTATATTCACCTTGCTTAATTTCAGGCAGGCCATAATTTGAATACAAATCAATAAATGACGGGTAAATATAATCGCCATCTAAATCGTATATAATTGCCTCTTTTGGGATGTTAAGCTGGGTGTCCAAAGCAAGTATCTTTTCTCCTTGTATTAATAAAGTACTATTTTTAAATTCTACCCCAGGACTACTTATAATATTTGCATTTGTGAAAGCATAAATAGGATCAAAAGTTTCTAGAACACCATTAACAGGAAAGTTTTCCTGAGCTAACACTTGATTAACTAGTGCTAGAACAATAATTATTCGCGCAATATTCATTTATTAAATCAAAGCTGTGAAAATAGTAAAATTTTATATAATAATTTTGTTTCTTTGCATCTAGAAAAACAGATTTTTATTAAAATATTATTATTATGAAAACTTATCAAGCAAATCTTTTGAATGCATTGACGTTGATTTTAATGTGTTTATGGGCCTACTTAACTTATGAGCCTATCGATGGTAAATCACAAAACGTAACAGCATTAATTCCATTATTTTTAGGCGTGGTATTATTACTTTGTAATAATGGAGTTAAAAATGAAAATAAAATCATTGCACATATAGCTGTTTTGGTTACTTTAATTGCTATAATAGGTATTGCCTCTAAGCCTTTGGTCGCTGCTATTGAGGATGGTAGGCAATTAAGTTTAATTAGAGTGTCTTTAATGCTGTTAACCTCTGTAATTGCTATGTTTACTTTTATAAGAAGTTTTATTAAAGCTAGGCAGAAAAAATAGCTATTTTATTTAATGGAGAGGGCAGTTTTAATTGGATTAGTTACTACTAATATTACACAAGAAAAAGCTTCTGAATATTTAGATGAGTTAGCATTTTTAGCAGTAACTGCTGGTGCTAAACCAATTAAAAAATTTACACAAAGATTGCCGCATCCTCATAATAAAACTTTTATTGGAAAGGGTAAGTTAGATAGTATTAAATTATATGTTGAAGCAAATCATATTAATATTATAATATTCGATGACGACTTAACTCCTTCTCAGTTTAAAAACCTTGAAAAAGTATTCCAAGGTAAATTTAAGATATTAGACCGGAGTAATTTGATTCTTGATATTTTTGCAAGTAGAGCTAAGACAGCCCAAGCACGGACACAGGTAGAACTTGCTCAATATCAATATCTATTGCCAAGATTGGCAGGAATGTGGACTCATCTTGAAAGGCAAAAAGGAGGAATTGGGATGCGGGGTCCTGGAGAAACTCAAATTGAAACGGATAGACAAATTATAAGGAATAAGATAGCGTTATTAAAAAAGAAGCTGCAAAAGATTGAAAAACAATCGTTAACCAGAAGGAAAGGTCGTGAACATTTAATTAGAGTAGCTTTAGTAGGATATACTAATGCTGGAAAGTCTACTTTGATGAATAAGTTAGCGAAGTCAGATGTATTTGCTGAAGATAAGCTTTTTGCTACTCTTGACACAACTGTTCGAAAAGTTGTTATTGGAAATCTACCATTTTTATTAACCGACACTGTTGGTTTTATTCGTAAACTACCACATCAGCTCGTAGAAAGTTTTAAATCAACGTTAGATGAGGTGCGAGAAGCTGATTTGATGATACATTTAGTAGATATTTCTAATCCTAATTTTGAGGATCATATAAATACAGTAAATAGAACTATTATCGAAATCGGAGTTGTTGATAAGCCAACAATTTTAGTTTTTAATAAGATAGATGCATATACTTTTAAAGTAAAAGATGATGATGATTTAACTCCTAAAACAAAGGAAAATATTACTTTAGAGGAATTACAGCAAACTTGGATGTCTAAAATAGAAGGAGATGTGTTGTTTGTTTCAGCGCTTAACAAACTTCATTTTGATGATTTAAAAGACCAAATGTATAATAGAATCAAGAAGCTACACCAAGTAATATATCCTTATAATAACTTTTTATATTAGCCAAAAGATTGTAAGTCACAAAGTTTCTTATAATGACCATCTTTGTAAATTAATTCTTTATGTGTTCCTTGTTCAATAATTTTTCCAGCATCTAATACAACAATTTTATCAGCATTTTTTGTAGTAGATAGTCTGTGAGCGATTATTAATGACGTGCGTGTTTTCATTAATTTTTCAATAGCCTCTTGCACTAATTTTTCTGATGCTGTGTCAAGTGATGAAGTTGCTTCATCTAGTATGAGTATTTCTGGATTTTTGAGCACAGCTCTTGCAATACTTAATCTTTGTTTTTGTCCACCAGATAATTTATTTCCTCTATCTCCAATATTAGTTTCATAGCCATTTTCTGTTTCTAAGATAAAATCATGTGCATTTGCTGTTTTTGCTGCAGATATAATCTCTTCTTTACTTGCATTTAGCTTTCCTAGTCTGATATTATTGTATATAGTGTCATTAAATAATATTGATTCTTGACTTACAATACCCATTAGATTTCTAAGATCACTCAGCGAAACTTGTTTAATATTTTTTTTATCAATAAGAATCTCTCCATTCTTTAAATCATAAAAACGAGCTAATAAATCAGCTAAAGTTGACTTCCCACTTCCAGACTGCCCAACAAGCGCCACCACTTTCCCTTTCTTGATATTAAAACTTATATTAGTTAATACATTAGTACTATCATATTTGAAGGTAATATTTTTAAATTCAATTTTATTTTTAAGTTGTTTTAAGGGTTTTGGTTTGTGTGCTTCAGTAATTTTATTTTTAGCATAAAGTATTTCATAAACTCTTTGTGCGGCAGCACTACCTTTTTGGATATAGTAGTAAGAACTTGTTAACGATTTTGCTGGTGGGATAGTCTGAGAAAATATAAGAATATATCCAATAAATTCTTCGGCTGAAAGGCCTCCACTTCCACTTAATACCAATTGCCCCCCGAACCACATAACTATTACCATAACTATTGTACTTAAGAACTCACTCATAGGAGATGAAAGATCTTTTTTTCGAAGAAGTTGAGTCATGATATTTTTATACTCATTACTAGTTCTTTCAAAATTACTATTGATATGCTTTTCTATATTAAAAGCCTTTATAATTCTAAGTCCTGATATATTTTCATCAATTATCGAAAGTAAACTTCCCATTTTTTTTTGACCTTTATCAGATGATTTTTTAAGGGACTTGCCAATCATTCCAATAATTATGCCTGTTATAGGAAATAGTATAACTACAAATATTGTTAGTTTTGGACTTATTATAATAAGTGTTATTAAGTAAACAATAATATTTAAAGGGTCTTTAAATATCATTTCTAGCGAACTCATTATGCTCCATTCAATTTCTACTAAATCTGCAGTAAGCCTAGCTGTTAGATCACCCTTTCTATTCTTTGCAAAGAATGGTATTGGTAAGGAAATAATTTTTTTGTGTAAATCTATTCTTATATCATTTACTATTCCGTTACGAATTGGGCTCAGAAAATACAAAGCCAAGTATCGAAATAGATTGCGCAAAAAGAATGTAATTAATACTAAAATACAAATAAAAAGTAGAGCGTCTAATTTTCCATTATTATCAATAATAGAACTTATTATGGCATAAAAATTATCCTTTATTGCATCGGCACTTAAGCTTATAGGTTGTGGATTATATACTTTTTTTTGTGTGTTAAAAAGTATACCTAAAAAGGGGATCACCATTGTTAGTGAAACTAATGAAAAAACCACACTAATAATATTTGATATTATATTTAGTATTGCAAATACACTATATGGTTTTATATATTTTATAATTTTTAAAAAATAATACATTGTACAAAAGTAGCCAATATTCTGTATTTTTGGCCTTATGGAAACAATAAGGCAAAAAAAAGTAGCGCGTTTATTGCAAAAAGAGCTTTCAACTATTTTTCATAAGCATGCACCTATTTTATTAGGCAATGTTATTGCGACGATAACTATTGTAAGAGTTTCTGCAGATTTAGCTAATGCAAATGTGTTTGTGAGTATTTTTCCAACAGATGATTCTAAGCAATCTTTAAAGATCATAAAAAATAATAGCAGTTTATTTAGGAGAAATTTAGGATATAGAATAAAAAATCAATTAAGAATTGTTCCTTTTATTGAGTATTTTCTTGATGATTCAGCTGCTTATGCAGAAGAAATTGATCAACTTTTGAAAAAATAAATAGCAATGAATTTTTCATTTTTTATTGCAAAAAGATATTTTTTAACTAAACACAACAGTAATGTTGTTCATATTATTTCATTAATATCTTTATTAGGGGTTGTTGTTGGCACTGCCGCATTGATTTTGGTACTCTCTGTTTTTAATGGTTTTGAGCAGGTAATTTTACAGATGTATAATTCTTTTGATCCGCATTTAAAAATTACATCTCAAGAAGGCAAGGTTTTTGATCCAGTAAATTTAAACATAAAACACTCAAATATTAAGGATATAGCGTATGTTTTGGAAGAAAAAGCTCTTTTAAAATACCAAGACAAGGAATTTATAGCCACAATAAAAGGAGTAGATTCAACCTATAAAAAAACTACAAATTTTAAAAAACTATTAGTTAAAGGGCAATACATTGATTCATATGAAAATGAAAATGTTGCGGTTTTAGGAAGAGGCGTAGCTTATTATTTGTCTTTTTCTTCATTGCATATGTTTGACTATTTAAATGTATATATACCTCGTCGATCATCTAAAACATTATTAAATCCAAAGACTGCTTTTAATCAAGCGAGTGTTTTACCTGTAGGAATTTTTGGGATACAATCTGAGATAGATGAGCAATATATTATAACATCATTGTCGTTTCTTCAAAATTTAGCTTCAAGAGGTAATAAAATATCAGCTATAGAAATACAAATTCAAGATCTAAAAAAAATGTTACAAGTGCAGAATGCCCTACAATTAGAATTAGGATCTAATTTTAAAGTGCAAAATAGATTGCAACAACAAGAGTTCTTATATAAAATGCTTAATACTGAAAAATTAGCAGTGTTTTTAATTTTAACTTTTATTATTATAATTGCTATGTTTAATATTGTTGGATCATTAAGCATGCTAATTCTTGACAAACATAAAGACATAAAAATATTAAAAAGTTTTGGGGCAACTAAGAGTCAGATCAAAACTGTATTTTTTAGTAAAAGTATGTTTACTATTATTTTTGGAATCCTTATAGGAATTGGACTTGGAGTGTTTATTGCTTTTTTGCAGCAGCATTTTGGTTTAATTACCATGGGAGGAGGGAACTTTGTAGTTGATGCTTACCCTGTTAAGATTAAATTATTTGATATTTTGTATACTGGTATAATAGTTTTAGTAGTTGGTGCAATTTCATCGTTTTATCCCACCAAGCTTTTAGCTAATAAGCTATTTAATTAAAATTTTGTTGTTACTTCATCTAGTAAACTTTCTATTTCTTCTTGATTATTAGAGGTTATAATTTTTATTCGGTAATTTTTAAAATGTGGTATTCCTTTAAAATAGTTAGTATAATGACGTTTCATCTCAGCAATTCCTAGTACCTCTCCTTTCCATTCAATAGAATGTTCTAAATGTTGTTTGCAAGCATCTACTCTATCTTTAATATTTGGACGTGATAAATTTTTACCTGTTTTTAAATAATGTTTTATCTCGTTGAAAATCCATGGGTTTCCAATAGCCGCACGCCCAATCATGACACCGTCTACACCATATTTTTTTTTCATTAATGCTGCTTTTTCAGGAGTATTAACATCTCCATTTCCAAATATAGGAATATGTATTTTAGGATTATTTTTTACTTCTCCAATTAATGTCCAGTCAGCATCTCCTTTATACATTTGTTTTCTAGTGCGCCCATGAATAGACAAGGCTTGTATGCCTACGTCTTGTAATCTTTCAGCCACTTCAACTATATATTTTGTGTTTTCATCCCACCCTAAACGCGTTTTAACTGTGACGGGTATATTAGTAGAATTAACAATTTCTTTTGTCATAGAAACCATCTTTGGTATATCTTGTAGTATTCCTGCTCCAGCACCTTTTTTTGTCACTTTTTTAACTGGACATCCATAGTTAATATCAATAAATTCAGGCCTTGCTCTTTCACAAATTTCTGCAGCTAATCTCATAGAATCGATGTCATATCCAAAAATTTGTATGCCTATAGGTCTCTCAAAGTCATAAATATCTAATTTCATAGTACTTTTGTGTGCTTGGCGAATTAAACCTTCTGAAGAAATGAATTCAGTATATAATACATCTGCACCATGTTTTTTGCAAAGAGCCCTAAATGGAGGATCACTAACATCTTCCATAGGGGCTAACAATAGAGGGAATTTTCCCACATCAATATTTCCTATCTTTACGCCCATATATGTTTACAAAAATACATAATGAAATTTAAAAATATTTATAAAGCTAATTCATTAGCCAGTAAAACAGGCATTTTGTTTTTGTTACTTTTTACGTCTGTTATATTGCATTTGATGCTAGTTGTATTCTTAATTGTTTTATTTGATGGTAATGGACTACATATTATACAGAAACCAGATTTGAGTAATCAATTATGTGTTGATTATTTAAAGTTAGTCCAGCTATTTACATCTGTGGGATTATTTGTTACTCCTATATTATTATATGCTCATTTAACAGGATTTAAATTGAAATTTATTTCATTAAAAATGCGAGAAATATTGACAACTATTTTGATAATGATTTTTTTCACCCCTTTTATAGCGTTGCTCTTAGAATGGAATATGAATATTCTTTTTCCCGAATGGCTTTTGTTTTTTGATAAAAATTCTGATACAATTGTGATGGCGTTTTTAAAGATGGAAACAGTATATGATTTTTTTTATACTCTTTTAGTTATCGCTGTAGTGCCTGCTATTGGTGAAGAGTTAATTTTTAGGGGTTATTTACAGCAAAGTATGCAGAGATATTTTAAATCGGCTCATATTGCAATTTTAGTAGCAGCATTATTTTTTAGTTTTATTCATTTAGAACTTAAAGCAATTATTCCTAGATTTGTTTTAGGAGGGTTAATAGGATATTTATATTATTGGAGCGGTAGTTTATGGTTGCCAATATTAGCTCATTTTGTAAATAATGCACAAGCAGTTGTTTTTTCTTATTCTCCGTTTGGATTTGAAGGAAGGGCTTATTTTATGCTTTCTGAATCAAAGGTTGATCCAATTATAGCTGTTGTTTCTTTTTTTTCGACAATTTTATTAACCTATGTTTTATATAAAAAATTGCATCTCAAAAAAGTAAGTAAAAGGGGGCTTATGTAAAAGTTGTTTAGTAATCTCCTTTTCTAGTAGAATAATTAATTTTTAAGGCATTTGCTTTTCGTAGCTCCTGCTTTACATCAGTAATAATTCCCATTTTAGTAGTTTCATCAGCTTTTATTGATGTCGTCATATATGGAATTTCTTTCTCATCTCTAGCCTCTTGCTCGCTTGCAATAAATTCTTGGATATCATCTACACTTGCAAAGGAATCATTAAGCTGGATTCTTGCTGCAGTACCATAAGATGCTTGCATTCTTTTAATAGGTGGACCAATATAAATATAGCTTACTAGCGATTTTTTTTGCAATTTTTTGATTTCAGTGGCTTTTGGTGTAGTAATACTTACAAAAAGAGTCGTTTCACGCATTACTGTCGTTACCATAAAAAAGAATAATAACATAAATACAATATCTGGTAGTGATGCTGTAGAAATTGCTTGCATTTCTTTTTTGCCATTTTTTCTAAATTTACTCATTTTCCACCAATATTTTTAGGTTCAGCTTCTGATATTTTTTGAGGATATATTTTTTTTATTTCTTTTTGCTGTGTTTTATTTAAGTTATTAAATTGCTCTCCAAATTTACTTAATGCAGCATCATTTCTTAATTCATTGTAAGCAGCTGCAAGTTCATTTTGAACCCTAATATACGTTACATATTCAGTCCCTCTGTCATTTTGTAAAGATATAATTGCTTTTTCAGGGCTATCTGATGAGGTAGGATCCACCCCATTATTATTAATAAATGCTTTTGCCCCTTCTTTAAGTTGTGATATTTGAGTCCATTCTCCCTCAACTAACAGCTCATTTTTGGAATTAATTAGAACAACATAAATATTTTTAGCCTTAATTTCAGGTGGCTTTTCTTGTTCTTCTTCTGGCATAGGAGGTAGTTTTCTGGCAATTCCAGTATCTTGATCCATAGTTGTAGTTACTAAGAAAAATATAAGTAATAGAAATGCAATGTCTGCCATCGAACCTGCATTTATTTCTGGTAAACTCCTTCTATTGCGTGCCATTATTTAGAAAACACTTTTGATAATTCAGCATATAAAACAGCTGCTATTGCTCCAAGTATTAAACAGTAAAAAGTGATTAATCCCATGCCTACTTTTTTGGAAGTTGATGGAGTAATCTCATATTTTTCAAAAGATGTCAACACTTCATTAGAAGCGATTAGATACGACAATAACAATATGACTACTAGACCAAATATAGTGTAAAGCGTTTTTTTTGTATTTTGAGTATTTGATATCATTTTTTTGACTCCAAAACCAATTGCTGTAAGTGCTGCAATTGCCACCATCAAATAAGTAAGAATAATACCTATGTTAATTAATGTTTCCATATTTGTTATTTATTTTTCACTAATAAATCAATTAATGAAATAGAAGCGTCCTCCATAGAATTAACTAGTGAATCAACTTTTGCAATCAAGTAATTATAGAACACTTGTAGGATCATTGCGACAATAAGACCAAAAACGGTTGTTAATAGTGCCACTTTAATCCCTCCCGCAACCAGTGAAGGAGATATGTCTCCTGCAGCTTCGATAGCATCAAATGCTCCAATCATACCAATTACTGTCCCCATAAATCCAAGCATAGGGGCGAGGGCTATAAATAATGAAATCCATGATAGTCCTTTCTCTAGTAATCCCATTTGAACTGATCCATAAGAAATAATAGATTTTTCAACCATCTCTATTCCTTCGTCTGATCTTTCTAGACCTTGATAGAAAATAGAGGCTACAGGTCCAGTCGTATTTCTGCATACTTCTTTAGCGGCATCAATACCGCCATTACTTAATGCACCTTCAACATCATTTAATAGCTGTTCAGTATCAGTTGTGGCCATATTTAGGTAGATAATTCTTTCGATTGCTAAAGCTAAACCTAATATTAGACATAATAATACTATTCCCATAAATCCTGGGCCTCCTTCAATAAATTTTTGTTTTATAATCTGATGAAAAGTAGCAGTATTTTCTGTAGCTGATTCAGCTTGATTAGGAACTTCATCTTGAACAGGTTCTTCGTTAACAGATTCTTCTGATGTTTCACTATCTTCATACTCATCATATTCCTCTACATACTCATCCTCGAACTCGTATGTTTCTTCTTCTTGTGAATAAACATTGTAAGGCGCTATCAGGAATAATCCTAAGAGAGATAATAAGGCAAATTTGTTTTTCATTTTCTTTTTTAATTTATTTAGATAATTAGTTATAGGTTTGGCAAATTTATAAAAATATTATAAAGCCGCTTGATATCTTTTGTTTACTTCTTCCCAATTAATTACATTAAAGAAGGCTTTAATATAATCGGGGCGTCTGTTCTGATAATTTAGATAATATGCATGTTCCCAAACATCAAGACACAATACTGGCGTGCATCCACATTGATCAGCCATTAATGGATTATCTTGATTTGCGGTAGAACATATTATTAACTTCCCATTTTCTACTCCTAGCCAGGCCCAGCCAGAGCCAAATCGGGTTGCAGCAGCGCTTGCAAACTGGGTTTTAAACTCCTCAAAAGAACCAAAATCGTTATTTATAGCATTTCTAATCTCCCCAGAAGGATCTCCTCCTCCATTTGGACTCATTATACTCCAGAATAAACAGTGATTGAAATATCCTCCTCCATTATTACGCGCTCCACCAGTTAGGCCTTGATGGCTACAAATTTCTTCTATTGATTTTCCTTCTAATTCTGTCCCTGCAATGGCGTTATTTAAATTAATAGTATATCCATTGTGGTGCTTGCTATGATGGACCTCCATAGTTCTAGCATCTATATGTGGTTCTAATGCATCATAGGCGTAAGTTAATTTGGGTAATTCGAATGACATAATTTATTTGTTTTTAATTATTTATAAAAGTATTTGCCAGGCTTCTTTAGATTTTCCCTGGCTTAAAAATTCTTTGGCTAAGATATGTTTTTCTTTAGTATTTTTATTCTCTCTAAGGGTAAATTTTTCTTTTTCAGGTATATTCTCTATCGATGCTAGAATTGCCAATTCATTTCCAGTTAGGAACTTAGAATCTTTAATTTCTTTTGGCAAATTATCAAACCCCATACCTATTTTCGAAATAGGTTTAGCTATTTTGTATATAGATTCTCGTGTTGTTTTTCCATACCAGTCTCCTCCTAATCTACTTATAAGATTAAGCTTAATAGGATCAATAATTTCATTTTCATCTAAAATGTTTTCGTTGACATGTATTTTTATCACCTCACAAATTACTAAACTGCCAGCTCCTCCTTTTTTACCCAGATTAATGATTTTATTTACTTTACATTCAAAGTTGATAGGTGATTCTTTAATTCTTGGGGGTATAATCTCTTCTGATTTTATTTCTGTAAAACCTCCCTTTTGGAACTCATTAATATTAGTGGAAAATTCGCAAGAGGTTAAAGAAACTTGCTGTCCAATTTTTTCAGTAACTAATGCAATTACACATTCTTTTATTTGATGTAGATTGTCTAACGTATCTTTCGAACTATTATTCCTTACTCTTCTTACAGGAGAGAAAACTAGTACAGGGGGGTTAATTGAGAATACATTGAAAAAAGAAAATGGACTAAGGTTTTTATTACCTTTGGCATCTATTGTACTAACTAAAGCAATTGGTCTTGGAGTGATAGTATTAGATAGATATTTGTAAAGATCTCGACTTTCAGTAGATGCAATGTCAATTGTTTTAATCATTTTTTTAGTTTTAATAATGAATGCTTGGATTGAGATTTAATTATTTTATTAGTTATTTTTCCTAATCCTTCAATTTTAAGCTCTATCTCATCTCCAATATTTAACCATTGGTATTGGTAGCTAACATTTTCTTTTTTTCTGCTACTGTTTAATTCTAACAAGCAACCTGTTCCTACAGTTCCAGAACCTATAACGTCACCAGGAAACAAATTAACTCCATATGAAGCTCTTTCTATAATTTCTGCAAATGTCCAATGCATATCCTTGGCATTGCCATTAGAAAGTAATTTGCCATTAACATAACAACTCATCTGTAAGTCATATTTTTTTCCAAAAGCAGTATCAATGGATTTTGATTCTAATTCTTCTGGGGTAACTAAATAAGGACCAATAACATTTGCAAAATCTTTTCCTTTTGCTGGGCCAAGATTAAGTTGCATTTCCTCCATTTGTAATTTTCTAGCACTAAGATCATTTAAAATAAAGAATCCAGCAATATACTGATCAGCATCTTTAGAGAGGATGTTCTTGCCTGCTTTTCCAATTAAAATAGCTATTTCTAATTCATAATCTAACTGCTCAAGGTGATCAGGCATCACTTCTATTTCCTGCTTATGACCATACATGTTGTTATGATTGGAAAAATAAAAGACAGGAAATTGATCAAATTCAGGTAGCATTTTACCCCCTCTATTTTTTCTGGCTGTTTCTACATGTTGCCTGAAAGCATAGGCGTCTCTAAATGAATTAGGCTTAGGAATTGGAGGAAGAAGTTTAATGTTATTTATGTTATGTTTTTTGCAATTTTTATCTGATATGAAATTTGCTATCTTGTTTTGATAATCTTCGATTTGAACTATTTCTATCAGCGATTTGTCTTCAAAACAATCGTTTAAATTATAGATCAATTGATTATGTAGTATACCAATTTGGTCTACTTCAATTTTATTAATTCTATAGGTTAGGAGTTTCATTTTAATTTAAAGCAAAATTATCATTTTTATTTTAGAGATGATATAAATTATGTTTTAGTTCTATATTTGCATAAAAATGAATTCATGCCGAGATATCATAAATTAGGAAAGATACCAAACAAGAGACATACCGTTTTCAGAAAACAAGATGGAGGGATTCATTATGAAGAACTTTTCGGTACTATTGGTTTTGATGGAATGTCTTCTCTTTTATATCATTTACATAGACCCACACAGGTTAAAGAAATAAAAGAAGCTTATTCTGTTGCTCCAGAAGTAGCAGTAGAAAAAAATTTAAAGTCATATCTCTTAAAGGGATTTGATATTCCAAAGATTGCAGATCATTTAGAAAGTAGGATTTCTATCTTGCTTAATAATGATTTAAATATTTTATTATCAGCTCCTACTAATTTACAGGAAAATTATTTTTATAAAAATACCGATGGAGATGAAATAATTTTTGTTCATAAGGGATCTGGAACGCTACGTACTTTTGTTGGAAATATAGATTTTAAAGAGGGGGATTATTTAGTTATTCCGCGAGGTATCATTTATACTGTAAAATTTAATTCTGATAATAATAGATTGTTTATTGTTGAGTCATATAATCCTGTTTATACACCAAAAAGATATCGCAACTATTTTGGACAATTGCTTGAGCATTCTCCTTATTGTGAAAGGGATTTAAGATTGCCTGATGAATTAGAAACTCACGATAAAAAAGGAGATTTTTTGATTAAAATTAAGAAAGAGCATATGATTCATGAATATATTTATGCGTCACATCCTTTTGATGTAGCAGGTTGTGATGGATATAATTTTCCATATGCATTTTCTATAAATGATTTTGAGCCTATTACAGGAAGAGTACATCAGCCACCTCCAGTTCATCAAACTTTTGAGACTAGTAGATTTGTTCTTTGTTCATTTGTGCCTAGGCTATATGACTACCATCCTGATTCAATACCTGCCCCATATAATCATTCTAATATTGATTCAGATGAAGTGCTATATTATGTAGATGGAGATTTTATGAGCAGGAATCATGTTGAAGAAGGATATATATCACTACATCCTGCTGGCATTCCGCATGGTCCCCATCCTGGTGCTGCGGAAAGAAGTATAGGCCAGAAATCTACAGATGAGTTGGCCGTTATGGTAGATACTTTTGCTCCTTTAAAATTAACTAAGGCAGCAATTGATTTATCAGACGGGAAGTATCATAAATCTTGGATAGAATAAACAATATAAAATGAGAGAAGATTTTACAAAAATTAATAACACTACATATTCATTAGAGAAAATATTTCCAGATGCTAAGGATTTTCTCCCTCTTTTAGGAACTGATTATGTTGAGTTTTATGTAGGTAATGCAAAGCAAGCAGCACATTTTTACAAAACCGCCCTTGGCTTTCAGTCTATGGCTTATGCTGGTTTAGAGACTGGGATTAGGGATAGAACATCTTATGTTGTGGTACAAGATAAAATTCGATTAGTTTTTACTACTCCTATGCCAGGAAATAATAATGAGATTTTCGAGCATATTCAAAAGCATGGTGATGGCGTAAAAGTTGTGGCGCTTTGGGTAGATGACGCAACTAAAGCCTGGCAAGAGACAACAAGTAGAGGTGCTGAGTCATATTTAAAACCAACTGAAGAGAAAGATAATGACGGGAAAATAGTGAAGTCAGGTATTAAGATTTATGGAGATACTGTTCATATATTTATAGAGCGAAAAAATTATAATGGGATTTTTCTTCCTGGTTTTGAGAGATGGAATTCAGATTATAATCCTGAGCCTGTAGGTCTAAAATATATTGATCATATGGTGGCAAATGTTGGATGGGGAGAAATGAATATATGGGAAAAGTTTTATAATGAAACTATGGGTTTTGCTAACCTTATAACATTTGATGACAAAGACATTTCTACTAAATATACAGCCTTAATGAGTAAGGTTATGACCAATGGCAACGGAAGAATAAAATTTCCAATTAATGAGCCAGCCGAAGGGGAAAAGAAATCTCAAATTGAAGAGTATTTAGATTTTTATGATGGGCCAGGATTACAACATATTGCAGTTGCAACGGATGATATAGTAGCTACAGTTTCTGAAATGAAAAAAAGAGGAGTAGAATTTTTAACTATTCCTGATACATATTATGAGACCGTGCTTGATAGGGTTGGAGAAATAGATGAAGAAATTCTAATACTTAAGAAACACGGTATTTTAGTTGATAGAGATGATGAAGGCTATTTATTGCAAATATTTACTAAACCATTAACAGATAGACCAACTTTATTTTTTGAGATTATTCAAAGAAAAGGGGCTCAATCTTTTGGTAAAGGTAACTTCAAAGCTTTATTTGAGTCAATAGAGGCAGAGCAGGAGAGACGAGGAACATTATAAATACTAATTTATGAAAAACTTAAAAATAGGAGACAAAGCTCCAAAAATTAATTCAGTAGATCAGAATAATCAGGCAATTAAATTAGAACAGTTTAAAGGCAGCAAGGTGGTCCTTTATTTTTACCCAAAAGATATGACCCCAGGATGTACTGCGCAGTCTTGTGATTTAAGAGATAATTATGAAAAATTTTTAGAAAGAGGCTATGTAGTACTTGGGTGTTCCGTAGATAGTCCGGCAAGGCATGTAAAGTTTATTGATAAATATAATTTGCCATTTTCACTTATTTCAGATGAATCAAAGAAAGTGGTGGTAGACTATGGCGTTTGGGGCCTTAAAAAATTTATGGGCAGAGAGTATATGGGAATAAACAGGACGACATATATAATTGATGAGCATGGTTTTATACAAGATATCATTAATAAAGTAGACACCAAAAAACATACGGCTCAAATATTAAAATAATTTATAACTGTATAGCCAAAGGCTTTAAAATCTTTTTTATACAGCTCATATACTAATTGTGATGCTTGAGGATAACTTAAATATAATTTTTTCCAATCAGTATTTTTTTTGGTTTTATTAATATGTTGTAAGGGGCTATTATTTAGTTTATATTTCTCACAAAATTTTTGCCAACATTGGCCTAAAGATTCACGTTTAAATACAAAATCTATATTGTTTTCTCTATTAGTATCAATATAATCATACATAGGCCTTAAGTGTTGATGTATAATTGCACGAAATCCTAAAATCTTAATAGAAGATAATAATGATCCATCTTTTATCTTTTGTAAGAATTCCAAGAAATTATAATGTTCATCATAACCAAGAAAATAAAAAGAAGAAGCTAAACGATGTTGTGGGTGACTAACTATACTTATACAAATAGTATTTTTTTTTATTTTATTGATAGCGCTCCATTGCTTGTAAGTGAAATGTTGAATACTCCCTTTGTTAGACGTCAAACCATATTTATATTGGCTAACTTGGTTACGTACTTTAAAATAGAAACAGATACAATGAAACAGGAATGTTACAATACCTGTCGCTCTTTTTGCATGTATAATGTAATAAAAGAATTTTATGTGCTTTTGAAAAAAAATATTAAATGCGTAACCACTGTAAAAATTGCTTTTTTTCTCAGAAAACCCTTTGAGGCGCAAAAGTCTTTTTGATATAGTAGTGCCTGCACATTTTGTTGGGTGGATAAATAGGATTTTGTCTAATATACTCATCTATTTTAAGCATTATTTATACTTTATGATTGATATGCTTAGAATAATAATTTAAATACCTCTTCAATTTTTCCTGCTTGTATGATCTTAATTTTAAATTTACTTCTATTTAACTTATTATATTTAGAAATAATAATTTGTTTATAGCCAAGTTTTTCGGCTTCAATAATTCTACTTTCAATTCTATTTACTGCACGTATTTCTCCAGACAAACCAATTTCACCAGCAAAGCATGTAAGACTGTCAAGGGGAATGTCATTATCAGAGGATAGTATAGAGCATATTACCGCCAAATCTATAGCAGTATCATCAATTTTTATACCTCCAGTGATATTTAGGAATACATCTTTAGATCCTAGTCTAAAACCACATTTTTTTTCTAATACAGCTAGCAGCATATTCATTCTTTTTGTATCATACCCTGTGGTAGATCTTTGTGGCGTGCCATACACTGCTGAGCTTACTAATGCCTGAATTTCAATTAATAAAGTTCTGGCCCCCTCAATTGTCGCGGCAATCCCAATACCACTCGTTGACTCATCCCTTTCAGAGATAAGAATTTCAGAAGGATTGTTCACTTCTCTAAGGCCTCTTTGATTCATCTCATATACCCCAAGTTCTGATGCTGAACCAAATCTGTTTTTTATTGTACGTAAAATTCGATATATATAATTTCTATCTCCTTCAAATTGTAATACAGTATCTACCATATGTTCTAGAATCTTAGGCCCCGCTATCACCCCTTCTTTATTAATATGTCCTATTAAGAAAACTGCTACTCCTGTCTCTTTAGCAAATTTTATGAGTTCTGCAGTACATTCTCTAACTTGCGAAATACTGCCAGCAGCAGAGTCTATAGCAGCGCTATGCAAGGTTTGTATAGAGTCGATCACAAGTATTTTAGGCTGTATATGTTCAATCTGCTGAAAAATATTTTCAGTAGATGTTTCCGTAAGAATGTAGCAATGTTCAGATGTTTTGTTAATACGATCTGCACGCATTTTTATTTGTTTTTCACTTTCTTCTCCTGATACGTAGAGAATTTTATTTTTTTTTGAGCTTAGTGCGAATTGCAGTAGTAGAGTTGATTTTCCTATTCCAGGCTCTCCACCTAATAAAACAAGAGACCCGGGTACAATACCTCCTCCTAAAACTCTATTTAGTTCTTGGTCATTAGTTATTATACGATTTTCATTAGTATAGTTAATATCTGTAATCAGTGTAGGTTTATTTATTTTATTGCTTTTAAATCCACTTTTTAGAGAATCGTTTTTTGTAATTATTTCTTCAACAAAACTATTCCATGCATTACATTGAGGACACTTTCCAAGCCATTTAGGAGATCGGGCACCACAACTTTTACAAAAGAATACTGATTGTTTTTTCTTAGCCATTAAGACCGTTGATTTTATTTATAATATTCGTGCTAGAAAACCCATTTATGAATGGCAAAAGTATTACTTGACCTCCATTTTGCTTTATATATTCACTACCAATAATAGTGTCTAAATTATAATCCCCTCCTTTTGCTAATATGTCAGGATTTAATTCGCGGATTAATTTTATTGGTGTTGATTCGGAAAATAAAATGATTGCGTCAACGAAATTAAGAGCAGCCAGTAAGATTGCTCTTGATTCCTCATCAACAAATGGCCGCCCTTTACCTTTTAATTTTTGGATAGAAATATCGCTATTTAACCCAATGATTAATCTGTCTCCAAGATTAGCAGTTTGTGCTAAGACTTCAATATGCCCTCTGTGGAGTATGTCAAAACACCCATTAGTAAAGACAATTTTTTCTCCATTTTCTTGCCAGCTTATCTTTTTTGTTTTTAAGCTCTTAAGTGATAATATTTTATTTTTGATTTTTTTAAGATGGGTCATAGCTGTTTTTTTTTGATAAAGTTAGAACACCAAGCCCAAAAGAGCCCATTACAACAGCGACAAATGTTTGAGCAGTATGTACTATAAAGGGGAACAACATTGCAGCATTATATTGATTATAACCTGAGGTTATATTTTCAAAAGTAAGAGGTAGAAAGTCATTAGGGACAGTAATATTTAGTGCAATTAATCCAATCATGACTATGATATGGTAGGAGCCAAAGCCTCCTGGAGCAGGGATAACCATTCCAATTCCGCCTAATACTAATAAGAATAAACCATCAGATACGCCAAGATGAGATGTTTCTGGAATAGCTTGAAAACATATATATGTCATTAAAAAATACATCAGCCATATGCTGATAGTATGCAGCCAGAATGAAGTTTTGTTTTTTATGTTTTTTATACTTATAAAACCATCTTTTAATCCTTTCATAAAACTTGAGATTTTTTTATAAAAAGTTAATTTTTTTATTTTTTCTTTAAAAAAGTAAATTAAAATTGCTGTTACTAAAATTAAGATTAGAACAATTGTCTTGTAGTTTGAATTAGGAAATTCTATATTAGAATATTGATCATAGGACCTTGTAATATCAGATGATTTTAATATAACAATTAGTATAATAAAGAATATGAGTGCTATAAAATCAAGCACTCTTTCTATGATAATTGTTCCAAACAATTTGTCTACAGGAATGTTGTTTGATTTCTTTAGCGCAGCACATCTTGATATTTCTCCTGCTCTTGGAATAAAAAGGTTTGTGAAGTAACCTATTGAAACAGCAGCTATTGAATTAGTTTTGGAGGCCCTATATCCTAATGCATTGATCAGTATAATCCATCTTAACCCTCTGTTTAAATACGCCAATGCTCCAAAAATAAAAGATAATATCACAAATTTATAATCTATTAATAAGAGATCTCGTTTAATACTTTCAGGGTTTTTTCCATATATATAATAGAGTATAAAACACATAAAAGTTAATGAGAGGGTAATCTTTATAAAATTTAAAAATGGTAACTTATTCATAGTGGTAAAATTATAAAATTATATTGTCAATCAATCTTACTCCTTCAATATGTGTAGCAATACAAATAGCATTTTTGTTTTTTGCTCCCCATTTATTAATAGGTAGCATATTTTCTATATCGACAATTTCAGCATATTCTAGTTTGCAATATTTTTGGCTTTTAAATATATTTTGAATATAGAGTTTTAAATTGATTACGCCTTTGTGTTTATTTTGCGCACAATATTTAAGGCAATTATATATTATACTTGCTTTATTTTTTGCTTTTTTAGATAGTCGTTGGTTACGAGAGCTTTTGGCAAGACCATTCTTTTCTCTATAAGTAGTAATGCTGATGATTTCTATTGGCAACCCCATTTTTTGGACTAATGCTTTGATTAACTGTAATTGTTGTAAATCTTTTTGCCCAAAAAATGCTTGTGTTGGTAATATAATATTGAATAATTTTTCTACAATTGTAGCCATTCCGTTAAAATGTCCTGGTCGGAATTTTCCTTCCATATTCTCTGCCATAGGCCCAAAATTAAATTCTTTCACGTTTTCCCCTTGAGCATATATATCATTAATTTTTGGAGTATAAACTACATTACAATTTAGTGTTTTTAATTTTTCTAAATCTTTATTGATTGTGTTGGGGTAGTTTGTAAAATCTTCAATATTGTTAAATTGCATTGGGTTGACAAAAATACTGCAAACAACTATGTCGCATTTCTTTTTAGCAGCTTTAATAAGAGCAAGGTGACCAGAATGAAGAGCCCCCATTGTCGGAACCAATCCAATAGAACGTTTATTTCTATAAACATTTAGATATCTTGTCAGTTTACTTTTAGTTTGAAATTGGCGCATTTTAAGTGTAAGTTACAGTTAAAAAGAAAACAAAACTAAGTGAAAAGCTTTGATATTACGCTTTTTTTTATATATTTTTGCATATTAAAATGTAGGCAATGGATAAAAAGAGAGTTTTATATGTTTCTCAAGAGATTAATCCTTATACTGGTGAAACAGTAATGGGGGGTGTGGCAAATTTATTGTCTCAACAGACACAGGAAAGCGGAAAAGATATTAGGATTTTTTTACCAAGATTTGGTACTATAAATGAACGGAGACATCAATTGCACGAAGTAATTCGTCTTTCAGGTATGAATCTTATAATTGACGATTTTGACCATCAATTAATTATTAAAGTAGCCTCAATACAAAAGTTAAGATTACAAGTTTATTTTATTGATAATGAGGAATATTTTCCAAGTAAGATGATGTTTCATGATGCGGAAGGTAATTTTATGCGTAATAATGATGAAAGAATGATTTTTTATTGCAAGGGTGTGATTGAAACTGTTCGCAAGCTTGGATGGGCGCCTGATGTTATTCATTGTCAAGGTTGGTTTTCTTCGTTAGTACCAATGTATATTAAGAAAATATTTTCTGAAGAGCCATTGTTTGATAATGTTAAAATAATCTATTCAGTATTTGATAATGGTTTCCGAGGGGCATTAAGTAATAGTCTTGTAGAAAAATTGTTATTTGAGAATTTGCAAGAAAAAGAGCTTTCTAGACTTAGAAAGCCTACTGTTAATAATTTACATAAATTCGCTATTGATTATTCAGATGCAGTAGTACAAGCGAGTCCTGTTATTGAAAAAGATGTTTTGTCGCACATTAAGAGTTCAGGCAAACCACTTATGCAATATGCTGGTGATGAAAATTATATTAATTCCTATCAAAACTTTTATCAGCAGTTTTTTAGTGAATCTGAGGATTGTGTAGAGATAGAGGATGAACCAGAAAAGATTGTATTAACAGAAAATTAATAAATGAAAAGGTATTTTTTATTAAGCACCATTATTTGCTTAATTATGTTTGGCTGTACAGATCCCAATTCTATTGGTTTAGAAATTCAACCGCCCTCTGATTATATTACAATTAGTAGTACAAACTTTGATGGTTTTAGTACTTCGACTGAGTCAGAAGATTCCTTGAGAACAGATGAACCACTTAGTTTAATCTTAGGTCAGATTATAGAAGACCCTTTATTTACAAGTAATAGTGGTTTTTACACACAAATTTTATTAACTGAAAACAATACAAATCTCGGCACTAACCCTATTGTAGATTCAGTGATATTGTCTTATACTTATTCTGGCTATTATGGTGATCTGGAGACATTTAATGCTGTAGAAGTTAATGAGATTTTCGAAGATATTTATAAAGATTCTATGTATTATAGTAGCTCGTATACATTTTCTGCTTCTAATAATGTAGAGTCTTTTCGTCTTTCATCTAACTCAGACGATCCATTCTTAAGTATTAAATTAAATCCTTCTTTTGGTCAAGACATTTTAGATCTAGGAGAAAATTATTTAAAGGACAATGAGACTTTTTTACAACAGTTTAAAGGAATTAGTGTTAGTGCGCAAGCAGCAAACACAATGTTATATTTAAATGCAGATGGGAGCAACTCATATTTTAAAATATATTATCATAATGATGAAGGTGGTGCTGATACGTTGTCATTAGATTTTTCCTTGGCTGGTGATGCGGCAAGAATTAATCTTTTTGATGCAAAGGATGATAATAATATTACAGAGGATAATTCTAGAATTTATATACAATCAATGTCTGGATATAAAGTTAATATAAACTTAGGCAATTTAAGCTCTCTTAGGGATACGTTAAATAATAAAGCTATTAACAAAGCTACTATAACTTTTGAAGTTGAAGATGGATCACAATCTGATTATGACGCTCATGAGAAATTAGTTTTAGTGCGTGTAAATGAGGACGGTACAAATGTTTTTCTTTCTGACTTTATAATTGAAGGAGAATTGTATTTTGGTGGAATTTTAGAAAATGATAAATATACTTTTAATATTACACGCTATGTTTATCAATTATTAAACAATCAATCTTATACTAACAATCTTTTTTTGTTGCCCGCTGGGGCTGTTGTAAATGCAAATAGAACAATCTTGAACAAGGATATTCAATTAAAGATTCATTATTCAGAGTTATAATGTGTGGAATCGTAGGATATGTTGGCGCTAAGGATGCTTATCCTATTATAATTAAAGGATTAAATCGTTTAGAGTATAGAGGATATGATTCTGCAGGAGTTGCAATAGGTAATCATCAAAATATTAATATTTTAAAACAAGAAGGTAAGGTTGCAGATTTAGAAATTTATGTTGCTGATAAAGATTGTAGTGGTTCAATTGGTATTGGTCACACAAGATGGGCAACACACGGCATCCCAAATAAAGTAAATGCTCACCCTCATTCTTCAGGTGATGGCACATTGTGCTTGGTTCATAATGGTATTATTGAGAATTATGCTGCAATTAAAAAAGCACTTGTAGGAAAAGGCCATAATTTTGTTAGCGAAACCGATACAGAAGTTCTCGTTCATCTTATTGAAGAAATTAAAAAACAAGAGCAGGTAGATTTATATGATGCAGTTAGAATGGCGCTAGCAGAGGTTGTGGGAGCTTATGCAATTGTTGTTATGCAAGAAGGAGTAAATAATGAATTTATTGCAGCAAGAAAAGGAAGTCCTTTAATAATAGGAGTTGGAAGAGATGAGTATTATGTTGCATCAGACGCTTCTCCTATTATTGAACATACAAATGAAGTAATATATTTAAAGGATGGAGAAATTGCTAGGTTAAATTGTGATGAATCGCTAGAGATTAAAACTGTTAGTAATAAAGTTATAACCCCTTATATACAGCAATTAAAGCTTAGTTTAGATAATATTGAGAAAAATGGATTTCCACATTTCATGTTGAAAGAAATTTATGAACAACAACAAAGCATTCTGGATACTATGAGAGGAAGAATTGATCCTAAAACTAAGGAAGTAAAATTAGGGGGTATTTTTGATTATGAGCAAAGAATTTTAAATGCAGACCGTATCATTATAGTAGCTTGTGGAACTTCCTGGCATGCAGGTTTAATAGGAGAATATGTTTTAGAAGATTTAGCAAGGATACCTGTAGAAGTAGAGTATGCCTCAGAGTTTAGGTATCGCAATCCTATTATTAAAGACACTGATGTTGTCTTAGCCATTTCACAATCAGGAGAAACTGCTGATACATTAGCTGCTATTGAATTAGCCAAAACAAAAGGGGCACTTGTTTTAGGAATTTGTAATGTGGCAGGATCATCAATTCCAAGAACTACAGATGCAGGTATTTATACTCATGCTGGCCCAGAAATTGGAGTTGCATCAACTAAAGCATTTACCACGCAAGTTGTAGTTTTAATTTTAATGGCACTACGCATAGGCAAACAAAAAGGAACGCTATCTAATACAAATTATCATCAAATTATTACTCAATTAGAGAATATTCCAGAAAAGATAGAAAAAGTATTACAAGTAGATAGTCAAATTGAAATAATTGCTAAGCAATTTAAAGATGCTGCTAATTTTCTTTATTTAGGAAGAGGATATAATTTTCCTGTCGCGTTAGAAGGAGCTTTAAAACTTAAAGAAATTTCTTATATACATGCTGAGGGATATCCTGCAGCAGAAATGAAACATGGCCCAATTGCCCTTATTGATTCCGAGATGCCAATAGTTGTTATTGCTACTAAAAGAGGAAATTATGCAAAAGTTACAAGTAATATACAAGAAGTAAAAGCAAGAGGAGGTCGGCTTATTGCAATTGTTACGGAAGGAGATACAACAGTTAAAGAATTAGCCGATTATTGTATCGAAATTCCAAATTGTTATGAAGAATTATCTCCGTTAATTTCTAATATACCATTACAGTTACTTTCTTATCACATTGCAGTATTGAGAGGTTGTAATGTAGATCAGCCAAGAAATTTAGCTAAGTCTGTTACTGTTGAGTGATTTTGTACCATCGATTTGGTTCCGAAAACTTCCTTAATCAAATTTTATATTCCTGTTATTGATTTTTAAGTGTTACAAGTCACTTTCAATTTTCAATCAAACACTATGAATTGGTTTCAATGTTGAATATTAGAACATAGGGGTTCCGACTAATATTATATTTCTAATAGTACTACATAAATACATGTGATGTTTCCGTGAGAATATTCGATTTAATACACTAAACTCAAACTTATGGGGGAGTTGTCGATTAGTAAATCAATACGTTAAAATCGAAGATTATTTTTATTTAACTCTACACGTAT
>MDTB01192600.1_pt1 | contig 47689 bp, 37 predicted proteins | sample 811161 | NCBI WGS metagenome assembly MDTB01 (sample SAMN05326650, study PRJNA326480) | marine metagenome | isolation source: seawater | place: Mediterranean Sea | collected 2009 | reverse complement strand
CTATGAGGCTTTATGAAAGAGGAGTAGCAAGAGCTGCAGATCACGGCATGATTTTTGTAGATACTAAATATGAATTTGGAATTTCAAACGGTAAAATCATGTTGATGGATGAGGTAAACACCCCTGATTCTAGTAGATATTGGATGGCAGATGATTATGAAAAGCGTTTTGAAAATAATGAAGAACCAAGAAAATTGGATAAAGAATATGTAAGGACTTGGTTAGCAGACCAGGGTTTCAAAGGCGATGGTAAGCCTCCAAAACTAACAGACAAACTTCGTGTAGAGGCAGCGTCTAGGTACATGGAAGTTGTTGAGAATTTTACAGGTGAACCTATGCAATTGGAAGTAGGCCCTGTAGATGAATCAATTTACTCAATTTTGAATCCATTTGCATATTAGTATTAATCGTCAGCTTTATATCTGAAGTCTAAACGTGACTTTTCCCGATAGATTGTAATTTATTGGTATTGTTAACAATGAGTCAGAAGAAGAATCGAGCTCAGAGGAAGCCAAAATCAGAGATTAAGCTGGCCGAGGAACGCTTTCAAAATTGTATAACTAAAAGAAATTCTCTTAATGAAGAAGCCCGTACACATAGAGATGAGCGTAATTCATTACATGATCAAAGAAATAAGGTCATGGAAGAGATAATGAAGCATAGAGATGAAATGAAATCTAACACAGTTAGCAAAGTTAAACATCAAGATGCACGAAATAGTTTTCAAGAAAAGGCTAAAAAATTAATTGAACTTAAACAGCATAAAAGAAAAGGAAAAAAAGGCGGCAAATCGTTAAAAGATACAGTTCAAGCCCTTCATTCTGAAATTTTAAATTTAGAAAAAAGACGAGAAACTACAGAAATGCCGATAGCTAAAGAGAGAGAACTAATGGATAAATTAGCTATTCTAAGAAGAAGTTTGGGTGACCAGGAAGAAGATCTTTTGAGTCAAGAACATCTTAATGCGGAAGTTTCTGAATTAGATAAAGATATAGATACTGAATTTTCAAATGCAGATGAAGAGCATAAATCAGTTGTAAATTTAGCTCGCATAAACAAAAAAATATATAAAAAAGTCAGTAATTTGATGAAGGAAGCTTCACATTTATCTACTGAATCAGACAAGAAACATCAGGAATTTGTTGAATATAGAAAGAAAGCAGATGCTCAACATTCAAAAGCTATGGAAATGCTTGACACGTTGAAAACACATAGAAAAACAGCTAATGAAGAAAGACAAGCCCGTTGGAAAATTGTTAAAGATCATAAGAAGAATATCAAAAAGGAACTTTATGACGAAAAGAAATTGGATAATGCAGCAGACGATGCTTTGCAGCAATTAATGTCTGGTGGAAAAATCAATCTTTAATGGATTCCATCGTTTTGGCAGGAGGCTTCGCTAAACGAATGCTTCCTTTAACTAAGAATATTCCTAAGCAACTTCTTGACGTAGCAGGAAAGCCGATGCTTTCACATGTACTTAATGCTTTAGAGAATATTAAACCAGATAGAGTAATAATCTCAGTAAATAGTCATTTTTCAGACCAATTTCAAAAATTCATAGATGACTACGAAGGCCCCTTAAATCTTACACTTTTCATTGAAAAAAGCGAAAGTGAAGAAGAAAAGCTGGGAGCTTTAGGTGCGTTAAATTTATTATTTACGAAATTGAAAATTAATGGTCCGGTTTTCATAGCAGGTGGAGATAATTTATCAGATTTTGATTTAGGGGCAATGGTTTCTAAATCAGATAGAACTGGTAAAGATATTATTGGATTATTTGATGTAGAAGATGTAGAGCTTGCAAAACTTTACGGAATTGCAGAATTAAAATCAGATAGAATAATAAATTTTGTGGAGAAACCATCCGAACCCAAATCTACTCTGGCAGCTACTGCATATTGGCTATTATCTAAAGAAGGCGTTTCAAATTTTTTTGAATATATAAACTCTGGAGAAGATAGAGATGCTCTTGGTAATTTCTTAGCTTGGAACGTTAGTAAAAATGAAATCCTTAGTGTTTCTTATCGTGGAAATTGGTATGATATAGGTGATTTAGACTCCTACAAAGTAGCGCAAAATTGGCTTTCAGAATAACCACAGGGTTTTTTTAGAACAACTTTGTCCCAATTGTAATGGCAACTGATTTATCATTACTTGGCGAAGTTTTTGTCATAAGCTCATTATTTCTTTTGGGACTAGGTTATTTTTTTTCAGGTAGAGGTCATAACTTTCTAGGTAAACATTTTCCTAAAAAAATAGGTCACCAAATTTCTATATTAGGTTGGATTAGTTTAGGATTATTTTGGTGGATTGAGGTAGAGCATTATATTTTGATTAAAGATCCAGTTAATGCTTTAATTTGTGCAGTAGCAATTCCATTTTTTGGTTATTTAGCTTATCACGAATATTTGAGCATACTCTGGAAAGAAACATATGAGCCATTAAGGTGGTTAGCAGCGATGACCGTTGTTGCAGGCGGAATTTATTTTTTCGTAGAAAGAGTTCCTTTATTGGCAGGATGGCTAATTCATGTTGTTGCAGAGCAATCAGTTTGGCTTCTCCACATATTTGATTTAGAAACAACATTAGATCCAATAGATTATGGTGAAGGTTCGAAGTATTACAGACCTGGCTCAGAACATCAAGAGGTTAGAGTGGGAATTGAAGCCGATAGTTGGAAGGATCCGCTTTCTCCTTCAGTAAATATTGTTCTTGCTTGTACTGCCCTTCAAAGTATGATAATTTTTGTTGGCGGAGTAATTTGTACTAAAGCTCCTGCACGTAGCAGATTGAATGGTTTCTTAGTTACAGTTCCTCCAATTTATGTGTTAAACTTAATTCGTAATGCAGTAGTTATTTGGCTAACCTACGAGCACGTTTGGGGAGAGGATACTTTCTACTGGGCACATGCAGTTTATGCAAAGATAGGTAGCTTAATCGCCCTTGTGATTCTAGCTATAGCTGTTTTTCATTTCCTTCCTGAAATGCAAGATTCAATACTCGGAGTTATAGATCTTCCCTTGCGTAAAGCCCCTGAAAATGCCTCTCCAATTCCCTTTGCAAAAGGAATGCCACTTACTGTCGTTTACATACTAATTTCTGGATTAGTATTATTTCCATTTGGAATGTCAGCAGATTCAATAGCAGCACAAGGGATAGTCACAGATTGGCCGCTTGAAGAAATGTATATTCTTTCTTTATTTTTGCTTTTTATATCTTTATTTCTTTTTTACTTTTACAGAGATCCCTATCGAAAAATTGAAAAAGGAATAGTCAGCCCTGCAGATGGTTTAGTTCAAAAAGCTATTAAGAAAAATGGAAGAGTTAGAATTTCAGTTTTTATGAATCTTCACAATGTTCACGTTAATAGATCACCATTGGAAGGTAAAATTATTTCGCAAAAACATAAACCCGGTTCCTACAAACCTGCATTTTCAAAAGATTCAGATAAGAACGAAAGATTGATAACTAAATTAGAAACCGAATTAGGCATCGTTAAGATAACACAAATTGCAGGTTTTCTTATTAGAAGAATTGTAAGCTATGTAAAAATTAATTCAGAAATAGCCAAAGGTGAAAGAATAGGACTTATTCATTTTGGTTCACGTGTAGATTTAGATTTTGAAGAAGCTGGAATTGACATTAAAGTCAAGGAAGGTGATCGTATTTTGGCAGGACAAACATTGGCAATTTTTACGCCCTTATCAGATTTATCAGCAGTAGAAAAAATCATTGAAGCTCCTAAAAGAATTTTATCTAAGTTGAAGGCAACAGCAGACGAGGAGGCTAAAAATGTTACAAATATTATCAATAATATACAAAATAGTGTAATAAACAGAAGTAATATTGGTTCGGAGACGAAGAAGAAAAAATGAATTCTCTTAAGAGATTGTTTAGGCCATTGACACTTATATCTTATGCAGATTTAGCTACTTTGACTAGCGCTATCTTAGGTTTTTTAGCGATTACTTACATTATTGATGGTACAGTTGAAAGTTATATTGTAGCTTTATTTTTGCTTCCCATTTCAGCCATTATTGACGGAATGGATGGAGCTTTGGCTCGTAGGTTTGGTACCAAACATGAGTATGGTAAATATTTTGATTCTATCTCAGATTCTATTTGTTTTGGTATAGCTCCTTCAATTCTAGTCTATTCATTGTACTATGATATTAGTAAAGGACCGGCTCTAGATATTTTGAATGATGATATGCAAATAGAATTTCGATATAACATAGAAAATCTGGTAGCAATTACAGCTTCTTTGATGATTGTTTTACTAAGTCTTTTCAGATTAGCTCGTTTTACTACAGGAGAACAAGGCACAAATAAATATTTTGAAGGGTTACCATCTCCAGGACTTACAATGTTTATTGTAGTAATATCAATAAAGTATTCTTTAATTAATGATTTTGATAATATTCTCGTCCCATTATCCATAGGTTTAGTATCATTACTAACAGTTACGACTATACCTTATGCGAAAGCTAGAGCCGGTTTTTTAATACCTATATTGTTTGGTATTTTAGTTTTATTCTCTACAGTAATTCTTCGTTTCTTTGATAATGACATTTGGGAAACTACATGGTATGCAGCTTTTGTACTCTATATGTCTTATTTTGCCCTAATACCTATCTTAATATTTCAAGGTTATTTTGACAATTAATTATTTTCTTCTTCTGTAAACGATTATTGCTAATAATGATATAACTGAAATAAATGAAGGTCCTGGAAGCAAGGAATCATCTTCAGCATTATCACTACTGCCGTCTTCAACAATGTCACCTTCCACAATGACTGTTACGGTTACTTGCTCAAGTCTTTCGAATAGGTAACTGCCTCCACTTGCTTCAGTAGCTTGCAGCAAGTTTACAGTGAATGTATATGAACCTGGTGAAACTTCTCTAGCGATTACAGCAACAGCACCCCAATCCATTGCGTCTCCAGCATCAAGAGCTATTGGATACAACTCCGTTTCGGTTGGTGAAAGAGCAACTCTCCATTCATCTACACCATTATGGAAATAGATTTCAGACCCTGTAGAGCCATCAGGCATTACCACTTCAAAAGCAATATCTGTATCAACATTACCTAAATTTTCAACTGAGAAGCCTACTGATGCCGTTTGAATTTTATCAGCTTCTATGGTGATTTCAAAATTCCCCGAGCTCAAACATATACCACTCAAATCAGTTAGACAGAATAGTACATCCATATTTTCTTCAATTTGTTGTTGAACAACTACATTTGAAATGGAACTGTCAAGTTCATCATTTCCATTCATAATTGCCACTTCTAGGCGATAAGTTTCTTCATCAGTTCCAAAAGGAATATCAATAGTTACAGTAAAAGTAGTACCCTCACCAACTTCTAAGTCAACTTCAGTTAATGATGAAGTAGCCCAATTTCCTGCACTTCCTTCAGTCACAATTGTTAAACTTTGTTTACCGTTACTGTCACTAAGCAATGTGAAGTCAAATGTACCAGAATCGCCCGGAGAGATAGTAATCAGACCGTCACTATCACGCCTTAGGGTAGCTCCATACTCTAATTCTTCTACTATTACCTTAATTGTTTTTTCATCGGAAGCGCTTTGATCATTTCTAGAAGTTGCACTAATATCAATGTAGGAATTGCCGTTATCAGCGTCAGATGGCACGCTTATCACACCATCAACTATAGCTTCTCCGCCCGCTCCGATTGTAATTTCATCTTCATCAAACGTTACCCAATCTTCACTAGCTCCTAAGTCAAAAGTATCCTGTTCATCACCCTTATTTTGGATGGTTACAGTAAATTCAACATCCTTCCCAGCGATTACTTCAGTGCTAGTAGGATCTAATTCTATTTCAACTTCATAGTTTGCAGGATTATCAGTAACTGTGACCACTAATTCTAATTGTTCCATAGTTCCATCGGTTGCAGTCACAAAAATTGTTAAGTCATAGTCTCCATAATCTGTATCTTCATCAATCTTTAGAGCTAATTCTAAGTCTCGACTTTCGTTGCTTTCCAATTTCATTTCATTAGCAATTTGGCCCCAATTTGCAGCACTTCCACTCATTTCAATTTCCATGGTGTCAGTTCCTGAAGCTCTATTGCTGACAATTAAATCAAACATTACATCATCGCCAGGTTGCCCTTGTTTTTGGTCGTTAAATGTAGTAATTTCAGGTATACAAACCATGAGTACAGCTATACTTTCATCTTTGACATTATTGCGATGATTTTCATCATTTTTTAAGGTTTCAACAGTTATAGTGACTTCTTCAGGATTTCCGCTTTCCCATTCCCAATCTAGAGTTTCTTCTTGACCCGATTCTAAAGGCCCCACTATTTTGGTTTCAGTCCAAAGTTCATCGCCATTTGAATCTGTGACTTTAGCTTGCACATTGAATGCGGCCTGATCTTCAGAACCATAATTTTTGATTATGCTGGAGAATTCAATTGTTGAATTTTCTTCAGTTGCACTTTCTATTTCTAATAATTTGACTCCAACATCATCGGCAGCTGCAGCGGCTCTTAGCCAATCTAAACCTCTTGCCACCAAGTCTTCTCGGTCATCGGTATTATTAACAAAACCAAATGTAAATGGCGATACAATAAGTCTGTAATCACCAGCATAGTGCAGAGACATGTTGTAAATTTGAGCAGCATCGTCCCAACTTCCCATTCCAGATTCCATGTCATCACTGAATAATGATCCAGAAGTAGAATCAGTTAATTCTACATCGTCAAAATACCAACCTTCGTATGTATCTCCATATCCATCAGCTCCAAATCTAAATTTAAATCGTACATCTTCACCTGAAAAATTGCTCAAATCAAATGACGCTTGATTCCATCCGTTTGAATCGCCATAATACCCTGGTTCGTAATCTAAACCTATGACTGAGTCTGCAGGATATCCTCCACTTGGATAGATTACTTCCCACGAATCTCCATTGTCAGTTGAGATTTGTACATTTCCACCATCGTAAGGATATGTACTACTATCAGTATCATAATAGTGTTGGAAAGTTAATTGCCCTCCAATTCCTAATTCGTATGAATCTGAGGTGTAAATTGAGTAATCCCAGTTATTTCGGTATTCACCATTACCTTTAGTTTCATCTCCAATCCACATTGAATGCGTTGGACTGGAAGCTTTTCTATTTTCATCTTCTTCAGTATCTACAATGTGCCACCAATTTGCAGCCCCAGTATAGAAAGCTCCAATTGCATCATCGTTAGGTCTAATCCAATCTGCGTAATCGTAAGGTAAGAGGCTTCTATCTCCCATATCATATTCAGCATCACTAAATATTTCATCATCATCGACTCCCAATAAAGGATTTGGAGTTCCAGCACCATTACTTACATGTTCAATCTTTAGATAATCGTATTCAAAAGTTCCAGCTACTCTTTCACCACTAGATCCATTTAGAGCACTGATAAATTGTTGTCCCATAATCCACATGCTGCCTCCATTATCTAGATAATCACTGATGCAGCTTTTCCAAGCAGTTAGATTTCTTTGATTATGATCACCTTGTGTCCAAATTACAACATCATAATTTGACATTAAATCAAGCGTAGGATACGGATGAAGTTCTCCGTAAGCTCCAGCTTCAGTATCATAAGGTATTGTGTAAACATCATATCCTCTGCTCTCACCTTCTCCAAAGTAGTCTTGTAATGTATCTTTGATTCTTACATCTATTTCATCAACATCATAATAATTATTATATCCGTTATTTTTACCAAAGTTTGCATCAATTAATAGTACTTTGTCGCCGCCACTTTGCTCATAATAGAACGGTGTTGCTGATATCTCCTGTTCATCATAAGTTTCAGGATCATCTCTGCTAGTTACAGTAACTGAGAATTGATGTTCATCTCCAATAGGCGCTAAGGTAGGCGCAATTACAGCTACAGTAAAGTTTTGACTAGATCCTGCAGTTAGATATAGCAAAGTAGTATGAGAAATAATGTACCAGTCGTCTTGGTTGCTTACGTAGTCAACAGTCACATCATAGTATCCGCTGTTTTCACCAGTGTTTGTAGCTGTGAATTCAAAAAATACGGATTCTCCGGAAAGAACATCTTTTGCTTGTTCTTCAACTGCTAGAGCGACTTTGTATCCACTTTCAGCGATGTCGATTGCCTCTTCTTTAGGATTGTTACCGGCCCGTTCATCATCATCTAGTAATGTCTCCACTCTAATGGTGTATGTTCCATTTGGACCGCCTTCCCATGTCCACTCCAAGGTTGTATTATCTTTGGAGTCTAGACCGTCTACTTCTTGAGTTTCATTATAAAATTCAGTTCCATCATCTTTAGTTACAGTTCCTCTAACATCAAAAGAACCTTGATCTTCAGTACCGAAATTATAGATATTAGAGGTAAAAGAGACCTCTCTTCCAGGTTTTGCAGTATCTGGAGCATTCAAATCTTTAGTTCCGACGTCATTAGGAATTGGAGGAAGACTAAAGAGAGTGAAATCATCTACATACAATCCATTATATTGCGTGTAGGTATTCGAATAAAATCGTAGTCTAAAACTGGCATCTCCTTCATATTCGCTTACATCAGCTTCTACATACAACCAGCCATTGTCATCAGCATCTTCATAATTTTCAGAATAATCTCCATCATCTCCAGGGAAGGTTTCAAGAGTTTCCCATTCACCAGATACATTGATTTCCACAGCCACGTAGTCGTAAGGTCCATCTATTCCAAACCAGACCATAGCAGAAACATATTTCTCAGAACCATCTCCCAGATCAATACTTGGAGTTTCTAAAGAATCGTTTAATGAAGCACTATAGTATCCAGTATCTGTATTTCCTAGATACCATGCATAATCTCCCGAATAAGATTTACCATATTCTTCATCTTCAGAATAATAATTCCATTCACTAGGAACTACATCAGCTTCCCATTCACTGGTTCCATCTTCAAAATCATCCTCGAAGAGAGTATTGATTCCATTAACAATTTGGAAATCATCAATATACCAGCCTTCGTAACCATCAACAGATGAATCAGTTCCAAATCTAAATTTGAATTTTACATCTTGTGATGAATAATTACCAAGATTAAAGTTTGCAGTTTCCCAGCTAGCACTATCTTGATCCCCTGAAGTTCCCGTATATCCCGGTTCGTTATCTAATCCTACAACTGCATCATCCGGATATCCTCCATCAGGAATTAACACAGTCCATTCTTGTCCACCGTCAGTTGAAATTTGGACATTCCCTCCATCCCAACTAAATTCGGTACTATACCAAATATCTACAGACATTGTAGGATTTGTTCCAAGAGTATGATTATTTGCAGTGTAAAGTGAAAAGTCCCAGTTACTTTCGTATTCTCCATCTCCTTTAGATTCATCTCCAACCCACATTGAGTGAGTAGGGCTTGATGCTTCTCTGTTTCCATCTTCATCAGTATCAACAATATGCCATGGATTACTCAATGATTTGTAATGCGTCCATCCATTTGTTCCTTCTTCCATATCATCAGAAAATTCAATATCAACACTTCTCATAATGGAAGTGACTTTGTCATTTTCAGGAATCTCATCGTTATCATCTTGTACTTCAGCTTCAAACCAGAAAGTTCCATATTCATCAGGAGACCATTGCCATTCAAGAGTGACAGAATCCCCAGGACTTAAATCGTCTGTAGATTGTGAGCCGCCATTGTACATTACTCCACCCGCACCGTCGTAAACTTTACCAGTAATATCAGAGTTCATTGATACATCTCCAGTATTTGTTACCAAGACACTCATTACTCGATTGGTGTCTTTTTCAGCAATCATTGGGTCGACTCTAGCATCAGATAATTCTACATCATAAGTTACGTAGGTATTGACGCCAATTTGTTTTTCGTTATTATCTTCTTTTTCATCGTTTCCAATTTCAGCATCGACTTTAATTTCATATTCATAATCTTCATCATCAGGAGTATCCCATTCAAATTCGACGAATGCACCTTCACCAGCATCTAATGAGATAGTCGTAGAATCTGTGAAACGGTAAGTATTATTCAGACATCTGATTTCTAAAGACACTTGAACGCTGTCTTGATCTTCAGTTCCTCTATTTCGAACAGTAACATTTACAATGTTTTCAACATTTGGTTCAACAGTTTCACCATCTGTGGGTGTATTGAATCGACTAATACTAACGTCATTTTCTAATTGTTCAATTAAATATTCGACCATCAATTCCATTAATTCATCACGATCATCGCTGTTTGTTATAGAGCTAAAATCAGCAGTCATGAATACTACTTTGAATTCATCTTCAGTTCTTATTGAAGAAGTATTGTAATCATCTGGAGCTCCAGAACTGAATATTTTTTCAAAGCCAGAACGTGGGTTAATATCATCTGCAAAATCTGAAGATAATGCATCGGCATCGTATGCAATTCCATCAGAAATAGGATCATCATCTACGCCTTGTAATACGGCCGGAGTTGTTCTATCATGGTCTGCGTATGCAACACCAAGATAATCATATTCAAAATCGCCCTCACTACGGTCACCATCTGAACTGTCAAAATCATAAAGAATGTCTTGACCTATTGCCCATAAGCCTCCTCCTCCTTCAAGATAATCTGCAACATTCTCTTTGTCATTAGTTGTAAAAGTGATGTCCGTTTCTCCGCTTTGGTAATCGGAACCACAAGCCCAAATAATTAGACTATATTCGCTTAAAGTATCAAAATCAGGTGCATCTTCTCCACTATCTATGACAATAATGTCATACCCAATTGTGGTTGTCATATTATCTAATGCATTTGCATAATATTCAGCAGTATCTATCCTATATCCGCCATTATTTGCACTGTTGTCATCATCTAAAAGAAGTATGGGCGGATAAGCTACGCTAATTTCTTCTTCTTCTTCATTATTATCTTCATCAGATTCACGAATTTGTTCCTCTTCATCTACAATTACCTTGATAGTATGAGTTCCCCCGACAGCTCTCCAGTCTATTTCTGCATCAGCAGTATTACTTCCTGGAACAGTGATACTATCTTTTCCAATGAAATTGTTATCCCAGTAGAAGCTAACATTGGTCGTCACGCTTACCAATCCGCTAGCACCTCCGTCGTTTGCAATTTCAGCAGTAATAGTTATTGTATCTCCACCAGTAGGTGAATTGTCGCTAAATGTTATTTCATTTATTGATAAATCAGGGTCACCTTCATCTGCTATGACATTCATAGTAGAAAGCGGTAACATTAGTATGGCTAGCAAGAAAGCAGTTAGTTTGCGTGACATAGTCGCTCCAAGTTGGTGAAACGTACTTGTTATAAAAGATGTGTTTACACCCTACGGGTGTAATTTTTATGCATTAATTTGGGGTCTTCTTTTAGTGGTTTTTCTTCACTTTCTACCCACTCATTTCCTATTTTTGGAAAGTAAATACATCCTTTTCCACCGACATTATCTGGCACCAAGGTCATATCTATTGTATCCGATTTTAACAGGGCTTCTTCATAAATTCCAGCACCACCTATGAACCAAATATCACCCTGGCAAGTTTCTAATGCTTCATCAATACTTTGAAAACATTCCACATTTTCTAGAGAACTTCTAGAAATGACTATGTTTCTTCTATTTGGTAACGGTTTTATTGGAAGAGATTCCCATGTTTTTCTACCCATAATAATTGTTTTTCCAGTTGTTAAGCGTTTGAATCGTTTCAAATCAGCAGAATAATGCCACGGAATAGTATTGTCTTTTCCGATTATTCCTTCAGGAGATACTGCAACCAATATTCCTTTCATACAGCAACCTTAAACGGGATGAATGGTTTTGGGTTGTAATTTTCTAATTTAAATTTAGACAAGATAGTTTCAGTATCCGCTTCAAGTAGGTCCATTACATCATCCAAAGTTTTGATGCTCGAGTCTATTTTTAATTCAGGTAAAGTTCCAGTTTCTCTAGTTAGTTGTTCTTTTAGTCCTGGAATGTGATCATACTCTTCCATAGATCCGTCGGCTTTTTTTGTGTATATGTGTGCATCAACCAACGTATGTCCAAAGGTTCCCACTTTCATTCCTGATAAATGAGCAAACAAATGTAATAAAAATGAATATCCTGCAATGTTGTAAGGAACTCCTAGCGCTACATCACAACTGCGTTGCGTTAGGTGTACACAAAGCCTCGGTTCATTATTTTCATCATATTGAACATTAAAGATAAACATTAGGTGGCAAGGCGGTAAACCACTTTTTTGAGCATTGCCAGGAGCCCAGGCTGTAATTACCATTCTACGGCTATTTGGATTTTTCTTTAATGTATCTAAAACATATCTTACTTGATCATTGTATTCTTGCTTACCATGTATTGGAAATTTCCGCCAAAAATTACCATACGCACTGGGTACATATCCTTCATCATCAGCCCAGTGATCCCAAAATTTACAACCGTGCTTTTTTAATAGTCCTATGTGCAAGTCTCCGGACAAAAACCAGAGATTTTCTATTACTATATTCTTCCATGAAATTTCTTTGGTTGTTAGAAGTGGAAATCCTTCATTAAGATCAATTGAATAATTGATGTTAAAAGCAGAAATTGTATCGACGCCAGTTCGATTTTCTTTCCTAGTTCCTCGCTCCAAAACTTCCTGTACTAAGTCTAAGTATTGTTTCACAAACTCCTAGTAGAAAGGGGCCATAAAGCGTTGCTCCGGATTCGTAAATTATAAATAAATTAGTGTATTGTGTATTGAATGCCTTTTCGTATTATTGACCACGAATCCAATGAGATTTTGCTTGAATCACCGCATGTATCAGATTTGATAGAATACATTGACAAAAATTCTGAGGAATACGTAGTCCAAGAATTAACAATATCTTAGATAAAAAGGCCTAACCAGTTACTAAAATTTCTATACTTTCAGCGAGCGCTATGTCTTTCTCTGTAACGCCATTAGCATCAGCAGTAGATGAAGTAATAGTTACGTGACTCATTTTGTGGATCAAAATCTCTGGATAATGATTCAATTCACTTGCAAGGCTTGCAACGTGTTGAACGAATGTAGATGCGGATTCAAAACTATTAAAATTAAATTCTTTTTGTATTTGTCTATAAACATCGTTATAGACCCAATCATCCAAACCTTTCAATGATTTATCTACATTTTCATCGCTAAGCAAATCAGCCATAATCATTCATTCTGCGTTGCTATTTACAGCTTCCCATTTCACTTATAAAGTATTTTCAAAATAGATTATTGTGTTGCCCTCAGAAAGGACTATGAATTTTGGCTTTGCGTTTAGGAAGGATTTCCCCTATTATACAATATTTGGTTTGATACTATCTTTGGGTCTTATGTTCTATACACAGGGCATAATTAGTGATATTTTGCAAAGTGAGGATGAAAATTGGTCAATAGTTAGTGATGGAGATATAATTATTGAATTTTCAGATACGGCTGTTTGGATTCTTGTATCTTTGGTGTATGCTATTTTTCTTATAATATTTTTTATTTTACCGCTATCTCTTTACTTCCGAGGCCTGACACAGTGGGAATGGGATCCTACAAATGTTATTTTTTGGTTGTTAGTAACTAGAGGATTTTCTATTTTCCTTCAGGAATTGTCAAATACAAATAGAGGCTATTCAGAATTTTTAGGGATTTTAATAGATATAGTTGATTCAGTTACTATAGTTTTCTTAACTATATTTTTGCTCAAATCTTATACTTTTTTCATAGTTCCAGCCATTGCAGATTGGTTAACTGTAGGAAAATCAGATACACAATATGGCCCTCTTTTGGAAATATTAGGCTCTCTTTTGATTATAGTGTTTGGCGTTACAAATTTCTTATCAACTTATCACGTTGATTTCGGAGTTTTAATTGCAGGTGTTGGTGTCGTTGGTTTAGTCATAGCTCTCGCAGCACAGGATACATTGAGTAATTTCTTTTCAGGTATTCTCCTCCTTCTTGATCAAGGATTTAAAACAGGAGACATGATTAAGTTTGGAGATACATATTGTATAATTCGAGAAGTAGGTCTCCGTTCTACAAAAATTTATGACATCATTAATCACGTAATAATAATAATACCCAATAATTCTTTAGCTAATCAAGATATTGTAAACCTTACTAAACCAGACAGATATTATCGTTTAAGAATATTAGCAGGAGTCTCATATGATTCAGATCCACGTAAGGTTGAACAGGCCCTCATAGATGTTGCCAAAGAAAATAAAGATGTAGAGCAAGATGATCCTACAAGATTACCTCTTGTTAGATTTCAAGAATTTGGAGATTCTACTTTGAATTTCGCATTAGTTGTTTGGATTAAGAATGTCATTAAAATTAGACAAATTAATTCAGATTTGCATCATGAAGTATTTGCAAAATTAGCTGAAGAAGGTATTGTAATAGCTTTCCCACAAACAGACATTCATCTGTATGAAAGTTCTAAAAAAATAGCTAGCAGTACAGCAAGTTATGATTCTGGAAAAAAGAAAAGAGAAGAAGCTGAAGAAAAAGCAAAAGAAGCTGAAGAAGAATTGAAAAAAGCGGAAGAATCAGCAAGAAAAGCTGAAGAAGAAAGGGCCCGTTTAGAGGCGGACGAAGCAAATCGTCAATTTGAAGAAGCTGCAAAAGAGGCAGAAGAGGCTGCTAAGAAAGCGGAAGAAGAAAAATCAAAGAAAGCTGAAGAAGAAGCAAAGAAAGCCGAAGAACTTGCTAAGAAAGCAGCAGAAGAAGCTGCAAAAAAGGAAGCAGAGGAGCAAGCTCGTATCCAAGCAGAATGGGATGCTAAAGAAGCTGCAAAAAAGGAAGCAGAGGAGCAAGCCCGTATTCAATCCGAAAAAGAGGCCAAAGAATCGGAAGAAGAAAGAGTAAAGAATGAAGCAGAAGAGGCTGCCAGATTAGAAGAAGAAGAAAAGGCAAAGAAGGAAGCCGAAGAAGCTGAAAGAGTTGCAAGAGAGAAGAAAGCTAAACTAGAAGCTGAAGAGGCTGAAACGCGTAAATTAATAGAAGAAATCAAAGCTAGACAGGAAGAAGCTAAAAGAAATTAAATTTCTTCTTCATACCAAATAGGTGGCGTAAACAAATCATCAGGTCCTCTTTCAATGATTGGAAGAGACAATACGCTATTTTGATTAGTTCCTATAGTAACATATCCACTACTTACAGTTGAAGGGATGTAATCATCACCTGTTTGGCTAACTACAAGTTCTAAAGCATTTCCAGCAGGTACAACAACATCCATTGCAAATAGTTGCATTTTTGCATTTACAGTCCCTGTTACAGTACAAGGCTGTCCACATTCTCTTCCACCTTCATGGTATCTTAGATCCATAACGCCATGTCCAAGGTGAATTCCTCCAGCAATCGATAATTCGATGAATAAATGGCCTGAAGTTTGGCCAAGAGGGATGGTGACATCTACATGGAAGGTAGGCATTCCTGAAATTCTAGTCTCATTCTCAAAAATTGCAGTTTCTAAAGTTAACGTATTTGTTGGACCTACTAATCCACTGCCGGAAACAACATTTAATCCTTCACCAATCGGTAATTGCAAGTATTCCTTGTCATTGGCAGGCCAAGTCTCTTCGACTCTCCATCCACCCATATTATCCTGCATTTCTACATGGAGTGCAGGTTTCATGTTTCCTTCATATAGATAATAGTTGAACCATTCTAGCAAATCTTGTGCCCAGTCGTATCTTACAGAATATGGAAATGCTTCAGCCCCTCTTCCAGATGACATTCCGTTTTGATCGCCAGGTCTATCTGGGTAGTGATGGCCCCATTGACCAAATAATCCTTTAATTTCGAATCCAGCAGTTTGCAATTCTTTGTAAGCAGGGAATGCCATGTGCGGATCAACATTCCAGTCTTGCATTCCATGTATGAAATAGATAGAGCCATTATAATTCTGTATTGTTCTTTCCAAGAAATGTCTATCTGTCCAGTAGGTGTTTCCTGCATAATTTACTTCATCACCGGCTAAGTATGCAGCAGGTCCATTTGCGTATCCTTCCACATATCCTCGGCATACAGTTTGCCAATCTTCACTATCTCCATCCCATCCGAAGGATCCGTAAACTCCATTGTGCATTGCTAATCCTCTAGCTTCCATTGACCCATTTCGCCACATTAAATCGTGGACGCCAATTAATCCTGAAATAGGAATAATTGTTTTCAGATGAGGATTACCAAACATGGCGGCTTGCCAAGGCGTAGTTCCGTCGTATGATTTTCCGACAATACCAACATTTCCATTACTCCATTCTTGAGTTCCTAGCCAAGTAACAGCAGCATCAATTCCCATTTGTTCACTTAACCCCATGAAATCCATACAATGGTTCGACATTCCAGTTCCAAAAACAGAAACTTGAGCAACAGCATATCCATACGGAACCATATTTTCGATCAAAAATTCACCAAGACGGTTTGCAGGCGTTAGAGCGTCTACATCACCATCATCATAGTAAGGTCCAACATCGGCAATAACAGGAACTTTAGTTCCGTTAGGAACGTCAGGCATCCATAATCCAAGATGTACTTGACAATCATCAGTAATTGTACATCCTAATTCACTTGAAGGCAAATCAACATCAATGAATACACTCTCAGGCCCAACTATGTCATATTGTCCTGGTACTAAGGTATAGCTGTAAGATCCGGTTGTATTGAAATTTTGATTTACTCTTTCCCAGACAGGAACAAGGCCATTGTCGCCCATGTAATAATCATCGTTTTGTTCATTGTCATCATTGAAGTACAATAATAGTGATGACAAAAGCAGGATTGCTACGGCTACTCCTGCAAAGATACGTTTTTCTTGGCTTATGCCAAATTTATCTTTCTTGATTACCATAGTTTCCGTATATGATTATTTACAGGCTTGTTATAGAGATTAACTGTGAGTTATGGGAAAATCAAGATCGGTCACCTTTAATCATATCCGTAGCGATAGTAATCAACCATTAATCCATTCTCATCCTGTAAAAGAGAAAAGAAGCGCTTTTCCAATAACGTATAATTTATTCACTTTCTCCCTCGTTTCTTTTTATTTCAGATATAGTTGGTAATTTCAAATAAGCTTGGTGGAATAAAGCGCTTGATACGATAAAGACAGCCACTAGCCCTCCAATGACCAATTCTATACTGTGCAAACCAAAGTGAACATGCTCTAAAGCACTTGCGTAAAGATATTGAAAGAAAAGGTAGAGAATTGTTAATCTACCAGCAATACGAATTCCATTTTCATTTTTAATTGCATAGGCAATCCACATTGCAGCACCGCCGAGAAATAGTAAAGAAGCTAGTCCAAAGAAAGTGATAATCATGAAATCTCCAACACTCATATCAGGATATCTACTTTCAGTAAGCAAGAGCTTCCAAAATTCGATAGCTCCTCCAAAGAATAGGCCATAACCACCAGAATAATGTACTGCAGCAGGTTCGAGTCTAAAAGTTTTCAGATAAGTTCCTCTGTACAAAAACATCATTACAATAAATGGCGTTACTAGAATCATAGAACTATAACCTAATTCATCAGTATGCAAATCAGTACCGCTTACGTACAATATTAATTCAGCTATGGTTCCTAATACAACTCCAATTCCACAAGCCAAGTAGAGTTTGCGTTCTACTAATTTATCTTCGAGGCCGTTAATTATGAATAAAAATATCATTAACGCAGGTATGATGTACATTAGCATACCAATTACATTTCCTTGAAAAATTATTGAATCCATTTTTATTTTCTACATAGTGCAACTAAGCTAATCAATAATAGTGATAAACTAAAACCAATGCTTGACGTTTCTTCCTCCATTTTCGGTTCAATTTCAGTAGTAACATATCCTTCTAAAGTTATAGAACTTATGTGAACTTCGTAAAGAGGGCGATTGAGTGGATCATTAGAAGTTGGAACTTGTGCAACAGCTTGTACTATCTCCATGCCTTCTCTTACTACACCAAATACAGCATATCCAGGGTCATCCTCCTGAGATCGATTTCCATTATCTAGTCCATGTTGAGCACTATCGCAAATGTAGAATTGGCTTGAGGCAGAATCAGGGTCTACACTTCGAGCCATACCTACAGCTCCATTTATGTGAGTAAGATTAGCGTCAGCTTCAAACGGAATATTTTCATCAGATCCATTACTCCCGCATCCCGGATCACTAGCAGGATAGACACCTACAGTTTTACAGCTCGGATCGCCTGCCTGAATAACAAAATCGTCAATAACTCTATGAAAAAAGATTCCATCGTAGAATGATTGCTCTACTAAATCAACAAAATTTGTAACAGTAATTGGCGCCCAATTAAGGAACAATTCTATAACAATATCTCCTTGAATATCATTCCCACCTCCAATGCCAGGTTCATAAGTTAAATTAATTACAACGAGTGGATTACCTTCGTAAGATTGTTCCATAGGGCTAGATTCAGCCTTGCTTACTGGGGTGAAAAGCATCAATGCTAATAGAATAACTAATATTCTCACATTAAGCCCATTTTTGGCTTCTTTATACGATTATAGTATATACAGTAACTATTAAATTGCCATGAAATTAAGAATATTATGGACATTAAGGTAACAGAGACTGCAAAATCAAAACTTTTTGATATGGGAGTTTCAGATAATGTGTTTCTACGCATAGGCGTTAGCTCTGGAGGTTGTTCAGGGAATACTTACGATGCAGTTTTAGATGAGACAATGAGTGAAGTAGATGAGGTATATTATACAGACGAGAAACTTCGTATCGTTTCAGACAAAGTAAGTTCAGTATATTTGGATGGCCTTACAATTGATTTTTCAAATGATTTGATAGAACCTGGTTTTAGATTAACAAATACAAATGCCAAAGGCTCATGTGGTTGCGGCTCAAGTTTTAGCACGGGGGAGCCAGCGCCAAACGTAGAGGCTAGTTTTTCGGTATAGATGGTCATAAGTCCAATTTCTATATTAGGTGGAGATTCAGTTTATTGCATTAACGAAGCCCAAATGGAACATGCAAAGAAACTTGCAGAAGAAGATCCTGAATCTTCTAAAAAAATTAAATCAATAATAGATTCATTAGAATCAGATTTTACACGTAATGAAAGAGCTGCACTTGCATTTACAATAATAGATAATCTTAGAGAAAATAGAGAGAAGTAGATGGAAGAATCAATAAATGTTTTAGGCGGTAAGCTTGAGCCTTGTTCTACAGACCCAATGACTGGCTGGTTTCGCGATGGCTGTTGTAATACCGATAATCAAGATTTCGGAAGGCATGTTGTTTGCGCAGTTATGACCGATGTTTTCTTAGCTTTTTCAAAAGGAGCAGGTAATGATCTTAGTTCACCAGGTCCTGGTTTTTCAGGATTGAAGGAAGGAGATAGATGGTGTCTTTGTTTATCACGCTGGGTTGAAGCTTATGATTCAGGAATGGCACCATATGTAATTCTTGAAGCAACACATGAATCAGCTCTAGAGATGGCTTCCCTAGAGAAACTGAAAGAATACGCTTACAAAGAAGATTAATTATTGATGTAAATCTTTGCGAGGGTCTTCATCAGTCCCCCATTTTGTTGCAAATTCTTTTGTTTTTTCATACATTTCTTCAAAAGAATCCCAGATGTATAAAATTGGCTGGTACTGTGTAACATCGTACGGCAGAGTTTCCATTTCTTCAAAATTAGGTTTTCTGTATTCAACTTCCCCAGATGCACATGCATGTTCCATTTCTCCAAATGAGGATAGCAACCCAGGCCCTACAGCTTTTACTTCTCCATTTTCACGGCATGCGCCGAATTCTAAAACATACCAATATACAGATCCTAATCGATTAATTGCAGCTTCACTCTCAGTCCTCATATCAGCTTCACCAAATAGTACATTCAATTCAGCCCACTCAGGAACTCCTAGCATAGCCGTATGCCCAACAAGTTCGTGTACTACATCAGGTTCAGGAGTGTAAAATGGTCTTGATGAGTGCCTGATATATTGGGTTGAAAGAAATACTCTGTTCGCAAGAGCAGTGTGGAATGTTTTTGGATGTACTAATCCACCGACAGGTTCCTGTCTAAATCCAGTCATTTCTTCTAATGTTTCACTAACTTCTTGCAGTTGAGGTATTCTATCATTTGGCAATCCTAATTTTCTTGCATTTTCCAAATATTGCTTACATGCGTATTTGTCATGAACGGGAGTGATTCTTTCCATGATAGCTGCCCAAACAGCATCTTCACCATCTGAATATGGAGCATGAGGGATTTTCTTTGTTCTTCTTTCTTCCATAGACATCTCATTCCATTCAAGAGCAATTTTAGCGATTTCATTCCTTCGGTCTCTGTATCCTTCATCTTTGAATCCAGGATGATCGGGATCGAGTTCCACAAAAACATTGCCTCCAACTATTTTTACAGCTGAGTTTGCTTCATCGGTTTCTTCACTTACACCTTCATTTGGTCCATGCATAGAGTATCACTACTGCACTATTAGCGCAGTGCAATAAATTACTTGTTCCGGTCAAACATTTTTTATATGTCATCACTTGCTTATAAAGTATGGAGACGGAGCAGGAGGATAGAACACTGACAATTATTATGATATTGTCGATTATTGGATTAATTTATGCCATATATCTTTCTTACTTACACCACTTGGTATCATCCGGAGGAGGATGCCCTACCGAGAATCTTCCAGGTCTTGATTGTGGAGTTGTCTTAGCCAGCGATCAAGCAAAATTGTTTGGCATTCCTGTTGCTTGGTTGGGAATCCTTGGATTTATTGGATTATTTGGTTTATCTTTAGATCGTTATCTTAATATGGATCTGGAAAGAACTTACTATAATACAATTCTTTTACCGATAACTGGTTTAATAGGGACAGTTTTTGGAATTTATTTGACATATGCTGAGGCCTTTATCATACATGAATGGTGTCCGTTTTGCTTAATAGCATTTGGATTAACTTTGGGAGCAACCTTTTTTGCCCTCAAGGAATACGGGAGTTCACTAAAGGATTTTTTAGGAGGAAAAGATGGCGTCTAAACGAAAACGTAAGATGGAAATGAAAGCAATTAAGGACTTAGATTCCAAAATGGAAGCACGTCGTGCAGCATTTAGTGATAATTTGTGGACATATGGATTGCCTATTGGAATATCCATTATGCTTATTCTAGTAGTTTATTTTGGATTTTTTTACACACTTGGCCCCGCTAATGCAGACGCATGGGAGCTTGAAGAAGCTGAAACCGGAGAAATTTACAAATCATCAGATTACTACGATAATGGTAGAGTAACTCTTGTTGAATTTTTCCACTCTGAATGTGGTTATTGCCAACAACAGACTGATGTCTTGAATGAAATTCATTCAAATTATTCACAACAAATTGATATGTTTGCAATTGGCGGTTATAACTTAGGTTCTAACTCAGATAGTAAAAATGATATTGCTAATTTTAAGTTTAAGTATACTATGACTTTTCCCCACTTGTATGATAGCCATGGAGAGCTGATGAGAGCTTATGGTTTTTCATCATATCCTGCTTTAGCATTGATTAAAGACGGTGAAATAGTTTACAGCGATTCAGGCTTAAAGTCTTATTCAGAGCTGTCTAGCGAAATTGAAAAGTATTTGTAGGAAAGTAAAGTGAATTTGAAATCAGTATTAGCATTTGCAGTTACTATTCTATTTTTCTCGTCAGGTTGCCTAGATTCTCTTGACAATTCTTTATCTGGAGGATTTTGGGGCGATGATTGTAGTACTGATGAATCAGACTGCCCTCCAAGTCCAGCTCCAGATTTCGATTTAGTAGATCAAGAAGGAAATGCAGTTAATTTGACTCAGTTTGAAGGTAAAATTGTAGTCATGACTTTTGTTTACACACATTGTCCCGATGTTTGTCCAGCTATAACTTATCAGATGAAAAGATTAGCAGATCAACTTGGAGATGATTATGGAGAATCGGTGGTTTTTCTCAGCGTAACTGTAGATCCTGAACGAGACACTCCTGAGCGATTAGCAAGTTTTTCCTCAGGATATAATGCATCATGGCAATTTCTTACAGTAGATTCGCAATCACCTGTAAATGAAATGAAACCTGTTTGGATTGATTACAAAGTTCAAGTTCTAATTGATGAAGAGGCATGTTCAGGAGAAGGGCATTACATGGAAGGCTATGATGGATGTCATTGTAATCCAGGATATATGCACGGAAATGGAACTTTTGGTAAGGATGAGTGTATTGAAGATCCAAATTATGTATTTTCTAACACTACATTTGAACAAGGAACAATAGAGCATGATATAATTCAAGCACTTGATTTATGGTTTTTAACTAGCCAAAATAATTTGGCTACAGAATCAGACGCAATGACAATTTTAGATAACCAATTATCAGAATTATTTGCTCCATACTGGAGTATAATGGATATCAACGGTACAAGCCATAAGTCTACAGATTATTACAAATCAAATCTTACGTTATTAGAATTTTTCCACACAGATTGTGGACACTGTAATACACAAATGCCTGCTTTGGAAGAGTTTTATCATAATTATTCTTCAGAAGTTAATTTGATTTCAGTAGGTGGTTCTAGTCTTTCAGGCAATAAAGACAATTTAACAACAATTCAAGAATTTGCTTCAGAACATAATTCTTCATGGACTTATCTCTACGATGAAGATGAAATCTTAAAATCAAGTTTTGGTCTTAGTGGTTATCCTAGTTGGATTCTTTTAGAAGGAGATTTAGACTCAGGAGAAGCTCAGATAGTCCACAAATCATCAGGATCTAAATCATACAATGAATTAGTCGAAATGGTTACAAATCGTACCGTTTCTCAAAATGTTACTGAACAAATGGATGATATCTTGGAAAGTATATATCATTGGAGATTAGGCCATATTTCAGATAGCGATATGTTAGGCGTAATCACTGCAGCACTTAATTATGAATTTAATTCGGATGAAGAAGCAGTTCCAAACTACGGTGTAAGCCATTCATCTAGGCTCTACATAATTGATCAAAAAGGCGATTTCAGAGTCCTTTGGAGAGGAACTGACTGGACTTACGCTTCGATATATCACGACGTTCAACTTTTACTCTAGTAACAGCCAAATACCCGTTTACTCAGTAACAAATATGACGCTACTTGGTTTTGGTGAAGATAATTTAGTTTTTTTTGACTACGAATTTAGTTACATGCACATTATTGCAGCAGGTATTTCGGTTTTCATTGGAATAGTAATGACTCAATCAGGCTTTGATAAATTATTCAATTGGGAGGGGGAGCTTGATTTTATAACCGGTAAATTTTCTAAAACACCATTAGCAAATTTTTCAACATTTGGTCTTATTCAAGTCACCATTTTTGAAGTTCTATCAGGTTTACTGTCTTTGTTTGGTGCTTTGATGGTCTTATTTTACAATGAGAATTCATATGGAATAATGGGTCTTATCTTAGCCGCAGTTTCACTTTCCATTCTAATGTTAGGACAGAGAATCTCAAAAGATTATGAAGGTTCGGCAGTACTAGTTCCTTACTATATTCTAACTATGTTTGGTTTATTTGTTTATGTTTCTTAGAAACCACAAATAGTCTTCAAATCATCAACAGCACCAGGTTGTGTCAATCCTATAGCTAAGAAAAGAACAGCTAAGAAAAATGCAGGAACTGCAGCAGTTCTATTGACAAGAGGAGGGTCCCATGCCATATGCATGAAATAGGATCCAATAAACCAACATTTGATAGCGGCGATTCCGAATAAAATAAGCATAGTTGTCCAGAATTCAAATTCTCTCAAAATGGCAGCTACTTCTAGTAAAGTCCAAAATACAAGCCATATGAAAATTCTAACGAAACCTTCGACAGGGTCTTCAGTTTTACCAAAAGTAACCCAAGCAGGGAAAGAATGATCATGATGTTCATCATCATGATGCTTAGAACTCTTATGTGATTTCTTCTCGTTAGTTTCACTAGCTTTTGCTTCTACAGGTTCATCTTTGTCTATAGTTTCATCTAAAGATTCCTCAACAGCGTCTTTTTTACTTTCCTTTTCAGCATTTTCTACTTCAGCGTCTACAGTTTCTGAATCTCCTTTCATTTCTTCAAAAATAGTTCTGTTAACTACATATTGAGTCCATCCACCACGTCCATCTTTGTATTCTCCTTTGAATAGAACGTTCTTATCTCTTAGTCTAAGTATACTTTTCTTTACAGATGGGGCGCTTGTGTCAGAAGCCTCAGACAATTCTTTAATTGTAAGTTTCTCACTAATGCCATTTAGATCTTTAGAACAGGAATCAAAAATATATTGAGTAAGTTTACTTTGAATGCCAGATAAGTCAGAAAAAGCTACGAGAGGTTCATTTCCATTTGAGAATTCCAATGCTTCTTTATTTTTATCATATTTTTCATCTTCACTCATTTTTTACCTCAATACAAATAAAAGAATGGGAATACAAAAACCCATACTACATCTACGTAGTGCCAATACAATCCGAATAGTTCGATTGTATCATGATATTCTTCATTATAACCTTCTTTGTTTGATTTAGCAATCAAATAGCCAAGAGCGATTAATCCTACAAATACGTGTGCTCCGTGCGTTCCAGTGGTTATGTAGAATGTACTGCCTTCTAAACTAGTATCAATCCAAAACCCATCTGCATACTTCGGCGCAATACAATGATCTTCAATATTTTGCCCTTTAGTAACATCACAACCGTAATGAGCTTCATCCCAGAAGTTGTAATGCCGCATTTCATTCCATTCCCATAATTTAAGTACCAAAAACATAGCACCTAGAACAAAAGTAACCATCAGATACCTTGTAGCGGCTTTTGGGTTGTTGTTCTTAGCAGCGTAAAGGGCCAGAACTACAGTTAAACTACTTAGAAGTAAAGCAAAAGTATTGATAACTCCAAAGATTAAGTGACTTCTGATAACATCAGCAGCAGGTACCCAACAGTCCTCGAACTGTAAACCACAATCTATTCCAGGATCGTAGTCTGGTACAGCTGCACGATATCTAAGGTAAGCACTCAGTAGAGTACTGAAAACCATAACCTCAGTTAACAAGAAAATCCACATGCCGAATTTTCTGGTAGAAATAGTATCCCAGAAATCATGATATGTCTCCATATCCTCTCCTTCCTCAGAATCTTGATCCCAATAATCTTGAATCCACATAAAAAATCCAGTTATCATTCCGGCAAGTCCAAGTAAGAATACGAACCAGTAACCTGAGTTTTCACCGGCAGTAGCCATTACAAGTCCTATAAACATTACAGCCGAAGCCAATGAGAATACAAACGGCGCTATTGTATTGATGTGACCTTCATGATCATGGTGGTCATCGTGTCCATGATCTCCGCTCATTCTTGCATCTCCTCAGCCTCTAAAAGAGTTGGTATTTCAACAAAACTATTTTCAGGAGGTGGTGACGAAGTTGCCCATTCAAGCGACCATCCGTCCCAAGGATTATCTCCAGCCTCCTCACCATTTTTGTAAGAATAAATAACATTGTAAACAAAAATTAATTGCGCAAATCCAAAGCAAAATGCAGCTATAGAGATGAATTCGTTTAAGTCCGCTAATGACTCATCATACGTTGCATATCTTCTTGGCATTCCTTCGATACCTACGTTATGCATTGGATAGAACGCAGCATTGAAGAAAACAAAAGAAGTAAAGAAATGTAGTAATCCTAGTCTTTCATTCATCATTTTACCAGTCATTTTAGGATACCAATAGTATACTCCTCCGATGAATGAGAAGATTGTTCCTCCAACAAGAACGTAGTGGAAATGGGCGACAACAAAGTAAGCATCATGTAACGCAATATCAATAGGTATAGATGCTAAGATAATTCCAGTAATGCCTCCAATCGTGAAGGTAATTATTGTTCCCAGAGCCCAAATCATAGGAGTCTTCAGGACTATTGACCCTCCGGTCATAGTAGCTAGCCAGTTGAAAATTTTAATACCTGTCGGCACCGCAACAAGCATAGTTGTTAGCATGACAATAAATCTGAAAAGCGGGTCTGCTCCAGTGGTGAACATATGGTGTCCGTATACTATGAATGAAATAACTCCTATCGTAGCCATTGCGTAAACCATAGAGGTATATCCGAAAATAGGCCTTCTTGAGAAGGTAGAAATGATTTCAGATAGAACTCCGAATGCAGGCAAAATAACAATGTAAACTTCTGGATGTCCGAAATACCAGAATAAGTGTTGCCATAATATCGGGTCTCCTCCGGCAGCAACATCAAAATATAAAGTTCCAAAAGTTCGATCTGCCATTAATAACAATAAAGCAACTGTGAAAACAGGAATTGATAGTAGAAGTAAGAAAACAGTAACGAGTATTGACCATGCGAAAAGAGGCATTTTCATTAGAGAAACTCCTGGAGCTCTCATCCTGAGCATAGTTGTTAGGAAATTAATTGCAGTTAATGTCGATGAAGCACCAAGCATAATTTGCCCAGCCACCCAGAAATCAGTACCCGGAGTAGTTGCAGAGTCTCCTGAAGAATAAGGCGTATATCCAGTCCAACCTACATCTCCCGCACCTCCTGTAAAGTATCCCATATAGATCACAATACCTCCCGTTGGTAATAGCCAATATCCTAGGGCATTTAGCCTTGGGAAGGCCAAGTCTCTGGCTCCAATTTGTAAAGGAATCAAATAGTTAGCAAATCCAAATATGATAGGCATGGCTGCCATGAAAATCATGGTAGTTCCATGCATAGTAAATGTAGAGTTATATTCTTCGTAAGTCAAAAAGTCCCCATCAACACGAGGTTCTAGCAATTGCCATCGAATAAGCAATCCTAAGATACCTCCAATGAAGAAGAATCCGAATCCAGTAACTATGTACAAAGTTCCAATATATTTGTGATCGGTTGTAGTTAGCCAAGGATATGCATAATCCCAATAATCTTTGATTACATCTTCAAAAGATTTATCTTCTGTAACCATCTTATTTCCAATGACAACAACGCTCAAAGTTAGTAACAAAATAGTAAATGCGTAAGTCATTTTTTGAGGGAAAGACATTTCTTCTTCTTCAATCTTAATAACGGCATTTACTCCAGGAACTTGATATTCTGCTTTATTCCAATAGTCTCCTAAGGTACCGGCACCTCCACCAGCATTTCCATTTACAGAATTGCCATATATTGTGAATTTAGCAACTTTTGTATCAGCATCTGGAGCAGTCCAATTAAATGTCCATTCTCTAAAATTATTTCCATATTCATTATGTGTGAGATGAGTTTCACCTTGAGGAATCCAAGTTTTATTATCTATTGATTCCAGAATGCCGTGGCTTGCTCTAACAAAGAAACCACCTTGGTTTCCCCCTACCATAGGTTCAGGACCTCCTGAGATCCTCAGCGTTAGCGTGTATACTTGACTTACATTATAATTTTCTGGTAAAACTGATAAATTAATTACCACATCACTTGAGTAAGGACCCTCTGTATGGCACGTACATCCATTTGCTTCAACTTGGTCTGTTGTAGGCGCCATAATTCCTATTGGCAAACTATTTCCTGTAGGGAAAGTAGTAACTGCAAATAAGATAGCTATAATGAATCCTAGACTTAGCTTATTCATTGAGCCTCCGTTAGATAGATGTCAGCTAACATTTTAGAGTGGCTATCTCCACAAAACTCAGTACAATATAAATCGTAATGACCAGGATTAACAGTGTCTGAATCAAGCCATGCTAAAGTTTCTAAATTAGGAACTGCATCTTGTTTAATGCCAATATCAGGTAAGTAAAATGCATGCAAAACATCTTGTGATGTTATCTTAAAATGTATAACCGCTCCGTAAGGCAACTCTAAACAATTTGGAAGTGCAAAGCCTTGATCGTTATAGCAACTTTCAAAATTTAGAGGTTCCTGATAAATTCCATTAACGCACCAAGATTTGCTTTCTCCAGCTTCTTCGCAAATAGGAGTTTCAAAATTCCAACCCCATTGATATGCAGTAACCTCAATTGTTAGGTCAGGATCTTGGCCATCGACGTCCCACATATAATTCAAAGGGCCTAGTGAAATAAATGTCAACCAACCTACTAGTATAAGAGGCGCAATAGTCCATGCAAGTTCAATCCTAATATTACCTCTTTCATGGGGGAAAACTCCTGCTTTTAGAGCATCTTTATGGTCAGGATCACCTTCAGTGTGTCTAAAATAAATCAAATTATAAGCTAACCAAACAGCAACTAAAAGAGCTACAATTACAGACCAAATGAACATCTGCCATACGACTCCACCATAGCCCCCATAATCTCCTCCGAAATCATTCCATATGCTGGGATTTTCAAAGAATATAAGGTCTTCAATTAGTGCCATTTTGTTACCTCAGAAATTACTATTACTTTCTGTAATTTAGGACGGGTTTATTAAAGCTGATTACTCAAAAAATATTTAATGGATATTTTGCATCTATTACAAGAAAAATAAATAGGGCATACAAATAAACATTCGAAAATTGAAACACTCTCCATGCATATTCTTCAGATTTATTTTGTTTAAGATTAAATGCTAAATACGAGAAATATAGAGACAATACAGTTCCTGAAATAAGGAAAATAGATCCCGTTCCTCCCAAAAAAGAAATCAATAAGCTAGTTATGATTAAAATCACACTGTATCCTGCAATATGACTTCGCGTAGTATCTTCTCCTTTTACTACACTTAACATAGGTATTCCTGCTTTTGCGTAATCTTTTCTCTTGGAAAGTGTAAGAGACCAAAAATGTGCCGGTGTCCACATGAAAATAGTCAAAACCATTAGCCAAGGCAAAGAATCACTAACGTTACCACCTGCAGCAACCCAGCCAATTGCTGGCGGTGTGGCTCCAGCCAGACCTCCAATTACGATATTATGAGGTGTCCTTCTTTTCAAAAACATAGTGTAAATGAATACATAAAAAAATGCACTAAATGCAGTAATAATTCCAGCTTCAATTGTAGTGTACAAAGTTACTGTGGAAATGCCGATTAAGCACATGCATATTCCAAAAAGTAAGGCATGGTTTGGCGAAATGTATCCAGAATGAATAGGCCTTTTTGCAGTTCTTTTCATGAAAGGATCTATATCTCTTTCATACCACATGTTGATAGCCATGGAACCGCCACTTGCTAGTGAGCCTCCAGCCAAGACAACTAAGGAAATGATAATACTGTCAGTAAACGTCCATCCTTCTCTCTTGTAACCTTCAGTTAAATCATAAACTAAGACTCCACAAATTGCTGTGGCTTGTAATAAAACAACCACTCTTGGTTTCATCAACGTCCAATAAATCTTAATTAAAGAGGGTTTTTTTTCAGACATTACTTTGTTCTCCTTTGCTCACTACGTGTAACAGATACGCAGTAGCGACAGATAGAAAAGTCAGTGCCCCAATTAATAGATGCATCAATGAAATCCATCCGAGAAATTCTCCCTCTCCTGCAGATAAAATGTAAACTCCTCCGAGAATTATGTTTATTCCAAAAAATCCAATTGCAATGTTAAATGCTCTAACTATTACTTGATCATTCATTTTCATTTTTGTCCAAACTAATATTCCTCCGATGACTAAAGCTGAAGCTCGGTGTCCTAATTGAAGTAAAACACCAAATTCAGATAGTGACGGGATAATTTTCCCAGAACAAAGAGGCCAACCAGTTGTTCCAACACCGCATGCGCCTCTATGATAACTTGTTGAAAGATATGCTCCGATTAGTAATTGGATTAGAAGTAGCAACATAACTGTAGATATGATATTCAAAGTTTTTGATTTAGTATCCTTGACCTTTAGGTTTTCAGGAAGATTTTCTTGCCCGCTCCACCAAAAAAATCCTACAGCCAATAAAGATGTAGTAAAAACAAGGGCCATAAATAAATGGAGAGAGACAGTCCATGGCGCATTATCTAAATCTACAGTTATGTAACCTAAAACAGCTTGAAAAATGAGAAAGGTTGAGGCTACAAAGTGAATTTTGTAAGGCCTTGAACCAATTGCTTCTTTCAAAGACCAGGCAGTATAATGACTGTAAAGAACCAATAAGCCAATCACTCCAACCAGTGCGCGATGTACCCATTCAGTGAAAATTTGGTAAGTAGTATATCTGTGTTCAGCACCTCTTGAATCTATTTCATCAGGATTGTCTTCCCACCATTGTTCTTGCTCTTCCTCAGATATATCGAATCCCCAAGTACCAAAACATTTAGGCCAATCTGGACAACTTTCTCCTGCATCATTTATTCTAATCCAACCTCCCGTTGTTATTATTAGAAAGGCAATCAAAGCCAATCCAAATGGAATAAAGTATGAGCGATACCAAACTGCCATTATTGTTAAGCAAATCTGTGGGTCTTTATAGTTGCGTTCGAAGTTAGATACTCATAAATATCTACTTCTTTACAACATTAATATGTTCAGAAAAGCACTAGCACTGGGCTTGTTCGTTTCACTTTTACTAAGTGGAATCTTTTTTTCACCTGTAAATACAGCAGAAGAAGATGAAGAATATTATGAAGATCAGCCATACCTATACTATCATTTACATCTCAATGAATTGGATTACAAGCATATTGATCGTTGCATGAATGATGAAGATTACCAAAGCCATACTGAATGTGAAGATTCCGCGAATCTTGATTTTAGTGGCTCAGTTTACATGCGTAGAGAGTATTCGGCTCAAGAATCAGAAAAATTTAGAGAATTGCTGGTAAAAAGCTATAAAATTTCTTTGCTTGATAAAGAGTATATTCAAAATGTAAATTCAATTCTTATGTCTGTAGCCGAAGGTACAGAAAATGCTGAAGACGGTATTGAAACTATATCTAATTTAACAGCAACTTATGATGGTAAAGCAAAGATGTTTTTGGACTATGAAGTTACATCTACAGAATTAGTAACGCTAGATATGATAACTTGGGTTAGAGATAATTTTGTCATGGAATCTATGGCTGACGGAGTACCACGTGGCATAATGTCTAAACGTTTAGATAATGTAAATGAAACTCTTGATCGTAGCGATGATACTACTGAAAAGCTTATTGATATTGAAAACGAAATGCTCAGAGAGCATTATGACATAGAAACAACAACGCAAGGAGGTCCATTATTGAAAATTGATGGAGTTCAGGCAGTTTGGTCAAATTGGGAATTTGAGAGTGTAGGTCCAACATCTCATTTGCTTGGTGGCGTTTCATCTCAAAAAGATAATCGTCTTTGGATAGGTCAGTGGATGCACATTGATTTCCCTAATGCAACACATACTACGGATGATCACACGATAGAATTTGAATGGCCTAGGGAAGATTTTACAGGTAAAGAGACAAATTTCCATGTTGGTTTAGGATATGGCGAAATTTTCAAGAATATTACTACAACTACTATGGAGTATTGGCAAGATGAGAATGTTAAAAATCCAGCTTGGTTTGATTTCAGTGCAGATAATGGTACTATTGGTAGCTTTGAGGCAACTTTTGGTCAAGGATATCCAGATTATGCAGAATATAATTGGCATGAAGCTAAAAATTATGCAGAATCTTTGACGTATGAAGGATTTAGTGGACACCTTGCAACAATAACTAGTAAGGAAGAAGCTGAAATTGTATTTTCACTTTTGGATGGCCAACATTACTGGCTCGGTGGTTTTCACAATATGGATAGTCCCGATTATTCAGAGCCTTCAGGTGGTTGGGAATGGGTCACGGGTGAAAATTTCAGCCACGAGTTTTGGGCAGAAGGTGAACCAAATGAAGCAGGTGCTGAAGATTGTTTAGAAGTCTGGGGTTTTGACAAAGTTTTGAACGATAATAGATGCTACAGAGGCTGGTCAGGTTTAGTTGTTGAATATGATATGAATGGCACTAGTCACTATGAAGCATTGATACCAGAATGGCACTGGGATGATAAAAATCAAACTGATGTTTTGGTTTATGTAAATCCAATTCCTTTAACAGATGAAGAGAGAAATGAAATTTTGATAGAAGAGGGCGATCCAGATGCGGATGATGATGGGATTGTAGATGCCTTTGATGAAGATGACGACAATGATGGTATCAAAGATGAAGAAGACATGGATGACGACAACGACGGCATTGATGATGATAATGATCGTTGTCCAGGAACTAAAGTTGGCGATGAAGTTGATGAAGATGGCTGTTCAGCATCTCAAATAATCGGAGAACTTTCTGAAGATAGCAGTCTTCCAGGTTTGAGTTTTGTAGTATCTATGGTTGCAGTCTTAGGATTAGCTATATTACGTAAGCCAAAACTGTAGAAATAATGACTAATCTGCTGGATCTAGACAAATTATCTGATTTCGTAGAAGAATGGTGGGATAAATCAGCATTACCTAGTTTGTGTGAATTTGTTGAAATTCCTGCATTATCTCCTTCTTTTGACTCAGATTGGGAGTCTAACGGCTACTTGGATGCAGCAGTTGAAACTTTCATAGCTTGGACTCGCAGTTTACCTCTCAAGGGCTTGACAATTTCCGTACATCGATTAAAAAATCGTTCACCTCTGCTTCTCATTAAAATTGAAGGTGATGAAAATGGTGAAGTTTTATTTTATTCACATTTAGATAAACAGCCTGAAGCTAGTGGCTGGTCTGAAGGTAAAGGTCCTTGGAAGCCAGTAATAGAGGATGGCTGGTTATATGGTAGAGGAAGTGTAGATGATGGATATGGAGGATATGCTGGTGTTCTATCAGTATTAGCTTTGCAAGACCAAGGAATTTCTCATCCAACATGCCGTTTTCTAATTGAAACAGGGGAAGAAAGCGGTTCACCAGATTTATCATATTACTTAGATGAACTTGAATCCGTTTTAGGAATTCCAGATTTGGTAATTGTACTAGATACGGGAGGGCTTGATTACGATAGATTGTGGGTTACAGAAAGTTTGAGAGGCATTGTTGCAGGTAATTTATCGGTCAAAGTATCTTCCGTTGGAGTCCACTCAGGCCACGGCAGTGGCGTTATGCCTTCTTCATTTAGATTAGTTAGACAATTACTGTCAAGAATTGAGGATGAAAACACAGGTGAAATAAAACCAGAATGGTTGCATACAAAAATAACTGATAAAATGAGAGAACAAGCGACTGAAATAATTAAGATGAATTCCGAATCAGACGATGATTTTCCTTTACTAGAAGGTGTTGAAAAACAAGTTAATGATCCGCTTGATATTTTCTTGACTATGAATTTAGCGCCAAGCCTTTCCGTTATTGGTGCCGACGGTATTCCCTCAATACAAGATGCAGGAAATGTTTTGAGGACCAATACAGATTTAAAAATATCAATACGTACACCTCCTGGAATAAATGCAGATGAAATTGCTGTAAAAGTTCAGAAGCTACTTGAAGAAAACCCACCAAATGGGGCACACGTTTCTGCTAAAATGACAGAAGTTGCAGATGGATTTTTGTCTCCTGAATTGCCTGAAAAATTATCTGAAGCTCTAAAAGAGTCAGGTAAGAAATTTTATGGTAATGAACCGATGTCTTTGTTTATTGGAGGTACAATACCTGTGATGGCTATGCTTCAGTCTAGATATCCGGATTCTAAATTCATAATCACAGGTGCCGGAGGCCCGGGAGGAAACGCCCATGGGCCGGATGAGAAGCTACATGTCCCTACTGCCAAAAAAGTGACTAAGTGTATGGCAGCAGCCGTTAGCGCCCTCTGATCTATTGTCGACAAAAACATAAATAGTAATTTTAGGCACTAGCTACGAAAGTTAGTCACTTGGAATCGACTTTTATATACTCGGCGAAAAAAAATAGGCTATGAACTTCAAAAGAATTTCACAAAAAATCGCAATGTTTACAATCGTTGGAGTCGCAGCCCTTGTGGTCTTCACGGTCGTTATGAGTGCACTGCTCGCTGATTCTAGTTATAGCGCTAGTGCGGAGGATGGGGAGGGCTCAGATGCAATTGATGTTTATGTCGATGGTGGTGCTATGTCCGATCCATATTTCCAGTTTTATCTGGATGAAGAAGGTAATACAGAATTGACTGAGCTTGATATTTCAAATAGTTACAAATTTCACAGACTTAATGATGCAAATTCACACCCTTTTTACGTAAGTGATCAGGGATATGAGGCAGAATCAAGCGATGAGATTTCAATGGAAGGTGCAGGTTCAAGCGATTCAGGTATAACTGGTTCAGAATCATTTACATTGACTTTCAATGATGATTTTACAGTTGATGATACCCTAAATTATTACTGTACAGTACATTCTAGCATGTTTGCAGACTTTACATTAGTAGAGACAGTTGAACTTCCAAACATACCAGCTACAGCAGTATCAACTGGTGATCATAATTCATTGGTCGCAGCTTTGACACATGTTAATCTTGTTGGTGTTTTGTCGTCTGAAGGTCCTTACACCGTCTTTGCGCCTACAGATGCAGCTTTCGAAGAAATGGGATTGAATCTAAGTGAGTTCGATACAGAAGAGGAAAATGAAACACTTCAGAAAATTTTGTCTTATCACGTAACAATGGGAAGTGTTATGTCAAGTGAACTTTCAGATGGTATGGAAATTAATGCATTGATTCAGGAGCCTATTACAGTTAATATCTATGGGCAGGGAGCCGTAGTTCTTAACGGAGAAGCAAGTGTTACAACTGCAGATGTGGAAACCTCTAATGGAATAATTCATGTAATTGATAAAGTCTTGATGCCTCCATCTATGGCACCTGCAGGACCTCCGGGAGAAATATGTTATGATATGGACACTCATACTGTAGATGTAACTAAGACTGAAGACACATGTGAAGAAATGTGGCTCCCTGCAGTTGATATTCCGACTACTGCGGCAGCTACAACCATTCACACTTCTTTGGTTGCAGCAATTGCTAAGGCTAATCTAATAGAGGCATTGAAGGGAGAAGGTCCTTTCACAGTATTCGCACCAACCGATCAAGCTTTTACAGATGCAGGAATTAATCTTGACGATTTTGAATCAGATGAAGAAATCTCTGTACTTGCAGGAATACTCACCTATCACGTAGTTTCAGGAAAAGTCATGTCCACAGATCTATCAGATGGGATGGCAGCAGCCACACTAAACGGAGCGGAACTTTCAATCAATATTTCAGAGGATGGAGTAGTTTCCATTAATGATGCAGTTGTTATGATTGCAGATGTTCCAGTCAGTAATGGCGTCATTCATGTCATTGACAAAGTTTTGGTTCCTCCAACAGATGTTGAGGAAGAAGAAACAACTGAGGAAGAAGAAACGACCGAGGAAAAACCTGCATGTGACCACATTGTCGGTTTGGATTCTACAGGATATGCATATGATCCTTCTGAATTATCCATAAATGTAGGAGAAACTGTTTGCTGGCAGTGGACAGATGCAATGGACTCTCACAATGTTGCCGAAATAGCTAAGGAGGGAGATCAAGTAATGAAAGAAGGAGGAGTTTACAGTGGAGAAATAGCAACTACTGTAGATTTTAGATATACTTTTGAGGAGGACACAACATTCTACTATATTTGCGAACCGCATGTTAGTATGGATATGGTGGGAAAAGTAATCGTTGGTAATGGGGGACCTCAGTCAGAAGTTGTTGACGAGCCTGAAACAACAGATGACGAAGAAAGCAGCACGCCAAGTATTGGAATCTTGGTCAGTGTAATCGCAATGATAGGAATATCGTTGCTTGCACGTAGACTCTGAGGGGAGTCTAGGCTCTAGGAGAGGAACAGGCTTCAGTCTGTTCCTCCACAAAATTTTGTTTTAGAATGTTTTTATCCTTAGTATATAATTATATATAGATATTTCGGGAACCTGAATTTATGAACTTAAGCAGACTAGCTACGCTAGCAGTGTTCTCCATGATGGTTTTGAGTGCATTTGTCACTATTCCAAACTATTATGTTGGAGCAGAAGAAGATGAAGATAAGCCAGGAGCATATTTTGTATTCATAATGACAACTGATCGTTCAGATGCCATTACAAGTGCAACTCCTTTCTCATTACATTTTCCAGCACCCCCAATGTCCGACAATTCACCTTATGAATTAGATTTAATTTGTGAAGGAGATGAAGATGGTTTTATCGATGGTATTTATGTAACATGGGTACATTCTGAGGGTGGTAACGCTGGAGATTTCAATAATATTACAAGTTGGTCTGTTGAGAATACTAATGGAATTCAATTAGAAAAATTCAAGTATGATCCTATGTCAGACATTATTGATTTTGATGATCCTATGGTAATTTTTGAAGATGACGAAGATTCAGGTGGTGGACATATATCTGCAGAAGTTTTTGATCAAGAAGAATTTCATTGTGCAGGCGAAGCTCATGATGATGGCGATCACGATGAACACGATCACGATCATGATGAACATGATGAAAACGATCACCATGGTGATAGTGATGGTGGTGAAATAAACCCAGATTATTATCATGCAGTAATGACAATGAATTCTATAGATAATTACACTATAGAAATTCAAGGCGAATTTTTAGCTGAGCGAGCAGACGAAATGCGCTCTCAGCTTGCAGACATGTGTATGACGACGACAGGTTCAGAAGGTGGTGTTATCACTGATGAATGTTTTGAAATGTGGCTTGAAATGATTGAAGAATCGGACGATGATCATCACGATGATGGTCATGGTGATGACGGACTACCGTCCCCTCAAGACGTGTTGAACATGGCAGATGTAGATGGTGATTCGTTACTAACTTTTGACGAGTTATGGAATGTTTTGGATCAAGACGATTCACACACCGATGATTACAACCATCATGATGAGTCAGACGAGCATCATCACCATGGTGATGACGATTACCACCATGACCACGATGATGGCAGCGATGCCACGCATGCAGAAAGTGATAGGCATCATAGCCATGAAGAAAATACAGATTTTTTCATGGGAATTTTTGATGAAGCCGATATGGATACCGATGGACATCTTGATATGATGGAATTGGAAATCTTTATTCAAGCTATATTCAATCAAGCACCTGATGAGCACCATGATGATGAGCACCATGATGATGAGTTCAGATGTCCACCAGATATGGACGACGAAACGTGCGATACTCTAAGTTACTACTGTAATGTACTCTCAGATAATTTAGCTTGCATGAGAATGATGGTAGTTTACTGTTGGGATAACGACTCCGAAATGTGTACTGATTTAAACAACGATATGCAAGATGATGATGAAGATGATGGTTTAAATTTCATTATGGGATATTTTGCCTACGATGAAGGTTTGATAGATGCTACCACATTTATGGATGAATATATCGTCCCAATGTCTGAAGATATGTCAGGAGATTGGGATATGGGTGGAAGCGATGGTCATCCTGCATTGTTTGAAGTAAACACCTTTAATGCAGAAACAAGTGAAGAACTAACATTTGTGCCACACTACTTAGATCGCGAGCCAACTCCTAATTTCATTTGCGGAGATGGTTCTGAAGTTCCATTTTACTATGTCAATGATGGATACAGGGACTGTGATGATGGTGCAGATGAGCAATGGTATGATAATAACACACCAGATGATTATTCAGATGATTGTCAATATGAAGATGATGAAGATTGCGATGGAGAACCAGTAAATTGGTTTGATTGTCACGATGAAACACAAATTTGGATTTATCGTGTAAATGATGGTTATTCAGATTGTCAGGATGGTGAAGATGAAAACAAGTCTTCTTATTGGAGTGCGAATATTTATCTTTTTGAAGGAGATTATTCTGACGGTAATCTATCGGGTGCTGAAATATATGCTTCAATGGATTCATATTGCAATTGGGCAGATGAAGATGAAGTAAATATCGACTGCAGAGAGGAACTAAGGGCAGATTTGGTAGGGAGTGAGACATATACTTTGGTAACCTATTCTCACTGTGATACTGAATGGAATGAAGAAACAGAAGATTATGATTACGACTGTACTGGATTAGGAGACTATAGTATGGGTGATTATTCCCACAATACTACAGATTCAACAGGTAACGTGTATTGGTTCAACGGAACATTAAATCAATCTAGCATGGTTACAGACTCTATGCCTTACAACATGTATGATGATAATGATATGAACGAAATACAAGATGATAATTTCTACAAGTATCATGTATTGGGTGCATATGGTACTTATCCCTTTGAATTTGGGCAGGATAATACAGTAGAGATTTCTTTTGGAGCATGGAACTGCCATAGTTATGATGATGGTGAGGAGGACTGTCACTCAACTTGGCATCAAGGATTTTACATATACAGAGATTCATTCAATCCAGATAATACTATGGAAAATTTAGTAGGTTCTTTGCAATCAAATTACTACGAGGAAGTTGAGGAATGTCCTCTTAGCTGGAATGAAACAAATTGCGATAAATCAGGCCGTTCTATTGCTGTAGGTGAATTCGATTTAGAAGCTGGTGAATATTATTTTGTTCCGGTAACGGATGACAGGGCTAATTTATCGTATCAGTTTACAGTTGCTTATCCAAACTCATCATCAGTTTATTTCAGTTATTCTGATAACGCAGATTATCCAATATATATGGCAGATAATACATATGAATACGATGATGATTGGAACAGGATCGTAGTTGAAGGAAATACAGATAGAACTCATTTCCCAGATGCTGTATCTCCTGGAATGAATATGGATGAAGCTGACTGTTACGATGATGAAACCGGTGAAGAAATTGATTGTGATGAAGTCTTTGCGATGTTTGCAATGATATTCGGACTCGCTGAAAATGGAACGCTCTATCAGTCAGGTGATCTAACTGCAGACAATGCTGCAAGTAATTCAGTTGAACTAATCAATATGATGATTGAGATGGGAATGTTTGATAATGATGATGATGAACACCATCACGGTGATGGCTATGTAGATTGGGCGGAATGGAATTACTGTGAATGGGAAGGAGATTCATCACTGCAAGATGGCGACATGAGATGGTACTGTACAGACAATGATGATGGCGTCGATGGATTTGACGACTGGTGGTTCTATTGCGAAGCTCATGATGATGGCATGGACGGTACAGATTATTTCTGTACAGATGACTTTGGACAATCTTCAGAATATGAATCCTCTGCAAGTAATGATCATTATGTGACTGGAGGAAGACCAGATGACCACGGCGATCATATGTCACTCGATTCTTTTGATGTATCAAGCTGGGATAGTGCAAACGATCTTGAGCAAATTGTGAATTGGTATAATGATCAATACGCTCATCATGACAGTCATGCAGATATGACTGTTGATGAGTTCCTAGCTATGTGTGAGGATGTCTCTGATGAGGTTAATGAAGAAGTTGCACAATGTATCTTGGATAAAGCATTGAGCATGATAAATGAGGATCGCGGCGACCATGACGATCACGACCACGGCGACCACGATGATATGGGTCCAATGGTTTGTTATGACATGGACGAGCACGTAGTAACCGAAGACGATAATGCAGAAGATTGCAGATCCAAAGGATTTATGTGGGTACCATGTAGTTCAGGTCCTCCAGGAACTTGTGATGGTTTGGGAGGAGATGATGACGGTAACCCTCCACTTCTAGATGGGATAGTTGGAGTAGGTGGAGAAGATGTTGAATCTGTATTCATGTCTACAAACATAGTTGGTTCTGTAAGCGAAAACCAAGGTTTACCAATTTACACAGGAGGTTCTTTCTTCTTAACTTTTGAAGGAGCTGATGATTCATTAGATGTTCACGAAACGTATATTCCTGTAGGTGAGGATGGAAATCTTTGGCATGTGGAAATGGTGCTCCTCGAAGATTATGAAGTCATTTCTTGTGATGTATGTGAAGATTTAGAAATTGAAGCTAATAGTGCTAAGTTCAATAGCAATGAACCAGTTACAGTTAGATTTGGCAAAGTAGCTGAACCGCTTCCAGATTGTGATGTAGTAGTCACCCTTTCAGCAGATGGGTATGCCTTTGAACCTGCTGAAGTTTCAATTAATGTAGGTGAAACTGTATGTTGGCAATGGAAGGATTCAACAGATGTTCACAACGTTGATTCAGTATTGGACTTGGAAGATTATGTATCAGCCGGTGAATTTGGTAGTGGTGAACCATCTAATACAGTAGATTACAGACATACTTTCACTGAAGACAATGCAACTTACTATTATGTATGTGAACCACATGCAACTATGGGAATGGTTGGCAAAGTCACAGTAGGTGAAGGTGCTGCAGAAGACCCAGTCGAAGATATATTAGACGAATCAGGACTTCCTAGTGTTGGTTTCGTCGTTGGTTCACTTGTTTTAGTTGGTGCGGCAGGTCTACGTCGCAGAATACACTAAGCATAAATATCTGAGTAATACCCCTCTGCTATGACAGAGGGGATACCAGTAGTCAGAATGTATACTGACGAGAGCGGTCACACCAGATTTGCAAAGATGCAGATTCCGGTAGAAAGTAAGATAGGTCTTGGATCAGTAGGGCTATTTTCATCATTATTTGTCAATGAAAATATTGATGACAATTCTGGAGACTTGAAGACCCAGTTTGCGCTTACACCAGTGCCAGATAACTTAGAGGGCGAAGGCCCTAAGCTTGCCCATACAGCACCAAGGCGGCAGCTTGTATTGACATTAAGCGGATGTTTAGAGTTCAAAAGTTGTGACGTTGATACAGAGGATGAAGAACACAAAGTAGTTATCCGTCGTGGAGATATTTTACTTGCAGAAGATTTAGAAGGCGCAGGTCATGTTTGGAAATTTATAGAAGCTCAGGACGGACATCTTTATCCTTGGATTAGGTGTTATATTCATCTCGGTGAGGAGTATAATCATTTTGTCTCTCAGCTAGTGCCAAAAGTTAAGCATTAGGTGCTTAACTTTAAAAAAGGTCCAATAAAATTTAGTTATGGTTCGCAAAGGTTCACCAATGAGGCGCTGGCAACTAAGCATGCTGGCTTTCCTTGCTTTTTTTCTGATAACACTTTCTGGATTTTCACCAGACTTAGGCCGAGAGATGAGCCAGAGAGAAGAATTCTCTTATCCAGATAGTAATGTTTGGAAGGCATCTGATAGGGCTGAAGAGAAGATGCCAGAAGAGTATTGGTTAATTTTCCAAATAGTAATGGGTAATTCAGTAGATTCTGAAAATCATAATACTCTTAAGATGGATGTTTTCAGGGAAACAACTAATCGTAATGATCTTTTGAGGGCAGATAATGAAACTAGTCAATATTTTGATTCTAAATTTAATTGGCAAATTCAGCGTGATGAATTATCGACTCTTTGGGGGATAGCAGATACTGTACGTACGATAATGAATAATGAAACAGTAGTCACTACACAGATAGGTTATGTTGGTCCAAAATATGAAGAAGCAACACAGCAAGATCTAACTTTTGTTTTGAATGCAATTTTTAACTTTAGAGCAGACGATGGCTCATTTCCCTACAGGCAAATAGTTTCACCCGATTTATGTGTAATTGAGGCAGATGAATGTACAAAGCCCCGTGATAGTTTTGATAATGCAACAGAGTATTTTGCGCTTCCAGGAACAGAGTGGAAATCTAAAGGATTCTCAATGGTTGGAGAGGCGAATTCTACTAGATTGTACGATGATTATCCTAGACAAAGAGGCGATTATGAACACTTTGAATACTGGGAACAGAATGTTGATTCATACTATTTAGATCCACTAGAATCTGACGAAGAGGTAAATTTCTATTCATACTTGGCATTTGGTTTAGAATTAGAAGATCAAATTAATTCTACAGCTCCACTTATTGGTTTATCTTTTGTTTTAATGGTAACATTACTTTCTTTTTATTTTAGAAATATTTTAGATGTTTTGGTTAGTGGTCTTGGCTTGGGATTATTGATGGTTTGCATGACTGCAAATTCCTATTGGTTAGGCTTTCCTCAAACTCAACTAGCAGCTATGTTACCAATTCTTATGCTGGCTTTAGGTGTTGATTTCGTTATTCACAGTTTAACACGTTGGCGTAGACTTACGTTGGAACATCCGATTTATTCTCACTATCCACAAGAAGCAAGTTTTGAAGGAGCAATTGGTGCAGTTCGAACTCTATTTCCAGCACTTGGTGTTGCAACAGTTACTACAGTTGTTGCGTTTGGTACAGCAACGCTAAGTAAAATCCCAGACCTTTACGAATGGGGAATTCTAGGACCTCTTGGAATTATTCAAGCTTATCTGATAATGGGAGTTTTCGTACCTATGCTAAGAAGCTACTTCCCACCACCTGAAGCTACAGCCGATAAAGGAGAAGGGATTTTCTCTCAAATTGGCCAATATTTCAGTGTTAGACAATTATCATCAGTGATGGTTAATCGTTCTTTGGCAATGCTGATTATTTTCTTACTAATTAGTATTGTTTTATCTCCGATAGTTCTAGGAAATCCCGAATCAAGATTTGATGTTAAGGACTATGCAGATAATGATTCAAGATTTATTCAAACAGTAAGTTTAGGACAAGCAACTTTCACCGAAAATGGAGAACCGGGTTATTTTTTGATTGAAGGAGAAAATTTAGCTACTTATGAGACCATTATAGAGATTAATAGGATGGAAACAGATGTTGCAACTTACAGTCCTAGTGCAACTTGGCTTGGTAGTGTTCCTTATGTTGTTAAAACACAAACACTTCTTGCGTTAAATGTACCAAACAAAGGCTATGTTCCTCAGACAGTAGATCCCGTTACAGGATTTCCTACATCTGACGACGAAATTTACAAGGTTTTGAGTGATGTGTATAGAAATGGTACTGTAAATTTAGAAGGTAGTTTCTATATTTCACCGTCATCAGCTAGAGAAATGTATCATCTTGAGGATGGCAATATGACAATGGCACGTTCCTGGTTCCAAGTGGAACGGCCTGATGACATCTACGGTTCAATGATGGATTTGAAAGAAGATTTAGATGAATCTGCGTCAGATCTTAACTCAATCGATGGAATTTCGGTGCAAGTTGCAGGTTTGAGTTATGAAAGATATGTTTACATGTTAGAAATCACCGATAGTTTCCAAGAAAGCTTGGTTGTAGCCATCGCTTTAGCGTTTGTTATCGTCCTTTTTGTTCTTAGAGATTTTAGACTGAGTTTGATTACTATCCTTCCAGTAATAGCAATTACTTTGTGGCTAAGAGGAGGTATGGTTCTTTCAGATACTCCTGTAAATTTAGTAACTGTTCAAATTTCTAGCTTAGCTATTGGTTTGGGTGTTGATTATGCAATACATATGGTACAAAGAGTTCGTGAAGCCAGGTTTGAGAATCCAAAGGCTACACAAGAGGAATGGATGGCTGAAAGCTTGGATGAAACCGGAAATAATGTTGCAATGTCTGCATTTACAGACTTTGTAGGATTTATGATTTTAGCACTATCAATAATGCCACTCTTCGTCACTTTTGGAGTGATTATGGCCGTTATGATATTCCTTTCATTTATTGCAGCAGTGATTATGCTTCCTGCATTACTATATCAATTTGGTAATTTAGAAGGTAATTCCAGATTTTAGAATCCGCTTCTCTTGAATTTTTTATCTAATTCAGAAGGAGTGATTGTCATTACAGTGGGCCTACCATGTACACAAGCATAAGGGTTTGGAATTGATTCCATTTCCCTTATTACAAATTCCATTTGGGCCATTGTTAGTTTATCACCAGCTCGTAAGGCAGAATGGCACGCTACAGTGTACATCATGTATGTGTGCTTTTCTTCAGCGGATTTCATTGATCCACTTTCTACGATATCATCTATTGCTTCCCTTATTCTTTCAGTCTCAGATCCAGCCAGTAGAGCTGGGACACTCCTTATCATGAAAGAGGAAGGGCCAAATTTTTCTACGTCAAATCCCATTTCATTTATCTGAGGCAACATTTCTTCGAATGCGGTTGCTTCACTTTTTGATAATTCTAAAGAAATAGCCTTAAGGAGATCTTGTTTACCCACTCTTTTGAAACGGGCTTGATCTTTCAGACGTTCATACATCACTCTTTCATGAGCTGCATGAAAATCAATAATATATAATCCATCTGAACCCATAGCAACAATGTATTTATTTTCAATAAGTGTCAAAGGCCGCATAGAAGGCATATTCGTTTCAAGTTTTTCTTCCTTTAACGTGACATCAAATTCTTGTTGAAAACTATCAATAGAAGTAACTGGAGTCACCCTACTACGAACCGCAGTGTTTGCACTAGGCATTCCAAACAGGACATCATTTTTGGATTTTTCTAGATCTACATTTGCAATCAATGCTTGTTCAGACAGAACTTGCTTTATGATTGTTCTTAATTCTTTATTTATTTTTTCTTCTCTAGCTATTCTTACGATAGTCTTTGCAGGATGAACATTTACATCAACATCTTCAGCAGGTATTTCTAAAAATAAAGCACCTACAGGAAAGTGTCCCTCATGTAATAAGCTCCCATAAGCTCCTCTAATTGAATAACAAATATTTCGGGCTTGTATAGGTCTCCCGTTAACATGTAGATATAATCCAGCTATAGATTTTCTGGAAACGGCAGGTTTTGTCAAAAAACCTTCAAGTTTCAAATTTTCTCCAACTCCACTAAATTCAATTAGCTCTCTAGAAGCTTCTCTCCCGAGTAAAATTCCAATTCTTGTTTTTAAATCAGATGCTGGAGCTTCAATCAGTTTTCTCTCACCATGGACTAAATTAAATGCGACATCCGGCCTTCTAATTGCTTCTATTGTAACAGTTTTTACAATATGTTGAAGCTCAGTAGCTGTTCTCTTCAGATGTTTTGCTCTTGCAGGAGTATTGAAGAAGAGATCTGCAACTTCAATAGTAGTACCTTGTGGAGCTGTGTGTTCTTCAACATCTAAACTATTATTCCCTTCGATTGTTATCCTTGTTCCTATATCAATTCCCTTTTTACAGGTTGTAATTCTAAGTCTTGAAACTGAGGCAATAGAAGGTAATGCTTCACCTCTAAATCCAGAGGTGTTAACAGTTTGCAAGTCATCGAAAGAGCGTATTTTTGATGTGGAATGCTTTTGGAAAGCTAATTCAGCATCATCGGCATCCATGCCATCACCATCATCTCTGATCATTACAAGAGAAGTTCCACCATCTTCTACACGAATCCAAATATTTTTGGCATTTGCATCTAATGAATTTTCCACTAGTTCTTTGACTACAGATGCAGGTCTTTCAATTACTTCACCTGCAGCAATTTGGTTAATCGTGTGGTCATCTAGAACTTGGATTTTACCCATGTTTGGAAACCCCTAATTGTGCCCCCTCTAAATCACCTTTTTTGGTTTTACAGACAAACAGGTGCATTTTTTTAGGGGATAGTTGTTTGCATTTTATGGAAGAAATTGTTGAGCAAAAAGAATCAGATGGAGAAAACCAGAAATTATTCAAGCTGAAAAAGAAGAGTTTTTTCACTTTGTTACTTGATTCTTTCAAATTTTTTACTCTTAATTTGCCAGCAATTGCCACAATCGTTGTTCCAGTTTATTTAATAGTAGAATTTTTGGTTCCTCTTTTATCAATATTTGTCGACGATCTAGCAAAAGGTTTGACAGGCTGGGATTTAATTGATGATTTTTTGAGTTGGGTTATTGAATATATTACTATTGAGTTCCTTCGTCAATTAGTAGGTGGTATTGCTTGGATAGCAGTCATTAGAGTAATTGCAGGTGCAATGCACGGAGATAAAATTCAAAGTATTCAGGCAATCAAAGATGGTGCAAATATGTTGCCTATGTATTTTGTAACAGCAGTAATTTTCTATACAATTTTGATTGTTAGTTCATTATTATTATTAGTTCCTGGAATAATTTTTGCAGTTTACTGTGCTTTTTGGCAGTACAGCTATGTACTAAGAGGAAAAGGTGCCTTTTCAGCATTAGCTTACAGCTATTCTTTAGTTAAAGATGATTTTGTAAGAGTATTTTTGAATGTATTTGGTATAATTATTTTACTTTTTGTATTTGATTATTTTGTATTGGAATCATTATCTAATGGTATAGCAAGTACACTTGATTCAGAACAAGGTTTTGTTTATGATATAGTCAATGCAATTATGATGGCATTAGGGAAAGTTCTTGAGGTAGGTATAGAAATAATTTTCCTTATGATGCTATTTATGGCTCTAGAAGAAGAAGATACTGAAATAAATAATTAGGCAGTCCGTTAAGTCTTCCAGAGGTTTAACTTTGGAACGAATCGAAACTATGAAATGGGCAGGAACTGCATTAATTTTGACTGGAATATTGCTGACGAATTTAGATCAATATCCCTTTAACATATTTTTTCACGGTGCAGGAGTAGTATTTTGGTCAACAGCAGGCTACATGACTAACGACAAGCCAGTGATGGCAAATTTTGGACTTCAAATTCCGTTATTTATTATTGGATATACTAAATTATTTTTTGGACTATAGATTAATTTAATTCTATATCAGAAGTTCCTTTTACAGGAACTCCTTCATAAGTTACAGTAATTTTGATGGCACATGCCGAATTGCAAATGTTAAAATCATTTTCAAATATAGCTATTTTTTCACTAATCTCCCATGACTCTGTCTTTTCCCCGAATTCAATTATGGTACATTTTGCCGGAGAAACTAACTCTGGATTAGAAAGAGCTGCAAATTCAGTTTCACCAATCGCACCTATCATGAAAGAAACATATCTTGGTTCATCATCTTCATTGTAATAAGTTGTAAATTTTATTTTATAATAATTTTGATCTATTTTCACGATATATATTTTGTCTTCAACTTCTATGCGGTGCGTAGTTATTTTGTAATCGTACCAATCTAATCTTTCCTCACTAGTTTCAGTAAAATCTTGGTCGGGCAAATCAGTCACTTCTTCGAACGCTTTGTCTTCCACAATTGTTCCAGTTACATTTTCTGAAAGATAAATGTCTGTTTTAGAGAAGCGGATATCATAACTTGTTTGGTCAGTTTCCTTCAGTTCATTTAAATTAACATGAGTGAACTCTTCTTCTGAAGTTGCATCTATCATAACACTAAAAGTAATTCCGTCCGAACTAAGTTTTGGAGAAATTTTTGCATTGCCAATATCTTTAGAGGTAAAGTTACCTTTTGAGCAATCCATAGTTTCAGTTTCATTCTGGATTCTAATACTTATTTTAGACCATTCTAAATCCTCTTCAGCTGATGAAAACGACAATTCGAAAAGAGAATTATTCCGCTCATTCGTGAGGTTACTGCTTGAATCATTTGCGGTAAAAATATTATTTGTTCCTACATCTTCTTCATATGAGTTTATCATAAAACCCCACACAGCTCCAATGACAACGACTAGTCCTACTATTCCCATTCCGATTTGTTTTAAATTCATTTTTTTGCTCTTAAAATATTTCCAAATAAAGATGGAGATTTGAAAGTTGCATCATCAACGAAGTATGATCTTGCTTTAATTGAAATTAAATCAATAGCTATCACAACAAAAAATAGAATAATTAATAATGCAATTACTTTATCATATTGTAAAAATTTAAGATATGTTGAAATATAATATCCAATTCCTCCAGCACCTACAATACCTATTACAGAACCATGCCTTACATTATATTCAAACATAAAAAACAATTGAGAAATTAAATTATTAGCAGTTTCAGGAATTACTACTCTTTGGATTATTTCTCCATTATTTAATCCCATAGCTTTTGCAGCAT
>MDTB01243323.1_pt1 | contig 47727 bp, 48 predicted proteins | sample 811161 | NCBI WGS metagenome assembly MDTB01 (sample SAMN05326650, study PRJNA326480) | marine metagenome | isolation source: seawater | place: Mediterranean Sea | collected 2009 | reverse complement strand
CCTCCTTGAACTCGTCGACCGACAACACAGACCACATGGGTGAAACTTCACCCAGTGCGCGCCAGGTTTCTTGAATATGATGGAACAACCGGTGCAAAAGTTCTATATCGGGGTCCAGTTCAATATCGAGATCTGGTTCATAGCCCGTCATGGAGTGTACGGATACCTCGCCGTTCTTTTCTTGGTATTCATCCGAACCCATGAACAAGTGGCGCATGTAGGCGGATATACGCATCAGAACCTCAAAACGTCTGGCTAGAGTGGTGATGTTAATAATCTAGCACTTGTCGTTAAATCCTTGGTCAAGCCTGTATTAAGAATCAGACGACTCCTTAAAGGATCTTTAAGGACCGCGAACAAACACTCGATTATCTTCGCTGATCCCCTGCGTACGGGCATTGCGTTACATAACACCTGGTGCTGCTTCTTAATATCGTTGGCGACAAAGTGATATTAACCGCCCTGTCGTCTCCGACGCGGGCGGTTAATATCGAGGGGGTGGGGCCTGGCGGCCCCGAGGGGGAAAGGTTAGCGCCTAGGCGGCTTTCTTTGCTGTTTCTTTCTTGGGCGGAGTCGTCGATGACGCCTCTACCATTATTTCACCTGCCTGTTCGAACGCATCACGGATGATTTCACTCTTGGTCTTCATGGCTTCCTGACTGTCATCCCAAAGTGCCTTTCCGTATTCGCGTTGCATATCCATGAATGCAACCAGGCCTTTCATTTCCGGAATACCTTCACCAAAGCTCTTATTCATCTCCATCAGCTTGGTAAACGAGTCAGCATCAAGTTCCATGAGCTTCTTCATGGTCACACTATTCAGCTCATACAGTTCCTGACCTAGTTTCATGTTATTTTCGAAAGACATCATTGCAGTTTCCTCTTTTTGCTGCATTGCACAAGTGGAGCCATTGTTGCATTGCACAATCGACATGTCAACATATTATTGCACTGCAACATAATATTTTTAATACAATGCATTAATAATCTACATCTATCTGAATATAAACATTTTTATATATTGTTGCACCACAATTAAACATCTTTAAATATTGCCCTATTCTTGGACAAGAACCTGTAAAGAATGCACAATTGATACTGCAATGCATCATCCTGGTTTGATACCATGAGAAACTATAAGAAATATCCAAATCGCAGACTTTACGACCTCGACAACAGTAAGTACGTCACGATTGATGACGTACGTCAGTCTTTGCTCTGCGGTGACAGCATTCAGGTAATTGAGTCGAGCGATGGTAAGGATATTACCCGAGCAGTTCTGCTACAGATTCTGTCGGAACAGGAGGAAGAGGGGCACGAGGCCGTGTTGACCAATAGAGCCATCGAGCAAATCATTCGCTTTTACGACCAACGTTTTGGTCGTTTTGTATCAAGCTACATCGAGCAAAGCATGCTGCTCTTCCTGGAACATCAGGATCAGTATCGAGAACAAATGCGAAACCTGACCAACCTCAACCCGATGAATGCTATGCGACAGGCCATGGACATGTGGGCCTCAGCCGGCGGGCAAAACTCAACCTGGGAATCCCCAAACAAGGAATCCCCAAACAAAGAAGACCCAAACAAGCAAAAGGACGAAGACTGAAGTAATGAAAGCCGCTGACCTGTTTGTGAAATGCCTGGAAGAAGAAGGCATAGAGTACATTTTTGGCGTACCCGGTGAGGAGAACGCGGAGTTCATGATGTCCCTCTCGAACAGCCGCAAGATCCAGTTCGTCCTGACGCGCCATGAACAGGGTGCCGCTTTCATGGCAGAAGTCTACGGGCGACTGACCGGGAATCCTGCTGGTTGTCTCGGAACGTTAGGACCAGGGGCATCAAACCTTATCACCGGCGTAGCCGATGCCAATATGGATCATGCACCGATGCTCGTGCTGACAGGACAGGGTTCGACGGAACGGTTACACAAAGAGTCGCACCAGGTAATGGATGTCGTCGGCATGTTCGAACCGGTTACCAAGTGGGGAATCTCAATTCGTAATGGGGACACGATACCGGAGATCGTTAGAAAGGCCGTTCGACTTGCGCGCCGAGAGAAGCCCGGGGCGGTCCATATTGAGTTGCCCGAGGACATTGCGGCGCAAGCAACTACTGAGCAACCCATCGTACCTCGACGGTTCCGACAGGCAGTTCCCGGTAACGATGTCATCAATCAGGCTTTTGATTTGTTAAAAAATGCGAGGCGCCCGATCATCCTTGCCGGCAACGGTTGTATTCGAAAACGTGCCAGCCAGTCTCTCCGGACATTTTGCGAACTAACCGGTATCGGCGTCATCAGTACCTTTATGGCAAAAGGCTGCGTCGATATGGATAAAGATTACTGCCTTTATACCGTCGGTCTCGGCGCAAAAGATTTCCCAAACCTGGCGATGGACGATGCAGACCTGGTGATCGCACTGGGGTTCGATATGGTGGAATACCAACCGCAGCTATGGAACCCACAGCGCGACAAACGCATCATTCACGCAGACTTTCAGCCTGGCGAGATTGATCGATATTTTCATCCCGAGGTGGAACTGGTCGGTGATCTGGGATCAATGCTCGATCAGCTGTCGCAGCGGGTCAAAGAGACACCAGAATTATCATTCGATCTGACAAAACAGCAGGAAGTCAGGCACCTTATTAGCAACGATCTGGAAGCATACAGTGAGGATGAGACGCAGGGGTCGATTCGTCCGCAAAAAGCGATTTGGGATGCGCGCGCAGTGATGGGTCCGGAGGATATTCTGTTATCCGACGTAGGTGCCCACAAGATGTGGGTGGCAAGGCACTATCATTGCCATGAACCTAATACTTGTCTAATCCCCAATGGATATTGCTCCATGGGATTTGCGTTGCCGGGTGCCATCGCCGCCAACCTGGTCTATCCCAATCGTCGGATCCTCGCGGTAATGGGCGACGGTGGATTTCTTATGAACATCCAGGAGATGGAAACGGCACGTCGACTCGACAGCAACATCACGGTACTTGTTTGGGATGATCACGGCTATGGGCTTATTTCCTGGAAACAGGACAATGCCTATGGTCGTCATACTGATCTCAGTTTCGGAAACCCCGACTGGCAAACTCTGGCAAAGAGCTTCGGGTGGCATGCGCATATCTGCGACGACAGCAATAAGTTGAAGCAAATACTTTCCAGTGCATTGAACGAGGAAGGACCTAGTCTTGTGGTCATCCCCATCGACTACCGTGAAAACCAGTTACTTAGTGAAAAGCTGGGTGAGATAAATCAGCCTATCTAAGGTCTTTGGGTAGCCATCCGGATTTGCTGCGACGCAAACGTAACAGCGTCGCGGGCCTTGTCGACCGCACCGGACCACGAAAAGAACGGATGAGTCGTTCCTGAAAACACTTTCAGCGTCGTGTCGTTCCCGGCCTCGGCGAGCCTCCTGGCGTAGGCAATACCCTCATCACGCAGCGGGTCGCATTCCGCCAGGATTAGTGTCGCGGACGGGAGATTGGTCAGGTCTTCTGTGAGCAACGGCCCCCAACGGACATCAGTGTGATCCTGATAGTCGAGATAGTGTTGATGAAACCAAAGTATCAGACGTATCGTCAGCACGTGGTCTGCGGCGAATTCAAGCTGCGAAGCGCTATCGGGGTAAGCTGCGGTTGCAGGATAAACTAACAGTTGATGCAAGGCGCAAGGTAAATCTGCATCGCGTGCCAGTATCGCGACTACCGCTGCCAGGTTGCCGCCAGCACTATCACCAGCGATGATCAGGCGATTTGCATTCGCACCCACTTCGTGACCGTGCTCAACGAACCAGCAAAACGCTGCAAACGCATCGTCGACTGCCGGCGGAAATCGATGTTCAGGTGCTAACCGATAGTCGACAGACGACAGCATGCAGCCCGATTGATGTGCCAACTGCCTGCAGAGCGTGTCGTAAGAATCCAGGCTGCCAATAACGTGCCCACCACCGTGATAAAAAATAATGCAGGCGGCCGGTTCGGCACATGGTTGATATAGTCTTGTCGTTATGGGGCCCGCATCACCAGGAATGGATATGTCGGTAACCGAGCACATATCGACGAATGGTTCTCCAAGCAAGGAAGCTTTTTCATTGTGCGCCTGCCGAGCTTCCTCGACCGACATATCACAGTATTCAGGGCTGCCGCTCTGATTTATTGCATCGACAATCTTCTTGACCTGAGGATCAAGCATTTAAACCGTGCCTAAGCCACCAACCTATCACTGAGTACGGTCTCCAGATGGCTTGTGAACTCGTCCTTCTCCCGCAGACCCATGGGAGCATCTGCGAAAATACGCTCATCCATCACCGCAACATCATCCACGATCACAGAAAATGGCAGAAGGTCTAGAATCTGAGTAGTGATATCGATACCCGGCGCAACTTCTTTGAGACGAATCCCACTGGCGGTGAGCTCAAATACGCAGCGTTCCGTAATGTACAGTACCGGCTGAGAATTTCCTGCAGCAACCCTGGCGTTGAATGTGATCTGCTCCACGTCTTGAATGAACTTGGCAACAGCGCCTTCTTTAAGAATGTTGACTTTACCGTCACTGATATCCGTCTTTAGCCCACCTGCGGTAAATGTGCCAACGAATACCAGACGCTTCGCCGTCTGAGAGATATTGATAAAACCACCTGCACCGGCAAGTCGTTTACCGAACTTGCTCACGTTAACGTGGCCGTGCTGATCTACCTGTGCCATGCCGAGTATGGCCAGATCCAGACCACCTCCATCATAGAAATCGAACTGTTGGTTCTGGTTTAACAAAGCGTGGTGATTGATCGCTGCGCCAAAGTCGAGACCTCCTTGCGGCATCCCGCCGATAACACCAGGTTCAGCGGTCAGGTTAACCTCGTCGATGAAGCCTTCTTCAGCGGCGACCTTTGAAACACCTTCAGGCATTCCAATACCCAGATTTACTACGCCACCTGTCTCAACCAGCTCCATTGCTGCTCGACGCGCGATAACTTTACGTTCATCCAGCTCCATGGGTTTAGCGGACTCGACTGCTACCCGACTTTGCCCCGCAAACGCAGGGTTAAAATCGGTTGCCCAGGTTTGACGATGGTTATCTGCTTGCGCCACGACGACGTGGTCGACCAGGATTCCCGGCACCTCTACGTCGCGGGGAGACAGGGGTGTATTCACCGTCTGTTCTACCTGGGCGATGACAATGCCACCTGAGTTCCTGGCGGCCGTTGCGATGGCAAGATTGTCCAGCGTTAGCGCTTCGTTCTCCATGGAAATATTGCCGTTGGCATCAGCAGTGGTGCCACGAATGAACGCCACGTCGATCGGGAATGTCTTATAGAGTAACCATTCCTCGCCGTGCACCTCTACCACCTCGACCAAATCTTCCCAGGTGCTGCGATTTAATTTACCTCCCTGTTGTCTTGGGTCTACAAAGGTCCCAAGACCAATCTTGGTAAGCACCCCACAGCGCTGGCCGGCAATTTCCCGAAACAATTCGGACATCACACCGAGGGGCAGGTTGTACGCCTCTACCTTGTTATTTACCGCCAGCTCGCCGAGTTTAGGAACCAGCGCCCAGTGTCCACCAACGATGCGTTTGAGCAGGCCGGGATGAGCCAGTCGGTTGACACCTTGATCGACACCGTCACCCGGAGCGGCTGCGAATACCAATGACAGGTCAAACGGCGCACCTGTCTTCAGAAAGCGACGCTCGAGGGCTCGAATCAATTCCTCCGGCGTTCCCGTACCAACGAAACCGGTAGTGCACACGGTATCTCTGGGACGAATCTTGTCGATTGCCTGTTGTGGGGATAATTCTTTACTCATAGGTTTCTCCTTGAATCCTAACGTGCTGCTAACCATTCAGTGAGGGTATCAGTCAGAAGCTGGTTCGCTTTTCTGCTGACGAACGTGCCGATGTGGCCAACGTCCAGTGCGAGTTCCTTATAGTCTTCAGTGCCGACATGATGACCAAGCGCCTTGCTGGTCGGTGGCGGCACAATGTGGTCCTTATTGGCGAAAATGTTCAATACCGGCATAGTCAGATCGCTCAGATCAACGATGCGACCGTCAACGCTAAACTGTTTATTGATCAGCTGATTCTTTTTGTAGAGATCAATCAGCCAGGTTTTCGCCGCTTCGCCCGGATGGTGGGGCCGGTCAGACAGCCACTTTTCCATCCGTAAGAAGTTCAGTACCTGCTCGCGACTCCCGGATATGCTGTCTGCCAAATCAACGTTGTACTTGGTCAGTGATTTAACCGGGGTCATTTCCTGGAAGATCATGCCCGTGATATCTCCTGGCATCTGACCAAAAGAATCAATCAGGTCTTCAAGTTCTGTTGGAGACATGTTTCGCACCCATCGGTTCAAATAACCCTGCTCAAGGGCGTCGTCTTCCTGATCGGCGTGAAAATCGATGGGTGTAACGGCAAGCGCCAGGTTGCGTACTTTCTGCGGATTCAAGGCCGCATAACAGGCAGTAAAAACACCACCCTCGCATATACCTAACAGTGAAACATCATCGACTTCATTGGTCTTGCGAATAAAATCAACGTAGCCACCAAGGTACTCTTCTACGTAGTCATCGAATTGAATCCAGCGATCAGAGAGGTTTGGGGTTCCCCAGTCAATTAGATATACGTCGATGCCATTATCCAAAAGATTCCCGACAACAGAGCGGTCCGGTTGTAGATCAACCATCGTGTAACGCCCGACCTGACTGTAGACAATTAACAGAGGGGTCGAAACTCTGCGCTCGACTCTTGGCTGGTAACGATAGAGCGTCGTTTTATCATTGCAGTAAACGACTTCCTTAGGCGTCGAGGCGATAACAACATCTTCGTCTCGAAGGACTGAAAGGGTGCTCATGCCTCGTTGTATCTTGTCCCAATACTGTATCGATTCGTCAGCAGGATTAAATTGTAATTCACTCATCGCTGTCACCTTGCTCAATCGCCTCTGCGCTTCTAGACATCTGCCGTTTCAAAGACCTTAGCTCTCTTTTTAATTCATACACCGTGCGGCTCAGATCATCGATCTCGGTGCGAGTCGGCATGTTGTTCTTTTCCTGAAAGACCTCCATCAGTTCCCGATATCGGTTGCGATACTCCGTCGAGGCGTTGATGTATTTGCGTTGCACTTCGAGAAACTCGGTTGTTCGCTGTAGTTGCAACATGGCATCGTTCGCGTAGTTGAACCATTGATCGACCGAATCGCCAAACGACGTCGTGGCGCCATTACCACCTGTGCTGAAACGTTGATAGGCTTCGAGCCAATTTCTACTGATCAGCGCCTGCAATTCGGCATTGGCAGCGGTTAACGCTGTGGCAGCCTCCAGGAACGCAGCCACCTTCTTATCCATACCAAAGAGATTATCCAGATGCGGCGTATTTCCCATTAACCCAGACATCGCGGCCATAGTTGGCGGCTGCCCGGGCGGGACAAATGTTTCTTCGAACCAATCGTTCATCTGTTGCTGTGACATAGACAGGAAATCCATGCCCTGTTTGAAGTAGTCCGAAAAATCAGCGTTCTCACTCATATCATTCCCCTTAAAAGCCAACGACCTGTCTGACAGACTCACCCGCCGCGAGTCTCTCGAATCCAAGATTGATGTCATCCAGGCTGATAACATCTGATAGCAGACGGTCTACCGGAAGTTGTCCCAGTTCATACATTTCCATGAACCTTGGGAGGTCTCTTCTCGGGACACACCCGCCAATATAGCTACCCTTTAGCGTGCGTTCCTCCGCTACCAGTGTGACTGCTGGAATATCCAGCAGGTGATCAGGGTGCGGCAGGCCCGCGGTTACGGTTGTACCGCCTCGCGCTGTGATGTTGTAAGCCAGGCGAAGCGCATGTACCGAACCAGCCATCTCAAAGGCGTAGTCCACACCGCCTTTGGAAATTTCTTTAACCTGGTCTATGGCATCTTCGTCGCCGGCGTTAACCGTGTGTGTTGCACCAAGTTCCCTGGCGAGTTCGAGTTTGTCGTCCGCAAGATCGACAGCGATGACCTGGCGCGCACCCGACGCTTTAGTGCCCATAAGTGCGCAAAGTCCTACGACACCCAGACCAACCACCGCTGTCGAGGTGCCGGGTTTGACCTGACCGGTATTGACGACTGCACCGAATCCAGTCAGTACAGCGCACCCGAATAGTGCAGCTTTGGTCAAATCCAGGGCAGGATCAATCTTCACTACCGACTGCTGAGAGACGGTTGCATATTCGGCAAGCGCCGATACCCCAAGATGGTGATTGATACTCTCACCAGATCTTACCAGGCGTTTGGCGCCCGAGAGCAGGGTCCCATTACCATTGGCAACCGCACCGGGTTCACACAGGGCAGGTCTGCCCTGAGCGCACGGCAGGCACTGACCACAGCTAGGTACGAAGACGAACACGACGTGATCACCGACCGCTAAGTCATTGACTCCAGGCCCAGTTTCCTCAACGATGCCGGCCGCCTCGTGGCCGAGCGCCATAGGTGTTGGGCGTGGACGGTTGCCGTCGATGACTGACAGATCCGAATGACAGAGACCCGCAGCCGCAATCTTTACCAGGACTTCACCAGGACCGGGTTTATCCAGATCCAGTTCTGCGATCACGAGTGGTTTGGATTCGGTGTACGGTCTCGCGACACCCGTCGTTTCTAAAACTGCCGCCCTTATTTTCATGGTTGATCTTCAAGCTGATATGCTATTACCTAACTGAGGCTTCTCGATGCATAAACAATGCCAACTAGAACAATGCCAACTAGAACAATAACAACTAGAACAATGCCAACTAGCCAAAGAAGGTGTGGTGCAAATTAAGTTAGGATTAAAGTGTCATGAATTTTGCTAGTTATGATGAATGGCTCGATCACGCGGTCGAGACGGACGTGCGCACCGGCGCTGCACGCTGGCAGGAAAGCGATAGTAGTGAGGGTTTCGATTTTCGTGTAATCAGAACACGGCTTGACGAGCTGATCGACATCCGCGCCAGCGGTGATCCACGTCGACTCATGTATTATTTAGACGAGGGCATCCATGGAAATATGGGTGGAATGGGTGCGCCGGCGCTTTATAAACATGCGGCATCCGGCACCAAGAAGTTAATCACCGACTATGTGAACGAAATTGCGGCAGGGCTGGATCAGCTCTCAGAAACGCAAGACAGCGTTCTCTCTCACAAAGACAAGGTCACCTTCTTTCGTCGAGCGAAACAGGCTTTTGGTGAGTCAGCACTCATGCTGAGCGGCGCAGGATCCCTGGGTCCGTTTCACCTGGGGGTGGCCAGAGCGCTCTGGATGGAGGGACTTTTACCCACCGTCATATCGGGTTCCAGCGCAGGAGCGATTATCGCGGCGATTCTTTGCACGCACACCGACGAAGAGCTAACAGATATTCTGCAGTTCAACGTGCTACACGAGATGTTCGTCCGGCTTTACCAGCCAGAGGGAAGCCAGCAACTTAACGCAGACGATATTGAAGAGATTATCGATGCATGGATTCCAGACATTACTTTCGGTGAAGCATTGGCCCTGACGAGTCGCCACTTGAATGTTTCTGTCGCGCCTTCAGAAATCCATCAACAGTCACGGACGCTTAATCCAGTGACAGCGCCGAATGTATTACTTAAAGAGACCTTAATGGCGTCCACTGCAGTGCCCGGCGTATTGCCGTCGGTCACGCTTGCTGCTCGCGACCCCAAAGGCAAACGAACGCCGTATGTGCGCAGCAGAACCTGGATCGACGGCTCTATTACAGACGACCTGCCGACCGCACGCCTGCGTCGCATATACGGATGTAACTTCTTTATCACCAGTCAAACGAATCCCGTTGTCCTCTGGGCACTACATGATCCGAATGCCACGGATCAACTGACACATATGATCAATATCGGTCAATCGGCAGCGAAAGAATGGTTCCGCGCGATATATCCTTTCGCGATCCAAGCCACCCGGAACGTCTATCCAATGAATATCACGACGCGAATGTGGTTCAGCATGCTCACCCAGGACTACACCGCTGACGTCAACGTCATTCCTAAACGACGCTATCTCAACCCATCGACCATTCTCGCTAAGTTACCACCGGGCGACGCGTCGTCACTGGTACACGAGGGCGAGGAGGCAGCATGGCCACACATCGAGCGTATTAGAAACTGTACGCAGGTTGGTCGACAGCTCGCCAGAATCGTGGAACGCCTCGACGGTTAACTGGGTATACCTGAGGGAGGTTTGAGCGAGAGCGTCTTACCTACCACCAATAAATATATCGCTATTGATTAAGGGAACCAGCATGGCTGACGACGAAATGAGTTTGCGTGAAGAACTCGTAACACACTACCAAAAAGTCGATGCACTTGGATTGAACGAAATGTCCTCTGGCAATTTGAGCGTCAGATTCGGAGACAAGATGCTGATCTCTCCAAATGGCGCAACCGGCGACTCAATTACCGTCGACAACGTCATCGCGTGTTCATTCGACGGCGACTACGAAGGAGATCGTTTACCTTCATCAGAATGGCGCATGCATGCGGCAATTTACGAAAAATATGAGGATGCGGGCGCAGTCGTGCATACCCACTCGGATTATTGTGTCGCTGTGGCCAGCCACGAGATATCACTTCCAGGGTTTCACTATCTCGTCGGTGTATTCGGCGGTGGTGATGTGCCATGCGTGCCCTATTCAACCTTCGGCAGAGAACAACTAGCTAACGATGCATCAGAGGCGCTCGCGGAACGTACCGCCTGCCTGCTTGGCAACCACGGCATGATCGCGCGCGCGCCAAACCTGAAGCGCGCAGTTAACCAAGCCCAGCGATTGGAAATTATGTGCAGGCAATATGTTCTTGCCAGACAATTAGGCGAACCCAATCGACTGACCGACGCAGACTGGGAAGACTTCTTCAAAAAAGCCGAGGAGATGGCATACGCTAGAAATGGTTAGCTAGATAATGCTAAGGAGTGAGGATATGACGTCGTAATCCGTCTTTTGGGTAGCGTGGTACGAGCTTATTAACAGGAGTCAAAGGCCATGGTAAACCAAGCGGAATCACATCCCCAGGTTCTGACACTCGAGCGCCCAAAACATCATCATGTATTGCTGACAACATCCGAGGGCCACATGCTGGGCCTGAACGATGACGGTGGTCTTGCCCTTTTCGAGGACGCTGGTGACAAAGTTATCTGGGATCGCTCTGCTACCGGGGTCAAACACACGTTGACTGGCAAGGACATCGACCTCGAGGTTGGCAATGACGTGTGCACTCTATCGGTCGGCTCAGATGAAGTGGAGCTAACAATCTCGCACGGCCCGGAAAAGTTGCCCTCTGAATATCTTGAGCAACTACATCGGGAAGGATGGGTTTGTCTTAACTCTATTCTTTCACGAGACATTGTGGACGGACTTGAACAGATTGCCTGTACTGGGCCATACGAGCATCTTGAGCAGAAGGACGGACCCAAGATCTGCCAGGGTTCTGCAGTAGGCAAAGCTGTCGCAGAGCCAGTGTCACTATGGGTACTTCGTGAATACCTACAGACGCCTGACATACATCTCGGGCACCCCCCCGGCTTTAACGTGCTGCCACCAGAGACCATCGCAAGTGCTGGTAGAGGCTGGCACTCTGACATCCCCTATACGAAATCAAGAAGCCCTCAGCCGGTGTTTCCAAGAGAAGGACCACCCAAGGCCTGCAACCGCAACACCTTCGTGTCAGATTTCTCTTATATGAATGGTGCAACAATGCTGAAAGCAGGTTCACACCTTCTCGATTCGGGTCCACCAGCAGAGTGGAACGCAGCGCTCGAGAATGATGAACTGCCATATAGCGGCCCGGAGGCAACCGTCGTGGAAGCTCCCGCAGGTAGTATGTTTCTTTACGACGCCAGGACCTGGCACAGGGCAGGTTACAACCGCACGGAACACAAGCGCGGCATGATGGCGACAAATTACGAGACGCCCGATGTGGTTCCCAAACGGGATACCAGACCTGTCTGTGAAAAACTGCACAAGTCACCCGTCTACCAGGAACTGAATGCGCGGCAACAGCGCGACGTCACCGATCTTTTGATGAAGGTCCCCGATTACGTTCCAAACGAGTAGAATATTCCTGCCGGGGGGCTAATGCAGGAAAAATTCAACGAAGATCAGTTTGCCGCAGACCTTGATGCAACCCTCTCCCATCTGGAGTTGCTGGGCCGTCAAGATGCAATGCAGTTCATTGAAAATGGTTATGTCGTCGCACGGCAGGCCTTTCCCCGAGCAATCGCTACTGATATCTGCGAGCGGACCTGGCAGTGGTTCAAGCAAGAGTACGACATTGCTCGTGATGATCCTTCGACCTGGAACAAACGGTTCCCCGGAAAACGCATCGATGCCTATCTAACCTACTCCGGCGGTGGTCAGGTGTATCGTTTGCAAACTGACGCGCCACGCGCTTTTCAGGCCCAGGTGGATGCAGTCGGTGGGGTAGAGAGATTTCTTGAGGGTAACGATTTGGCCTGGAACGATGCATCGATTGCCAATCTGGGAGTAAAGGATGACCCGGACTGGGAGCCCGCTGGTATTAAAAGAACCGGCTGGCATAAGGATGGCTGGCACTTCAGACACTTTCTCGATTCGCCGGAACAGGGCCTGCTTACGGTACCGATTTACAGCGACATTGTACCCAGGGCCGGCGGCATGCATGTCGCCGCCGACTCAGTAGCACCAGTCGCAAGGCTTCTGGCGGACCATCCCGAAGGTTTACATCCAGATAGCGTTCAGGGCTCCGGGTACCTGGTGCCCGGATTGCTGGAACAGTGCCACGTGTTCGAAGAACTTGTTGGCGAAGCTGGTGACATGGTCATCGTGCACCCTTACTTGCTGCATCGCGCTTGTCCTAATCCCGCAGCCATTCCGCGTTTTATTTCAAACAAATCACCCATACTCAGCGAGCCCCTGTGCTTCAATCGATCATCCGATCACTATTCGCTGGTAGAACTCGCTGTATTAAAGGCATTGGGTGTCAATCGACTGGATTTCAAACATGTCCGCGAGGCAACGCCGATAATCCCGCCACCACACCGCGATGAGTCAGAAGAGGCCGAAGCATTGCAGGCACTCGATGAAGAAATGCGGGTACTCGCTAACGCCGGGATCAAGACACCCACATGGGCTGAAGAGTACAACTATCGGTCCAACGCGAACCTATAACCCGGTCAATTCAGCAATCGCGATACCGGATTCACCCGCGACCGCATACAGCAGGTACACCTGATCGTTCTCCTCAAATATCGCCAGATCACGTAGCTGATTAACCTGTTCGTAGGCGACACTTCTCATTGAGGGCGCCAGTGGTGCGTCCGCACCCTCCCATTCTCGCTCGGGTCGAAGCACCTCAACTTCGCCTTCGCTACGCCACTGCTGCCAATCACTCGAGATGTCGATCGAAGTCAGCAGCATACGTTCCGGCACATCTTTTACTCTCGTCCAGAACACGTGCAGTTTGTCCCCTCGCTTAAGTACAGCACAGTGCCGCATATCCGGTTCAAACAGCGTCGGCCTTTCTTCGAACGCGCCAAAACCATCCCCGGACCGATAGAAAACGCGAGGCATGGCGAGCGCATAGAAATATTCACCATGTTGGAACACGCGCATATAGGTACGACCAATAACCTCGGGACGGGCAAAAAAACGATACCGTCCGGCGACCTCGCCACCCGGGACAGTTGCTGACCAAAATCTTCTAGCCCATGAAAACACATAACAATCTGCTGGTTCACCTGATCGACATGAACATCCGGAGAGGCGATGTGCGGCGTCGCCATTTCATGGACGATGTCATGAGGTAACTCAACCCTGGATGCATATTCTCTGGCAGCAGCAACCTGCTCAGCTGTTCCTGTCAGAATCTCCGTTGCAAAGCAGGAGTCGACCAGCTACAGACTACCGGGCACATGGACCCGCCAGGGCCCACTCAGGTCATCGGTATACGCCAGTCGTATGTAAGTGCCTTTGTGATCTGCAAAGTACAAATAGTATTTGCCAAGTGGATCTTCTATCCAATGCGGAACCTTGATCAGCGACGGCCCCTGGATATTAACGCCAATACTGGAATCAAGATCCGGCCCAATAATCGGGTGATCAAGTAAACGCGTTGCCTTGATCACGCCTTATTTCACCTTGGCATCATCAATCCACCAGCTATCGATTACGCGGGCCTGGCCATCGTTAAGGTATTCAAACGAGGCAATAGCATCATTCGGGCGACCGAACTTGTCCCAATACATAAAGCGTTCGATGTCCGGCATATTTAACGGGATGTGATAGAACCCCCACAGCAGGACCCGATCGAGGGCGCGCAAAGCTATTGCCGCGGTTTCGATATGCGGAGCACGCTGTGCCCGTTCGATCAAGGCATCCACAACGGGATTATGAATTCCGGGTAGATTGCCACCCAACTCCTCCTCGGCGCTTGCTGAACCAAAGTAGTTACTCAAAGAGCCCATGGGTGGACTTGAGAAATCGAGGCCTCTGAGGAACATGTCGAATCTACGCTGCCGCTTGAATCGGACTGCAAGAACCGTATCGAGCAGACGAACGCTTGCATCAATACCGAGCAGCTGAAGCGATTGAATGTAAGGTAATAGTAGCCGCCTGGACCAGGCTCTTTGCGTAGCCACCTCTACGACTAATGGATTCCCCTCTGCATCCCGAAGTTTTCCATCAACCATACGCCAACCGGCCTCAGACAACAGTTGTCGCGCACGTTCCAGGGCCGTCCGATTGATACCTCTTCCACTAGACGCAGGTAAATGAAACGGTTCGGTGAATACGCGATCGGGAAGTTGATCGCGATACGGCGCTAGCAATTCGATCTCCTCGCTACTGGGTAGTCCTGTTGCAGCGAACTCGGAGCCGGCAAAGTAGCTTTCCGCGCGGCGCTGAGAGCCATGGTTAAGCACGCGGTTCTGCCACTCGAAGTCGAAGACGAGCGTTAGGGCTTCACGGACCTTTATATCCTGGAATAGCTCGCGCTTGAGGTTGAACGCCAGCGCAAGTTGCTGACCAATCCACCGGTGTATCTCCCTTGTGTCTTTAAGTACCCGACCGGTCTCCGTCGCGGATACGTCTGGTGATGTATTCCAATAGCGAACGTCGCTCTCGATATAAAAATCGAATAAACCCTTACGAAATGCTTCCCTGGCTACTGTGGAATCACGGAATATTTCATAGCGGATCACATCAAAGTTATTGCGGCCCTTGTTCACGGGGATATCTTCACCCCAATAGTCTTGGACGCGCTCATAAAGGATATAATTTCGGTCATACCCGGCGACTCGATAAGGACCATTACCGACTGGAACATCCAGCGTGGGCTCAAAAGGATCCCCACGATCAGCATAGTAGTGTGCGGGTCGAACCTTAAATGTTGTCAGCCCCAGCAAGTTCGAGTGCGTGAATTCTTCGCGATGGTGGATGATCAGTTCCCGGTAGTTAACAACCTCAACGGACTCAATCCACGAATCCATGTAGGCCTTGCCGAACACGTTCGAGGTAGATGTCATCATGGCATCGTAGGAAAAAAGTACATCTCGGGTCGTTAACGGCACGCCATCATGCCAGCGGGCCTTCTCATGCAATCTGATAAAGAGTGATTTGCGATCCTTCGATAACGCTATGCCGTCCGCAAGCATGCAATACAACGCTGATTGCTCATCTGCGGACCTGACCAGCAATTTATCCATGGTTCTTTCGAGACCCGCCGCGTTCTGAACGCCCAATCCCCAGGCACCAGAGAAATTCTGGTTGGGAATTGTCGTCGAGACATTCAGCGTGCCCCCTTTAGGCGCCGAAGGATTCGAGTACTCGAAATGCTTGAAGTCCGCGGGGTATTTCAGATCATGGACCAGCGATATACCGTGCTGGTAATCGGGTTTCTCTGCGAGTGTACCGAATGAAAATGCCAACAAAACCGGAATGGCGAAAGTGGGGACACGGAGATTCATCGTTTATCCAGTAATCGCGGCTTCTTCGCCACAGTAAGAGACCACCCTGCCAAGTCCTACGATGTAGATATCAATCATGCCGCAATCCAATTTTTAGGTTACCCTGCACATAGACGCAGGTGCTGTGAAAAACCACCTCTGCATAGTGAAATGCCACACCACCCACCCAACATCTTGTCTTTCAGTTCAGCATGAGTGAGCTTATACATCGTCGTTATTCCTTTCTATATCAATCAACTATCGCGGCGCTGACAACCTTAGCTAGCTCGTCAGGCACCTCTTTTGTTGGTTGCTGAACCATAAGCACAACGGTCAACTCTCGTTTCGGCTCTGACCAGGATACGGTGCCAGCCGCCCCTCCCCAGCCAAACGCTCCTTCACCACGCGGGCTGTTAGAAAGCTCCGGATCAATGGTAATACCAACGGTGTAGCCAAAACCAACGCCCTCGATTTTACCTCCTTTATCGACGTTGCCATGAAGCTCGCCGACCTTATTGGTCGACATTAGCTCAACTGATTCTTTGCTAATGAGTCGATTACCAAACAGGGTTCCACCATTGGCCAACATCTGCTCGAACCGCATATAGTCTCGCGCGGTGCTAATGGTCGCGTAGGAGCCGGAGTAATACCGGGTTGGTATTTTCCAGGAGCCCTTGTCACCCCTGATCACGACCAGGCGCGGAGTCTTTTCTTTAGGCAGATTCCAGCAGGTATCTTTCATATCAAGGGGATCAAAGATGCGCTCCTGAACGAATTCATTGAACGGCTTCTCCGTAACGATCTCGATAATACGAGCAACCACATCCAGCCCTATAGTGCCGCTGTAGGCCCAACGCGATCCAGGTTGAAAGTCCAGAGGCCCTGCCGCCACCTGCGGTATCCAGGTCGCCAGTGTTTCTTCAAGTCCCCGGTTGAATTTTGCAACGGCAGAACCAAGCCCGCTACTGCCCAGTCCTGACGTGTGGGTCAACAAATCATGGATCGTTACGGGCCGATGTACATCAACCAGCCGATGTTCCGGAACATCCTTAAAGACCCACTCGGGACTCACGTCTTCGTCGGCTGGTTCCTTTAATACAGCAACCTTAATACCCTCGAATTCAGGGATATATTTCTCAACCGGGTCGCCCGGTTTAAAGCGACCTTCTTCAATCATCATCATTGCAGCCACACCGAGAATCGGCTTGGTGGATGACGCCATTTGGAACATGGCATCCCTCTGCATAGGGGCCTTGGTATCAAGGTCAGCGAATCCGTGTGCCTTGTAATAAGCCACTTTTCCCCTACGGCCAATGCCAACCACCGCACCCTGGATGAGTTCATCATCGACAAACTTCTGCATAAGTTCATCGATACGATCCAACCCTTCGCTAGACATCCCCACTTCTTCAGAAGTTCCCTGGGGTAATTCCGTGGTCATTTAATTCGCCCTTCATTGGTGAAATCGCTCGACACCTTATCGAACAAATCCAATGAAGTCTCTGTCGGGTATCCGGGAGGTTTCAGCCTAGCAGAAAATACTGGGAGACCAGTTCAGTCGTCAAGATTTTATTTCAGTCTGCATGCAGAAAACTGGAGCGAAACTGAATACCCCAACGGCCATCTACCAGTGTCGCGATCCACAAGGTATGAAAGCTGTGGTATACGGTGCTGTCCTCATGACAACGATCATTTCGCAGGGACATATGAACCTTATCGGTCCCTGCGTGTATCACGTCAAGACTCGCCACCTCAGTATGATGCCAACCCTCCTCTACGAGAAAAGGCGCATTTTTTCTCGACTGTTCTGCGAATTCTTCCGCGCTTTCAACCCTGGCGAATTTTCCGTTGGCTAATCTGACGTGTGGGTAGTTCAGCGTTTGCGCATGTCTTTCATGATCCTGTGCGTTAAACGTTTCAATAAATGCATGGACCGCAGCTATTCCCGCCTGCGCGGATTCTTCACTCATCAGAAAACTCCGCCCTAAGCGCAGCCCCGTGCTCATCCAGCGATGGGATTTTTTCTGCAGCAAGCACCTCTCCATCGTGGGTCAATCCGGGTGAAAACAGATTCGCTTTGCCGGACGGCGTTGAAACTTCGATATAACGATTTTGTGGATGGCTTGCCAGATCATCCAAAGTATTAACTCGACCATAGGCGATGCGCCCTTTCTCCAACCGTTCAATCACCGCATCACGAGTCATAGTGCCAAAAACACTTTCAATAATTTCTCTAAGAGACTCGCGATTACTAACGCGATCCAGATTCTCTGCATATCCCTCCCGATCGGCGAGTGATGCATCGTCCAAAACATCCTCACATAGCTGCCTCCATTCACGCTGACTCTGAATCGATATCAGTACATCTTTGTCATCGCCACAGCGATACGCACCGTAAGGCGCGACGGTCGGATGGTTTAATCCCAGCCTTTCCGGAAGATGGTTCCCATAAGCGTATTGAATGTAAGGGACATTCATCCAGTCCCCCAGCGCGTGATACATCGACACGGATACATGCCGACCCTTACCTGTTTTCGATCTGCCGATGAGTGCCTGCAGAACGCCCTGGAACGCGGTCATCCCTGACGAGATATCACAAACCGAAACACCTACCCGTGCGCGACCTGCTTCGTTCCCGGTAATTTCCACAAGTCCGGTTTCGGCTTGCACAAGAAGGTCGTAGGCTTTCTGATACTGATATGGACCTTCATCGCCATACCCGGATATCGAGACAGTGATGAGTGCAGGATTGCGCTCACGCAGCGTATCCGAACCCAAGCCCAGGCGCTCCGCAGCACCCGGCGCGAGGTTTTGTATAAATACATCTGCCTTATCAACCATATTCAACAGCAACTGCTGATCGCCATCGTCTTTCAAGTCAAGGCAAATGGATTCCTTACCTCGATTCAGCCATACAAAATAGGCGCTCTCACCATTTACAAAGTCATCGTAGTAACGCGCCATGTCTCCTTCCGGACGCTCGATCTTGATAACTCTTGCACCTGCATCAGCCAGTCTGCTGGACACATAAGGTGCTGCTACCGCCTGCTCGATAGAGACAACCAGTATTCCGTCGAGATCACTCATTAAATTTATTTCCTATTGCACCCAATACGTTACCGGATACTCCTACTTCTGCTGTTTGGCTGCAAGGAACACTACGGACAACCTAACGGCAACGCTGGCCATGCCTACAGTGCTTGGCAGGTTTAGTTTCTTCAAGCTCATACCTTTTGAGATGCAGCTCCTGCAATATGGCTTTGGTTTCAAGCGAAACTATCTGTTCGCCCGCCTCGGACTCATAGGTAATCTGCACACGAACTGGACCGGGCGTAATCGGGAAGAAAACATCTAGTTGCGCACTACTCTTAACCACAACATCGTGCGGTAAAAGCGTCTGCCGGACTTCAATATGCTTGTTAACCGCGCTATGCCGAACTCCTCGTACGACAACACCCGCAACAATAAACGGACCCAGCAACACCAGACCACCTAGAATGCCGGCACCTCCAGCCGCACCACCCATCCCGGCTGAAAGAAGCATCGCCTCGGCGCCCGCGATAGCGAGTCCACCACCAAGGACCGAGATCGCGACGCCGGATGCGATCATGGTACCCATGCCGATCCCTGCGATTACCTTGATACCTTGTTTTTTATACCGCTTAAGTGACTTCTTGCTGGCCTTGACCAGGGCCTTCCTGTTCATTTCGGGCGGAACCGGTTCACCAAGGCTATCAACAATAATAACCTCCGTAATACGGATCGGCGTCAAACCACGATTAGTGACACTTATAAGGTACTCATCCCAATCTGCATTCCCTGCCCATGAACCGGTACCATTGCGCACGATGACCCAATCAAGCGAAACCTCAATTCCATTATCCGTAACCGAGGCTAATGTTTCCTTTAGCTGCACAGGTAAGGGTTCCTTAAGCATCTTGGATCCCCCGTAACCAACAACGCATAAGGATAGAAAGGCCGCTAACAACTGATTACAGCTCACGCTCATCTATTTTCCATTAAGCAACGTAAACAAGTGAAATTAATCGTAAACCTTGCGACAGAATTTAACGCTTCTGCCGCTATAAACGGTAATCAAATCTATTAGGCTAAATCATGACATTATTATATTTACTACTTTGTCCCTTTCTGCTGCTGCCCCTGCTGGTTCAGGGTGAGCGCAGGGAAGTAGCAATACCCATAGACAAGCAAGAAAGATAACTTCGAGCGTCCCCAAAACCGGGAAACTAATACCCATTGACCAAAGTCGGTGGGTTGATAACATCTGCTCTCCACTAGCTGGAGAGCATCTTGGCAGAAGATATTGTAGACGTACTGATTATTGGCGCGGGGGCTTCCAGTGCAGCTGCCGCTTGGAGTCTTTCAGATACCAAAATGCGTATCTTGTGCCTGGAGCAAGGCGACTGGATGAATCCAGCCGGCTATCCCAGTACCAACAAGCACTGGCAGGTGATGCTGAATCCCGACTACAACCAGAGTCCGAACGTTCGCAGAAACGAAGCTGATTATCCAATCAACGAAGATGAATCAGCTATTTCCGTCGCCAATTTCAATGGCGTCGGGGGTGGAACCATACTTTATTCGGGTCACTTCCCACGCCTGAAACCATCGGATTTCAAAACCCAGACTCTGGACGGCGTCGGAGATGACTGGCCTGTTGACTACTACGCCCTCGAACCATTCTTCGCACAAAATGACCGCAATATGGGTGTCTCGGGTCTCGCCGGTGATCCTGCGATCCCTTATCACGAACCCCCGCTACCACCCGTACCCATCGGCAGGATGGGCGAGGTCATGGGCAAAGGGCTCAACAAACTGGGTTGGCATTGGTGGCCTTCCGACTCGGCAATTATTACCGAAGATTACGAAGGTAGGGAAAAATGTATCAACCTTGGGCCGTGCAACTACGGCTGTGCGCAAGGCGCCAAGAGCAGCGTGGATATCGCCTACTGGCCCATGAATCAGCGTCTGGGCGTCGAACTGAAGACCCGGTGCCGCGTCCGTGAAATCACCGTTGATGAAAACGATATGGCGACCGGCGCGATCTACTTTGATGAGGACGGTGTCGAGCATCATCAGCGCGCAGAAGTTGTGATCATGGCGTGCAATGGCGTGGGTACGCCTCGACTACTATTGAATTCCAAATCCGCGCGCTTCCCTGATGGTTTGGCAAACCGTTCTGGTCTTGTTGGCAAAAATCTCATGTTCCACCCCTGGGGATTCGTTCAGGGCATATTCGAAGACCGGCTGGAATCTCACCTGGGGCCAATGGGCACCTGCATGCTAAGCCAGGAGTTTTACGAGACAGATCCCAATCGCGATTTCGTACGTGGTTATACGCTGCAAATTACCCGTGGTCAGTCCGCCGCAGCGACCGCTGTCAATCACACCCTGCGCGGCAATATTCCCTGGGGTGCAGACCACCATGCTGGCTTTGAAAAATATGCTGGCGGTTCAGTGAACATGAACATTTGCTGCGAGGATCTCCCGGAAGAATGCAACACCGTGACGCTTGATCCCAATCTTACAGATTCCGATGGAATTCCCGCGCCAAAGATCACCTACCGGCTCAGTGAAAACAGCGAACGTATGATGCAGCACGGCGTTAACAAGGCAACCGAGGCCTTGCAGGCAGCGGGCGCTTTTCAGATCGACGCCCACGGCCACACGCGTGGGACGGGATGGCATCTGTTAGGCACTGCGCGCATGGGTAACGATCCAGAGAAGTCCGTAGTTAACAGCTGGGGACGATCGCATGATGTAAAAAACCTTTTTATTATCGATGGCAGTATCTTTGTGACCGCGGGTGCGGTAAACCCAACAACAACGATTCAGGCGCTTGCACTTTATATTGCAGAGACCATGAAGAAAAACCTCGCTAATCTTTTCGACTAGGGATCACCATGGCAGACGTTATAGCAACGGATAGTTTTCTAACAGAAGAACAAAGTCTTAGCCTGAGAGCCCTGCTCGACTTGATTATCCCAGCGGATGCAGATCGTGGAATGCCCAGCGCCGCAGAGCTTGACCTGGTCGGTTATGTAAGTGAATTCGCGAGCAACCAGATCGCTGGGATCAAGACCGAACTGGAATCCCTGGACCAGGCAGCGCAGCGCGAAAAGGGCGCGCTTTTCGGAGAGTTAGAAAAGAATGATCAACAAACACTGTGTGATCACCTGCGCGAGACAGATCCTCGATTTGCAATCGCTATCGCGGTGCAAACCCTGAACTGCTATTACCAGGACGATAGGGTTGTGATAGCACTAGGATGGAAGGCCAGGCCACCTTTCCCGGAAGGCAATGAAGTACCACAGGCTGATCTCTCCCTGCTGGACCCTGTTCGTGAACGTGGCCGTATCTATCGCGAGTGAGACCACTATGACTTCTGAACTGGACGACCTAAAAGTCTACGAAGAGACGGAGGTCGGGTGGGATGAAAATACGCCTCCCAACGAAATACTCGATGGCGAAGGTAACGTCATCACTGATAAAAACTATGGTGATCCTAACGCACCACCCCGGCGCGTTTACGACGACCTTGAAGTTGTAGCGCTACGTGAAAAACTGCGCCTGAACAATGGTATCCGCGGCCTTGATATATGTGACCCGGACGAGATCGAACGGATTACCAGAATTTTTCGCCGGGACGGCTTTGTCGTCGTTCGCGAGCTGCTCAACGCGGAGCAACTGGAACGATTTCGTGAAGGCAGCGCCCGCATATTGAAAGAATTACTGTCCATACCTGGACACGGAAAACGCAAATACCTTAACGAGACAGGGCGACTGCCGCATCGTTACAGTTACGGAACCTCATCGTCGTCAAGGCACCTGATGCACGATCCAGCCTGGGCCTCCATGGTCGATCTGCCAACGACCACACCCATTCTTACTGCCTTGATGGGCGAAGATGACTACTATGTGTGGGGTGGAGGGGGTGACCTTTGTCTGCCCGGTGCCATCGAATACCAGCAACTACATTCCGACTTCAAAGACGATCAGGACGATGGCGACGTGCGACTGGATTACGCAAGGTCCTCAGGCCTTATCGAGGTGGATCCTGATAAGCCATTTGAAGAATTGGATTTTCGTACAAAACGTCTGGTATTCGATCGAACGCCGCGCACAGTAACCATCAACTTTCTGATGTCTGATTTAACCTGGGAAAACGGACCGATTCGCCAGATTCCAGGTACCCATACCGCACCCCAAAACCCGCCCTCAGTTGCTGAAGAAGCAGACTGGATGCGCTGGTCAACGTTAGTGGGCGCCGCCGCTGGCGCAGGCGTATTCCGGGACAATCGCGCCTGGCATGGTGCTACGCCCAATCTATCGAAAGAAATCCGCGCGCTGCCCAACCTGGAGTACTCACCGGGCTGGATCGACGAGCAAACGCTTAAGAAGTCCATGCCCTATGAGATCTGGGAGACACTAACACCCCACGGGCAGAAAATTTGTCGCGCAATAACCGAAGAACCGGGCGTCTGGCCTAAGGGAGCGGGCGTAATGCATGCTCTTGCCAGCAAGCGCGATTGGACAAAAAAGCACCGGACTACCAACGCATAAGCCCTGCGGTGCGACGCCTCGCTCCTCAAGCTATAGTTCCCAACAAAAAGAACCATCAATATGAAGAGACAAGATTTCAATAAACTCGCAGCCCTGGGAGCAGTTACCGGAATAATTGCGATCAACGCGCTGTTTAGCATTCCTGTGCTGGCCATCGAAAAGTCGAAACCCAATATTCTGCTTGTCCTATCTGACGATCACAGCGTGCCGCATGTGGGCGCCTATGGCGATGAGAACACCTTAACTTTTGAGATAACGCCCCACCTTGACGCCCTGGCCAAAGAATCGATGGTGTTTACCAGAGCCTACACCACGGCACCGCAGTGCGCACCATCGCGAATTTCCATTTTTACCGGGCGCTCACCGATTGCCACGCGAACATCGAGATTCGGGCAACCTGCTCAAAAGGAGACCCAATTTTTCACCGATGTTTTGAGACAGAATGGTTACTGGGTTGGCGCAGGTGGACGGGAGCACCATTTACATGGCCGGTCCCTTGTGCTCCCACACATAAAAGAACAATTCGAAGCGTCTGAAATGTTTGTTCATGACCGATTTCATCATATGGAGGTCGGGAACACTTCCCGCCAATCGTTGTCGAAGGTCCCCGAATATTTTTCGGCGCTCCTTGATGAAACCCCCGGGGACCAACCTTTCTTTCTCTATTTCGGTTTCAGTCAACCCCATCGGCCGTGGCCAAAAGACATATCGGGAATCAATCCCGATGAGCTAAAGCTGCCGCCTGATTGGCCGGACCTTGCGGAGGTAAGAGAAGACCACGCCAGATACCTCGCCGCTTTGCGCGATATGGATTGGAGCTTCGGACAAATCGATAGCATTCTTGAAGCTCGCGGATTGAAAGACAATACCATCGTCGTTTTTATGGGCGACAATGGCGACGCGTTGTTACGCGGGAAGGGAACGCTGTATACACGCGGCATTAATGTGCCGCTGATAATCAGGTGGCCCAATAAAATAAAACCACAAACAACGAGTGACATCATGATCAGTGGTGAGGATATCGCGCCAACCTTATTGCAAATGGTCGGGCTGCAACCCACCGATGAGATGACAGGCGTGAGCTTTCTGCCAGCGTTACGCGGAAAGCAAATGGATGAGCGAAAATACGTATTTGCGGAGAGAAGCTGGCAAGGCGGTTATCTGACACGAGCCGATGGCTTCGACCTGATCCGCACCGTCATTTCAGAAGACTATCAACTCATCTACAACGTCTTACCGGGCAGGCCCTACTCCCCCAACGATATGGGGAATAAGGATGTCTGGAAAAAGATGCAGGAAGACCAAAGCGCGTTGAGCGAACGACATCGCAAGATTTACTTTCAGAATCCGCGCCCCATCATGGAGCTTTATGATTTGAAAAACGATCCCTTCCAACTGGAAAACCTTTGGGGCCATTCCGCAACGAAGGAAATCGAGAAGAAGCTGCGGTTAGAGTTAGACCAATGGATCATCAGAGAAGGGGACTTCGTTCCCATCATGGATGAGTTGCGTGAATTGGGAGGGGGAGCAAAGACAGGCATTCCGGGTTAGAAGGGTTGTAGGTCTCGGTTTCTCGACCGGAATACCTACTTCCTGATCTCAATCCCCCGCCGATGGCCCTGCCCATCTTGACATAGCTCTCTACCTGCTCGCTGGTGCGATCGTCGTCTGCTCCTAAAACCTGGTACCTGGCTTAATAAGACACCACAATTCGGCGATCACCCTAACTTTGCCTAAAATTCAAGTACCAACGGGCGAATGCGTAGCCGCCTTCCTTACTCCAAATACGCTTGCGAAGATTTACAATTCGATAACGTTGGGACGCCTGCTAACTGACGGATTCGTGTATTCTTCGCGACAAAACTATGTCCGGCCTTCGTCGGCTTTTCAAAAGGAACACCAATATCAAACTCATATCAAAGCACAATATAACGCCAGTCCTTCTCGCATTTTCATTGGTTACAATCCCGCTAGCATCAGCCGAGCCAATGCACGCACCGACCAGGATGCCGGTGGCCAAGGCAGAGTCTGTTGGAATGTCTACCAATGGCTTGCGCCGTATCCACGAGGTGATGCAGAAACACATGGATGCTGGGAATATTCAGGGCGCGGTCACAGCAGTCGCGCGACGCGGCAAAGTCGTTCATTTCTCGACCCATGGCGATATGAATGTGGAAAAAGGTCGAGAGATAGAGCCCGACGCAATCTTTCGCATGGCCTCCTCGACAAAAGCCGTGTTGGGCGTTGCCGCGATGATCGCCGTTGAAGAAGGACTGATGAGCCCGAACGACCCGGTTTCAAAATACATCCCCGAGTTCGCCGATATGAAAGTTGCGGTCCCTGTCGGACCGGCCGATGGCAAGGTCAAATCCGCTTCTAAAGCTAAGCCCAAGAGCAAGTCCAAGGGTAAGGAAATCCCCGCACATCGCCTGGTGCCTGTCGATACACCCGTAACCATCCACCACCTGCTTACACACACTTCCGGACTTAGAAGCGGTGGGCTCGGTTCGAAAGTCGATCAGGTAGAACCGGCTACCGCAGACCAGACCCTTGCCGAGTACATTCCAAAGCTCGGAAAGGTGCCGCTGGATTTCCAGCCCGGGACACAACGAGCCTATAGCCCGATTACCGGCCTCGACGTGGTCGCTCGCATCATCGAAATCGTCACGGAAACGCCATTCAATGAGTTCCTTCAGGAACGAGTCTTCAACCCGCTGGAGATGAACAACACCTACTTCCGGGTTCCGGGCGAGAAGCAATCCAAACTTGTGGTGATAACTAGCTCCATAAAAGGTAAGACCAACAAAAAGCCCAAGAAGGCAATTCAGGGGTCCCCCAGGTATTTCTCTGCATCTGCAGGGCTTTCCAGTAGCGCTGAAGACTATCTTCACTTCCAGCAGATGCTGCTGGATGACGGTGAATTCTTTGGGCGTCGGGTGCTTAGTCCGGAAAGTGTAAAGATGATGAGCAGCAATCAGGCCGCAAACGTTCCCATATACGGACTCAAGGCCAGAAAGGGCATCGGTGCCGGATACACAGTCAGCGTCACGCTGGACCCGAAAGTGGCAAACGATTACCGCGGTAAAGGTGCATTCGGCGGCGGCGGTGCGTTCGGCACCGTGTCGTGGACTGACCCTGAAAATGATTTGGTCGCTGTCATCATGGTGCAGCAGCCACGCGGCGGGATGCAACTCGACTTCGCGAAGGCGATACATCAAGCGATCATAGAGTAAAATATTTCGTGTATGCTTTGCGCCAAAACGCTTGGGGAGAAATGACTTGAAAATTACCAACGTAAAAGTCGATATGTTCGACTGGACCACTGAAGCCTGGAAAACGGGCGTCGGCACGGAGTTTGGGTCGACTCGACAATTGGGCGTGGTTACCGTGGAGACCGATGAGGGCGTTAGCGGCAACGCGTTTCTTGGTTCCTCGCGCATGGGAGCCGATCACTTTGCCCCGGGTCTGATCGAATTTATCAAACCCATTATTATGGATCGCAACCCGCTGGATATCGGCCAAATCTGGTGGGAGATGTGGAAGATGAACCGGTCTGTTTTTACCAACGTGATCGGTGCTGTCGATATATGCCTTTGGGATATCAACGGTAAATTGGCCGGACAACCTATCCACCGTTTACTCGGCACCTGCAAGCATGAGGTTCCCGCATATTCGAGCACGGCCTACCACGAAACTATCGAAGCTTACGCCGAGGAAGCCATCCTCTTTAAAGAACTTGGCTGGTCAGCACACAAGTTACATCCCCACGGTGATCCCGAAACTGATATTAAGATCTGCCAGGCGGTTCGTGAAGCCGTCGGCGATGACATGCTGCTTATGCTCGACTCTATGTGGGCCTATCGTTATGCGGAAGCGCTTCGTGTAGGTCGCGCTATCGAGGAACTGGACTACTACTGGTACGAAGATCCACTAGTCGAAGAGGACATCTACAGCTATACCAAACTTCACGACAAACTCGACATTCCGATTATGTCCACCGAATACGTACCTGGGCGTTTCTACGGTAACACTCCCTGGATTACCCAGCAGGCCACGGATATTCTTCGCGGCGATGTCGCGGTCACGGGAGGAATCACGCCACTGGTTCGTACCTGCCACCTGGCGGAAGGGTTCAATATGATGTGTGAGATCCACCACGGTGGTAACAGCCTGAACAATGTCGCCAATCTACATGTAACTATGGCGGTACCCAACTGCGAGTTCTACGAAGTATTCCCCTGCACCGGGGCTAACAAGTTTGGACTGGTGGAAGACATCGAAGTCGACGACAAGGGCCTGGTGTATGCACCTACCGAACCGGGGCTCGGTTATGAAATTGACTGGGACCTTCTGAAAAAGGGTTACACAGCGACAGCAGAGTAGGCGCCGCCAGCGGACTCCTACAATATGCCGACCGAGCCGGTGGAGCGGTACTTGTTTACTCCAGTCGTTCCCCGCCTTACGGAGACTTGCATTTTCGCTTTCGGGCGCGATCGGGGTCTCAAATGAGTCAGGGTCCAGGAGCGGCTCTACGGCGGTGAATATATTCCTTACGCAAACAAGCACCCCTCCACCAGCTCTGGGGCATCGAGATCGCTAACCCCATTGCGTAGACGGTATCGAATCTACTACTTAGCTGCTGGGAGGCGGGTACTGTTTCGCGACGCAAACATAGCGACCGGCCGCCGAGACCGTCTATGGCAACCCCGGTATCACTCCGCCCAGGCGGCCAACGAAGGCACAAACGAGACTCTCAGGAAGGCCGAGAGCGAGCCGCGCGAAACAGTATCCGCCGTCAATCAGCAATGCTCATCAGCAGTTACCTTCCACCAAGTGCCCGATGACCTTTTTCCTTTCATCAACAAGTAACACACGCTTACACTTTCGCGGTTTACTCTGGGGCATGGGAATGCCCATAACGTTCGTGTTAATCGTCGCATTGGCAGAGTTGGTGACCCAGTGGTATTCCTTGGTGTCGTTCTGCATGTCGTAGATTCTGTCAGGTCTACCAAGCCTGGAAATTGCCTCGTTCACGTAATCACCAATATAGGTGGTCAGCTCACGTTCGATTTCCTCATTCGATGCGCATCCGGTCAGCAAAACCAGTAAGGCGCCTGTAGTTATGATTCCCGTTATGACGCTATTTACAATCCCTTGCATGTCACTAATCCTCCAATTCGATATCGACCCCTAAGTCCGTGGAAATGACCTCAAGCTCTTCTGCCAATTGCAGAAGATCAGTACTGGACGCGTACTCAACAACCGCTTTTGCATCAAACATTGGCTCGCCGGTCATCGCTGCCTTTACTATATTCGTGTTGAGTTCCAGAACATTGATATTTTGCGCAGCAAGCGCGCTTGAAACATCGTGCACGATGCCTGGGCGATCAAGACCCAAAAGCATTAATACGTGCGTACTGGTCTTTTCATCAGTTGCCTCGCTGCCGCGTTCTACGACAACGGTAAGACCCTGATCTTTAAGTCCTTGTAACGAACTTATCAATCCTTCTATTCGATCGTCATCCGCACCAACCTGAATGATACCGGCGAACCTTCCCGCCAGTTGACTCAGACGACTCTCCAGCCAATTACCCTGGTGATCACTAATGATGCTGGAGATAGACTCAACCAGACCAGGCTTGTCCTCACCAATGAACGTAAATACGACGTTGGATCTCACGGATATACCTTATCGATTACTGTGTCTTTTCAGAGGGGTCAGCAGGCGCCGCAAAATCCTTGATCGCCTTGAGAATCTGACGACAGGTAATTTGTCCCGCTAATTTTCCGTCGACGGAGACCGGGAGTCGTCGATGTTTATTATCAAGCATAGAGCTGGCGACCCGAATAATGTCATCGTGAGGATGGCTGGATTCGATCTCGGTAGTCATCACATCCGCGACCAGGACTGCGTCCGCCTCTTCACCTGAATTGACGATAGTGCGCAAACAATCCAGTTCCGATACCACGCCAACCAAATTGTTGTAATCGTCGACTACACATACCCCGGAAATTTTGTGCTTTAGAATCTGATGTGCAGCCTGGAATACGGTCATCTCTGGCTTGACCGTGATTGGCTTATTCAGCATGTGTTTTTGAAGTTCAACGTCTGCCATGGTTTCAATTCAGATGTTTACTCGCCTTGATAATAACAGATAAATAACGAGGCGAGGAAATGAGAATCCGGGCGCTAGGAACGGGGAAGAAGCAATGCAATTTGACGAGATTGCGCCAGTAGTTCTCCGTTAGAATCCCAAAGATATCCGTCCTCTACCATTCTCCCGTCCTTTAGATCACGGGTATGAAGCTGACCCAAGACCCAACCTGGAGAAGGCCTACGCCTTACGTGAACCGTTAGCTCTAGAGTCGGTACCCAACCGATATTTCCTAAGAGGCCAAATACTGAAGGAGGAAAGGCATCTGCAAAGAGCACTGCAGTTAAGGAGTCCGGGGACTGACCATCCGCCAGTCGAATCCATCCAGATACCTGGGCCTCGCCCGCACTACCGGCCCTAACCTCATCCGGGTGAATCCGTATATCCAGTCGTTCCAATAATGGCAGCGCAACGCCCTGCTCCTCAGCAGATCGCTGCGGACACTCATCAGATGTCGGCATCTCCGGTGCTGGTATTTGCAACGATGGTGCATCTTCGTCGCCAGTCTGCGATAGGTCTCCGAAACCCGCGAGCACCTCCAGTCGTGACTTACCCTCCTGAGACAGGGTTGCCCTTGCAGTACTGACTGTCCGACCAACCCGAAGGCTTTCTGCCCTCACTTCGCACGGCGCATTCGGAATCCCAGTACGCAGGTAATGTGCCGTTACGGTGAGCGGGTCTTGGTGTTGTGGCGACAACTGGCGAATCGCCTGCATTGCGATGCAGACCAGGTAGCCACCATTGGGGGCGTCTCCGATATTCCATTTACCGCTGACGCGTCCGGACCATCGTCCTTCGCCTGCAGATTCCAATGCTGTTTCATTGTCGAAATCGGTCATAGATCTAATTACTCAGTTTCTGTCCATGAAAAGCACAAGCATAGCGCCAATGTGCTAATCCGTGCGAGTGAAGTGCTAGAGTTATTCCTATGCATCTACACTTTCTCCGTTCATTAGTCCTTATCTTTGTAGCAGTTACCTGTCGAGCAGGCCCAGACGACTATCGAGTTATTTTTGGCCATGTAGAAAAACATGGCCAACGGGACCATAACAGTTACCGGAGACAATCGAATTCCCCTTCGACTCAAAGAAACCGGATACGAATTTGGCGTACTTATCGAAAGTCTGGGAACAGATGAAGCAGGTCTTTCCGGGTACGTCGAGTATTTACTACCCGCCGCCGCGGGGGCGCACCTCTGGATCCCTGCGCGCAATGGACGAGAAAAATCGTGTCATCCGCCAAAAATTCAGCACCCTCAGTGATAAATGGCTGGGTAATTTGTTTTTTCACGAAGGTGATCCACTGGGAGAGTGGACGGTTACTGTCGTTGTTTCCGACGAAGAAATCTTTTCGATGAAATTTCAGGTGTATGAAGAAATTATCATCGGGAATAGCCGGCGCTAAGTAGTCCGCTGGGAGAAGGGGGGTACTGTTTCGAGCCGCTCGCTCTCTACCTTCCTGAGAGCCGCGTTTGCGCTCTCATTGTTCGCTTGGGCGGAGTGATATCGGGGTTGCCATAGGCGGTCTCGGCGGGAGTTCGCTATGTTCGCGTCGCGAAACAGTACCCCCCTCCCCCCAGCTCAACAGTAGATCGATATCGTCTACTCAATGGGAATAGCGGTCTCGATTCCCCAGAGTCGGTGGAGGGGTGTAAGCGGGGAACGACTGGAGCAAAGAAGCACCCCTCTGCCGGCTCGGTCAGTCTCTCCGGGCACTTAGGGTAGCGAGTAACTAAGATCCAGGTCTTTGGCTGTCTGGTTGAACCACTCCACTACTTCTTTATGGTAGGGAATACCTTCTTGTCTGCGCTTTTCCGTTTCCTCATGTTCCATAAGGCCAGCGTAGTAGACACGGTCATGATCCTTTGTCGGTTTCATCGTCGACAGTCGCTCAAGTAATCGATCTGTATCTTTCTTAAAATCGGCGACATCAACAAATGCATCAACCTTCATCGCCATCATGAACAGTCCGTATCCATCTTTGGCCAAGTGTCCGGGTCCGTTGCCCGACAAGATCCCTCCCATGATGTCGACGATGGTCGCAAATCCATAGCCCTTGTGGCTGCCATTTTCTCTTGTACCGCCAAAGGGAAGCATCAGGAACTCACCGTATTCAGGTGAGTTGACGTTTTCCATTATTGGCTCGCCCTGCAGATCGGTTATCCAGCCAGGCTCAAGGTGCGAACCTATACGACGAGTTAGCATGAGTTTGTTAGCAGCCACCTGCGTTGTGGCGATATCAAATACAAACGGTGGCAATTCCCCAGCTGGCACTCCCCAGGCAATGGGATTGGTGCCGTACACTGCTTCGGCGCCAAATGTAGGAACCTGCAATCTCCCACCGACAGAATGCATCGAGACACCAATCATGTCGTGTCCGATTGCCATCAGAGGGTAGTACGCGAGCATACCGGCGTGACCACAATGCTGAACCACGACGGATCCAATACCGGTTTCCTCGGCTTTGTCTATCGCCATTTGCATCGCCTTTGGCCCAACCTGAATTCCTAAGCCACGATCTGCGTCCAGCGTCGCGCTAACCAGCGACTCACGGATTACTTTGACGTCGGGTCGCGGGTTGATCGTTTCATCCCCATATCCTCGAATATACGACCGCAGCATATTGGATACACCGTGGCTCTCACAGCCGCGAAGATCACTGGTAAGCAATACGTCTGTCGAAAGCGCCGCGTCTTCATCCGTTTGCCCCATCTTCCTGAATATTTCCTCGGTCGCGGCACGAATGACTTCTTCTTTTATGAGAACCTGATCAGCTTCCGGCACTAGAAAGCGCTTGAGCATTGGTGTTTTCCTATGTGATCGAGAGCAGCCAAGTGTACCTAAACTGCATAAGCGTCTCCATTACCCCACAGCTCTCGCTATGTCTGAGCCCCTTGATTAAACTAGTAGGACGCACTCCATTGGCTAAACATCATGAAAATCGAAGCACTAGGACACGTCGTCATTAAAGTGAGCGACATGGCAAAGGCAAACGAGTTCTACGAAGGCTTGCTGGGTTTACCCGTATGCGCAAAAGCCGAGGGCATGACATTCTATTCCCTTGGAAATCATCATGACTTCGCCGTCGCGGAAGTCGGGCAGGATGCGCAGCCGGCAGACCAACAATCTGTTGGGCTGGCTCACGTCGCATTCAAAATAGGTGACGATTTGGACAAGCTACGCGAAGCAAAAGCTCGACTGGATGACGCAGAAGTCGAGACCATGGCCATAAACCATAACGTCACCCAGTCGCTCTATTTTTCAGATCCGGACGGAAATGGGGTAGAGCTTTACATTGATGCGTCGGATGTCTGGAAAGAAGACTCGACTCGGGTCGCCCATATCGAGCCGTTGGAGCTATAGATCTGATGAGTGAGTTTCAGCCACCGACACTACGCCAACGAGCGGGTGCTGTTGCCGATCTGGCACGGGAACAAGCCGTCGAAACAGAGCAGCTTAGGCAGCTGCATCCTGAAGTTGTCCAGGCAATGCAGGATATGAATCTTCCTCAGCTCTTAAAGCCCGGTTCCATTTCCACGATTCGAGAGTTTATCGACGTGTGTGGCATCCTCGCCGAAGGTGACATGTCTGCCGGTTGGTGTAATTTCGTATGGGGCGCGCATAACTTTCTAGTCGGTTTGTACCCAGCGGAAATACAGGAAAAGGTCTGGGAAAACCCTAAGGCACTGATTTCCGCATCGCTCGGCCCGGTCGGACACACGGAAGCTGTGACTGATGACGGTGCGATTGTTTCCGGACGGTGGCGCTTCAACTCAGGGTGCGATCATGCTGACTGGCTACTACTGGGAATCAGTCAGGAAGATGGTGAGCCATACCTTGGTCTGGTACATAAATCTGAATACGAAATCGATGACACCTGGCAGGTACTAGGGCTAAGAGGTACGGGCTCAAAAGACGCTGTGTGTGACAAGGTACATTTGCCAGTCGAGCGATTAATACCAGCAAGCATGAGTCTCGTTCCCCATGGGGCATTACTGGTCCTTATTATCGCTGGGCCGATCATTGGCGGGGCCCAGGCTGCCGTCAATGAGTTCGCCAGAAAAATTGGTCCGTCCGCGGAACAAGCTTTGCTGCTTCGACTTGCTGAGGCAAGCGCGGAAGTCGATACCGCCCGAACCGTCGCACTGGTTGCCGCCGACATTCTGGACATAAATCCCGCACCAAACCCATTCATCACTGCGCGCATACTTCGTGACGCAGCCTTTACCGCTCGCCTGTGTAACAACGCGACAAGACGTCTGTTCGAAGCCGCCGGAGGTACCGAGTTGCATGAAAGTCGGACGTTGCAACGGATTTTCAGGGATGTGACAGCCGGGTGTGCACATGCGCGATTGCAGTGGGAAGGGCAGGTTCTTCCTTATGCGCATATGCTGGTTGGTGAGTAAGCCATCAATGTGCCCTAGAACCGTCCATGGTGCGTTATCCGGCCGCGACGTCCTGTCCCGTCGTAAATCGAGCTGCGAAGTACCACTGGTACTTCGGTCTCGATTTACCCTTACGCCCATATGTTGGTTGGTGAGTAGTCCTCACATGTTAGTCGGTAAGTAACTACGACGAGCTATTCGAAGAATGCTATGGTCGTGTCGTGGGTGGGTCTGACTCAGAGAAAGGTAGCAAATTCTTTCGATGCTTCTACGATCATTTCTTCGCGATGTCCGAAGATATTCGAGACAAGTTCGCGAACACCGATATGGAAAACCAGATTGGCGTGTTGCAGAAATCCATGTACCACATGATCAGCTTTCATATCCTCAAAACCGAAAACGATTTTCTGGATCGTATTGCCGAAACTCACAATCACTCCCACTACGACATCAAGCTGGAATACTACGACCACTGGTTGGAATCTCTGATCGCCACTGTAAAGGAAACAGATCCATTATTTGACAGTGAAGTCGAACTCGCCTGGCGCATCACATTCTCGTCCGGCATTCTCTACATGAAGATGCATTACGACCCTTAACACACTGCCCTTCAGCAGCCCGCCAGCTACCTGCAGGCCTTATTTTCAAACAATGCGACGGTAATTGACCTCGGTCAATGTGGTCCTCGCTTACAGCGATATATTTACCAAGAACTACAAAAAGGTATTGCTGATGAACGATGACGAACCCACCCCTCCCCTAATGCAACGCGTTCTGGACAACCCATTCATACTGCTATTTTTTGGTGTCGCCGTACCCGCCGTGCTGTACCTGATATGGGGCATCATGGAGATCATCAGCATACCGATCGCCAGTTAGTTGGGGAGAGCCACAGATGACAACGCTTAGCCCGCCCAAATCAAAACTCTGATGGAATGACCCTATCGACAGATCCGAGTTGATCTGGATTTTGCTGGTATTTATCTGGGGGCTCGTAATGTCTTTCATGATGCCTTCCTGGCATGTGACGGGCGACCAGAACCTTTCTAACGAGACCTACAAAACCACGCCTGAGATGTTCATGGAGAAAACCCATAAGATGGTTGAGGCCTATACCGTCAGAAACGAGGGGCCCAGAAACTATCCTGTGGTGCGCCCACCGCCCGGGGGGATGTTTATATGGTCTCGCGGCTCTGGGATTTCTGGCCAATCATCGAGTTGGAACAAGGACAGAGCTATCGGTTTCACCTGACGTCCATGGACTGGCAACACGGATTCTCGCTTCAGCCGGCAAATATAAACATACAGATCGTACCCAAATATGAGCACGTCTTTACGCTTAAGCCCAACACAAGCGGCGAGTTCAGCGTGAACCGTAATGAATACTGCGGGATTGGTCACCATCTGATGATTGGCAAGATTCATGTCGTTGAAGAAGGCGAGAAAGGGACGGCTGCGAAAGTCGTTGAAGAACAAGAAAAAAGTGGGGTAGCAATGCGATGAGCGAACAATTCAGGACCTGCCCGGACACAGGACTTCTCATTCACAGACCCGCCGAATCTCTAATGAAAGCAAATGCGGTTGCAGCTGTCGTTTTTCTACTCATCGGTGGAATTTACGGCCTTATGGTCGGACTCACTCGCTGGCCTGCGGTGCACCTGCTGCCGGCTGACTGGTTTTATCTGACGCTGACCTCGGTCATTACGACAGCCATCGTAAGCGCAGCAACAGTCAGTTTGCGTAGGAAGCTAATCATCAGCCGCTGCCTTTGCCAGAAATATCGTTTCCCGGTGCCCGAGTTCTCGATACGCGGGGATCGTTAGCTTAACCTGATAGGCATCGCCCGCCAGGCCAATAGCACCTGTTTCTCCGTTGGCCTGTGGCAAAATCGCCGGACCACCTCCAGGTACCTTTCTACCTAATGGATTAATCAGCTCTATCCATTCGGTAGTGTTAGCGGGAAGCAGCGCCAACCTGCCAGGATGATTAAGATCTCGATGCTTCGCGAAAGTTCTGCCAATTATATTAGCCGCTTCCTGATGCACATTAAGCACCTTGGTCATTGAGCGAGCAGGCACATCGTCCATAACATTGGGGACCAATACCGCAGGAACACCGAAGATCAGCGCGAGCAATACAATCGCGCCCAGGGTTATCGTCAAGTTGTGCGACATGGCACTGCATTAATGTTTCAAGCACACGAACGATCTGCTCAGGACGGTGCGGAATTCTGAAGTGACCTACATACTCACCACGCGGATTAATGAGCCCCACATTAGTCGTATGATTCACCATATAGTTTTCCTGAGACTGAGACTGAGCGAACACGACATGAAACTCATTTGCGAGTACTTGAATCTGATCCATATCACCCGTCAGGCCATGAAACTCATCGCTGAACGCCTGGATGTACTGACTAAGAACCGGCAGCGTATCCCTTTCTGGATCCACACTGACCATGACGACGCGCGGTGCATCCGTCCCCAGCTCAACTGAGACTTTTTTTAGTACCGAAAGTGTCATCGGGCAGACATCCGGGCAATAGGTAAAACCAAAGAACACCAGAGACCATTGGCCAACAAAAAAGTCCCTATTTATCTCGTGACCTTCATGATGTCGGGCGTGAACAGACCCTATCCTTGATGGATCAATTACAGCCACAAAGCCCCATTCTTCCAACTGCCGGTTATCGGGCGGTCTCAGGTAGTTGACGACCAGTAAGCTGGAAAATACGAATATCGTGACGATAACCCAGGAGATACTACTTTTGGGTATCGCAGCGGAGCTATCAATCGTTTCAATCGCACTCATGTTTTTCAGGGCCACAGCCAAGTAACTGACTATTTGTCTATCATCATATTCTTGTCCAGAGATAAAACCTTGATCTGGCTCACTTAATCTGGCCTCATGAAGTTTCTGCTACAAATCCCCTGTAGACCTAAATGGTAGATGTAAATGCGAGTATTGATAACTAACGACGACGGGATCGAAAGCCCTGGTATCCACGAATTGGCGCGCCAGATAGGAGGCGCTGGCTACGAAGTCATCGTTATTGCACCCGACCATGACGCGTCAGGGACCGGTGCGTCACTGGGTAGAATGGGTTCAGGAAATCCCATTGCTGTGACCCGATCGTCGATCGAAGGACTTGAGGGTCCTGCCTACGGCATAGAGGGACCACCGGCATTGTGCGTCCTCGCTGGCTATCTTCAAGCACTCGGTCCGCTACCCGATGTTGTGGTGTCCGGTATAAACGCCGGCTTGAATACAGGGCGTGCAGCACTACATAGCGGAACCATTGGCGCCGCGTTAGCTGGTCAGAATTTTGGCATTCGGTCGCTCGCCGTCAGTATCGCGCGAGCAGAAGACGTCTGGTTCTGGGAGACGGCCGCGGCGATCGCCGTCGAAGTATTACCGACATTAACTGATGCCCCGGAACGAAGCGCATTAAATCTCAACGTACCTGGCGTACCTCGCGGGGATGTCAGCGGCATTCGCTGGTCCGAACTCGGGAAATTTGGCGCAGTAAAAAGCGCGATAGAGAAAGTTGAAGATGACAAGATCCATTTTCATATGGTGGATTCAGGCTACGAGCCCGACGAACTTACGGATCTTGCCACCGTTCGCGCCGGTTACGCGTCCCTGACGTCTATACACGGTGCCGCAGAAGTGTGGGGGCCGGACGGAGAGCCAGGAAAGATGTTCCATCCGGATCATGGTGTGCATGCGGCTTCAGCCGGACACGAACTACGCCCGCCGAAAGCTGTGTTCGAAACGCCTGTCTTCGATGAACCAGAATTCGATAAGCCCGGCTAGGCATCGAGATACCATTTAATCCAAAGTAGGTCGTGCCAAGCATCCATCCTTGGAGCACCTTACGGTCTGGGCCCCGAAGCGTCGGACCGCCATGCCCAGCCGTTCGACACGCTGCGACGTACCACTGGTACGTCGGTCGTGCCTCATCTACTTAGCGCATCCCCGTCTTTCCAGGGTGATAATTGACCCTCGTAAACACCGGGGCCGTTTCGAAAATGCGCCGCTTCATCTAACGTTTCCACGAACGGCATGTCCCTCGGATACAACCGGTCGTCTCTTGGTCTGGGGCCAGCCTTGGATACGTGCCCCCAAAGCGGATGGCCAACAACTTCCTCAGCAATGGCAGCAGCTTCGATCAATTTATCCAGGTCGTAACCAGTTACGATTCCAAGCTCATGGCAAAGGTCAACAAAGTCCTCTGTAGGTACATGTCCCGCAGCTCGGCCATTGCCACAGTATGGACAACCGCCCATACCACCAATAGAAGTATCAAAACTATCAACCCCGAACTTCAACGCGGCATAAAAACTCGCGATTCCCTGACCCCGAGAGTTATGCAGATGCATATGGAATTTAGTCACTTCCGGATACTTCTCGGAAATCGCCTCCAGAGTCTCTTCGACCAGGTGGGGTGCGTTCCAGCCCATCGCATCTAGAAAAGTCACCTTCGTGACTGGTATTCCCCCCTCGCGGTATTGAGCAACGATCTCTTCAAGGAGATCCATTCGCTGCTGAAGAGAAAACGGCCCTTCATAATTCGAGCCAAACGGGTTACCTAAACCAACACTCGCGCTTTCCGCACCCGCGTTCACGGCAGCCTCGACGGTTCCCTTAACGGTAGCAAGTTGCTGGGCCTGAGTACGGTTGTAGTTGCGTCGCGCAAAGGTGTCGCACAATTCTACGTTGGATGAGAATCCGCCTCGGCCGGTGCGTATGTCAATCTTGGGGTAATAGGCATCGGCTCGCTCAAAACCCTTCTGGTTAAACACTGCTGCTGTGTATCTGATTCCTTCCTTCGGTACAAATTTCTCGGCAATCTCGTCGATGCACGCCATCTGCGGCGTCCATTTAGGATGAGCAAACGAGCCTATGGAGATAACCTTGGCCCCAGTCTCGCCAAGCGCGTCCAGCAGACGTAGTTTTTCGGAAACGGGTATGTCGGCGCTCTCAATCTGCAGCCCCTCCCGCATAGTGTCATCAGTGATAGTTACCGACTTCGGAAATGCCATGATTCATGCCTGATTGTTGACCTTGATTAAGGCAGGGTAATCCAAGGTCCAGTGACTTGGCAAATGGCTCACAATTTACAATTTATTTTCATCTTGTAAATCAAAACTAACTTTGCGAAGGCCTGCTAACCGTAGCTTTTTTTTCGCCGTTTGTCTTAGTCCATACTTTTCGCCCGGTGTATGTCAGGATTCACCACCTAATGAATACAAAACACCTACCGCTGGTCTTCTCTCTCACGTTACTTTCCTGTGTGATTGGTGCATGGGAACTCGCGGTCACTCGATTATCCTCAATCCTTTATTATTTCGACCTAACCTATCTGGCGCTTGCAGTGTGTCTGCTGGGCTTAAGTATTGGCGCGCTTTGGACAAAAGCGTTCGGGCATAAGCTCAACCTGTTATTTGTGTCATTGGCCCTCCTCGCATCAATGCCACCCGCCTGGTGGCTAATTGTTAGTTACCATGCGGCATGGGTGTTGGGTGTATTCGCCTGGCCCTTCGTTCTGTTTGGCGCTGCTACCACACTCGCCTGGCATCGAATGGCAGACTCGACCGAACGTACGCACCTTTACGTCGGTGAAATCTCAGGCGCGGTCATAGGATTAGTGATCGCAGGACCTGTGTTGGTTTCGTTGTTACCTTTCAATGTGCTCGGCTCCGTCGGCGTCCAAACGCATCTGAAGAACACCGTCGAACGCGAGGGACTGGTAGATCATCAGCACGCCACATCCGCCTACGCCAGAACTGACGTCATCAGAACCAAAAGAGAATCTGTCGTTTACTTTTTTACGGATGCCATGTTTGTCACTCGCGCTGTTGCCTGGGACGGTAAATAACCCCACTTCAGCGATCCACATGTCGAGAATCTTGCGCGGCTAAAACGTCTCGCTCTGCAGAGTGCCAAACGCGACAATGTGCTCTTGTTAGGGTCCGGAGCCGGGTTCGATACAGTAGTTTCACTACAGCAGGGGGGCAGCGCACATCGATGCTGTTGAGGTAAATCCTCAGACCATTCAAATTGCGCGCGGGTTGGATTCGTGGGCAGGCGGAGTGTTTGAGAGCCCGAGGGTCAGCGCTCATATCGCCGAAGCAAGGCGGTTCATTGCCTCCTCCGATCATCGTTGGGATCAGATCAATCTTAATTTACTGCAAACTTCCCCCGCAGCAGGTCAAGGCCGTAGCCACGTCGATGCTCGCGTTCTAACGGTTGAGGCCATCCAGGATTACCTTAATCATCTGCAACCGCATGGCGTCCTGACGGTGATCCAGAATTCAACAGAACTGGCTTCACGCACCCATGCTGCGATCCTTGCAGCAAACGGTAACCGAGACGACAGCATTCTAAGCTTCCAACTATCAGAACCAACCAATCCGTTCTCCCATTTGTTGATTGCTCGTAACGAAGCTTTCACCAACGCCGAAGTTGAAAGGTTACGAAGTATCGCCACAGATTGCGACGCAGTGATTGCGACCTACCCATCTCTTGCTAACCCGGCTACTGACGATCGACCGTTTATTTTTGAGCCCTCGAAGCGGATTGCCATCCACGCGCTGCTTGCGGCTTTGCTGGCATTGCTGATACTTATGGTCATTCTCGCGAGAGAACGCCACACACCGGGGAACCCTCTGTCGGTTACCGCAGGGGTTCTGATTGGAATTGCCTCGACGGCCTTACAGGTACTGGTGATATATCGACCACAAACAGCGCTCGGCAGTCCTGCTCTATCGATGGGAATCGGGCTAGCTGCGGTCCTGGGAGGTAGTGGACTCGGCGCCCTGTTTTTTGGTCATTTCGCTACTGCAAAATTTTGGCCTCAATGCAGTATGTCCGCCGCGACAGGTGTTGCAGTATTCGTTCTTTTTTCTCCGGTCCTGGCGGAATACTGTGACACGATGAATCACACTTTGGCGTTTATCACTATGGGATTCTTTACAGTGCTAACCTGCCTGCCCATCGGGCTTCCCTTTCTAGCAGCGATTCATTCCTGCAAGTCAATATCAGGCCACGTTGAAGGATTGATCATCGGCTGCGACGGGTTGGGAAGCATCCTTGGCGCAACCGGCGCAACGGCTCTGGCGATGACCGCGGGTTTCAGTATGGTGGGGTGGACGATCGTAATCGGGTTCGTCGGGGTTTCTGTTTTCCGACCTCAACATGATCAGAGTCCAGGTTGATTACTTACCACCGCCACCACCGCCGCCAAATTCATCTATCGTGCCACCGGATAGTGGAACGCCGGTTTTACTGCTACGGAGCGGGGGTATAGAGAATCTATTTTTCTTTACTGTCTGCTGCGAGAAATCATAGGACATTGTGAAATCGACACCGGACGTCGCGACCGGGCTACCATCCACAAAACGCGGTGCATACCGAAAGTCACTGATAGCCTCCAGGGCAGCTTCATTCAGGCCTAGCGCGGTCGAGCTAGCGACCCGAGGGCTTCTGACAAAACCATTCTCATCTACACTGAAGCTTATTGTAATCCGGCCCGCCAACTGTTCCTTCTCCTTCTTATTATCCAAAGAAATCTCCACCTTTTCCTTGGAAAAGTTCGGTGGCTTAAGATAAAGAGGTCGGGCGGGAAGTCTCCATTCCTGACGTTGGCCCACCGCTAAACAATGCTCCGTAGCAAGCTCACTTTGCTCGGATCGCTCAAGGGCACTCACCAGCATCACGCGAACGGTTCTTTCCAGGTTACCCATCTGGTCGTTATCAGTCTTAAATGCCGTTAGCGCATGATTGAGGTGGACTACCGAATCAATGAGTCGGTCATCTGCCGTCGCAAATAACGCCATGTGATAGTTCACTAAACCCAACCTAACGTCATTTTCTTCCAAGGAGTCGGCAAATGCGGCGTAGGCTGCTTCAACGAAGGGCCTCGTTTGCATGTTCGCACGTCGCTTTAACAAGATAGTGACAATATCGAAGTTCCTGGTACCAGTAACGATAGGATTATCGTGGTTTGCCAGGATGGCAGAAGCCCTTTGAAAATACTCCAGACCTCGGTCCGGTTTACCTGGATCAAAATGGGCCCGGCCAAGCTCAACAAGCAAAGACACCACGTCATGTGCATCCTCCCCATAGGCTTTTTCCATTACCTTGAGCTTTCCTTTCAAGACCTTGGCAGCCTCTTTATAGTCCCTAGTATCGTTCAGCAGCGATGAATAATTAATGGCGAGTTTTGCGGTCGTGACGTGTTTTCGCCCATAGAGTTTCGATCCTAGTCTGTAAGCATCAGCCGCTGCACCCAACGCGAGTGGCACATCATCTGCCTCCAGGTACTGATTGTAAGACCTATATGCCTGACGAAAATCTGACTCCAGATCCGCGAATGTTGTAGCCACCGGATACAGTAAGATCAGGACCAAACTAAATTTTACAAATCTATGTGGCATGCTCCCCTCCACTTGTTTAACTGGCTACCCCACCTAGAAGGCTGCTCCCAAAGCGAAATCAAATCAAGTACCCTTCGCGATCTTACGTCAGGGTCCAGTCAAGAAACCCTGGGGCAATTTCGGTATGCTCTGAAGCTGTCAAAATAAAAACCGCTATAAATTTAGGAGTCACATTGAGATCAACTATATTGCTCGTCGCGAGCCTGCTTGCCGCTTCGTCAAACGCAGCTGATTTCCATCACGTACACGTACGTGCTGAAGACACAGTTCGTGCCGCTCACTGGTATGCAGAGAATATGTCTGGTGAGCAGCTCCAGGTTGCTAATTTCCATGGCGTTCGATTCGCGAGGACCCTGCTGCTATTTGCGCCGAAGAATCGACCAGGGGCAGATGGATCGGCAGCACCATCGACCTTAAAAACGAGTGACGGTACAGCCTTGGACCATCTCGGGTTTAGCTTTGCGGACCTGGAAGCACAGCTCATCTCACTACAGCTATCAGGCGCCAAGATCGTTCAGCCCGCGCACACCCTGGGTGGACAATTTACACACGCTTTTATCGAAGATCCGTGGGGCCAGAAGGTCGAAATCCTGCAGGATACTGAGTTGACAGGTTTCCACCACGCCCATGTAGTATCCCAGGAACCGGGGAAGACCATCAAATGGTACCAGGAGCAGTTCGGAGGAGAGGCAACAAATTTCAAATCAGTACCGTCACTTCCTGCAATCCGATTTGGCGATTTCTGGTTGATATCCTCTCGGAGCGAATTCAAGCCATCTCCCAATATGTTCACCATGCTCGATCATCTTGGCTTCCACGTAACGGACGTGGAAGAGCAAATGTCGAATATGCAAGAAGCTAACACGCCTGGAATCAGGATCCTCAAGCCAGCGCAGGGCTTTTACTGGTGGCAGGAAATTCCATTCATCCCCGGTCCAAAAAACGGGTTTGTCGAGAGTCCGGATGGTGTAACTATCGAGATAATGCAAACAAACTGATCTTCAGTTTCAGTTCAGCTAAAAACGACAGAAATCCGACTTGGCTTCGTATAGGAGTTACAACAACCCAGAAGGAGTTAGAAAATGAGGAAATGGTTAATCGCAATCGTCCCCGCCATTGCCATGAGTTTTAGTATCCCGGCCTTCGCTAATGAAGATGAGCGTGAAGCGCGTCGTGCGGCATTGGAAGCCATGACGCCCGAAGAACGCATGGCAGCCATGGAAGAGCGTAGAGCAGCGCATAAGGAACGACGCAGCTCACAACGGGAAAAATGGGAAAACATGACCGACGAAGAGCGTGAAGCAGCAAAAGAGTCTCGTCGGGCCCGTTTTGAGGAAAATGGTGGTGAAAGGCCACGAGGTCACCGCAGATTCGGCAAACACCATGGAGGCCCTCCCAGCAAGTAACCCCCCCAAACCGGGCGAGTCGCTGATCGGCGCGCCCGGTCCCCTCCTCTTGATGAAAGACTAACTCCGGGCTACAAGGTATAGTTCCCAAAACTAATCGCCCAGCCATCTATGAATGGACCAACGACCAGGTGCCTGATCGTATTCGGTCATCTCCTTGCACTATCGCTTATGATCTCCCCCGCACATGCGAGCCGCGATCAGACGGAGCACTGGACCCTCAATCTTTATATCGAAAACGACCTTTTTTCCGAAACTGATCAGGACTACACCAATGGTATCCGGGCGTCCTGGGTTTCACCTGACCTCGCGGACTATCTGGAAGACCCAGCACTACCCGGCTGGATAAGGACCATCAACAAAAGGCTCAAGTTCTTCCATAAACAAAAGGACGGACTCAAGAGAAACGCGATCGCCTCCATTGGACAGACGATCTATACGCCGCAGGATCTGAATCGTACAGATATCATTGAAGATGACAGACCCTATGCGGGATGGCTCTTTTTCAGCATGGCGTATCAGACCAGGAACGACGATCAACTCGACTCGTTAGAAGCAAGCTTTGGGGTCGTTGGCCCAGCAGCATTCGGACAGGAAGCCCAGGATTTCATCCATGACCTGCGCGGGTTCGAAAAGTTTCGTGGTTGGGACAACCAGTTATCCAACGAAGTTAGGGTGATTCTCCTCTGGGAGCACAAACGCAAACACAAGTACATCTATAACGCGAATTCCCGTTTCGGATTCGATCTGATCGATCATGGCGGTATTTCGCTTGGGAACGTCCGCACTTACCTGAACGCTGGAGCAGAAATGCGGGTCGGTTGGGCGATTCTAAATGATTTTGGCACCTCCGCGTTGCGGCCCGGGGGTGATAACACAACTCCGGACGTCATCTGGGATCCCAGACAGAGCGTTGATAGAAACTGGGGTATGCACGCTTTTGTGTCATTCGATGCCCGACTGGTGGGCCATGACATCTTTTTGGACGGTAACTCTTTCCGAGAAAGCCATAGCGTCACCAAAGAATCTATTGTCTTAGATGGCGCGGTTGGACTTAGCATAATGTACCGTGGCATTAAGGTTTCCTACGCCCACATATTCCGCAGCAAGGAATTCACACAACAGAGGCACTCGCACTCCTATGGCTCCCTCGCGTTTCCCTATACTTTTCGTTAGCCAGCCCCAGGTGCCCCATCCTTGGCAAAGCGCCCCAAAACAACGCATTGCTGTTGACTTCGAATAGCATTCAAAGTTAATTTACAGCTTTGAATTAACCCTACCCCTGACAGAAGTCAGCGTGATCAACATAGTTGTAAAAAAATAGATCCAACAACAGTCCATAGTCAGAAATTGTTCTGGGAGGAAGAAGTATGCTTGTCGCAATCGTATTTATACTATTGGTCATCGGTTCAATAGTCTTTCACCTTCTCAGTCCGTGGTGGTTTACTCCCCTGGCTTCAAACTGGGGAACCATCGATCTAACCGTAGATATCACCTTCTGGGTTACAGGCGCAGTGTTTATCGCGGTAAACCTCTTTATGGCTTACGCCGTGATTCGATATCGAAATCGCGGCGAAAACAGTGAACCGGCCCGATACGAACCAGAGAATCCCAAACTTGAGCTTTGGTTAACGGTAGTCACAGCAATTGGCGTCGCGGCGATACTGGCTCCCGGTCTCTATGTATGGAATGATTTCGTGCACGTTCCCGACGAAGCCTGGGAACTTGAGGCAGTTGGCGAACAATGGCGCTGGACCTACCGGCTTCCCGGTAAAGACAACAAGATGGGTACCTCAGACGCCTCTCTCGTTAGCATCTCCAACCCCCTTGGGGTCAATCCAAAAGATCCGCACAGCGCGGATGACCTCATTATCTACAGCAACAAAGTACATATCCCAATCGATAAACCAGTCAAGTTCAACCTCCGATCAAAAGACGTTCTTCACGACTTCGCCGTAGCGGAGTTTCGCGTAAAAATGGATCTGGTTCCCGGCCTCGTCTCCTATCTGTGGTTGACGCCGACCAGAACCGGTACGTTCGACGTACTCTGTGAAGAACTTTGTGGTCTGGGACATTTCACGATGCGTGGCAAGGTCACTGTCGACACCCAGGAAGACTTCGACTCCTGGCAGGCTGAACAGGTAACGTTCGCGGAGACCCAGGCTATCGGTGAAGGTAATGTTGCCGTAGGACAAGCCCTATATGGTGTCTGTGCTGCATGTCATGGCCAACAGGGCGAAGGCAATGTTGCGCTGAACTCGCCGAAGTTGAGCGGACAGTCGGCCTGGTATATGGAGACGCAGCTGCATAACTTTAAACACGATATCCGCGGCGCCCATGAGAATGACGAGTTCGGCAAACAGATGGCGCCCATGGCCAAGGTACTGGCGGATGCTGCTGCTATTCGCAACGTCAGCGCCTACATAACCACGCTTCCACCTCACGAGAGCGAATCCGCAACTGTCGGCGACGTCGAACGAGGCGAAAAGCTCTGGGTCACCTGTGGCACCTGTCACGGTATGAACGGTGAAGGCAACTACGCAACCCATTCACCAAGGCTTAGTGGACAGGAGGACTGGTACTTGAAACGACAATTAGAGAATTTCAGAACCGGAGTCAGAGGCTCGCATTCAGACGATTGGTTCGGTCCACAGATGGTTAGCATGTCGCGCATGCTTAGGAACGACAAAGATATCAACGACATTGTGGCATTCATTGCTACTCTACCAACCGCGACCGACCAGGTAGCGCTAGTAACTGAAGGGGGTCAATAATGGCTTACGTTGCACTTTCCGACCGGGGACAGGTAATTTCACATCCCCATAGTTGGATCACCAAATACGTCTGGAGCCAGGATCACAAGGTAATCGCGATCCAGTACGGGATCGTTGCAATATCTGTTGGCGTAGTAGCACTTGTCCTATCAGCAATGATGCGTCTGCAACTCGGCTTCCCGGACACATTCTCGATAATCAGCCCAAGTGAGTATTACCAGTTCGTCACCATGCACGGCATGATCATGGTGATCTACCTGCTCACCGCCTTATTCCTGGGAGGGTTTGGAAATTATCTGATCCCACTGATGGTCGGCGCCAGGGACATGGTATTCCCCTACATGAACATGCTGAGTTTCTGGGTATATCTGCTATCGGTCATTATTCTCATGGCAAGCTTCTTTGTTCCGGGTGGCCCAACAGGTGCCGGCTGGACGCTATACCCACCACAAGCCATTATGTTCGGCACCCCCGGGGCAGACTGGGGCATTATATTGATGCTTCTTTCGCTGGCGGTGTTCATTGTGGCATTTACCATGGGTGGCCTTAACTACGTCACTACTGTCCTGCAGGCACGTACGCGCGGAATGACGCTAATGCGCATGCCGCTTTCGATTTGGGGAATTTTCACCGCAACTGTCCTGGGTCTACTTGCATTCCCCGCTTTGCTGGTTAGTGCAATCATGATGACGCTGGACCGCCTGATAGGTACCAGCTTCTTTATGCCTGCCATCGTCTCTATGGGAGAGCAAACCAGTTACGAAGGGGGCAGTCCTGTATTGTTCCAGCATCTGTTCTGGTTCTTCGGACACCCGGAAGTTTACATCGTAGCTCTACCTGCCTTCGGTATCGTTTCTGATCTACTCAGTGTACACGCTCGCAAAAATATTTTCGGTTATCGCATGATGGTCTGGGCAATTGTGATCATCGGTGGCCTGAGCTTTATCGTCTGGGCACATCACATGTATGTCAGCGGCATGAACCCCTACTTCGGTTTCTTCTTCGCTACTACGACGTTGATTATTGCGGTGCCAACCGCCATCAAGGTGT
>MDTB01130291.1_pt1 | contig 47733 bp, 46 predicted proteins | sample 811161 | NCBI WGS metagenome assembly MDTB01 (sample SAMN05326650, study PRJNA326480) | marine metagenome | isolation source: seawater | place: Mediterranean Sea | collected 2009 | reverse complement strand
TTACGATTACTGCGCTTGCGATTAGAACGGGTGAATATCTTGCATCTGAATTAAAGAAAAACAACATATAAATTTATAATAAAAGTATTTGTTGTATAAGTTAAGCAAGGCTTAAATGCCTTGCTTAACTTAAATCATGAAAATTTAATAATCTAAGGATTAAAATTATAATTAGCTAGGAAGAAGTTAAAGTATCTAATGAGTTTTTATAAAATTTTTTTCTTATCCATATTTATTATCCTACCTATCAAAGTTTACCCTATTAATTCAATATCAAAAGATATTAATATAATCAATTCTGGTTTAGAATTATATAAAAAAAAATGCTCAAATTGTCATGGGGTTAATGCTCAAGGAAAAAGTAATGGTTTCTTTTTATCACCAAATTTAAAAGTTTTCCAAAAAGGGTATATAAATTTTATTAATATTATAGTGAACGGATATGGAAGAATGCCTGCCTGGGGAGGAAATGTTGAACTTACTGAAGAACAAATTAATCAACTAGCCTCTTATCTAGCTAGTATATCCTCTGAAGAAGCAAATTGGCAATAAATATAGTTAAGTAAAAAATAATACTATATTTTTATTTTTTATCCCCTCCCAGCAATAGTAATACCACCATCCATTGTTATCACTTGACCTGTAATGAAAGAACCGGGTTTAGAAGCAAGTAATATTGCAGCACCTGCTACTTCATCAGTTGTTCCTATTCTTTTTAGTGGAGCATAACTTTCAACATCTTTTAGAATATCTGGATTTTCCCATAATGCTTTAGCAAAATCTGTTTTAATAATACCAGGGCAGAGTCCATTAACAGTAATATTATATTTTCCTAATTCTACAGCTAAACTTCTTATTAAACCTATATCAGCAGTTTTGGAAATAGAGTATGCGCCCAAATTTTCAACTCCTTGTAAACCAGCAATAGAAGATACTATAATAATAGAACCGCTTTTATTTTTTTTCAAATGAGGAATAACATTTTTACATAACCACAAATTTGACTTTACATTATTATTCATAATTTTTTCAAAGCTTTCATCCGGTATATCCGCTAAATCACCATAGTAAGGATTACTTGCAGCATTACAGACCAAAATATCAATTTTACCATATTTTTTTTGTGCAAAAGTTATTAATTCCTGACAAGAGTTTTTATTAGATATATTACACTCAAAAGCACTAGCAAGTCCTCCAGCATAAGTAATTTCTTTAACAACTTTTTCACAGGCATCTATTTTTCTAGATGAAACAATTATCTTAGCACCTAATTCTGAAAATCTAAATGCTATTCCTTTACCAATACCCCTTGATGATCCTGTTATCACAGCTACTTTATTTTTTAAACTAAAAAAATTATTCATTGATTATTATTCCCTAAAAAAATTTTTTTCATTATAAATGTTTTTACAAATTAAGTCGAATGTATTAACCTATAATTAATTATTTGGAGTATATATGTCTAAGCATGATATTAAAATAAAAGCTAATCACATTGAAATAGAAGAATCTTGCATGAAGAATTATGAGGATTTGAGTGAAAAAGAATTAAGAATACAATTAGCTGCTTCATACAGGTTATTGGAAGAATTAGGTTGGTCTTTCTTGATTTTTGGACATTTAACTGCAAGGGTTCCTGGGCCTGAAAAACATTTCTTGATCAACCCTTATGGCTTAATGTACGATGAAGTTACTGCTTCAAATTTAGTAAAAATTGATCTAGATGGTAACGTAGTCGAGAATTCAGAATGGAAAGCAAATCCAGCTGGATTTATTATTCATTCAGCTATTCACTCATCAAAAGAAAATGCTCATTGTGTTATGCACACACATACCAATGCTGGCATGGCAATGGCTGGATTAAAGCAAGGCTTAATAAATATTGATTTTAGTGGGTCTGCATTTCATAATAAAGTAGCATATCATGACTTTGAAGGTGTGACTCTAAGAAGTGATGAATGTGAACGGATAGCCTATGATTTAGGCGATAAAACCGTCATGATATTACGAAATCATGGACTACTTACCACAGGGCCAACAGTGGCAGATGCATTTATGAAACTTTATACTTTAGAAAGTGCATGTCAGGTGCAACTAATGGCTAGAGCTTGTGGTGAGAAATTAGAGTATGTACCAGATAATATTCTCGATAGGCACGCCAAAGACTTAAAAGATGAGGGTAGTTATAGATTAGCCTTTAGAGCGTTAGTTAGAAGAATGCTTAAGAAGGATTCTAGCTTTATTCTATAGTTAATAAATTAAGAAGTAATTAAGGAGATTTTTTGTGAAAAGAACTTTTCAACCTAGTAAATTAGTTAGAAAAAGAAGACATGGATTCAGAGCAAGAATGGCAACAAAGTCAGGTAGGTTAATATTATCTAGAAGAAGAGCTAAAGGCAGACAAAGACTTTCTGCATAGTTTTAATTAATGAAAACACACAAAATTACTAAGAAAAAAGAATTTTCGTATATATTTAAAAATGGAAATTTTATAAATTTTAATTCTTTTACAATAAATTATGCCGAAAAGCTTACTCATGAAAACAATCCTTCACCAAGGTATGGAATTATAGCAAGCAAAAAAATTGGAAATGCCGTTAAAAGAAATTTTGCAAAAAGAAGGGTTAAAGCATTAAAAAATATATTAAATCATAGTGGAAAAAAAGAACTAGACTATGTTCTCATTATTAAGAAAAAATTACTTAATACAAAATTTAAAGCGTTAAGTATAGAATTAGAGATGGCTTTAGAAAAAATAAAGAAAAAAAATAATGAATGAACAAAAGAATTTATTGTTAGCTATAGTAGCTTCATTAATAATATTACTTATATTTCAGTACCTTTTTCCTACTGAAAAAAAACCTGCTCAAGAAACTACTAAAATAGAAAAAACAGAAACAATAAAAGATAAATTTAAAGTTCTTCCCAGAGTAAAAGTAATTGAGAATGATCAAAGAATATACTTATCAAACTCCTCAAGAATAAGGGGGTCAATCTCTCTTAAGGGAGCCCGCTTTGATGATATTATATTAAAAGATTATAAAGAGGCCATCAATCCAGAAGCCAAAGAAGTTACTCTTCTTTCTCCAAAAAACACAAGGAACCCTTACTTTATTGAGCTTGGGTGGATGTCTCAGCAGAGTATAAATTTACCAAATAAAGATACAATATGGGAACTAATAGGAGGTAAAGAACTAGGTCCTGAAAGTCCAATATCTTTAAAATGGAAATCCCCTGATGGACTAGAGTTTTTTAGAAAAATAGAAATAGATGAAAATTTTTTAATTAGTATAGAACAAAAAATAATTAATAATTCAAATAAAGAAATTTCAGTGACACAATATGGAAGAGTTAATAGAACTGGTACGCCTAAAACCTCAGGATTTTATATACTTCATGAGGGTCCTATAGGTGTATTAAATGATAGACTGATTGAAATTGATTATGATGACCTTATAGATGATGGATCTAAAACATTCATAAGCAAAGGTGGCTGGGTAGGTATAACTGATAAATATTGGCTAGCTGCGCTTATCCCTGATCAAAGTACTAGAATTGAAGGAGGTTTTAAAGCTATATTAAAAAATATTGAACGATACCAAGCTCAATATACTAGTGGAGAACTAATCTTAGAAAGTGGTGAAAAAGTAACAATAAATTCAAACATCTTCGTAGGAGCCAAGGAAGTAAATTTGTTAGATAAGTATTCAAAAAGTTTATCTATAGAAATGTTTGATAGGGCAGTAGACTTTGGGTGGTTTTATATCATAACCAAACCATTATTCTTATTATTGCATAAACTATCTGGGTGGTTTGGTAATGTAGGGTTATCTATTTTAGCTTTAACAGTTTTGATTAGAATATTATTATTTCCATTGGCTAATAAATCTTTCAAATCAATGAGCAAAATGAAGATACTAACCCCTAAAATGACAGAGATTAGAGAAAGATATAAAAATGATAAATTAAAAATGCAACAAGAAATTATGTCATTGTATAAAACAGAAAAAGTAAATCCTCTTTCAGGCTGTCTTCCTATTCTGGTACAAATTCCTATATTTTTTGCTTTGTATAAAGTACTTTTTGTGACATTAGAAACTCGCCATGCTCCTTTTTATGGTTGGGTTAAAGATTTATCGGCACCAGACCCTACTACCATATTCAATTTATTTGGACTACTTAACTTCAACCCTCCTTCATTTTTAATGATTGGAGCTTGGCCTTTGCTTATGGCACTAACTATGTATTTACAACAAAAACTAAATCCTGCTCCTCCCGATCCTTTACAAGCAAAAATAATGTCCTTTTTACCATTGATGTTTCTTTTTTTATTTGCTACTTTTCCTGCTGGCTTAGTCATATATTGGACATGGAATAATATACTTTCTATAGCACAACAATGGATAATAATGAAAAAAACAAAATGATTTTATGAAAACTTTTAGTTTTAGAACTTCTGAGGACAGTATTAGTTTTAAAGATTACAGTGAATTAAAAAAATATGGTTTACCAGAAATTTGTTTCACAGGAAGATCTAATGTTGGTAAATCATCTTTAATAAATGCTATAACTAACAGAAAATCTTTAGCTTCTACTTCAAACAAGCCTGGTCATACAAGAAAAATTTTTTTCTATAATATATCTAGAAAATTTATGCTTGTAGATCTTCCAGGTTATGGCTATGCTCAAGTTTCAAAAAGAAAGATTGAAGAGATTTCACAATTAGTTTTTTTATATTTAACAAAACGTACATATTTAAAAAAAGTATATATTTTGATAGACTCTAGACACGGATTTAAAGAAAGTGATATAAATTTTTTAGAATTTATAAAATCAAATAATATAACTTATCAAATTGTATTTACAAAAACAGATAAAGTATCACATAAAGAAAGGGAAAAACTAATTCAAGGCATTCAATTTCATAAACTTATTAAAAATAATAACCCTTTTTTTACAAGTTCAAAAACTAAATTAGGTATAAAAGATATTAAAAAACAAATTATAAATATTTTAAGCGAGAATGGTTAATTTAATAAGCAAAGTAATAAAAGAAATTTCTACATCAAAGAAAGAGATTAATAGTAATTTAAAAAAATATTTAAATGAAATTATAGTTATTAAATATGGTGGTAGTGCAATGCTAGATGTCAAATTATCTAAAAACTTTTTTCAAAACATACAAGTTTTAGTGAGCTTAGGCATTAAACCAATAATAGTCCATGGAGGAGGCCCACAAATAAATGAAATGTTAAATAAACTTAATATAAAACATAACTTTTTTAAAGGTATGAGAATAACAAATAAAAAAACTTTTGATATAGTAGAAATGGTTTTATCAGGTATCATAAACAAAAATATTTCTTTTTGTCTCTCTAAAAAAGGGGTTAATGCTTTAGGCTTATCAGGAGTTGATTCTAAGATAATTACAGCAAAAAAATATAGGAAAAAAAATTTATTAGACCCTGATTTAGGCCTTGTAGGACAACCAGAAAGAATTAATAAAAAATTTTTATTAGAATTAATTTCTAACAATATAGTACCTGTTATAGCTCCGATAGGTTCAAACTCTAAAGGGACTAAATTTAATATTAATGCTGACTTAACAGCAGGTTTTATAGCTTCTGAGATTGGTGCAAGGCGCTTGCTTATGCTTACTGATGTTGAAGGTGTTAAAAATCAAGATAACCAATTAATCAGTGAGCTTAAAGTTAAAGATATACAAAAATTAATTAATCAAAAAATCATACATGGTGGTATGATTCCTAAAGTAAAAACTTGTGTTGAAGCGGTTAAAGGTGGTATTAGGGCATCAGTAATTTTAGATGGTCGAGTAAATCATGCAATACTAAAAGAGTTACTCAGTGATAAAGGTATAGGAACACTATTTAGAAAATAATACTATGTTAGATTTATTAATTGACCTTGACAATACTGTTTATCCAGAAAACACAAATATATTTAAACAAATAGATTTCAAAATGAAAAGTTTTATATCTAAAAATTTAAAGGTTACCTTAGATGAAGCTTATACAATACAAAAAAAATATTTTATTAATAATGGTACTACTTTAAGAGGTTTAATGATTTATCATGATATACAACCAGAATTATTTTTAAATTATGTACATGATATCGATTTAAGTAATATTAAAAATAATAATCTACTGAATAAACTATTAAAAAATTACAAAGGAAAGAAAATTATATTCACTAATGGATCATATAATCATGCTAACAATGTACTAAAAAAAATTGGCCTAAGTAAAAATATTGATCATATTTTTGATATAATAGAGGCTGCTTACATACCTAAGCCTGATATCAGGACTTATCAGAAAGTAATTAAAAAATATTCATTACAACCTCTTACTACTATTATGATTGATGATTTACCAAATAATTTAAAAACAGCTAAAGATTTAGGAATGAAAACTGTTTTAATTAAAAATCATATTTTTAATAGTAAAGCTTATGATTATATTGATATAATAAGCTCTGACCTTTCCGATACAATACAAAAAATAAATAAAGGAATTATTTAAATGCTTAATAAATTAGAAAAAGAAATAAATCAAATATGGAAAATTAGGGACTCTTTGAGTGCAAAATCAAATAAAAAAATAACTCAAACAATTGAAAATGCTATTGATTCGATTGATAAAGGCAAAGTTAGAGTCGCTGAAAAAATCAAGAATAAATGGAAGGTTAATGAATGGCTAAAAAAGGCAATACTACTCTATTTTCGTGTTAATGAGCAAAAAATTATATCAAACGGTCCAGGAAATGCTTTTTGGTGGGATAAGGTTCCATCAAAATTTTCTAAGTGGAAAAAGAAAGATTTTAAAAAAGCTGACTTTAGAGTTGTTCCTAATGCAATAGTAAGAAAAGGTACTCATATTGAAAAAAACGTGGTCCTTATGCCTTCTTTTATAAATATTGGTGCTTTTGTAGGAGAGGGCACAATGATTGATACATGGGCGACAGTTGGTAGTTGTGCTCAAATAGGGAAAAATTGCCATATTTCAGGTGGAGCAGGAATCGGTGGTGTTTTAGAACCACTTCAAGCTTCTCCAGTTATTATTGAAGATAATTGTTTTATAGGTGCTAGATCTGAAGTTGCAGAAGGTGTGATAGTTGAAGAAGGAAGTGTTTTATCCATGGGTGTATATATAGGAGCTTCTACTAAAATCGTGGATAGAAATAGTGGAAAAATATTTTATGGTAGAGTTCCCAAGTATTCGGTCGTTGTGCCCGGTACACTCAATGGAAAAAAAGGAAGTGATATTAATCTTTATTGTGCAGTTATTGTAAAGACTGTAGACGCTAAAACAAGATCTAAGACTTCTATCAACGAACTATTACGAAACTAATTATTCTTTTTTCAAAGGTCTAGATAATAAATGGTTAGCTATTTTATGTGCTGGATAACCCTTTACTAATATTTTATAAATTGAATCTAATATAGGGGTATCTAAATTAAATTTTTTTTTAATTAAATATAAAGATTTAGAATTTTCTACACCCTCAGTTACAGTATTATTCCTTTTTAAAATATCATCTTTGTTTTTTCCTTTTCCTATTAGAACTCCAAACTCATAGTTTCTAGATGATATAGATGAACAAGTTAAAAAAATATCTCCTATACCTGATAAGCTTAATGTAGTTTTTTTTTTTGCCTCCAAAAGCAACTGCAACTTTTTCTATTTCATTTATTCCTCTGCAAATTATAGCTGCTCGAGCATTTTCTCCATAACCTAATCCTTCAGTTATCCCAGCGGCTATAGCTAAAATGTTTTTAATAGCTCCATTAATTTGAACTCCAATAATATCATTGTTGATGTAAATTCTAAATTGTTTATTTTTTAATAATTCCCTTACTTTTTTGGAGAGAATTAAATTATAAGAAGCTAATGTTACAGCAGTTGGTTTTTTTTGTACTACTAATTTTGCAAAAGAAGGCCCGCTTAAGACCGCTATTTTTTTTAACGGAAAAAATAATTTTAAAACTTCACTTAAAAGTAATTTTTTTTTTTTAAATCAAATCCTTTAGAACATATTATTACAGAAATTTTATTTTTACGTTCTTTTTTAATACTATCGGTATATTTTTTTACAACACTAAAAACAAATTGAGACGGCACCACAATAAAGATGTAATTTGGTACTATCCGTCTAAACTCACTGATAGCGACTATATTTTTATTTAATTTCATTTTAGGTAAAAACTGGCTATTTATATTATTTTTGTTAACATCTTCAGCAACTTTTTTTTCAAAAGCCCATAAAAAAATTTTTTCATTATGATTCTCAGCTAATAAGTTTGCAATTGCCGTTCCCCATGCTCCAGCACCTAAAACTAATATATTACTTTTCATATTCTATCTCCTATTTTTTCTAAAGGCCACCTAGGCTTAGCTTGTATGTTTAAATTAGTAGTTACTCCTTTTTTGTATAACTCAAATCCTGCCCATGCTATCATAGCGCCATTATCAGTACATAATTTAGGAGGAGGGAAAAAAATAGTTTTATTTTTTAATTCTACTGTTTTTTTCAATTTAGTTCTCAAGTAATTATTTGCTGCAACACCACCTGATACTACTACATTTTCAAAGTAATCATATTTTTTTAAGCTTACGTCTATGGCTAAAGATATTTTTCTACATAGTATATCAGCTACTGATTTTTGAAAGCTTGCTGCTATATCAGCACCACATATACTATCATTCTCAATTAATTTTTTTCTGATATTTATGACTGCTGTTTTTAAACCGGAAAAAGACATATCCAAATTTTTTTCATTAATCAAAGGTTTAGGAAGGTTAATATTTTTATAATTTCCTTTTTTTGCCATTATTTCTAATTGTGGACCGCCAGGAAAGCTTAATCCCAAAATATTTCCTACCTTGTCAAAAGCCTCTCCTAAAGCATCATCTAATGTTCCACCTAAAAATTCATATTTATTAACTTCTGAAATGAAATAAAAATTAGAGTGACCTCCTGATACTAATAAAAGCAAAAAGGGATACTCAACACTATTTGTTAACCTTGCAGTTAATGCATGTCCTTCTAAGTGATTTACTCCAACAAATGGAATTCGATTAACTTGAGATAATGTCTTTGCAAAAGTGAGACCTACTAATAATCCTCCTATTAAACCTGGACCAACTGTAGCAGATATCAAATCTATATCGGTAAATTTAAAATTATTTTTTTTTAATATATTTGTAAGTATCTTATCGATAAATAAGACATGATTTCTGGCCGCTAACTCTGGAACAATTCCCTTATAATTTTTATGAATTTGATTTTGTGAAATAATATCATTGGCAATAATATTTTTTTTATCATCAATTATGCTAATTGAAGTATCATCACAGCTACTTTCTATACCTAAAATTTTCATATTATTATTTTATATTATAAATTAGAATAAACTATATGATAAAAGAAAAAATAATTGTAGCCTCTAGGAGTAGTACTCTTGCAAAAGCTCAAACAGAGTTAGTAATTTCTGAATTAGCAAAAGTAGGGGTTAGCAACATTAAAAAAGTATTTTTAAAGGCCTCAGGTGATAAAACTAGTAAAACTAAATTTAAACGACATGGTGGAAAGGGTTTATTTACAAAAGAAATTGATGAACTTATTATTAATAATGAGGTACATATTGGTATCCATTCAGCTAAGGATATACCCGGTGAGTTGAATAAAAAGCTAAGTATTGGAGCTTATTTAAACAGAGAAGATGTTCGAGATGTTTTAATCACCAAAAAACCTTATATAAAAAAACTAGCACATCTTCCCAAAAACTCTACTTTAGGTACATCTAGCCCTAGAAGAACAGCTTATATTAAACTCTTACGACCAGACTTAAAAATAGTTGAATTAAGAGGAAATATAGAAACAAGAATTGCTAAAGTTTATAAAGAAAAAATTTATGCTATATTACTAGCTAAAGCTGGCTTAAATAGATTAAAAAAATTAAAATATAAAATTAGTTTTTTTTCGATTCCTTTATCTCAAATTCTTCCAGCACCAGGTCAAGGAGCTATTGCTGTTATGTATAAAAAAGAAAATCTTTTTATAAAAGGAATATGTAGAAAAATTAATTGTACAAAGACCAATATATCTTTAAGTACTGAGCGTAGTTTAATCAAGCAAATTAATGGTGATTGTTTTACTCCCATAGCTGCTCTAGCAAAAGTAAAAAATAGCTCAATTATGTTAAAGGCACGTTTATTTTCTGATGATGCTAAAAATTTTGTAGATGAAATACAAGTAGGCCCTATAAACTCAGCTAATTTATTAGGTAAAAAATGTGCAAATAATTTATTAAAAAAAATTAAGACTATAAAATGAAAACAAAAAAAAATATAATAATTTTTAGGGCCAAAGGACCTCTAGAAAATACTTATTTAATCGATAAACTCAAAAACTTAAATTATATAGTAAAAAGTTATCCTATATTAAAAATTAAAAAAACATACCATAAAAAGATTAAAATAACCTCTAATGATATTATATTGACTACATCTTTTTATGGCATATATTATTTGTCAAAGCTCACTGATGATAGAAATTTTTATTTATATTCTTTAGGTAAATCATCAAGCTTATTAGCAAAAAATCTTGGATTCAAAAATATAATTGAATGTAGTGGAGATAGTGTTAGTATATTGAATAATTTTATAAGTAATAATAAATTTTATAAAGTTAATAAGGGGAATATTATTTACGCTGGTGCAAAAGAAATTTCTTTTAATCTTCCTAAAAGACTAATTGAATTAGGTTATAATGTTAAGAGATATAAACTTTATAGTGCTGAAACTATAAACAATTTTAATAGTAATTTTATTAATTTAGTTAAGAGAAGAGAGGTATTATGGATTATTCTTCTTTCATCTAAAGGAGCGAAAACATTTTATACAAACTGTAAAAAACTTTTAAATAAAGAAGATTTATCTAATATTAATTTTGCATGCATTAGCAATAAAGTAGCTAAAAATTTGAATAAAAAGTATCTTAAGATTTTTTATCCTAAAATTCCTAATATAAATTATATTGAAAAAATAATATCAAATTATGAGAAAAAATATGGCACCTAAAACAAAAAAAAAAAAAATTTTGAAAATTGTGAAAAGAAAAACAATTAATAAACAAAAGATAAATATAAACAAAGGTTTTACTGATTTATTAAAAAAATTTTCAACAGTTGTAAAAGTAATATATTCATTTATAAACTTAATTATAGGTAATATGATCAAGTTTCTAAAGTACCTATGCGCCCTACTCTTAAATTTAATAAAAAAAATAGTAAAATTTCTTTCTGGAGTCAAAGAGGCTTTTTTTAGTATACTTTTTGGATTGTTGGCTGGAGGTATAGGCGCAGTAATTATATTCTCTTATTTTGATTTAAATACTCAAGGAATAACCACTGAATATGAAAGTAAAATATTAGATGGTGAAAAAATAATATTTCAACTTAAATCAGAGATCAATAAAAGTAATATCAGATTTGAAAAGTTTCAAAGTACATTAAATGAATTAAAGAGTAGATTGGATGCCGCTGAAAAAAATAATCTAAATAATGAAAATATAATTTCTGAATATAATAATAAAATAGAAGAATTATTTAATATAACCAATGCAAATAATCAAAAGATTGAAACTTCTGATAAAGTAAGTAAGAATAAAATTTCAGAATTAGAGAAAATAATTGAAAATACTTCAAAATTAATGTTATCTTCTAGTAAATCAGAGTTATCTAATCGTCTATACTTAGCGAAAAGTTTAGTTGATAGGCTTAAAGCAGGAGTTCCTTATTCTCCACAATTAGTTGCACTTGGGCAGGAGGGTCTTGACCCAGCTTTATTAAGGTTTGCCAAAGGCGGTGCTCCTACTTTATCTGATTTAGCCGCTAGATTAAGCGCTAGAGCAGGAGAATTAAGAGATTCTTTAAAAACTAAAAGCGATTTAACTTGGAAAGATAGTTTAAAAGATGAAATTTCAAAATTAGTAAAAATAAAGCCAACAAACAGTGAAGATATTGAAGGTATGGAAGGTGTTCTATTAAGAGCAGAAGAAGCTATTACTAAGGGCGATTTAGAAAAAGCAATTGCTGAAATAAACTCCTTAGAAGTAAGTGCTCGCGGTGTTCTTGATGTCTGGTTAAAAGAGGCTAAAGCTAAAAAGGACGCAAAAGTAGCCGCTGAAAACATTTTAGCTAAGACAACTGCAGCTTTAAATATTAAAAATTAATTGTTTAAAATTCTTTTCTTTATATTGCTGATGACTTTAATAAGCTCTTTAGCTATGTGGTTTTCTAACAATGATGGAAAATTAATAATAGAATGGTTTGGTTGGCAGGTAACAACTTCTCCTGCTTTATTTTTATCTCTGCTATTATCACTAATTTTCATACTCTACATAATAATATCTTTTATCGTAAATTTAATAAATATACCCAGAAAGACACTAAAAAAATTAAAGGAAAAAAAAATCATTAATGCCACAGAAGCTTTAAATAATGGCATTATTGCTTCTTTCTATGGAAATAAAGAAGGAATTTTAAAAAACTTGAATATAGCAAAAAAATCTTTAACAAATCTACCTCTTCTTACTTTATTAGAATTACAAAACTCTATATACAAAGGTGATCAAAATAATACATTTATACTACTAACCAAAATGTTAGATATAGATATATTAAAACCATTAGCTATTAAAAGTCTAATTTCTTATTCTATTAAAAATAAAGATAAAGAATTATTTAATAATGTTTTGAATAAATCCTTGGATAAAAAAATAGATTTTGCCTGGATTAAAAGAGGAGTATTTCACTTTTGCTATGAAAATAAAAATTGGAAAGAACTCTCTATATATTTAGAAAAAAAAATATCATTTAAAAGTAAATTCAATAAAGAAATATTAAGCATTACCTATTACCAGATGGCATTAGATTACTATTTTGTAGATAATTTTGAAAAAGCAAATTTTTTTTTACAAAAAGCTTTAAAATTAAATAAGTATTTTCCGCCGTTCATGGAATTATATAGCAAACTTAATAAAGGCAAAAGCAACAGAGAGATTATAAAAGTTTTAAAAAACTATTGGCTAAAAAATCCTAATCCAAATATTGAAAAATGTATAGATTATGCTTTTGAAAAAAATAATAACTTATCAAAATTGAAAATAGTTACTAAAGTCTTAATACACAACAATGACTTGTATTTTAAACATTTAATTTTAGGAAAATTTAAATATAAAGCAAAAATATGGGGATCCTCTAAAAGTGATCTTAAAAAATCAATCAACTTCAGGCCATCAAAAGATGCCTATTATTACTTATACAAAATTGAAAGAGATCTAAATTCTAGCAAAAATATATCTGAAGAGTTCAGAAAGTTATATAATAACTGTAGTAATATTTCTTTATGGAGATGTTTTAACTGCAATGCGAGTTATGATAATTGGGCTTCATTCTGCCAATCATGTAATACCTTCAATAGCATTAATAATATTAGCAAAAATAGTAATAATTATATTTATGAAGAAAATAATCTAGAAAAAAACCTTCCTATTTTATGATAAAATTTTTGATACTACTTATATTTTTTGTTTCTCCATTATTTGGAAAAAAAAATATTGATTTTATTACAGTAAATAAGCAAATAAGAAATATTGTTCTATATAGTAAAGGCAAGGTAATAAACATATACAATATTGCACTTGGCTTTGAACCAGTAGGTACTAAAATAAAAAGGGGAGATGGTAAAACACCGGAGGGACTTTATTTTATAGAAGATAAGATTAAAGATAGCTCTTTTTACCTTGCTATAAAAATTTCTTATCCCAATCCTTGGGATATAAGGAGAGCATTAGAACTCAATTATCACCCAGGAGGACAAATAATGATTCATGGAGTGCCTAATGAAAGATATGATAAGACTTATCATAATTCACAAAATGATTGGACTGAGGGATGCATTGCTATATCTAACAAACAAATGCTTAAGTTATGGAATAATGTAGAGGTAGGAACACCGATATTAATTAGAAAATAAAATTAAATTTTTTCTATAATATTTTTGTATATATCTAAAGGCAATGTTGAACCAAAAATATTTTGCATACTTCTATCATCATCTCTTCCGTTCCATATACCTATTACATATCCTTTTGCGCATCCTATAAACCAAGCGTCTCTATTACTTTGAGTTGTACCTGTCTTTCCTAAAACATTGAATGATAAAGTAGATAATTTTTTAGCTGTGCCTTGAATAGTTACTTCTCTTAATAGTTTTTTAATATTTCTATTAACGCGTTTACTTATAATCTTTTCTCTCTCTGGCTTTACTCTCTTCCAAAAACTTTTGCCATTTCTCAAATTTATTTCAGTTATACCATATGGAATAGTAGGTTTACCATCACCGCATATAGGAGCATACGATCCTACAACTTCTATTAAAGACATTGCTGCTACTCCTAGTGGCAGAGATAATTCATTAGATATTCTTGAAGTAACACCCAATTTTTTTACTTGATTGATTATAGCATCTCTTCCTATCATATCTGATAACCTTACTGCAACTACGTTAGATGATTTTGCAAAAGCTTTTTTAATAGATATTCTTCCTAAATATTTATCCCCAAAATTTTTCGGCGACCATTCTTCATTAATTATTGGGGAATCTAACATTGTATCATTAATCGAAACTCCTTTATTTAAAGCTGTAAGATAGACATAGGTTTTAAAAATTGATCCTACTTGTCTTTTAGACTGAGTAGCCCTGTTATATTTACTGAATTTCCAATTATTCCCTCCTTTCATTGCTTTTACTGCACCTTCATAGTTCATTACTATTACAGCAGTTTGAATATTTTTATTTTTATTTTTTAATTCTATTTCTACAGCTTCATTTACTATTTTTTGAATTCTAGAACTTAAGGTAGATTTTATTAATAAATCTTTTTTGACCTTAAAATTTCTGCAGGTGTTTTAGTATATAACCAGTCTATAAAATATCTTACCTTAACTGAATTACCATCAAATTTATTATTTAAAAGAAATATCAAATCTTTATCTGCTTTTATTTTTTCTTTTTCAGAAATAACATTCTCTTTAAATAACAAATTGGTTATTAATTTTGCTCTTTTAATGCTTGCATTTTTGTTTACAAAAAAAGAAAGTTTACTAGGAGCTTTTAAACTACCAGCTAAAATTACAGACTCAGCTAATGTTAATTTATCAGGAGATTTGGAAAAATATCTTCTAGAAGCTGATTTTACTCCATACAAGCCTGATCCAAAATATACTCTATTTAAATACATTGTTAATATATCTTCTTTACTAAAGTTATATTCTAGATAAAAAGATATCATCAACTCTCTCATTTTCCTGGATAAGGTCTTCTTATTATCTAAAAAAATAAGCTTTGATAACTGCTGAGTTATTGTAGATGCGCCTTGTGCGTACCTTGTCTGCTTAATATTAAAAAAGATTGCTCTGATAATTCCTCTTAAATCCAACCCAAAATGATTATAAAAACTTCTATCCTCTGTAAATATTACTGCTTTTATCAAATTTCTAGAAATATCATCTATTTTTATACTACCTGCATACACGTCTCCAGATGAACCCATAATTTTATTATTGTCATCTAATACGCTTATTGAGGGAAATCTAGTTTTATTGCCTAAACCTGCTAAATTTGGCAAAGTTATTAGACAATACAAAACCCATACTATTACTATTAAAAATAATAATAAAAATAAAACCTTTATAGTCTTCATTAAAAATTATGTATCTATATTGTTTGCTTGAAGCGCGTATTTCTGTATAAAATCACGTCTAGGCTCTACGTTACCACCCATAAGTTTTCCAAAAAGTTCATCTGCAGCCCATTCATCTTTGTATTGAACTTGCAATAATGTACGTGAGTCCGGATCAAGAGTAGTCTCCCATAGTTGACTTGGGTTCATCTCACCTAGACCTTTATATCTTTGAATTGAATAATTTCTTCTGGTGAAGTTATAAACCACATCATATAGATCAAGCGGCCCAAAAACTTCAATTAACTTTTCACCTATTTTTAATCTAACTTTATTGATAAATATATCACTTAGTTCTTCATTAAACTTTTTTAATAACCTGATCTCTGGAAGCACGAGTAATTGTTCTTTAACCGTATAATCTTTTTCTAGCTCATTACTAATATGTTTAATATTAATAAGCTTCTTATCTAAAATAAAATTACACTGCCAACTTTCGTGATTATTATTTTGCAGATTTAAATGCTTTTCTAAATTTAAGCAAAATTTATTTAATTTATTATAATCAGTAAAATCATTAAAATTAGCAAAACCATTAACTAATAAAGATTGCAAAATTTTATTATCTAAATCACTAATGATACTATTAATTAATTTAGCCTGTAAGTAGGTATTTTTTAATAAGTTAAGTAAAGGCTCTCCTACCATTTCTATCTGTTCTTTACCATAGTTAAGTGTGAAGTCTTTAATAGAACTTTCTATTAAAAAATGATCTAAACTGTCTTCGTCCTTTAAATAAACCTCACTTTTCCCCCTTTTTACTTTAAAGAGTGGCGGCTGAGCAACATATAAATGTCCTTTTTTAATTATTTCTTTCATATATTTAAAGAAAAAGGTCAATATCAAAGTACGTATATGTGATCCATCTACATCCGCATCAGTCATTATAATAATTTTGTTATATCTTAATTTATCAAGTGTAAAATCTTTATCTATGCCAGTCCCCATAGCAGTAATCATAGCTCCTATTTCATTAGAAGCTAAAACTGAGGAAATTCTAGGCTGCCAAGTATTTAAAATTTTTCCTCTCAACGGCAAAATAGCTTGAAAAATTCTATTCCTTGCTTGCTTAGCTGAACCTCCAGCACTATCTCCTTCAACTAAAAATAGTTCTGACTTCTCTGCATCTTTTTCTTGGCAATCTGCTAACTTTCCAGGCAAACTACTTATATCTAATGCATTTTTTCTTCTTGATAAATCTCTTGCTTTTCTTGCTGCTTCCCTAGCTGATGCTGCATCAATAATTTTTTTACAAATTAACTTTGCATCTGAAGGATTCTCTTCCATCCAATGGGATAACTGTTCATTCACAATACCTTCAACAGCTGGCCTTACCTCTGATGATACTAATTTATCTTTTGTTTGAGATGAAAATTTAGGATCAGGCACTTTTATAGAAACTATGGCAAAAATACCTTCTCTCATATCCTCTCCAGTAAAATTTAATTTATCTTTTTTTCCACCACTATTTTCCTTAACATACTTTGATAAAACTCTTGTCAATGCTGCCCTAAACCCAGCAAGATGTGTTCCTCCATCTCTTTGAGGAATATTATTTGTATAACTTTTAACACTTTCATTATATGTATCAGTCCATCTAAGTGAGGCCTCTATTTTAATTGAATCTTTGTCTCCATTAATATTTATCACCTTGGAATGAAGTGGTTGACTATTTTTGGACATCCATAGTACAAACTCTGAGAGTCCTCCTGTATAAAAAAAGTTTTTTTCTTTTACAGGTTCAACTCTATTATCTTTTAGTGATATTTTTATATTGGAATTTAAAAAGCCCAATTCACGTAATCTTCTTTCTAAAATGTTAAAGTCAAAATTAATATTTGAAAATATTTTATCAGAAGGATAAAAAGTTAATTTAGTACCGTTTTTAATATCATTTTTTCCGACCTTTTTTAAAGGTACGATAGTATTACCATCAGAAAATTGTAATTCATAAACTGCATTATCTCTAAATATATGTAAAATTAATTTTTTAGAGAGAGCATTTACCACAGATACTCCTACTCCGTGTAAACCACCAGAAACTTTATAAGAATTATCATCAAACTTACCTCCTGCATGAAGTTTTGTCATAATTACCTCTGCAGCAGAAGTGCCTTCTGAATGCTTATCAATAGGAATACCTCGCCCATTATCTTGAACTGTCACAGAACCATCCTTATTGATAAAAACTAGAATTTGATCACAATGACCTGCCAAAGCTTCATCTATAGAATTATCAACAACCTCAAATACCATGTGATGAAGACCACTACCATCATCAGTATCCCCAATATACATACCTGGTCTTTTTTTAACAGCCTCTAAACCTTTTAATACTTTGATAGAGTCAGCATTGTAACTTAAATTCTTTTTTTTATTTTTAGTAGACATTTTGTAACCCATTTTCAGTTAAGTGATGATAACAAAAATTCTTTTTATTTTGAAAAAATTTTTCATTTTCAGTTGCAGTTATCCAAATTTGTGATTCTAAATCTACTAACTTTTCCAAAAGACAACATTTCTTTTGTAAATCAAGATGTGTAAAAACTTCATCTAACAAGATAATTGGAGATTTTTTAGTATATTGCATAAAAGCTGCAGCTGCTGATAGAACTAATGATATTAAAATAGACTTTTGCTCTCCTGACGAACATAGCTCAGCAGAAAGGTTATTTTGTAAATTTTTTACCATTAAGTCAGTTTTGTGGCATCCAACTCTACTACCACCTAATAACCTATCAACTTCTCTGTTTGCTGATAATTCTTCTTTTAAATTACCTTCTACATCAATTGCTGGTTTTTGCATTAACTGAGTTTCAATTGAGTCTATAAATCCAATCTCTAATTTAGGAAAAGAAACTACTGAATTTTGTAAATGAAATGATAATCTATCCATTAAATCTAATCTAGCAGAACAAATGGCTACTGATAATTGAGATAATTGTTTTTCTAAAGTTTCTATCCAGTTAATGTCATTTAGATTATCCTTTAATAATTTAGCTCTTTGTTTAATATTCTTTTCATACTCATTTAATCTAATTGAATGCGTATTATCAAAAGTATTCACCAATTTATCAATAAAAGATCTTCTTAAACTAGCTGCTCCTGAAAATATTTTTTCAGTGTAAGGAGCTATCCATAACATTGGAATGTCTCTACGAGAGTTATTCACTTTATTTTCTTTATCGTTAATCATTAATTTTCTCGTCTTATTCAATTTATTAAAAGATGTCTGATATTCCATAATAATATTTTCTCTTATATATAACTGTAAATCAATTAAGAAACTGTTTTTCTCTTTGTTTATCATGTCATAGAACTTTGCATTTCTAATACCTTTTCCGTAAGAAAATATAGAAATAGCTTCAAGTATACTAGTTTTTCCTACACCATTCGATCCAACAATTAATACTGAAGATTTACCTGGTTCTAACATGATATCGTTATGCGTTCTAAAGCTCCTAATCCTTAGACTTTTTATAAAATTATAATCTTCTTTTTCAACCTTGTTGAACATTAACCAAGTCTCATTTATATATGCATGGGCATTAATAAATATAAAGCTTGCTTGTCATCATCATCAAATATTAAAGTGGGAGAAAGTTTATCTGAAAGTAAAAATTTAACTTGTGCCCCGCTTATTTGTTTTGCTATATCCAATAGATACCTCGAATTAAAACCGATCTCTAAATTATCTCCAGTATAGTGAACATTTAAATACTCTTTTGCACTACCTTGGTCAGGGTTTTCGGCACTAATTGTAAGTGATTTATTGCTTAATTCGAATTTTATAGCTCTTGTTCTATCTGAAGAAAGTGTAGATACTCTATCAACTGCGTCTATAAATTCTTTATTGTCAATAATAAGCTCTTTAGTATTATTATTAGGAATAACTTTCTCATAATCAGGAAACGCACCATCTAACAATTTAGAAGTTAAGGAAATATTATCAACAATAAACCTAATCTTATTCTTTGACAGCTGTATTTTTACTGTATTTTGCTTACTATCTATTATTTTTCTTAGTTCTATAACTGTTTTTCTAGGAATTATAACTCCTTGTAAATTATTGGCATTTAATGGTAATTCGGTGCTTAACCTAGATAACCTATGACCATCAGTAGCTACAACTCTCAACTTTTCTTCGTTTTCTTCTTTTACAGAATGAATATAAATACCATTTAAATAATACCTAGTTTCTTCAGTAGATACAGAAAATAAGGTTTTATCAATTAATCTCGATAATTTTTCCGCTTGAATTTCAAAACTGTCCGGAAAACTTCCTGAATGAATATCTGGAAAATCTTTTGGGTTTAAACACATCAAAGAAAAAGATATTTTGTCAGTTTTTATTTCCAATTTTTTTCCTTCAAAACTTTCAAGTTCAATAAAAGCATTTTCTGGTAGTTTTCTGACAATATCATGAAGAACGTGAGCAGGAGTAGTAATTACACCATTTTGTTTTATTTCACAAGAAACTTTTTGAAGTTCTGCAATTTCCATATCAGTAGCAGCTAGAGACAAAAAATTATCCTGAGCTTCAATTAAAACATTTGCTAAGATTGGTATAGTGTTTCTCTTTTCTACTACTCCATGAAGGTGAGATAATGCCTGCATTAACTTCTTTTTTTCTATAATAGCTTTCATACCTAATACCTATTTCATTAATGTCTTTAGTATATTGTAAAAATTCATATACTAAATATAGAATTATAAACAAATTCTAAATAAATTCCAATAATTAAGTCCTATCAGAAGAAAGTCTTTTTTAAAACATTTATATGTTCAGCAAAAGACATATCAGTTTTACATAAGCTTTCTATCTTTTTTACTGCATGAATTACTGTAGTATGATCCCTACCTCCAAATAACTTACCTATTTCAGGTAGAGATTTTGTAGTACAGGCCTTAGATAAAAACATGGCCACCTGTCTTGGTCTAGCAATGACTCTAGACCTTCTTGTTGATAACATATCACTTTGTCTAATATTAAAATATTCTGATACTTTTTTTTGTATGTCTTCTACAGTTACAATTCTGTTGTTTGCTTTGAATATATCATGAAGTATCTGTTTTGCTATATCCATATTTAAAGGTCTATTAACTAATTCAACATGCGCGCATAACCTTCTGAATGCTCCTTCCAGCTCTCTAACGTTTGAAGTAATTTTTTTTGCTAATAATTCTATTATTTCTCTATCAATTTTAATATTGGGACTCTCTTTAGCTTTTAACTCTAGAATATTTAATCTTAACTCATAGTCAGTTTTATACAGTTCTCCTACTATGCCAAAGCTCAATCTTGACCTTAATCTTTCACCAACTCCATCTAAATCAGAAGGTGAGCGATCTCCACTTATTATAATTTGCTTTTTCTGATCCACTAATGAATTAAAAGTATGAAAAAATTCTTCTTGAGTACTATCTTTACCTGCTATAAATTGAATATCATCAATCATCAGAACATCAACTGATCTAAATTTATCCTTGAAAGACATTATATCTTTGTGACGTAAGGACTTAACAAATTCATACATGAATTTTTCAGCGGAGAGGTATACAACTTTTCTATCTGGATTTCTTGATTGAATATCCCATGCTACTGAATGCATTAGGTGAGTTTTTCCAAGACCTACTCCACCGAATAGAAATAAAGGATTAAAAAATACTTTATTAGTTTCAGCCACTTTTTTAGCCGCAGCAAATGCAAATTCATTTGACTTTCCAACTACAAAATTGCTAAAATTAAATCGAGGATCTAAAGGCGACGGGTTATTTTTTAAATTATTTTTTGAGGTTAAACTTACAAAATCCTGAAAATTGTTAGCTTTATTGTTAATTTTATTATTTACTATTATTTTAGTTTTTTTAATACCTACAAAGATTTTCTTACATATAGTATCTACCTTATTACCATAATGAGGTATGACCCAATCACTCAAAAAGCTTGAAGGCAAAGATAAATACAATACATCATTTTTTAATTCATATAACCTCAATAATCCCAGCCAGCTTTTAAAAGCTGACTGTCCCACTTCTTCAACTAATTTAGCTTGGACCGTCATAAATAAATTATTTAATACTATTTCTTCACTACTATTTAACTTTTCAACATTAAAATTTTTCAAAGCACTCCCCTAATCATAAGCTATAATTTCTTATGAAACTAAGTATTAAATTTTTTATATATGTATAAGATATATAATTGAAAAAAACTTTGAAAGATAAAATTTAAATTATTTTTGTTTTAACTGAACAATCCTTGAATTCAGTCTTTTTTGAATACGGGAGATTCTACCTTTAGAAAAAATTTTTTTATTTTTTGAAGCTTGTAATTTAGAGTCAACTTTTTTAAGTAGTTCCATGGCAGATTTCTGGTCTTTTTCAATTATTAACGATTCGACCTTTTTAATGTACGTTTTAATCTTATTTTTATACATATCTCTAGAGATAGTTTTTCTTTCAATAACTCTTACTTTTTTCTTAGCTGAACTTGTATTAGCCATATTTTCTCCTAAACTCTTTTAACATATACAATTTTTGTTTTTTTTCAATGGTAAAACTACTAATTATTTTTAAATTTTGGTGTTCTCTTTTCTAAAAATGCTAACATTCCTTCTTTTCTGTCTTGTAATTCAAAAGTTGAATGAAAAAGCCTTCTCTCATTAACCATGCCTTCAGATAAAGTCGACTCAAAAGACCTCAAAATTGCTTCTTTTGCAAAGATTAAGATAGGAAGAGACTTAGAAGCTATAGAATCTGCTAAATTATTTGTTTCTTTTTCTAGACTATTTAAAGGTACTACTTTTGATACCAAACCAAACCTTAAAGCTTCTTCAGCATTTATTATTGCTCCCGTTAACACTAACTCCATAGCTTTCGATTTTCCTACTGCTTTAACAAGTCTTTGTGTTCCACCTGCAGCTGGGATGGTTCCTAAGTTTATTTCAGGTTGCCCAAACTTAGCATCATCTGAAGCTATGATTATATCGCACATCATAGCAATCTCACATCCCCCACCAAGAGCATAACCAGAAACAGCTGCTATAATAGGTTTTTTAAATATACTTATTCTTTCCCAAGGTTTTATAAAGTCTTTTTTGATATGAGAGATTAGTGTTAAATCTTTCATTTCATTTATATCAGCTCCAGCTGCAAATGCTTTATCACTTCCTTTAAGTACTACTACATGAATCTCATCATCTTTTTCTAGTTGATCTAATAAATCATTAAGTTCTTTTATTAATTGATCACACAATGCATTCAAGTACTTCGGTCTATTCAATGTAATAGTAGCAATTTTACCTTTCTTATTAAAAAGAATATTTTCAAATTTTATCATAATCCCTTCCAGTTTTACTAAGTTTGACATTTTATACAAAAAAATGACGATCTGCCACTTTGTTTAACTCTTGCTATCAAACTTTTACAATTATAACAAGATAATCCTTCTCTATTATATACTTGAAATCGTGTTTGGAAATATCCTAATTCATTATCTGGATTAGCATAATTTTTAATACTAGATCCACCTTGTCTTATAGCTATTCTAAGAATATTTTCTATTTCTTTCAAGAGTTTAAAGAATTCATGTTTCTTAATATTTATTCCTTTTTTAAAAGGAATGATATTTGCTGCAAATAATATTTCACTAGCATAGATATTACCAATGCCACAAATAAATTTTTGATCTAATAAGATATCTTTTATAGTTCCAGTACGCTTTCTTATTTTATAAAATAAAAAATCTGAATAATACGAAGACATAAAAGGTTCATACCCTAAATTTTTAAGATTAAATATATCAAATGGTTTTTGTGTTAATTCAATATACCCAAACTTTCGAACATCATTATAAGTAAGCCAAACGTTTTGATCAAATTCAATCATTAAATGATCATGCTTAACCTTTTCAGTATCTTTAAAAGCTATTTTAAAAATCCCTGTCATACCTAAATGAAAAATAATTATTTTATCATTACTTAACATAATTAAACCGTACTTACCTCTTCTAATTATTGCCTTTATTTTTGAATGTAATACTTTTTTTCTTAAGTCATTGGGAATTGAATATCTAAGTTTATTATTGTAAACAATTAATTTTTTAATAGTTAAACCAATAATATTTTTAGATAGGCCTCTACAAACAGTTTCAACTTCTGGTAATTCTGGCATAATATAAATATTAATAAAAGTTATAATATGAATAAAACAAATTTCGGAAAAAAAATAGTCAAAATTAAAACTAAGAAAGAGCTAGTAAAAAATCTTTTTAATAATGTTTCAAATCAATACGACTTAATGAATGATTTAATGAGCTTTGGACTACACAGAATATGGAAAAGAGATTTAGTAAAAAATATTGATGTAGTTTCTCCTTCTATAATATTAGATCTTGCTGGAGGAACAGGTGATGTCAGCAAGCACCTTTTTAAGAAATACAAAGAAAGCACTATCATTATTTATGATTTAAGCTATGAAATGATAAAAAAATCTCAAGAACGAATTAAAAATAAAAATATAATATATATAAATGGTTCAGCAGAATTGATAGCGCTACCTGACAATTCTTTGGACCTTATAACAATATCATTTGGATTAAGGAATTTTGCAAATATAGATGAGGCTATAAAAGAATGTTTTCGAATTTTAAAATTTGGAGGAAAAGTATATTGTCTAGAATTTTCTCCCTCATACAGTAAAACTTTTAAACCAACCTACGATTTTTACTGTGACAATATAATTCCTAAAATAGGAAAACTAGTGGCAAAAAATGAAAGCGCTTATCAATATTTATCTGATTCCATTCGAAGTTTTTATCTTAATCCAGAATTGAAGAATATTTTTAACAAAAATGGGTTTTTTTGCTACAATGATGTAAAATATTTTGGTGGTATAGCAATACTTAATGTATTTAGTAAGGTTTAATGCAAAAAAAAATTTTAATTATAATTACAGGTAGCATTGCTTCTTATAAAGCTCTTTACCTTATAAGAATGTTAAAAGAAAAAAAATTTCTAATTAATGTAATTATGACAAAATCTGCTAAAAAATTCGTGACTCCCCTTTCGGTTTCTTCTCTTTCGGAAAGTAAAGTGTATGACGACTTATTTGACTTAACAGATGAAACAGAAATGGGCCATATTAAACTTGCAAAAATGCATGATTTAATTTTAGTTATGCCTGCATCATGCCATTTTATAGCAAAAATTAGCAACGGATTTGCTGATGACCTAGCTTCAACCGTTTTGTTAGCCTCTAAAACAAAAGTTTTGATTGCTCCTGCCATGAATATAAATATGTTCAACAATAAAATTACTCAAAAAAACATAAAATACCTTGAAAGTTTAGATTACTCATTCATTTTGGGCAATGAAGGTAAATTAGCCTGCGGCGACTATGGTTTAGGTAGAATGGCTGAACCAGAAGATGTCCTGAATTTTATAAATATACAATTTTCTAAAACTAAGCCACTTGAAGGAATAAAAGCTTTAGTTACTGCAGGCCCTACCCATGAACCTATAGATCCTGTTAGATTTATAAGTAATAAATCCTCTGGAATTCAAGGTTATCTTCTAGCTGAAGAACTTATTCTAAATGGAGCTGAAGTATCTTTAATTTCAGGTCCTACTAACCTTGAAATCCCATCTAATTTGTCTAATTTTATTCGAGTAGAAACTGCTGAAGAAATGTTAAAAGCTTGTTTACAAAAAATTCCTAAAGATTTGTTTATATCAGTAGCTGCAGTAACAGATTGGAAAGTAAAAGCTAATAAACATAAAATTAAAAAAAGTCCTTCTGTGCCAAAATTAAAATTATTGAATAATCCTGATATACTTAAAAGTATTTCATCTCACAAAGATAGACCAAGGCTAGTGATAGGGTTTGCGGCTGAAACAAAAAACTTAGAAGAAAATGCAATGAAAAAAATTAAACAAAAAAAATGTGATATTATAATAGCAAACAATGTTTCTAAAACAAAAAATGTTTTTGGTAGCCCCATGAATGAAGTAAATGTTATGAACCATAAAGGCACTTTTCTTAAAATAAAAAAAATGAATAAGAAAAAATTGGCAAAAAAAATAATTAAAGAAGTAATATTACCATCCTTCAATTAAATAATAATGAAAGAAATTAATGTAAAAATTCAAATACTAAATAATGCTGTAGGAAAACCAGAGTATAGCTCACTTCAAGCATCTGGATTAGACTTAAAAGCTGGTGTTAAAAAAAATATAAAGATTAAATCTAAAGATTTTAATATTATTCCTACCGGTATAATCATAGAAATACCCCAAGGTTTTGAAGCACAAGTAAGACCAAGATCAGGCCTAGCAGCTAATAATGGTATCACTGTTCTTAATTCTCCTGGTACGATCGATAGCGATTACAGAGGAGAAATAAAGGTTGTTTTGATTAATTTAGGAGAAAGTGAATTTTTAATTACTCCTGGCATGAGAATAGCTCAACTAGTTATTTCTCCAACGTATAAAGCAAATATAAGTTTTGTAAAAGAAATTTTAAGTAATACAAAAAGAGGAAAAAAAGGCTTTGGTTCGACTGGACTTTAGCCTAAGTATTTGTAATGAATTTAAATGATAAAGATATAGATAGATATTCTAGAAATATTTTACTTCCAGAAATTGGAGGAGAGGGTCAGTATAAACTATTGCAAGCCAAGGTTTTAGTAATTGGAATTGGGGGCTTAGGCAGTCCTTTATTAATGTATTTGGCCGCCGCAGGAATTGGAAATATTACAATAATAGACAGTGATAAAGTAGAGCTATCAAATTTACAAAGACAAGTCATTCATAGCACTTACAATATAGGTAAGTTTAAAGTTGATAGTGCAAAAAATTTTATTGATCAAATCAATCCTGAAATAAATATTACTAAAATAAACTCTAGAATTGATGAACATAATATTAATGATTTAATTTCTAAAAACGATATTATAGCTGATGGTAGTGATAACTTCAAAACCAGATTTTTAGTAGCTGATACATGTTATAAATTAAAAAAAACACTAGTTTCTGCTGCTATAACAAAATATGAAGGTCAGATATCTACTTGGAAAAACAGCAAAAAATTACCATGTTACAGATGCCTTTTTGCAAATGAACCAATTGATAATAATTCAAATAATTGCTCTAGCAATGGAGTATTAGGAAGCATAGGAGGTGTTTTTGGATCTCTACAAGCCACCGAAATTATAAAAGAAACTTTAAAAATAGGAAACTCATTAGCAGGTTTCTTAAATATATATGATTTATTAAATAATACTTTTAGAAAAATCAAAGTTATTAAAGATCCTAATTGTAAACTATGCTCAGGCAAAAAAAATGATTAAGAAAAATTTTAATTCTGATTATTTAATTATCTCTTTTAGTAAAGATTTTTATAAATTTCATTATGCCCTAACATTAGCTTCATCTTTGAGAGCAATAAATAAAAATGTTTCAGTCTTTATATCCGGATATTCATGTAATTTTATTAAAAAAAATTGGAAATGTTATGATGAAAAAAAAATTTATAAAAAATTAGAGCTAAAAAATATGAGTTCGATCGAAGAATTATTCTTATATTGCAAAGAACTAGAAGTAAAAACGTTTTATTGTGAAACAGCTTTAGAATTTTTAAATATATCTTCCAAAGATATTACTAACTTAATAGATATAAAACCTATCAGCATGTATTCAATTCTGAACTCTAACAAACAGGGTGAAATTATTTTTATATGATTCTATTAGGAGGATTGTGTCCATCTATAAATGTTTTGATATTTATAATTACTTTCTCTCCCATTTCTATTCTTCCTTCAACAGTAGCAGATCCCATATGAGGAATTAAAATGGTATTAGGTAAATCTAAAAGCTCTGTATTACTTTTTTTCTCTGCGCTAAAAACATCTAATCCCGCTCCAGCTATTCTCTTTTCTTTTAACAATTTAACTAAAGCAATCTCATCAATAATTTCACTTCTAGAAGAATTTATTATATAGGAATTCGGCATCATTAAACCAAGTATTTTATTTGATATTATGCCTTTTGTTTTATCCGTTAATGGACAATTTATTGATACCATATCCATTCTTTTAACCATATCATCTAAATTTTTCCAATAAGTTGCTTCTAATATTTCTTCCATCTGAGCAGGAAGCTGTTTTCTATTATGGTAATGAATAGATATACCAAAGACTTTTGCTCGTTTAGCAATTGCTTGCCCTATCCTTCCCATACCAAGTATACCTAATCTTTTTCCACTGATTCTTTGTCCTAACATATGTGTTGGACTCCATCCATTCCACTTGCCTTGAGCTACTATCTTCGAACCCTCATATATTCTTCTAGGGAGTGCTAGCATTAACGCTAATACTAAGTCAGCTGTATCTTCAGCCAATAGTCCTGGGGTGTTTGTTACTATTATTTGCTTATTTTTAGCGCTTTTTAGATCAATATGATCGATACCTGCTCCAAAATTGGCTATTAACTTTGTTTTATCAGTAGCACTTTCAATAACTGTCTTAGAAATATTATCCGCTATGGAAGGTACTATTATATCATAATTTCTAAAAACATTTATTAACTGAGACTCATTTAATAATACATCTTTTTCGTTCAACGTAGTATCAAATAACTCCATCATTCTAGTTTCTATCTTACTAGGTAATCGTCTTGTTATAAAAACTTTAGGTTTTTTTTTATACATACTTTTATTATAATTTAATTGTTTAACTTGTTCAATTATGCATTATAAAAATTACATATATATATTTTTTCTTTTCCTATCAATAGTATCATGTTCTAACAATAAAAATAGTCATTTTAAAAATGATATAACTTTTGCAGAAGAAAAAGAAATATTGATACAAAAGAAAATCTTAATTAATGAAATGGCCTCAGCAACTAAAATGCTTCATAAAATAAGCTGGCCTATCCTGTTAAAAAATAAAAATAAATGTAAAAATAATAAAAATAAATCTTATGGTAGTCTTTTCGCAGATATTGAAGATTTACCTAAGGAAGATCAAAATATATTTCTTAGTATATTTAATAAAAGCATTAACTCTAAATATTTTTATAAGTATCAAGTTTTAGGTTTTCCTATTATTTTATCTGTAGCAAAAAACAGCCCTGCATTTCATGCAGGTCTTTTAGCAAATGATATTATTTTAGAAATAAATGATAAAAGCACTAAAAACTTTAGAGAAGAATTAGCATTCATTTTGAAAAATGAAAACAACCTAAAATTAAAAATTTTAAGATCAAAAGAAGAATTAATTATTGATATGGTAGGCGTTTCCGTGTGTTCTTATAATGTCCAAGTTCTTCCTTCTGGATTTCCAAATGCTTTTGCTGATGGAGAAAAGGTTTTTATTACTATGGCAGCAATAAAATTAGCTAAAACAAGTGACGAATTAGCATTCTTAATCGGACATGAGTTAGCACATAATATTTTGCATTACAAAAATTTTAATGCTAATGAAGCTAATTTATTAGCTATAGATTATTTAGATAAACCTAAAGTAAGACAAATGAAGAGTGTATTGGTTTGGTCTAATGAAAATAGAGAAATAGAAGCTGATATAGAAGGTACACGTTTAGCATTTAATGCTGGTTTTTCATTAGAAAATGTAAATAACTACTGGAGAAGGTTATCTGTTTTTAATCCTGAACTAATAAAAAAATCAATAAATATCTATAAAAGTAATGCTTATAGAGCTGCTCTAATAAGTAAAACTTTAAAAATGCTAAAAGAGAATAATAATGCAAAAAGATAAAAAAAAAAGATTATATTATTATTTATTTGATTGGGCTAATTCACCATATTCTACTGTGATAATTACTTTTATATTCTCAAGTTATTTTGTAAATGTAATAGCTGAAAATAAAATACAAGGAACATCGTATTGGGGTTGGACAATTGCACTATCTGGTATATCTATAGCCTTACTAAGTCCAATATTTGGATTATTAGCTGATGCAAATAAGAAATTATCTAAAATTATTATTCTATTTTCAACTTTAATAGTTTGTTCTGGAAGTTTTCTTCTATGGTTTTCAATGCCTAATAGTAGTTTTCTTTTTTACACATTAGCTATAATTTTTTTAACAAATACCTTTTTTGAATTTAGCCAAGTATTCTATAATGCAAAATTATTAGACTTTAAAAGTAAAATATCGTTAGGAAAATTTTCAGGTATTGCTTGGGGAAGTGGATATCTAGGAGGTATTTTGTGCTTACTACTTATATTATTTTTTTTAATTTTGCCAGAAAACAATTTACTAGGTTTAGATAGAGAGAATTATGAACATATTAGATTTTGCGGAATTGTAGTATGCTTCTGGTATATAACTTTTAGTATACCTTTTTTAATTAATTATAATAATAAAAATATTTCTAAAAAAAAAGTTTCATTTAAAAAATTATTAAAATTATTACTAAATACATTTAAGGAAAAAAATAAGTTAAAATTTTTAATTGCTAGAATGTTTTATACTGATGGATTAATTACTTTATTCAGCTTTGGAGGAATATATGCCTCAGGAGTTTTTAATTTTTCTTTTTACGAAATTATTTATTTTGGAATTGCTTTAAATATATCTGCAGCCATTGGTTCACTTATATTAGGTTATTTAGAAGATATTATAGGTATAAAGAAAATATTAACCTACTCATTAATTGGGCTAATTTCTATAGCACTTTCAATCTTACTAATAGAAAATAAAATTCTATTTTGGATACTTGGTATTTCTTTAGGATTTTTTATTGGCTCAATACAATCTAGTAGTAGAACTGCATTAGTTACAATATCTAGTCAAAAAAACTTAAATCAGATGTTTGGTCTTTATGCAGTCTCTGGCAAAATTACTAATTTTTTTGGACCTCTACTTGTTGCATCCTTTACAGCATATTTTGAAAGTCAACGCGCAGGCATGGCGTCAATATTATTATTTCTGATAGCTGGGCTTTTAATATTGAGAAAAACTAAAATATAATATTACTAATGACTAAAAGATCTTTTAAAAGTAAATACCATTGAAATATTTTTTTTGTTTACTTCTTTGATAACTATGTCATCTTTTATAGAGCCTCCTGGTTGTATTACTGATTTAATTCCAGCTTTGTAAGCTAGAATTATACTGTCAGGAAAAGGAAAAAATGCGTCCGAAGCCATAACAGCTCCGGATAAAAAATTTTTTTTATTTTTAATATTAGCTCTAGATGATTTTTGAATTGCAAAGTTTACAGAATCTATTCTACTAGTATTTCCTGAACCAATACCTAAGGTTACTCTATTTTTTGCGAGCACTATAGCATTGGATCTTACATGCTTAACTATCTTATTTGCAAATATTAAGTCATCTATTTCTAGTTTGGTAGGCTTTCTTTTTGAAACTATTTTTATATTTTTTTTATTAATAGAAGCTATATCGCTATTTTGAACTAAAAATACATCAGGCATTGTTATAATATTTTGCGGTCTGCTTTTTTCAAATTTTTTAAGATTTAATATTTTAATTATTCTTAAATTTTTCTTTTGGCTAAGTATCTCTATAGCTTCTTTAGTAAAAGATTTTGCAGCAATAACTTCTAAAAAAATAGCACTTAACTTAAGTGCCAACTTTTTATCTACACTTCCATTTAAAGATACTACTCCTCCAAACGCACTTAACTCATCTGCCTGAAGTGCTTTTATGCATGCATTATAAATATTATTACTCTCTGCTACACCACTAGGTATAGCATGTTTGATTATAACTGCGCTGGGATTTTTAAATTCAGCTAGTAATGATAAAGCAGCTCTTAAATCATTTAAGTTGTTAAAAGATAGTTCTTTGCCATGTATTTGTTTAAAAAACCTATCTTGATCATTAATATCAAAACTATATATACTTGCATCTTGGTGAGGATTTTCTCCGTACCTTAAGTCATGAATTTTTTTACCGTCTATAAATAAATATTCATCTTTACTATTTTCTATGTTACCTGCAAACCATTTAAAAATTTCTCTGTCGTATAGCATTGTTTTTTTAAATGCTTTTAAAGCCAAAAGTCTTCTCAATTCAAGAGATATACCTCCAAATTTTTTGATATCTTTTATAACTTTTTTATAATCATCTAGATCAGTGATTACAGCAGTAGAAAAGAAGTTTTTTGCAGCGGCTCTAATTAAAGATGGCCCTCCAATATCTATATTCTCAATACATTTATTAATATCCTTTGTTACTCTGATAGTGTTTTGAAATGGGTATAAGTTTACTACCACCAACTGAATTTCTGAAATAGCATGTTTATTTAGTTGTTTTAGGTGAGATTTATCTTCATTATTAGCTAAAATACCTCCGAAAACTTTCGGGTGAAGAGTTTTTACCCTTCCATTTAATATTTCAGGAAAAGAAGTAACTGATTCAATGTTTTTAGTATAAACTTTATTTTTTTTTAAATGCTTAAAAGTATTGCCAGTTGATATTATCTCAACATTGTATTTAACCAATTCCTTAGCAAATGAAACTATATTTTTCTTGTCTGATACTGATATCAAACTTTTTCTTATTATTAATGTTTTACTCATTTGATTAATTTAAAGAGATTTTTTTTAAGTCTATTAGTACTGTAATTATAGCTTTTTTTCAAGCTATCTAATTTTTTTATTAAACTTTTCTCGTCATATAATTTACTTTTTACTAAAAAAAAGCCTTTGTCTCCTATATCTACTTTTTTTTCTATTTTACCATAAAGAGCCTCATGTAATTTTTCACCTTTTTTAAGACCTGTATATACAATTTTAATCTGTTTGTTAGGAATAAAACCAGCTAACTTAATCATTTGTTTTGCTAATATATCTATTTTAATCGATGCTCCCATATTTAAAACACTCACACAACCTCTAAGATCTTCTTTAGCTTGGTACTGTTCTAAGGTAGCATTTAATACTAATGCCACAGCTTCATTGATAGTCATAAAAAATCTCGTAACTTCTTTATCTGTAACCGTGATAGGGCCCCCTTCAGAGATCTGTTTTTTAAAAAGAGGTACTACTGAACCTTGCGAACCAAGTACGTTTCCAAATCTTACAGTTATAAAACGAGTATATTTTGAGTATCTATCTTTAGATTGAATAATACTTTCAGCGAATTTTTTTGTTGCCCCCATAACACTTGAAGGATTAACTGCTTTATCTGTAGATATTAAAACAAAACATTTTATTTTATAGTTTTCTGCTAAACTAGCTAATAAATATGTTCCAAATATATTTGTCCTGATTGCTTCAGATGGATTATCCTCACATATAAAAACATGTTTTAATGCAGCTGCATGATAGATAATATTAGGTTTATGTTTTATAAAAACATTTTCTAATTCCTTACTATTTCTTATGTTACAATAGATTAAACAAATATTTTTTTTTTGCAGTTGATTTTTAAACTCCTGCGTTAAATTGAATATGGAATTTTCATTTATATCCAATAATATTAGTTTTTTTAATCCAAATGATATAATTGTTCTAGCTAATTCACTTCCTATACTGCCCCCAGCTCCTGTTATCAAAACTGTCTGATTTTTTAAAAATGTTTTCATTTTACTATTTTCAAGTTTATTTTGTCTTCTGCCTAATAGGTCTTCTATACTGATATCTTTTACTTGTGAATTAATGCTATTTCCTTCTATTAACTGATTAGGCGATTGGGATCTTCCTATAGTCATTCCCTTTGCATCTACAATCTTCATAATATTTGATATATCAGTCGCATGTAAGCTTCTTGAAGTAATTATAATTTTTTGAGGAGATTTATTATTTAATTGTAATTTATCTAAAACTGTATTTAAATTTTTTACTCCGCCTAAGACTGGTACTCCTCTAATTAAAAATTCTTTATTTTTATTATCATCCAAATGAATTATACCAATAACATTATATATAGCGTCACTTCGCTCTGTTGCTCTTATAAAAAAGTCTGCATTGTCACCTGCACCTATCAATAAAGTAGGTATTCTTGACTTATTTTCAGACGAAAAAAAAGCAAATTTTTCAGATAAAGATCTATAAATTATTCTAATACTTCCTGTAAAAAAAACTAATGTAAACAAATTCAATATAAGTACTAATCTAGGAATATTTTCTAATCTATTAAAAATAAATATTGTCAAGAAAATTAAAATATTAGCTAAGAGACATGCCTTTACTAATGACCATAAATCAGAGATAGAAAAGTACTTCCAAGGAAATTTATATATGCCTAAAATAATAAAAATTAAAGGCAATAATAAACTAGCACATAAAGTTTCTAGACTAATATCCTCTAAAAAATTCAACCGTATATAATTAGATATATTTATTGATAAGCCAGATAAAAATAAATCAATAAATATAGCTATTAATATTTTAAAATTAAGAAAACTTTTCATATTAACTCAATTTTTATTTGAAAACGAAAACATAAAATATGAACACCAGAATATTGATATGACAAAAAAGATTAAATTATTTTGATATATTACTGCAGAAAAAGAAAGAAAAAATAAACCTAAATTTATAAGAATTAATTTCAAGCTTACATAGCTATGTGAAAAACCATTTTGTATTGCTTGCTGATAATAGTGTTCTTTATGAGCCTTCCAAATTTTTTTCTTATTATATACTCTTTTTATCAAAGTAATACCTGTATCCATTAAATAATAAAGTGGTAAAATTATTGCTGCTACCCACATACCTTCTAATGCAAGTTCCAGTAATAAAAAAATAGTTATAAAACCTAAAGGAATACTTCCTGCATCACCTAAAAATATACTAGCTGGAGACCAATTAAAATAACAGAAAGCAGAGACAATAATTAAAATAGAAAAAACTAAAACATTGATTTCTTTATTAAGAAAAAAATTTATAGTAATTAAACTTAAACAAATGGAGATTACTTCAACAGATGTAATACCATTTATGCCATCCATAAAATTAAAAGCATTAATAAACCAAGTAATACCAAACATTAAGAATACACTAAAAAAATACATTACAATTTTATCATAGTCATATATTTGTTGTATTTTTGGATTTAAGTATAAAAATACATATATGGCTATAGCAATAAAATGAAAAAAAAGTCTAGGTAGAGGCTTAATGTTTTTAATGTCATCCCAAATTGAAATTAAAAAAAGTATCAAAAGACTAGATAATATATTTTTATTCCATTCATAATTATTAAAAATAGAATAAAAAACTATAAATGGAATTATTATAATTCCCGCTCCAAGAGCTACAGGTTTTTTATGGCTAGACCTATAATTAGGCTTATCTACAAATCCTAGCTTAAAGAATATTTTCTTTGCTACAATTAAGGTTAGCATAGTTGTTAAAAGCATACATAATACTTTTAAAAAACTATTATTAGTAGAAAAGAAACCATAAAAATCTTGCATATTTTTTTTTTTATCAGTTATATTAGCTACATAACATATATAAAGAAAATATTCTTTAATTTTTAGTAAGAAAATAGATGGTAACAATTATATCAAGTCATTATGAGCTAGGACAAAAAAAAGAAAGTTTAAAGGAATTATGTCATTTAAACAAGGACTGGGATTATGAGAGACTTCTTCTTAAAACGGGTATAAAATTTAGACATATACTTGGAGATAACGAAACTCCTGAGTCACTCAGCATAAAAGCTGGCAGAAAATGTATAGAAAAATCTATAAATAAAGATATTGATGGAATTATCTACGTCACTCAGTCACCAAGCCTACCACTACCGACTAGAGCTTGCCACCTTCAAGATAAACTAGGCATAAAAAAAAACTCTTTAGCTTTTGACATTAATCAAGGATGCTCTGGTTTTGTATATGCACTATCCACAGCTACTGCACTAATAAAAAATGACAACGCATCTAGAATTTTAATCATATGTGCTGATCATTATTCAAAATATATTTCAAAACAAGATAGAACTTCTAGGCCCATATTTAGTGATGCAGCAGCTGCTATTATTATAGAAAGGTCTTCATCAACTAAAATTGGTCCTTTTGTATTTAAAACATCAGGCGATGGTGGTCAATTTCTAACAGTAAATGAAAAAAAAAATAAGCTTTATATGGATGGGCCAGCTGTTCTAAAGTTTTCACTAAACCTAGTACCTGAAGCTACGCATGAATTATTAGACAAAGCAAATTATAAAATGGAAGATATAGACACTTTTATTTTTCATCAAGCTAGTGCTGTAGTATTAAATAAATTAAAAAAAAAATTAAATATTGAAGATATGAAATGGTTTAATGAAATAGAAAATATTGGAAATACTGTATCAGCGACTATTCCAATTGCCATCAATATTTTACAGAATAATAATAAATTTCCTGATAATAAAAAATACCTTTTGATGGGTTTCGGCGTGGGTTTATCCGTAGCTGGCTGTATTATATCTTAAATATTAATTTTTTGTAAAACCCCACAGTACTTCGGTATTTTCTTTCAAAGTTTCTCCATACAAAATTAATTGATTAGTTTTCTTTACTTGCCCATTATCTTGTACAAAAATGCTAGGTTCTAATGATAGAATTGTATCACCTTGAAAACTAAAATTCCAACCTTGATCATCAATAATTAATATCGCTGTTCTCTTATCCAAAGATAATGATGTTTTTATTTTAGGGTTTAAATGAATTCTAATATGAAATTTTAACAACTTATCTGAGTTTATATGATCTAATACAGCAATATTTTTTCCGGATCTATTGACTTCTATAGTTCTAGAACAAATAGCAGAAAATTTTTTTTTATACCCATCATGTTTTAGAAAAACTACTTCTGATCCATTTTTTTGATATCGTTTATTAAAAGTAAAATCATTTAATTCATCACAATAAAAAGCATTAGAGTTTTCTAATATCAATGCTGAATGAGCTGAGGCCGATAGTAAGCTATCTTTCCATTTTTTATCTTTTTTATATATTGTTCCACATGAACCAAACAGTTTAGTTTTACCTATATTGATTTGCATAGAGTGAGGTGCTTTAGAAGATTTTTTTTTACTGTTGAAATGAGTGTCTACAAAAACAGTTATTCCTTGGCACACTATCTTTTCATACCCGCTTTTTGATAAGCTGATTGGTCCTCTTCCTCTAGCTTTACCATCAGCTTGATTTAAAATTTTATCTATTAAAAATTTGCTTTCTTGCTTCGATCCATTAAATATTGCTAAATTTCCTGCAGGTGTTCTAAAGAATTTTAAAGCATGAGCAGCTTTTTTAATTAATGCATCTAAAAATAGTGGTGTTTTTATTTGTTTGGAAACTATCGCTTCACGTATAGTTACTAAATCTCCTAAGATTTCTAAATGAGTTGAAGGAGATTTGCTTTCGTGCAATCCATCAATATTAAAATTAATTTTTAGTTCTTTCTCCAAAATTTTAATGTAATTATTCAAACCATATATTTTACTTTCAAAACATATACTGCTTAATATAAGCCCTCTTAATATTTTTATTTTTTTAATAGAACTATCTTCTAAATTATATTTTTTTTCAATAATTTGAAATAAACTTTTACTTGTTTGATTTCTTAAAAATTTAATTTGTTTAAATAGGTTTTTAAATAAAATTTCTGCAAATCTCTCATCTTTTTCTGCTAATAAAAAATCATAATTTGTAACCCAAGCAGAAATTCTTCTCGATAATACTTCTAATTCCCATGCCGTGTAATCCCAATTTTCATAGATTTTTAACCATTCTAAAATCAAATATCTTGCATGCTTCCTTGCTAAAGATCCTGAACGAGCTTTTAGATGTCTTAACCACGAAAAACTATGAACCTCATCAACCCAGTAAGTACTTTTGTTAGAAACCTGCCATAATAGTTTATCAGGGGCATATATTTTTTTATTAGCTAAAATATAACAACCTTGCACTAATTGATCTCCAATAACAGGATCTCCTGGCCAAGCATCTTTAGGAGTAAAAGCAATATCTTCAATACTATTCTTTGACAAATAATAATTATATAATTTCGTTTTAAAAAAAAAATTTTTAATAGTTCTTAAAATTATCACTACTTAACTCTAGGAACTCTTAAAGCACTAATATTTTTTTTATAAAAATTTGTTCCACCTTTAAATATAGCATTGCCGGCTACTATTAAATTTGCTCCAGCTTTTACTATATTTTTTACATTTAAAGGATTAACTCCCCCATCAACTTCTAAATATACTTCTTTTTTGTATTTCTTCAGCATATTGCTAACTTCTTTTACCTTCTTAATTTGAGATGGTATTGTTTTTTGGCCTCCGAAACCAGGGTTTACTAACATTATTAAAATTAAATCGCAATAATCTAAAATACCTTCCAAAACATTTTCCGGTGTTGCAGGATTAAGAGCAATACCTGCTTTTACGCCTTTCCTCTTAATATAATCTAGTGTTCTTATAGGATGCTTATCAGCCTCATAGTGTATTGTTAAAATATCAGCACCTGCAGAAATAAAATCATCTACATGTCTGGCAGGAGAATCTATCATAAGGTGTACATCAAAGGGCTTCTTAGAAAATGGTCTAATCTTGGATATTACAGAAGGGCCAATTGTAATATTAGGAACAAAACTACCATCCATTACATCTATGTGGATCATATCACTACCCCCCTTATCAACTTCTTTAACTTCTTGCCCTAGTTTAGAAAAGTCTGCAGATAATATTGAAGCAGCAATATTTATATTTTCCTTCATTTTAATATTACACCTTTATTTTTTTATAAGCCTTGCAATAAAAAAACCATCTAATCCATCAATTTGATTATAATTATAAGGCAAAGTCCTTATCATTCCATTTTTAAAAATTTCCTTAGGAAAAAGTTTAAGCTCTCCAGCTTTTATTGGCAATAATTTTACTTCATTTTTTTTTAAAAAAAAATTTATAATATTTTCTCCTTCTTTAAATTGCATAGAACAATTGCAATATATTAATATACCATTTTTACTCAAAGTATTTATTGCCTTGGATAATAGTTTTGATTGCACTCCTGATAATCTTTCTATATCTTTTTCGTCTTTATTCCATAAAACATCTGGATTTTTCCTAACTGTACCTGTTGCACTACATGGGGCATCTAATAAGATTTTATCAAATTTTTCTTTGCTATTCCATTTCAAGAAATCTATGGAAATAACAGAAAGATTTTTTTCTAAATTCAATCTATAAATATTAAACATAAGTTTTTTATTTTTTTTTTCTGAAATATCCAAAGCAGTAACTAATGCTCCTTCATTAAGCAGCTGTGCTGTTTTTCCTCCAGGAGCAGCACATATATCTAATACTTTTTCATTTTTAATTTTACCAAATAATTTTACTGGTATTTGTGCTCCGAGGTTTTGAACCCACCATGCTCCTTCTTTGTAACCTTTTATTTTTTTTGGATCTCCAGATTTTTGCAAACGCAAAGTATTATTCATTATCTCTATGCCGTTTATTTCGTTCTTCCAATAATCAAAATCTTTTTTAATATTTAAATCTAAATACGGTTCTTTAAAAATATGATTTATTATTTTTTCAGTCTCCTCTCTACCATATTGTCTTACCCACAACTTTAATAACCAATTAGGAATATTTAAACTTAAATCGTACTTTTTACTTTTATAGTTCTCTTTTCTTATTATTTTCCTCAATATAGCATTAGAAAAACCTCTCCACTTCTTGAGCCTTCCTTCAAAAAAATTTACAGTAGTATTAACTGCTGCATAATCTTCAACTCTAGTAAATAATAGTTGTGCTACACCCATAATTAATATTGCTTTAATTTCAATTTGTCTTTTTGGTAAAGGTCTTTCTAAATATTTAGATATAACATTTTCTATAACACCTCTATTTCTAATACTAATTAGAGTTAAATTTTTTACAAAAGCTTTATCTCTTATATCTAAATAATTTTCTTGAAAATATTTATTTTGTATTACCTCTATTTCCTTTAAAATTACCCCCTGTAAATGTTTTTGAATTCCAATTTTTACTATTTCTCTACTTTTATCTTTATTTTTCATGATTAATAATGTTTAATTTAATTATGAACAAACTGACAAAAAAAGATAACAAAACTAATAAAAAAAATAATAAAAATAAAAAAAAGGTAAAAGAAATAGGAGGCCCTAAAGGACCTGAGCCTACTAGGTATGGAGACTGGGAAGTTAAAGGAAGAGTTTCTGACTTTTAGAATACTTTTTTTTAATCTTGTTTTTTTCTTAGTAAATTATCTGTAAAATTTATTATTTTATATAGGAGCAGGTTTATATTATTTTACTGAATAAGACTCAGCAATTTTAATAATTTACCTACATTATTTATAAAACTTTATTTAATTCATTTTTATATTTTTTAATTGTTGTCGTTTTTATTAAATGACTGCTGTTCATTTTTATTAAGTTATTAACCTAATTCACCCTAATTTACTTTTGTTTATGCATACTAATATTTAATATTTGAAGTGATCATCGCTCATTTATCTTTACGAAATTTATAGAATTACTTAAATGCTTGTACTAAATTTAAAAGGCATTAACAATTCTCTATTAAATAACAAAAAAGTATAATCAAAATAAGTTAAACAGGTATAAATAACTACTCCAATACATTATAGTTTTTTTCTATTTCTAATTAACTCATCTACAGCGTTAGGGTCTGCTAAAGTACTGATATCTCCTAATTCTTCGGTTTCATTAGCTGCAATTTTTCTTAAAATCCTTCTCATTATCTTTCCTGATCTAGTTTTAGGTAAATTAGGAGCCCATTGAATTTTTTCTGGCTTTGCTATTGGACTAATTAACGTACTAACAGTTTTCAACAAACCTTCATTAAGTTCTTCATTCCCTTCAATCCCAGACTTTAGCGTTACATATGCATATATTCCTTGTCCTTTAATATCATGTGGAAATCCAACTACTGCTGCTTCAGCAACTGCTTCGTGCGCTACAAGAGCGCTCTCAATTTCAGCAGTTCCTAATCGATGACCTGATACATTAATGACATCATCCACTCTTCCAGTAATCCAATAATAACCATCATCGTCTCTTCTTACGCCATCTCCTGTAAAATACACATTATCAAAAGTAGAGAAGTAAGTGTCTATAAACCTTTGATGATCTCCATATAATGTTCGCATTTGTCCAGGCCAGCTGTCCGTAATCACTAAATTGCCCTCAGCTATTCCCTCTAAAACTGTAGACTGATTGTCTACAATAGACGGCTGTATTCCAAAAAAAGGCAAAGTTGCTGATCCAGGCTTCATATTTGTAGCTCCTGGTAGAGGCGTGATCATAATACCCCCTGTTTCTGTTTGCCACCAAGTATCAACTATTGGACATTTTTCTTCACCTACCACTTCAAAGTACCATTTCCAAGCTTCTGGATTTATTGGTTCTCCTACTGTTCCTAATAATCTTAGACTACTTCTACTAAATTTTTTAACTAATTCATCTCCCTCTTTCATAATGGCTCTTAATGCAGTAGGGGCAGTGTAAAAAGTATTTACTTTATGTTTATCACAAACTTGCCAAAATCTTGATGCATCTGGATAATTTGGTAATCCCTCGTAAATTAAAGAAGTAGCTCCATTAGCAAGCGGCCCATATACGATATATGAGTGTCCTGTAATCCAACCTACATCAGCCGTACACCAATATATATCATCTTGTTTATGGTCAAAAACATACTTATGTGTCATCGAAGCATAAACTAAATATCCTCCTGATGTATGCAAAACTCCCTTAGGCTTTCCTGTTGATCCTGAGGTATACAAAATAAATAAAGGATCTTCTGCATTAACCTCTATAGGTTTACAATCTTCATCAACCTTATTTTTTTCTTCGTGCCACCATAAATCTCTTTTTTCATCAAAATTAATATCATTGCCAGTTCTTCTTATTACAAGGACATTCTTTACTAAATCAGTTTTGGTTAAAGCAATATCTACATTAGCTTTGAGTGGAAAAACTTTCCCTCCCCTTATAGATTCGTCAGCAGTAATAATAAATTCAGATTTACAATCTATGATTCTATCAGCAAGAGCCTCTGGTGAAAACCCGCCAAATACTACTGAATGTATTGCTCCTATCCTAGCACAAGCAAGCATAGCAAATACTGCCTCAGCAACCATTGGCATATAAATAGTTATTCTATCTCCCTTGTTAACATTATTTTTTAGAAGCACATTAGACATTAAACAAACTTCCTTATGTAATTCTGAGTAGGTTATTTTTTTTACTTCATCAATATTATCTCCTTGCCATAGCAAAGCAACTTTATCAGCATTATTTTTTAAATGTCTATCTATGCAATTTGCTGACACATTTAAAGTTCCATCCTCAAACCACTTTATGTAAAGGTTATTCTTATCAAAACTAATATCCTTAACTTTTGAAAAGTTTTTTATCCAATTGATTCTCTTAGCATGTTTTTTCCAAAAGCTCTCAGAGTCGTTAATAGATTCATTATACATCTTTACATATTCATCTTTATCTATTACTGCATCAGCTGCAAAGTTTTCTAAAACTTTGTAAACATCTTTCATTTTTAATTACTCCGTATATTATTTTATCATTCTATTGAGCCATATTGCAAATAATGTCCCACTCTCTTAAACTAACAGGAAGAACTGAAAGCCTATTTTGTCTTAACATAATAAAATCTGTAAGTTTTTTATTTCCCTTTATATCATGCAAGCTTACACCTTTATCTAAAGTTTTTAAAGCCCTTACAGTTACCATACCAAATTTTTTAGTTATATCAGTTGGATCAATTGCATACTCCTTAATTACTTCTACTATACCAACAATTTTTTTTTCTGTTACAGAGTGATAAAAAAACCCTTGGTCTCCGATTTTCATTTTTTTCATATTATTAGAAGCTTGGTAATTTCTTACACCATCCCATCCTTCACCTTTTTTTCCTCTATTTAATTGATCTTGCCATGACCAACTACTAGGCTCACTTTTAAAAAGCCAATAATTCATTTATGACCTCCTCCTTTTTCTTTATACTAGCAAATATGTTACTTTATTATAAAATACAATTAGTTGAAAATACAAAGTTTTTAAGTAAAAAATATTAATAATTATTTTTTTTATGGATTGAAATTAATTTTCTTGCTTTTTGGCCTATTTTCCTATTTTTAGATAATATAACTCCCATCCTTCTTTCATTCCATGCTTTAGGTTTTCCAAATAATCTAATGTCAACATTTTCTAACTCTAATGCTTTTTCTATTCCACTAAATTTATAATCAAAGCCTCTATCTGCAAAACCATCAGCTTTAATGACTGTACTATAGCCTTCTCTTAAAATAGAAATTTCATTTATAGGATAGGATAAAATTGCCCTAATATGTAAATCAAATTCTGAAAGGTTTTGAGTATACAAAGTAACCATTCCGGTATCATGAGGTCTTGGACTAAGTTCACTAAAAATAATATCATTTTTAGTTATAAAAAATTCTATTCCAAATAATCCATTTCCTCCAAGGTCTTTAGTAATTTTTTCTGATATATCTTTAGCTTTCATTAAAAGGTCTTGATCCATATTTTCCGGTTGCCAACTTTCGACATAATCTCCTCCTTCCTGCTTATGCCCTATAGGAGGACAAAAAATAGTATCTCTATTACTTTGTCTAACCGTTAAAAGAGTAATTTCTGATTCAAAGTTTATGTACTCTTCAACTATAACCTTTATCCTATCACCTCTCATATTTTTAGTAGCATTTTCCCATGCGTAAGAAATTTCTTTTTTTTCAGTTAATAATGTTTGTCCTTTACCGGAAGAAGACATAACTGGTTTTACGATACATGGTAAGCCGATAATTTGAACTGCCTTATCCAACTCATTGATATTGTGAGCATATTCATATTTTGCAGTCTTAATACCTAACTCATTAGCCCTATCCCTTATTGCATCCCTATTCATAGTTAAATTGACCGCTCTAGCACTTGGTACAACTGTGATTCCTTTATTCTCTATATTAAATAACTCTTCAGTTCTAATAGATTCTATTTCAGGTACTATAAAATCCGGTTTGACATCATTAACAAGATTCAATAGTTTTTTCCCGTCTAACATATCTAGAACTACTGATATATCTGCAACTTGCATTGCTGGGGCATTAGAATATTTGTCACACGCTATAACCTCACAGCCTAAACGCTTTGCACTAATAACAAGCTCTTTACCTAATTCACCGCTTCCAAGTAATAATATTTTTTTCATAATGTTTTTTTTAATTATGCTATTATATAAAAGTATATCGTAGAAATCGTAAAATATGAAAAATTTATCAGATACAATAGAATTTGCACAAAAACTTATTATTAAAAAATCAGTTACACCGAAAGATGACGGTGCTATTAAAACCTTAAAATCTAAATTATCAAAGATGGGATTTATAAATACTGAACTTCCGTTCGGCTCTAAAAAAAATAATGATTTAATACTGAATTTATTTTCTATAAATAAGTCTGCTCATCCAAAACATAAAACTCTTTGTTTTGCTGGTCACACAGACGTAGTTCCAGAAGGTAATACTAAAAATTGGAAATTTGATCCCTTCTTGGGCAAAGTATCAAATGGAAAACTTCATGGAAGAGGTGCATCAGATATGAAAGGTGCTATTGCTGCATGGGTTATCGCTTGTAGGAATGCACTTAAAAAAAAAAAGTTAAATATTTCTTTAGCACTACTAATTACTGGAGACGAAGAAGGAGTGGCTATAAATGGTACAATTAAAGTAGTTAAGTGGTTAAAACAAAAAAAAATTAATATTGATTATTGTGTAGTTGGAGAACCAACTAACCCAAATTATATAGGAGAAATGATTAAAGTAGGTAGAAGAGGAAGTTTATCATTTTCTTTAGAGGTTTTAGGTAAATCAGGTCACGTAGCCTATCCACATTTAGCAAAAAACCCTGTCTCAAGTTTAATAAATGTGTGTAATCAACTCAACAATTTAAAGTTAAATTTAAAAGCAAAGAATTTTCCTCTAACCAATTTAGAAGTTACTTCCATAGATACAGGAAATCCAACTAGTAATGTTATCCCTAGCACCTGCAAGGCTCTAATAAATATAAGATATAATACCAGATATAACGAAAAAATACTTGTCAAAAAAATTAAAGATATTTTTTTGAAAGAACCATGTAGTTTTAGATTAGAAATTATTTCTAGCAATAAACCTTTTTATACTAAAGCTGATAAGTTTTTATCTTTACTAGAGAAGTCTATATATAAAGTAACTAAAAAAAAGCCTGCTTTATCTACTACAGGAGGAACTTCAGATGCAAGATTTATAAAAGATATTTGTCCAGTTTATGAATTCGGATCAGTTGGTAAAACTATGCATCAAATTAATGAAAATATAAACATAAGAGATTTAGAAAGTCTCCAAAAAATTTATGAGGAACTAATTTTATCTTACAACGATCTTTGTAGTTAATTAATAAATAATTTTCATTAAAGTCAATCCTTTGGCTGGAGCAGTAACTCCTGCACTTGCCCTGTTTCTTTCTTGTAAAATTTTTTTAAATTTTTTATTAGATACTAATCCACTTCCCACATTCTTTAATGTTCCTGTCATAATTCTTACTTGATTATATAAAAAAGAGCGAGCTATGAAAGTTATAGTGATAATATTCTTTTTTTTATTTATTAATATTTTTTCAATAGTTTTTGTAGGAGAAGAAGCTTGACAACCTGCAGCTCTAAATGAAGTAAAATCATGTTTTCCTATTAAATAACTAGCTGCCTTTTTCATCTCATCAATGTTTAATTTTTGAGATACCCACCAAGTGTTTTTTGCATTTATTGGGCTTCTGTATTCTTTGTTATAAATTTTGTAATCATAAATTTTTTTTTTTGCAGAAAATCTAGCATTGAAATCATTAGCCACTTTACTAACTTTTTTTATACTTATATCTTTGCCATATTTTTCTTTAGACAAATAAAAATTTAAACCCATCTGTATATTTTTTATTTTTAAATTCTTTTTAATATCTAAATGTGCTACCTGACCTTCTGCGTGCACTCCAGCATCAGTCCTACCTGCTACAGTTAAAATAATTTTATTCTGCAAAAGGTTTTTTGCTGCTTTTTCAATAGTTTCTTGAACTGAATAACCTTTTTTTTGTTTCTGCCATCCTATAAAGTTTGTTCCATTATATTCAATTATTAATTTATACCTTGTCATGATTTTTAATTATTATTTTTCTTAAGTTATACTTTTGTATTTTACCTGTAGATGTTCGAGGTAAATTATCAAATATAATTTCCTTAGGTATCTTAAAACCAGCTAGATATTTTCTACAAAACTTTAAAATGATGTCAGATGTTAAAGAATCATTATTCTTTTCTATAAATGCACAAGGAACCTCTCCCCATTTTTTATGTTTTATTCCTATTACTGCACAATCTTTTACATTAGGATGTCTTATTATTATTTTCTCAATTTCTATTGAAGATATATTTTCTCCACCCGAAATTATAATATCTTTAGATCTATCTTTTAATTCGATATATCCATCTTCATGTGTTACTGCCAAATCCCCAGTGTGAAACCAACCGTTTTTAAAAGCAGTTTTATTGGCAATGTCATTATTGAGATAGCCTTTCATAACTATATTGCCTTTAAAAAAAACCTCTCCTAATGTTTTACCATCTTTACTTACAGGCTTCATATTTTTAGGGTTAAGAACCTCTAAAAAATCCAATGAAGGATAGTTTACTCCCTGTCTAGCTTTTAAAGTAGCTCTTTTACTAGAAGACTTTATTTTATCCCACTCTGGATTCCATTCACAAATAACTGCAGGTCCATAACTTTCGGTTAAACCATAAACATGTGTTACGTCAAAACCACTTTTCTGAATATCTTCTAAAACAGTTGGTGATGGTGGAGATGCAGCAGTCATTACATTAATAGTTCTTTTATCTTTCTTTAATTTTTTATTATCTATTATCATTTGCAAAATGATTGGCGCACCACATAAATGTGTAATATGATATTTATCTATTAATTTTATAATTTTGCGTCCATCAATTTTATTAGTACAAACTTGAGTGCCTGCTAAGGCTACAATAGTCCAAGGAAAGCACCAACCATTACAATGAAACATTGGTAAAGTCCATAAGTAAGTAGGGTGATATCCCATCTTCCAAACCATTTGGTTATTTAAACACATTAAATGTGCCCCTCTATGATGATATAAAACCCCTTTGGGTTCACCTGTGGTGCCAGATGTATAATTGAGTGTAATTGAATCCCACTCATCTTTAGGATAATAGTTTAAATGATCATTGACTCTTGATAATTTTGCTTTACTCAAAAAAATTTCGTAATTTTCAATATCTTTTGAATAAGAAATTTTAATATCATTAACTATAATCAATTTAATTTTTATTTTTTTTGATAAATTTGCAACTAAATCTTTAAAATCTTCATGAAATATTAAAACCTTTGTTTTGCTGTGCTTCAATATAAATTCTATACTTCTTTTTTCTAATCTAGTATTTAAAGAATTCAAAATTGCTCCACTCATTGGGACTCCAAAGTGAGCCTCTAGCATCTCCGGAACATTAGGTAACATTACACTTACAACTTCACTTTCTTTAATGTTAATAGATTTCAAGGCATCTGCTAACTTTTTACATCTAAAATAAAATTCATCGTATGTAGCTTTCCTTTTTTCGTAGACCCAAGCTATACGTTTTGGAAAAATATTTTTAGTTCTATAGAGAAAAGATAAAGGTGTTAATTGAACAAAGTTAGATTTATTTTTTTTTAATTGCGAAGACATATCATAATCATTTTTAATTAATGGCGCCCCCGAGAGGATTCGAACCCCTAAATCATGATCCGTAGTCATGTGGTTTATCCAGTTAGCCTACAGGG
>MDTB01241553.1_pt1 | contig 47734 bp, 39 predicted proteins | sample 811161 | NCBI WGS metagenome assembly MDTB01 (sample SAMN05326650, study PRJNA326480) | marine metagenome | isolation source: seawater | place: Mediterranean Sea | collected 2009 | reverse complement strand
CCTCCACAAGGACCTCCGATGACTGGACCTCCACAAGGGCCTCCGATGACTGGACCTCCACAAGGGCCTCCGATGACTGGGCCTCCTCAAGGACCTCCGATGACTGGACCTCCACAAGGACCTAAATCGGGACCTAAGGGTCCTCCAAAGAAATAACAATGAGGTGAAAATTTGGAAGGGGCCATTATTGAGGTTTGTAGTGGAGATACCGCATTTACAATAGTGCCTGAAAATCCCCCTATAATTTCAATCGAAACAATAGTTGAAAGGATTGAAAAATCTGGTTTTTCATGCTCATTACGATCGAAATTTTGCCATACATTTGAAGGAGAATATGAGATGACATTATATCCATCCGGAAGGATTCTAGTTAGAGCGCCGAATATTGAAGAAGCCAACAAAATAGCGGCTCTCCATATTGGACAATGGCTTGCTTTGTGAGGGAATATGTTTTCAGAACACTATATTCAGCAAATTGAAGATTACTTTCCAGTAATCTATCCGACAAGTACTCTACCTGCATTAGGGGTTCTGCCACATGAAATTGGTTTAGATCGATTATTCAAAATGAAAGAGCGAGATAATTTGAAAATAGTGAGTATTGCAGTTGCTAATTTTGAGCAAATGGAACAATTTGTGACTATTCCAGACTATCTAGAAGATTTTCTAAATTTATTTCCTAAAGGAGCCATAACATGTATTCTGAAAGGAAAAACACAATTTGATTCACGAATAGGGGGGGATTCAATCGCAATAAGGATTGTTGGGCACCCTATTGCTAATGATTTACTACGAAAAGTAGGTCCATTAACCGCTACCTCGGCAAATGTTTCTGGAATGAGTACCGTATACTCATGTATTGAAGCAGCCAAGCCATTAGGGCTACCAATAGAGAATACAATAGATGTCACATGTAAGGGAGGTAAACCCAGTACATTGATACGATGCCCTGTTTTCCTTTCTTCATCCGGCGGGCACAAGTTCGAGATAGTGAGAGAAGGAATCGTATCCAAATTAGAGGTGAAGGCAAAATGGAAGGACCTGATCTAAAACGATGGAAAAATGCAGGAGCAGTTGCTCGAAGGGCTCTTGATCATATCTCTTCTACTATGGGAGCCGGTCAATCATGGCATAGCGTTATTGAATCCGCTGAAAGGTATATTCGACGACATGGAGGGACCCCTGCATTTCCTTGTACTCTTTCGGTAAACGATATTGCTGCTCATTATACTACTAATCATTCAGTTAATCCTCCAGATGGCATTGAAGAAATGATTCTTAGAAAGGGTGATTTGGTGAAACTCGATATTGGGGTGCATGTTAAAGGGGCAATTGGAGACAATGCAATAACTATTGAAATCGGTAATGGAAATAACCATACTGATCAAATAAAAGCTTCAAAAGATGCTCGTGATGCATCTATTGAATTAATGCATCCAGGAACTCCTTGGCATGAAATTGGAGCTGCTGCTGAACAAGTTGCAGTAGATGCTGGTTTTCAGCCAATAAGAAATCTAAGTGGACATCAATTGGAGAAATTCAATTTACATGCAGGCGTAAGTGTTCCAAGTTATGCATGTGGAGCGAACCATCCAGGATACAAAGGGAACGTGCCTCTAGGAGGAATTTTTGCCATTGAACCTTTCAATACAACAGGAGATTCTGGACTTGTCGAAAATATATCTCCTCATGACTCTTCTAATATTTTTAGAGTTACAGGGAATGTAAATCTTCGACAAGCTCTAGCGAAAAAGAAGATCAAACCTTTAGGTGCGACTATGGCGAGATATATTGAAGAAAGATATCATACACTCCCATTTGCAGAAAGATGGGCATTTCCTCTTCTGGAAAAGCCATTTCCAGATGATGATGAAGAAAGTCATGTAAGAAAGTGGAATGCTTTAATCAAAAAGTTAGAGTCTATCAGATTTGTTGAGACTTATGCTGCCCTAAAATGCGCAGACGGAGGAATGGTTGGCCAATGCGAACATACTGTTTACATTACTGAAGGTGGCCCTGAAATCTTAACAGTTCCATAAAAAATAGAACTGAAACCATTATACCCCCCCTGTGACCATCAGAATGTGTACAGGGACCTGAGGTTTCGTTGAGTGCATCCCATCCCCTCACGCTGTCCTTCTGCCCTGTACACCTAATTTCATTCACCGGAGGGCTTTTTTCTTGTTACAAATAAAATGCTCCAATAATTTGGCCGAAATGCGTTTTTACAAAAAGTTATTTTTCATCAAAAAAGTGGGTAAAAATGAGTCGAAAACGTTACACGCAAATGCATTCTAAATCGACATTATAGGTATGCATTACGGCAGACACATTAATATCAATGAGGGGTATGGGGAGAATGCCCCTTCCTTGAGTCGGGGCAGAAGGACAAAAACATGAACACAAACATGGAAAACAAGAACGATGAGGCTGTAAGCCCTGTTATCGCAACCATTCTAATGGTTGCAATTACAGTGGTACTAGCAGGCGTACTATACGTCTGGGCTAACAGTCTGGCGAGCGACCAACCAGAAGCAGGTAGCCTGAACAACTTCGGTGCAGAAGATGCATCGGCGTTCCTTTCAGGTGAAACCGACGACACCATGATCAGGATGTCGTGGACCTACGCAGATGAGAACCTAAACTGGGCTTTCCTTAGCTTCAAGCTAGAGAAGGGCGACTCAGTTTACACCTGCGAGATCGCAACCAACGCTGACGGCGCTGACTGCTTAATCCAGCAGACCGGCGATTCTGACACCCAGTGGGAATCAGACGAGATTGTATACATCAAGGAAAACGGAGCAGACCTATGCACTGACTCCTGTGACTTGAGCATCACAATCCAGTACAACGGACAGGTACTATCTGGTACTAACTCCGTTACTGTCGCTTAAGTTTAGCAATCGTATTACATAGCCATTGAGGCAACAAATTAGTTCTTGGTTTCCGGAATCGGCCACATTGTGGCCCTTTCCAGGAACCAAACCCTTTCTTATTCTAAATCTTGAATAATCGAAATTCTTGATTCTATATCTTGATTCCAATATCTGTAATCTTTACCCAGATACATCTGAGTATTAGCTAATAATAGGGTATATTGAGCAATCAAAAAAGATCTTAAAATACGCCCTAATTGGATTTGATTTCCGAATAATAAACACAAGAAAAATAGTGAATCAATTAATAGTAAAAAAATATGATAAATGTCAAAATTGATTTCAAATATCAACAAATAGGTTGAATAAATAATATGACAAAGCATTGATACTACCGAAAAAAACACGAAAAAGGGCATGAAAAGATGGGCCCAAGCTTCATTTCTAAAAATAGTTGAAAAATTGGAATCGAATTCTTTAGCACTATTTCGTGTAAAAAGATGAACAAGTCCACTTGCTCTACGTATTCTTCTGCTCTTTGCACTTTGTCTAGAACTAGGTAATGATTCAAAAAATTGTAATTCTTGATCCATTATTGAACGCCCACCTTCTCTATGAATGAGGATTGCAAGTTGAGAATCATCTGCATTATATGTCGAATCTATTTGTTTCCCCTCAATCAAACAATTTCGATATGCGGCTAAAGACCCTTCAAATATAGGGGTAGATGATTGGGAGCTTTCTCCAATTCGTAAATCATGGTAAAATGACCTATACGATTTTTCATTGAGAAAATGTTCAGTTGATTCTGTTTCAATTATTTGTTGAGAGCCGCAAACAGCACCTATCTTTTCTTCAGAGAGCCATCTTCCAATTCTTTTCAACGAATTAGGAGCCAATAACGCATCAGCATCAGTGATTACCATAGCATCAGATTCAAAATTTTCTTCTAAAATTCGATTTATGGCAGCGGATTTACCAAGGTGTTCATCCATAATAATAGTAGATAGGGTAAATTTTGATTTTCTAGAAGAATTCCATTGATCAAGAATCTCTAAGGTTGAATCAGAAGAATTAGAATCTATGACAATTAATTCAATTTTATCAATAGGGTATTCTAGATATTCCAAATTCTGTAATTTTTTCTTCAATACTATTTCCTCATTCCTTACAGGAAGAACAATTGTTAATGATGGCCAAATTTCTGGTTCAGGAGGTATTTTCATTGGCTGTTTAGACAGATTCTTCATTTTAATCCAATAAAAAAGAAATGGTGAAACCCCTATGAGTCCAAAGGAGATCTGAATTAAGGCTAGAATGTTTAGCATTACTCTTCGTTATGGCTAGAGGTTTTCATTCCCCATGTTGTTCTACGTGCTGAAGTAGCAATTTCCCCAATACCTTTGATTAGCCACCGGCTGCGGTGAGCGTGAGAAAGACGGTTTTGCATGTTGGTCCGGCACAGACCAGAGGGGGGATGGGGCGAACAATTCAACGCTTACACAATAATCCACCAACTAACTGGGATTCAGATGTTGTCGTAAGCCATGCTGATGGTGGGATAAGGTCAATTATTATGGCATGGAATCGTGCAAAAAGAGAATTTGTTCAAAAAATAAAAGAAAAACCAGATTTAATTCATGTTCATACTGCTACTCGATTTTCATGGTATAGAAAGAGAAAAATTATCCAAAGGGCAAGTAAGCAAAAAATTCCAACCATCGTTCATCTACACTCTGGAGCATTTGAAAAGTTTGGAAAGGGATGGATTGGTAGAGATATCTCACGGATACTAAATCTAGATTATGTATATCCAGTTACACTAACTGAATATTGGAAAGAATGGTTAGAAAAAAAACTGAGAAAAGAAGTCAAAGTTGTTCCAAATCCATATCGACGAGGATTAATTCCGACTTCTACCAAACAACGAGATATCAAGATGCTACTATTGGTAGGTCGTCCCAGTTCAGTAAAGGGGCATTCTTTAGCAATTAATGCAGTTCAACAACTAAGAGAGGAAGGACATGATATCTATCTACATTTAGTAGGAACAAATGAACAAGATTTACATCCAAAATTAAGGAATAAAAACGGAATAATAGCTGAAGGATGGGTTGAAGATTCTGAATTAGATAAACTGATGAATAAGGCAGGATTTTTGTTAATGCCTTCAGAACATGAAGGTATGCCACTTTCGCTAATCGATGCACTCGCATCTGGACTTCCAGCTATTGTTTCAAAAGCTTGTTCATCTTTCATTAATCAAGGAGGAATTGTGGTTAGTGAAAGAAATATTCAGACTTGGAAACAAGAAATAAAAAAACAGATGAAAGATATAGAAGGTTGGAAAATAATGTCAAAAAACTCTAGAAATGATGTAAGCGAATTAGATTCTGAAAGCGATAAAAAAAGATGGGAGACGATTTATAATGAAATTATTGAAATCAACTCATAGAATCGAAAATGAATTTTTCAAGATCATTTACACATACTGACCAGTCTCTATTTTTATTTGCCCATTTCTTAGCTAATTCCCCTTTTCTTCGAATTTCATCCATCCCTGATTGAATCAAATCATGAGTTGCTGAAAGGAAGCTAGAATCATCACCAAGAGGAACCAAAGTTAACCATTCCTCATCCTTAAAATCTGACAAACCAGACACATCAGAACTAATTACACACATTCCAGCAGCAGCATATTCACTAACTTTCAGCGGAGATGCCCCCCTCCATTCCGATCTATTGGGCAAGTGAAGTAATCCAATATCTGCTTCTGATAAAATGAAAGGGACCTCTTTACTAGAACAAGGATCATCAATTGTCGCGCCAAGAGATCTTAATCGGTCTACTGCATCACCAGAACCTACAAATCTAATTTCAAGTCCCATGTGAACTAATCTTTCTAATTCTCTCACTTTAGAAATTGAACCAAGATACATCAAATTCGGTGTAGATCTAACCTTTCGAACGAAATCAAAAGTAGAACAATCAACACCTCCAGGGACAATAACATAGGGAATATCAATTGTAGAATTAATATGAAATTTCGATTTAATTGCCGCACCGATTGAAAATTTTCTAGCTATCTTCCAGGCTTTCAGATATTGGCGTTGTTGTATTATTCCAGCGATTCCACGACTAGTTGGGGGGCTTCTATCCATAATTATCCAAGGAATTGAGCGCTGATGAAGTTCCTGATAAGCTCCTTCAATTGCAGTCCATTCAACAATAGCAATATCGGGAGATTCGATTGTTGGTATAGACTCACGAATACTTCTAGTAAATGACTTATGGCCAAATCCTAATCGTTTAGAACGGAAAACAAAGTGTCCTATCGATTTAGTAGGAGACATCCAAATTATGGAATGGCCTCTTTTTTCCAATTCCTTTGATATTCCTAATCTTGATGTGCGTGTAAGATCGGAAGAAATATCGCGATGTGTAATCCAAAGAATCGAGGGCATATTATCGCCAGTTAGGACTCTGGAGTCCACTCACTTGACATTCCACGTGCTTCGCGTGCCTCAACTAACATCGATTTTAATTCACCACTTTGTAACATCTCAAGAGCAATGTCCGAACCACCAATCAACTCTCCTCCCACGAATACTTGGGGCATAGTTGGGAAATCTGACCACTGACAAACAGATGGAATTGCAATCCGATCACTTAACACATTTACAGAAGCATATGGATGAGAAAGTTGGCTGAGGACCTGAGAAGCACGATTTGAGAAGCCACATTGAGGAGCCTCCGGTGTGCCTTTCATAAACAGAACAAGAATGTGTTCGTCGATTATTGCCTGTAATTCATCTGGTGTCCAATTAAATTCTGTCATATTTTCACTCCTTTTCTGGTCTTCGGATATGCACTCCGAAAAAGGGACTTTCGTCTCCATGTGGATGAAATGTAGTATCTCCTGCTAGAGCAGCTTGTTCTGGAGTCATGCATTTTAGATCTAATGCATGAACATCACCAGAGGAAATATGTGGTTTGAAGAGATTCAAGATAGGTTTCTGACGTTGTAATGGTCTCATTCCATCAAAAGAAACAGAAATCACACGAACATGAAAATGGTCACCAGTTCCATTAAGATCGACTACTTCTACTTCTGCATCTGGAACCACTTCCAAAATCTGTGAAGTCACCCAGTCAGTGGACACCATAGTTTACCCTATATGTGGTCTAATTTCAATGCTCGTAATTTTCTAAAAGTACATTGAAGAAATTTATTCGTTTATAGAAGTAAATATTTCATCTAAATTTTCTGATATTGTACCTTTGGAATTAATTAAACCACTCCCAACTACAGCAATATCAATACCCCAGTCTGCAACTAATTTCGCATTATGAGATTTGATTCCCCCGTCAATCATCAGCATCGTATTTCTCCCACCATTCTCTCTTTGCTCATCAATAGCTAAACGGAAGGTTCTGACCTTTTCCTCTACTTCAGGCATGAAGGATTGTCCACCTTTTCCAGGAACTACAGACATAATTAGTACTAGATCAAGACTTGATAAATACGGAAGAATCGTTGATGCATCGGTATCAGGATTCAATACGAGTCCTGCTTGAACTCCTGCAGAATGAAGATCAGAAATTAAAGCACTTGGATCTTCTATCGCTTCAATATGAGCAATGACTAAATCAACTCCTGCGTCAACATATTGCTTCCAGGTTTCTTCTGCATTGGTAACCATTAGATGGCAATCGAGAAAAACCTCTGACCCTACCTTTTCACGTATGCTTCGAATTAAAGCAGGACCAAATGTGATAGTTCTGTTGACTACCCAATTTCCATCCATAACATCCAGATGAATCCAGTCAATTCCTGAACTAATTGCAGATTCGAGAGTCTCTCCTAAACGAGTGAAATCGGCAGTAAGGATACTTGGTGTGATTCGCATATTTACATGCCTCGGAGAAAGACTAGGTTCATTTCCCTTACGCGAACTAAAATTATGGTGACGGCCATATATTGATAGGCATGTAGGAAATACCAATGATGCGAGTGATACGATGGGACAGATTGTAGATGCCGGAGATTCGGATTTTGACGTAGTGACTAAGAGTGCAGAATGGGTATTGGTAGATTTTTGGGCACCGTGGTGTGGCCCTTGTAGAGCAATCGCCCCTGTACTTAGCCAAATTGCTGAAGAAAGAGAGATTACCATAGCCAAAGTGAATACTGATGTTAACTCATTAGCTCCAGGTAAATACGGCGTTAGAGGTATTCCGTTTCTCCTTCTATTCCACAATGGAGAACCAGTAGCTAACCAAACAGGTGCTCTTCCTAAAGCTGGAATGGACGCTTGGCTAAACAGTCATATGAGTTAGTTACCATTAATTCGTTCTGAGGCTTGACTCATAGCTCCAATATCTCGCCTTAATCTCTCTCTCATTGCATCGTGTAGCCACATGCCATCCTCTAATTCAACAATCAATCCTGATTCAATTAACGCTGAAGGAGGAGAGGACTCTACTCCTGCCGCTTTACCTAATTCATCCCATGAAATTGGACGGTCAACGCTCGCTAATATGTCGAGAATTATCCGTTCTTCTTTGGGTAAAACGTCTAAAATTTCTTCATCTAAAAATCTAAGCCAATCTTCATGAACTACTTTTCCATAAATCTCTAGTAATTCCAATGCTAATGGATGTCCTCCAGTTAATCGATGAATAGAGGCTGCATCTGCTCCTTTGGGAGCATCTATTCTATTCAACCAATCTCTAACAACTTCAACACTAAGTCCTGAAACTTGAAGTTCTTCCATCTTACCTCTAGTTAGAACATCTCTTCGATCATAAAATGACATGCTAGTACGAGATACAAAGAGTAAACGCAATGGAGTAACTTCTGCAACTTGTAGTAATGCTCCAAACAAATGTTGACCTGATTCTGCTAAATGATGAGCATCATCAATGACTAACAAGATATATGGGGGGACTTCTGAGGTTGATTCATGATCTGTAAAAATACGTTCACGTAGAGCCATTGGGTCTGTTAAGTATTCTATTAAACGACGACGAAACAAGTCAATATCGAATGCTGCTCCAGGTGATTTAGGTAGTGTTTCAAGAAGGTCATGAGGGTCCCAACGACCTTCTGTCCTAGATTCTACCCCCAATCTATGTAGAAGACTAATTGATAATCCTAAAGGCGAATCCCAAGGATGACAAGGATAGAACATCAATCTTAAGCTAGGTATCCTATCAAGCAAAGATTGGGTCCAATGAGAAATTAAAGTGGTTTTTCCAGTACCTGCAATTCCATGAATAAGCATTCCAGCAGCTTTACCATCAAACCATTTATCCAATGATTCTAATTCAGTTTCTCTACCATGTATTCTACGAATACTTGGGGGGCGTACGTGGTATGTAGAATGGGCTCCTTTTAGTAAAGTAATTGAAGACGGGTTGTTTGAAGGTGGTCTAACAGAACCAAAACGAATATCTCCGTAGTGTAGTACTCCCTCATGTTGGGCATGCATTAAAACCTGAAGAAGGGTCATCTGAGCATCTATTCTCTCTGCAGCTTGATCTGCTCTAACAGTCAACATTGTTCCTTCTTGATCACGGATGGACACTCGAATAGAAGATAAATTTTCTACTCTTTGTTTTGCTACAGAACGTCCATCTTCTGTTAGTTGCCAAGTTCTCTGCCTTCTAGTATCGTCATGAACATTTCTTGTCAAAACTGTAACCAATTGACGACGATCTAAATTTCTCATGGAACGACTGACATTTGGAGGATGTAATGCACAAGCATCTGCAATTCCGTTACGAGTGACTGAAGCATTTACTGTATGACGATCTGCTTGATCATCATTCTCCATAAGATGGAGTAAAATTCTATCTTCGACCGGGACATTCACCCTATCTGGCTCGACCTCCATAGTCCCAGTAAACAGTTGGTTAAATTGAAAGATTCGGAAAAGTGCTATTCAAAGAAGAGAAATAATGATGCAAAACGACCAAAATCGTTTATTCTTGGAAAACTCCCCGGTAACATGGCTTGGTTTGGACATCAGTCCGTTGCTATCCTCGGGACTTTGTTGATGATATCATGTCTTTTTGCTCCTTTAGTATCTGCCACAGGTCAAACTGACGTTGATGGAGATGGGGTTGTAGACGGTTTAGACGATTGCCCAAATTCATTTGGAAATAGCACTATAGATAGACAAGGGTGTCCCGATTATGATGGTGATGGAACCAGTGATTTGAATGACCCTCTAGTAATGAGTAACGGAGGATATCTACAGGATGCATTTGTTCCATCAAGTGAAGATATGTCGGCAGTTCTATTCATGCCAGGAAATGGAACCTTCTATCTCCAAGCGATGAACGATCCAGGTCAAGGATGGAATGGTCAAGATAGTACAATTGTTAGAGTAATGGATTCATCTACCAGAAATACTGCTAGAACCGTGTCTTTGAACAATGACGTGTTAACTGCAGATATTGCGTGGTCACCTGATGGAGAAAGATTTGCAATACTTACTACGGACGAAGAAATAAGAATCTATCATACTTACAATGGAAGTCTAGATTTTACCATAGATACAGATGGGGAAGTTGCCGGAGAAATCGAGTTTTCTCCTGATGGATCAATGATTGTAGCTGTTGGATATCAAGACGGAAATAATGGAAATGGACAAGTACAAATTTTCAATTCAACTACCGGTGTAGAGATTGCTGATTTTAGTCCAGGTTCATCCGACTACTTTTACTCAATAGATTTCAGCCCTGACGGTGAATTTTTATTGATTGGAGGGTACGAAAATTTCTACATTTATTATGTAAATAATCATACATTGTTCCGCACAGTTACTCCGAATTTTAGTTACATGAATGCAGTAGCTTGGTCACCTGATGGCAATATGGTATCTATCTGTGAAGGTTGGGGAGGGAGTAACGCAAGGGCACGTGTTTATCATGCACTCAATGGAAGTCAAATCTTTTCTTACACAACTTCTACATCTTGTCTCGATACTGCATGGTCTCCTGATTCTTCTCAAATAGCATTCAGTCATTCCTACTATCAAGCAGATGGGGCTTCTATCCATATTTTTGATGCAAGAACTGGAACAAAATTGGACACCTTGAGCGCCCCACGTCCAGGTAGTTGCAATAGTAGTGGTGGAGGCAATAATTGCGGTCAAGTAAATGGAATTGATTGGCACCCTGATGGTAATTACATCATTTCTGCACATGGAAGAAACGATGAAGGCATATTTCACTGGATTGTAGACCCTGATATCGATGGGGATGGAGTTCTAAATCCAGATGATGCATTTCCAGAAGATGGGACGCAATGGGATGATGCTGATGGAGATGGATATGGAGATAATCCAGGTGGAAATGAACCTGATGGCTGTATCAATACTCCAGGAACATCTACTCAAGATCTCTTCGGATGTGTAGACAATGATGGTGATGGTTGGTCAGATGCTGGCGATGATTATCCAACCGATTATTATCAATGGGCTGATGAAGATGGAGATGGATATCCAGATAATACTGCAGATTCTAGAAGTCCTCCTGCTTATGGGGCTGTAGACTATCTTCCACAAAATCCTACTCAATGGAATGATTCAGATGGTGATGGATATGGTGATAATTATTACAATCCAAACCATGGATCATCATACAATACTCGGCCTTCTTCATGGCCAGGTCAACTGATTACAACCATGACACCGATTCAAATTACAGATGTAGACATATTCCCTCTCGATCCTGAACATTGGTCAGATGATGATGAAGACTGGGTTGGAGATCAACCCTTTTCATCAAATTCAGATGGATGTTTGGGTGTTCCTGGAAATTCTATCTGGGATCGTTTAGGGTGTCCTGATTCTGATGGCGATGGATGGTCAGATGCAACGGCTGAATTCCCGGCATCTCCAACTGGAATTGCAGATGCATTTCCGAACGAAGCGAGTCAATGGTTAGATGCAGATGGTGATGGATATGGAGACAACTCTAGTGGATTTCAGGCAGATAAATGTGGACAGTATGGTACTAGTTTGTGGGCATCTGTGTATAATGCCACAACAGAAGTAATGGATGATTTGGAACATTTTGGATGTCCAGATAGAGATGGAGATACATATGCAGATTCGTTTGATGCTTTTCCAGATGACCCTTCTCAATGGGCAGATAGAGATGGAGATGGTTGTGGAGAAAATATGAATGGCTCTAACCCTGATCTTTTCATCAATGACGGAGTCCAATGTGTTGATTCTGATGGTGATGGATATGGTGATGTACCTAGTGGAGATAATGGAGATTGGTACCCATCTGATCCAACCCAATGGAGAGATACAGATTCGGATGGATATGGCGATAATCTAGATGGAACCGAAGCAGATATTTGCCCCCTAGAATATGGTACCTTAACTGATCCAAATGTTCGAGGTTGCCCTGATTCAGATAATGATGGAACAGCAGATATCGAAGACCCTTTTCCAGATGATGGGTTTGCATGGACTGATATCGATAACGATGGATACCCCGATCAGATAGGGCCGAATATGGATGATTGTCCAAATTTCCCTGGGACATCAACCGAAAATGGAATACTAGGATGTCCCGATGCTGATGGGGATGGATTTGCAGATAGTATTGATTCCTTCCCTAACGATAATCTTCAATGGGAAGATAATGATTTAGATGGGGTTGGTGACAATTATGGATATACGAATTTCACTGCAACAGTCAATAACACACACGGAAATACATCAATTCAGGTCCTTCATCGAGAACAATATGGAGATGCTTTTCCTAATGATTCAACTCAATGGAGTGATATTGATGGAGATGGATATGGAGATAATCAATCAGGAACAAATCCTGATGCATTCCCAATAATCCCCTCTCAATTTATCGATATTGACAAAGATGGATATGGAGATAACACTACTAAGGATGCATTTGAAGCGGATGATTGTAAATCTCAACCAGGAACATCTTGGAAAGATAGGCTTGGATGTCTAGATTCTGATGATGATGGGACTTCAGATCTAAGTGATTCTTGTCCATTTGATCCAGAACAATTTGAATTCGGAGCTACATGTGCGATTATAGAAATCTTGGATGAAGAATCTCAACAAGAAGGAACTAACTTTGTTCAAATTGCAACATTAGGAATTGTAGGTATTGTTGCTATTTTACTAGCAGCGATTCTCATGGCAATGGTATCTCGACAGGCAGCTAAACGAAGATATGTTGGTGAACAGAAAAGATTGCAAGCTCAAGAAGAGGCATTTAGCGAAGAAGAAGATAGAAGATCTGCATGGGCAGAACATTATGCGCAGCAAGGAGATTTTGAAAAAGCAAAGGAATTAGGCTGGGAAGAAAAACCTCAATGGCAAATTCACCAAGAACAAGAGGCTGCTGAAGCTCTGGCTTCAATTCCATCTCTAGAAGATCTTTAATTTATTCAAATTGAATTAAGTTTGGAGAATTAAGGGCATAATTATACTCAAGACAATCGGAAATAGAAACCCAATCAGGTGTTGATCCATCTATCCAATCATATCTATGGCCTGGAATTAAACGCCAATCTTGTGGCAACTGCTTCAATTGACCCTTTGCATATGCTAAACTATGCAACAAAGCTATAGGATCACTGCCTGGTAAATCATCTCTACCACATGCATATGTGAATAACAAATCACCTGCATGATACACTCCATGACCATGGAGAGTTACGTGACCGGGTGCATGTCCAGGAGAATGAGTAACAGTAAGAGAAATATTACCTTGATTCCAAATTTCTTCTGTCTGAGGAGCATGATTCCATAAATTAGTAAATTCTACCTTTCTAAAGACCACGTGCGCTAGAAGTCCAGGATGATTACATTCAACGTGACCCCATACTTCTAAATCTGGAATTAAACGTTTCATTTGAGGGAAACCTGCAGCATGATCTCGATGTGTGTGTGTATAGAGAAGATGGGTTGGGCGGAGGCCTTCTTCTTCTAAGGCTTCAACCCAACGACGAGAATCAAAAGGATCTACAATCGCTACGATATCATTTTCTCTATCGATAAAGGCCGTATTCATGTTCATATATCCGCCCATTTGTGTAATCCAAATTTCTATCCCACTTTCATCAACAGAACGATCGAATTCTCCCGGTTTGAGCATGTTCTTTTCAGATAGACGCGGGATATATGCGTTTATGATACAATATGTCTGTACCAATCAGTTGATACATGACGAATGACAAGGGTATGACATGGGCCAGCGTCAGCATTCCCTTATTTTGGCCCTGACCCTTATTTTTACATTAATTGGGAGTGTCCAAGGTGAAACACAACAAGAGGTAATTACTCAGACTGAGGGGCTAGAACCACATGATGGATTATACTATTTTGCTGGAACGACTTCTACTTTTCAAATTTCAATTAAAAATACCGGTTTAGATGATGTATCTATTGAAATTAATCCAAGTTGTATGGCAACTTTCCAAATCATTAATCAAAATAGCGAAATTGTATACGATCTAGAAGATCATCGTCTTTGTCCTAACCAAAAACGTGGAGAAACTCTAACTCCAGCAGAAATTTTAGATGTTGGGGAGATAAGTTATGATTGGACAGATGGTGATGAAATTCTTCCTGAAGGGGTTTACATTATCCATATAATTGGAGGAATTGAGACTATTCCTTCAGAGATTGAAATTAATCTGAAACATCCGCTGAATCTGCCCTCTAATCTATACTTTGAAGCTGATTTCGCTCCCTTTTCTATGAATTCTGAGACTAGTACATCGAATGATGTATTGATAATGGGAGCAAAAATATACAACTCAGGATTAGAAGATGTCACAATTACAGGATTAGAATCATGCGATGTTCTATGGTCAATCACAAATCAACCAACTTCCCTGTCTAACTTAGGATGTGGAAATGGTGCTACTATTCCAGCAGGCGAAAGCCATCATTTAGGATGGATTTCATATTCTCTTTCTGAAATAGATGTAAGCGGTATCCTCTCTTCATCAATTTGGATGATGGGATACAAAGAAGATGCTACAAGCAAAGATTGGAATCATGTAATTGGAACATTCGAAGATACTTCCGGACTTTCTGTTATTGTTAACTCAATATCTCTTAGAGATGGAGTTGCACCTACAGGTACTGAAATTGATTTCGATATATCTATTCGGAATGATGGGTTAATTGCTAAAACTATTGAATACGACATTAGTTGCCCATCTTCGATATATATCGTGAATGAAATGGGAGCTTTGATCCATGATGATGCATGGAATAATGGTGATTGTCTAGGGCAAATTGAAACCATGAAAATACAACCATCTTCAACAATTTCTCTCCATGATACTAGTATTTCAGCATCCTACGATGAAGGATGTGGATGGCATGGAAGTCAAATGGTTGCCATAATTAAGATTTCAAATCAAGGAATGTCATCATTCTTGCCCTTTGAAATTCAAGATGGATTGGCAGCAAAACAATGTAGAGCAAATCTTCAATCAACAGATAATATCGACTTCATAATAGATACTCTCGAAGAAACTGAAAATGGAATAATAGTAGATCTTTCAGTTACAAATGTTGGGAATGAAGATTTTACACTAATGTGGCAAGACGATTGTGTAATTAGATCTAATGTAATGAGAAATGATGGTTCTGCTACATCATCATCTACAACTGCTTGTGATATTTTTGATTCATATTCGACATTGAAAACTGGTGATTCAATTAATATTCTAAATCTACCAATTGAACTTCTCTTGAATGATGAGAGTGTGGCTGGAACTCACTTTATTCAATTCAATCTTCGATCATATCCCCCACTGGAAATAGAATATACACATAATATCGCTATGTTAGATAATGAAGATTCATCTTCCGAAGAAACAATTGAATCAAATGATGAAGATGTTCAAACGGAGAATCAAGAGGAATTGAGAATCTACACACTCTTAGAAGGAACCTGGAATCATGTTAGAACGGACACTGGAGGGTGTTGGATACTTACTACCCCTACTGGAGATGAAACTGTTCTTGTTGGTTCGGATGATATTACTTTGAATCCAGTAACAGGAGATCAAGGTGGATACCGCACCTATATCGGAAATTCAGATATTCCTGAACATTGCTCAGAATGGAATAGTGGTTTTATTGTACATGAAGTAATAGATCAATGGACTCCTGAAAATGATGTTGTTGTTACATCAGAAGTTGAAAGCGAATCTACAGACAATATTGTTGAACTAGTGATTCCAGCTACTGCAGTTGTTGTTTCTACTTCATTACTATCACTTTGTTTAGTTTTCGTCCTGAATACGGAATGGATTCGTATTGCCGCATTAAATGGTGGGCTGGCACTAATTGGGATGGTAAGAAGACGTGATTACGACGGAGAATTTCAACGTGGTCGTGTTGTAGGATATCTAGTTGCAAATCCAGGAGTTCATTTCCGTGCACTTCTTGGAGCTTTGAAAATGAGTAACGGACAACTTGCTCACCATCTGAAAGTATTGGAAGATCAAGAATTGCTATGGAGAAGAAGAGATGGAAGGATGATGAGATATTATCCATCAACGGTAGACCAATTACTAGATGGAGAAAATCTTCCAGTCCCACTCCTTACTCCTGATCCAAATTCACTACAAGGAAGAATTCTGAACCTATTAGACGCTACAGGAAATGATATTGTTAATTTGAGTCAAAAAGAACTCTCGGATAGACTAGAAAGTAGTCAACAGTTGATTAGTCATCATCTCAAAACCTTAGAAGGATATGGCCTCATTGAAAGAGATAAAGTTGGATTAAGATACAGATATCGTTTAACAAGAGAGGCTATCTTCTTGTTGGAAAGTACTGACTTCCCTCAAGATAGGTGAGGTAAATCCCACCGATTTGAAGAACTAGGTCTCAATCGATAGGATGTCGGGGGGGTGATGTAGTGAGCGAATATAAACCCGAAGATATTGAAATAAAATGGCAAAAAATTTGGAGCGAAAAAGAAGTTTTTCATTCAGAGGTTGATAGCAGTCGTCCGAAATTCTACTGCCTAGAAATGTTTCCTTATCCATCTGGACACATGCATATGGGTCATGTGAGAAACTACAGTATTGGAGATAGTATGGCTCGCTTCCGACGCTTGACTGGATTTAATGTCCTATATCCAATGGGATATGACTCATTTGGTATGCCAGCAGAAAATGCTGCTATGAAGATAGGGGGCCATCCCCATGATGTCACATGGTCGAATATTGAAAGTATTCGTGAAGACCTAATTCGAATGGGATTCTCATATGATTGGAGAAGAGAATTAGCTACTAGTGATTCAACATATTATCATTGGAATCAATGGATTTTTCTTAAATTTCATGAAATGGAATTAGTAGAGAGAAGAACTGCTCCAACAAATTGGTGTGATACTTGTGATACTGTTTTGGCAAATGAACAAGTGAAAAATAACCGATGTTGGAGATGTAATGAAGAAGTACGTCAAAAGCAATTCCCAAGTTGGTGGCTGAAGATGACAAAATATACTGATCAATTACTTGATGATTTGGAAAACATAGAATTTCCAGACAATGTCAAAACAATGCAGAGAAATTGGATTGGCCGCTCTCATGGAGCAGAAATAAACTTTCCAATCATTGATACTGAAGAAGAAATCAAGGCATTTACGACAAGACCAGATACTATTTTTGGAGTTACATTTGTCACATTGGCCCCAGAACATCCACTTTGTGAATCCTTGGTTTCGGGAACTAAATTTGAGAATGATTTTCGTAAATTCGCTGAAGAGTGTAATAAAATGTCAGAATTTGATAGAATCAATATGCTTCGTGATAAAAAAGGAGTATTTCTCGGACGATATGCTGAAAATCCATTGACGGGGGACCAGATCCCAATTTATGCAGGTAATTTTGTAGTTGCTTCTTATGGAACTGGTGCGGTTATGGCAGTTCCTGGGCATGATCAGAGAGACCACGACTTTGCTAAGAAATATGATTTGCCAATTGTTCAGGTTCTATCAGAAGAAGAAGGAAAAGAGCCGAAAGTAACTGGTCGAGCTTTCGAGGGACTAGGTTGGATGGTCAACTCACCTAAATCTAGATTTGACGGTCTTTATGGAGATGAGGCAAAAACTGCTGTAATTAATGCACTAGAAAAAGAAGGAAAGGGCAAAGGAACTATTCAAGATAGGCTCAAAGATTGGTTACTTAGCAGACAACGATTCTGGGGCACTCCAATTCCAATCATTCATTGTGAAGAATGTGGTCCTGTACCTGTTCCTGAAAATGATCTACCAGTAGAGCTTCCTTTGGATGTGGTTTTCAAAGAAGGGCAATCAGGAAATCCATTAGCATCTCATGAAGAATTTGTGAATGTAATATGTCCAAAATGTGGAATTCCTGCAAAGAGAGAAACTGATACTATGGACACATTCTATGACTCTTCATGGTACTTCTTACGTTTCACTGATGCTCTGAATGATTCTGTTCCATTCGATAAAATCAAGGCAGATTATTGGATGAAAGGTGGGGTTGATCTCTATATAGGGGGAATAGAGCATGCTATCATGCATCTCCTTTACGCACGATTCTTTACAAAGGCACTTCGAGATGTAGGATTGAATGATGTTTCTGAACCATTCTCTAGGCTTGTTTGCCAGGGAATGGTAAATGCACCAACCCCTTATTGTGTAGATTGTAATGTTGAATTTCATGTGGATTTAGATGGTCAAAAATGTCCTTCTTGTGATGTTAAATTAACTTCAAGATCTGCAAAGATGAGTAAAAGCTTGGGTAATACAGTAAGTCCAGAAATTATGATTACAAGATTTGGTGCAGATACCGTTAGATTGTTCATCTTATTCGCTGCAAATCCTGAAGCAGGAATGGAATGGTCAGATTCAGCATTAGAATCGAATCATAGACAAATGCATCAAATTTTTGGATGCTTGAAATTCTTGGATTTAATTACTGATGATGTTGGATCAATGGATACTTGGTTATCTGCCAAAGCAAGAATGAATTTTTCTAAATGGAATGATGCAATGAATGACGTGAGAATCCGAGAAGGTGTTATGATAAGTCATTTCGATATGCTAAGTGACCTACAGTGGGCTATTCGTCGAGGAGGAATTGGAAGAAATACACTTCTAATTTATATGAAAAAGTGGGGGCAAATGCTCTATCCTGCAACTCCTCACTTAGCTGAAGAATGGAATCAAATTATTGGTCAGAATACACTATTGGCCGAGACAGTAATTATCGATGATTCTGAAAATAATAATGATATTGTCACTCTTGCAGCCGAATCAACACTTCGAAATTTAATAGATAATACAAGAAATGTAAAAGGATTAGCAGAAAGACATGCTAATTCTCCACTGACTAAATTAGTGATTCAAACATCACCTAAATGGAAAATTCAATTGATGATTGAAGCAATAGAATTACACGCACAAAATTTTGATTTCATGAGAGAAGGGCAATCATTTATTCAATCTCATTCACTCTTCCAAGATGATGCAAAAAGAGGAGATGTAATGCAATATTGGAGAATGTTAACCATTGGATCAAAAAAATCTCGAGGTAGAGTGTTTACATTAACAGAAGGTGAACGTATCTTGATTACGTCTGGTTTTGATGAAGCAGAATATATTGTGAAAGCATCTGAGTTCATTTCAGAAACAATAGATGTTCATTCTGTTGCAGTTTATGCAGCAGGAAATGGAGAAGATATTGCTGGTAAAGCTAAGTTTGCTATTCCTTTACAACCAGGACTTGCTTTCCTTTGATCAAACCCTCGTATTCATAGATGGTCGTTAACTAGACTGGTTTGTGAGAAGAGAAGAAGACTGGGATGTTAAAGATGAATTAACATGCCAAAAGGCGATTCGAAGATTTGATCTAAGTCCTCGCCCAATGGGGATTCCAACTGATATAGACCCCCCTCCAAAAACAATTCAAATCGATTGGCCGGTAAATCCTATACCAATTGAGGTACAGAAAAATGTAGGGAAAAGAATTGTTAAGCGTGGAGAATTTGGTTGGTTATCCGATGAAAAAGTAGACGAGATTGTGGAAATAATTGCTGATTTTCCTATAACTCTTGAACAAGCGTTATCGCTTCGTGCTGCAATTAATCAAGAAAAATCGGTATATTCACATCATCGAATAATGGATAGAAAGAAAGATTTGAAGAGGCGATATGATAATGGTACTGATATTTTAGAATTAGCAAAAATCGTTGATGGCCCTCCAGTGAATGTATTTAGGGCGATATTAAGTGCTAGAAACTTTGGAAAAAATCGAATCAAAACCTTACTCAAAGAACCAAGTAGAATGAATAATCGAGATCAAGAGCAATTTAAAATCGCTGAAGATGCAGATCGAGTTTCTAATGTAGATCAGACTGAAACTCATATTGCAGCTGATCTTTTTGAAGATGTTTTATGTAATCATTTTGATTCGTTAGGAATTAGATTTCGACGACAAGCAGAATTAGTCAAAGAACAGGTAGAACTAGAGGGAAGGCCCATTCGTACCCCTGATTTATTATTCTTAGATGATCTTAGAATTAATGGGGTTCCATGTGCTTGGATAGATGCAAAGCATTTCTTTGGATCAGCATTGAGTTTTCCGAGGAAAAAAACTCAGAAGCAAATTAATCGATACACTGAAGCATATGGACAAGGAGCCATAATTTATCGCCATGGTTTTTGTGATGGATTGAATCTCCAAGGTGCACAAAAATTAGATTCTGGACCAGTAGACCTTAGTTTATTGACAGAACATAATGAAAATCGGTCATGATATTCGACCAATTCTTGTCGATAAACATCCAAGATCGGTCAATCTATGTATCAGAATTTCTGCATATTCAAGCCAATCTTCGTCCTCGATATTCCTTGGTACTACCACTACGCTTTCTCCTAACATACAAAGAAGAACAGAAAGTCTAGGTTCAAAAGATCTCAAAGCCCATTTTACTTCATTCAGAAGTTCTCTACGATCTGCATCATCTAGTAATCCTGAAGTCTCTGCAAAATTGTCAGATTCATAAATGATTTCTGACCATCTTGATTGATTCCATTCACCCTTTCCCAACGATTCCATGGATTGTACTCCAGCATATCGAATCTTTGAACTCCATTCTTCAGAATCGATGTATTCCGAAGTATGTCGTGATTTGGTTTTACGCCATACTGCAAGTACTGGAATTGGGCTTTCCCAAGATTCAGATTTACCAGGACCTGCCAGAAAATTTTTGTCATAAATTCGATATGGGGAGCCGGGATTTGTTCTTCGAGCAATCCCTCCTGCATGCAATGCTGTAATATCGCCCAAGCCTCCACTAAGTTTTCTCTCTACAAGATGTGCAATCATCCAAGCAGCACTATCTTGTTCTTTTACGGGGAGAGAAGACATTGCAAGTAAACATCTAGCGGCAGATAAGGCTCCAGCTGCAGATAAACCAAATCCTTGAGAAAATGGTAATTGAGATTGAACATCAAATGTATGATGCATTGTGGATAAATTTTGATCGAATTTAATGCATTCAAGGAGAACCTCTCTTTGTAATTCTTCATTAGAAGGGTCACCATTGATGATTACTGTAACCCCCATTGATGCTGATGGATCGGACCTGCACGATGTGGATAATCCGGCTTCTAAACACAATCCTACTCCATATGAACCCTGTTCTAGAGGATCATCTGAATCAGAATGAACGGTGAATGCAAGAGTAACGTGAGCACCAGAACGTGAGGAAGTCGTGACCACCATCAACACTGGCTGAATCAAAGTACTTCTTCAAGGTCTGCTGAAATATTATCCAAACGTGTTGAAAGTATCGAACTTGCATGCTCGAAGATATTGCGTGGATTCATTGATCCATCGGATTCGAATTGTAGGATAAATTCTCCAGGTACATCTTCTAGAGTAATCGCATCAGCAAATTCTCTTCCATGGTCTGTACTTGGACCAACGTGGAGTAAATCTTTCTTCATTTTATCAACCAATGAAATATCTTCTATTCTTCCATTCTTTCCAAAATCTTTCTCTTTGATTGAAAGTCCTAAGCCCCACAACAGTTTTGCAGATTTCTTATCGTGTAAAACCGCATGTTGGCGAGCATAGAATGTAGTACCTACTACTGGTTGCCACTTGACATGGTCTCTTCCATAACCCATATTTGCTCGAGCAATGAAATCAATTGTCTGACCAGCATATAATTTTGTGATTGTGATCTCCTCGAATTCTTCCGGAATTGAAAATTTCAAATCTCCAAGCACTTCTAAATCTCTAGCCTTGACTGCTCTTCCTTCGGGTTCCCCTCGAACCATGCAACGATAGATGATTTCACAAATGGGACATCCTCTTTGTGACTCTACTATATCTGCACAGTTAGGGCATTCTTCAGGAATATAGAATTCTGAACCCTCGGAAGGTATAGGAATCATAGCCAATCGATGAGCAACTACTTCATCAGAAAGTGGACCAACACTTTCCCATATTACTCCATCTTCTTCAGTTGTAGACTGAGTAAATCGAACCTTGTGAATTGCCATTTTTGGTGTATCTGCCATCATAGTTCTTCGAAGTGCATTGACACTGGCACGATCTGTACCCTTCAATAGGATTCGAATACTGTGATTTTCTTCTTCAATAATCTCGCTATCCATTTCTATTCCTCCATTATCAAACTCTTCGTCCTCTTCGGCCACCCTTTTTCTTGGTGCCATCAGTAGGAATTGGGGTTACATCTTCAATACGAGTAATTGTCATCCCTGCTCGAGTAAGAGCACGAATAGCAGACGTTGCACCAGGTGCTGATGGTGAGCGATTTCCTCCTGCTCCTCGGTATTTTACAATCACTTGATCGAAGTCTTTGTCATTTAGCATTTCAGCAATTTGCTCTGCTGCACGAGTAGATGCGAATTGTCCGCTCTGATCTGCACCGCTTGAAACAATCATTCCTCCTGAAACTTTGCAGATTGTCTCCGCACCAGTAAGATCAGTAGCAGTGATGAGAATGTTGTTGTGGGATGTAAAAATATGGACTACTGCTTTGTGACCCATCATGCCTCACCTCCATCCTCGTTTTGAGTTGCATCCATTGCCGCTTCATCTGCTTTGATTTGTTCAACAAATTCCTCATCAGTATGAGCATCTCGAACCTGTTGAGTTACTTCAGCAGATTCTTCCCCACCAACTGTTTGTCTTCTACGGTCCATTTCTTGTCGAATTGCATGATTTGGGTCATTAAAGTTTGAATTAGGATGGTAAGCTATCTCTGCTTCTTGATTTCTTAATACATGATAACCTGGAACATTCATCTTTTGATTACCTAATACAATATGTCCATGTACAATCATATTTCGAGCTGCACGCATAGAAGGGGAAAATCCCTTGTAATAAACTTGAGATTGAAGGCGTCTATCAAGCATGTTTTCAACAGAAATCTGTAAAACATCATCTAAATCTGCATCTTCAGAAATTAATCCCTTTCGTTGCATTGAACTAAGGAACTCTTCTTTTTCACGCTTAAAATGGCCTTCGGATGTGTCGACTCGTCCAATCAACTTCATTGCTAATTGTCTGTATCGGCGAAGAGCGCTTCGTTCTCGCCAAATCTCTTTCATACCTCCAATAAGCTTGAGACCATATTGATCTTTCAAAGCATGTTCTTCTTCAATACGCTCAGCCTTCCAAGGATGAGTTGGTGTTTGTGTTTTAGGTCTAGAAAACTTCGGTTGGCCCATTTAATCACCTCTCACTTCTTCTTCTGGACCCCAAGTGTAAGACCTGAGCGACCATTACTACGCAATCTTTGTCCTCTTACCTTGTGACCACTTCGATGACGAATTCCACGATATGTCTTGATTTCAGCAAGACGTGCGACATCATCATCTCTAGTCATTTTAACTTCTTGAGAAAAAAGGTGTGCATCTTCATTTGTTTCTAAATCACGTTGACGATTTAGTAACCAATGAGGAACAAAAGTAGGATATGAATCAATTACAGAACGAAGGCGATCTTGTTCTTCATCAGATAGGTGACCACCTAATTTGGATGGATCAATATCTGATAGTTGACATAGACGACGTGCAGTACGTTGACCTATCCCCTTTACACTCGTCATTCCCATTCCAATAGGTCGCATTCCATCGATGTCTGCATCTGCGATTCGCAGAATATACAGGAAGTCATCTCCAAGGTCTTTATCTGTACTCATATTACGGTTCCCCCGTGTTCACTAGTCGCCTAGTGGCCATATTGGCAGGCTCCCGACTTGAATCCCCTATTTCAATAGAGCGATGAAGAATTGAATTGAAATTAACTCATTTTTCTGAACATGTAACGAAATTTACGTGCCATCCGCCATCACGACTGCTTACTGGAATATCAATAACAAATCCTCTTGAACCATCCACCCCTTTGAGAGATTTATTCAAACGCTTCTGGATTTTAGGGTGAAGTTCGGGGTCTACTTCACATCGAAGAACTAGATGGCCAACTCCTGCTCTTTCAGCAGCTCTAGCTACAGTAGGTGCATTTTCCATATTAGGCGGACTCAGACGATGAGCAACCACTCGTCCAGCAGCAACCACAAACGGATCAGAAATTAATGTTGGAGGAGGTGGAGTTTTGCTTACTAATACTGGTCGACGTAAATTGGCTCGTTGCCAGATAGGGTCATATGTTTCACAAACATAAGAATTCAACCAATCAATATGTAAACGTGATTCGACAATTGATGGATCAACAATCACAATCCAATCATCAAAACTTGGAGGCATAGTTTTCTTTTCAGAAATGAAGAGAGATTGTTCAGATGATGAAACCATTGATTCGACTGCTGATGGCCCCATTCGAATTGCTCTAAATTTCTCATTACTTGCTAATGGGCCAACCCAAACAGAAAGTCGGTCTATTCTTCCTCCTCCTTGGGAAAGCCATTCCCATGTTCTGTTAACTCCTGGAGCTAATTCATCCAATATTTTGTCTACTTCTGAACGTTGTTTTTTTGACAGTCTGGGTGAAAGATCGAGAAGTAAAGCTGGGCCTCTTTGATCGATCTCCATATGCGGCAACCATGATTCTAGTAACGGCTGTAAAGGGGGAGCCATCTCATCTAATGTATGATTTTGAGCATCCAAAGGACGTGCGGGGTCAACATGAATCATTGCGATTGGAGGAGTTGACCCAATTCCACTAGCATCCAAAGAAGAATGTAGGCAAGATAATGCTCCAGATGAGTCTACTCCATCCCCAATTATAATTCTATGAGCGATACGGCGAGGATCCTTTCCTTTGGGCAATAAGCGATTCATATTTGCTGCAGAAAAACGGGCTGCCTCTTCATCAAGTTCAATACCTAAACCTACAGTATTTGTTGCAATGCAAATTGAAGCTAAATGAATTCCTGAACCTACTGCTGGATCTAGAATAATGCCGGGAGGGAGGTTAGCTTTAGCAATACGTTCTGATCTTTCAAATGCAATAGACCAAGGTGTAGAAAGGCGTCGCATTTGACCAGTCATATGGACTTCTGGTTCACCTTTTCTCTGTGCTTTGGCTGGAATTTTTTTGGTAGCCCATGACTGGGCTCGGCCATCACATTCCAAAGCCCGATGGGTGTCGCCCATGATAGTCTCTAGAAGTATTGAGGTATGGGGGTTTCGGGTTAATCATAATGCAGTAAGACTAGTTATTTCTAGTTCAAATCTAAGCCAAGAGTCCTGTAAAAAATGTTCTTCAGATGCCCCATAAGCAATGGCTGGTGGCAATAATGTGGTATGACTAGTGCCTGGTGAAAGTAATCCTCTATCTTGGCCGATATCGAGTCCTAATGCTGACCAACCAAATCCATCAATATATCTAGAATCATCGCCTGCATTTACTGGTAAATCTCCTTCATCGAGAAGGGTTTCATTATCTGCATCCCATACACGATAATGAACCTGCATTGATTCTCCTTCATCACTATGAACTGGTTCTTGATTACTATCACGAATGATATTAATTTCTAGTGAAACGACAGCATCCATCACAGTGACGTGAGATGCATTGAGCAAAATTGTTTCTTCGTCTACATCTTCAAGCAAATCGATAGGAGCAAAAAAAGTTGAATTACTCTGGAAACCAGAAATGAGAAGTGTCGATTCTCCACTCTCTGAAAAGGCTACAGATGTTGAATCTAAAGATAACATTAGGTCCACATTATTATCTGCTCTATTGTATAGTACTATCACAGCATGATCGCCTGTACCTTGATGCGACCAGTCACAACTTAATTCACCAGGATAGAAAAAGACGTCGTCTTGCCCGCTTAAATTTTCAGGCATTTCCCAAGCCTCGGCTAATGGAGTGCATGTATCAAACAACAAATGCGCTTCCCATCCCCATCGTCCATCCACCTGAAGAACTGCAGGATCTCCTGAATCTAAAGAATCTTCAAAATCATTCAGAAATGTATACACTGACCAACCAATGATTGAGGACATGACCAAAAGTGCAGATAATGTAACCACAGACATTACTAATGCAATTCGAGGGATTGTCATTTCATTGATGCCTAATGGAACAGTTGGGTGCTCCTCCTCTTCGGAAGTATCGGCCATCCATGAACCGGGCATCAACCCTTACTCCAGTGTTGTCGACATCAACCTATCCACTGATAGATATGCTAGAGATTCATTCAGAGGTTAACATCGCTTCTTGGTGTTTCTGTGCTAGCCAGACTACAATTCCCAACTCTATTGCCAAAGCTACTAATGCAACAAAGGCTGTAGTTGGTTCTAACAAATCGCCTCCCATTGTGAGGACTCCTGCCATTGCAGCAAATACCAAATCGCTCGCCCCCCAAAATCGCATACCTTTACGTAACTGTAAGATCCCAACAACCCATGTACATGTAGAAAGAAGAAGTAATGTTGCTAGAAGAGTTACAGGAGGGAATGGAGAAATTAATACTGCTAATACAAGTAATACATGGGCATTGATTGTAAAAGTCGAAGTCCAAATTCTCTTTTCTTCACTATGGCTCCAAATTAATCCAAGGAGACAAATGATGCCGATTGCCATTATCGTCCAATGATAGTACTCACTGAAATTTGGAACCCAGGCAGTGAAAGCAAACAATGACGCAGAAAATGAGAGAATTGTACCAGTTACTGCAGCAGGCTGAGTCCATTGAAGTCCTCGACGTAAACCAATCAAACTAGCTAACAATCCTGCAGGACCAAAAGAAAGCATTGTGACCATTACAGCCCATGTAGCTCTTCCTGATGCACTTCTATGATCGGGTAATTCCAATGATCTTCGACGCCCTTCAATCCAATCCCATATCATTGCTGAAGAGAGCAATAAGAACTCAAGAACTACCCAAACTAATACCCATCCAATCAAATTGCTTCCTTCAGCAAATGGATTGACTTGCAATAACATAGGTGTAGAATTCAATGGAATTCCAAGTAATCTAGAAATCAACAATGTTACAATTAATAATTCTAAAATGCTAGGTAAACGTTTAGCTATGTCTGATCGTCCAAATAATGAGAGTACAGCTAGTAATGTATTCATTACTCCAACAATCATCAAAGGTGTTTGAAAATTTAAACTTGCACCAACACCATTGGACCCTAATCCTGCGATTACTGACAAACCTACCATGGTTAATGCAATGGGAGTTTCAACTCCAAGAATATCTGGAAGACTGAGATTGTGAGTTTTAGCCCTAGATCTTGAAATGCTGATTAAGATCATAGATTGGGTACCAATCAATACTAACGCAATTGATGTAAATGGAGATGAGAATAGAGAGATTCCAATTCCACCGATTAACATCACTGCAATAAACGAAAGAACAACAATTGGACGATGATGAATATCGCCTATGAAAAGATCTAATTCTCCACTAGTATCAGTTGTTTTCGATCTTCTTCTCTGTTTTTCTTGAAGTTCAACTAATTTTGGATTAATCATTTTCATTCCAGAATCTGATATCGTTGTTGCTATTGCTGAGCGTTCTACAGGTTCGAGAGTTTGTGCGAAAGATGCTTCTTCCTCACTAGAAAAACCAAGTAAACGTGTTTCAGAATTCGGTGAAGATTCTGATACATCAGTAGAATTTATCAGCATCTGCTGAGATTGTAATATTGTACGTAATTGTTCATCTCTTCGTGCAACTTGTTGTAATTCAGAACGAATCTCGCCATTTATTGCTATCATGATAGTTGAAACTACAAACAATAATCCAGCAATAGGAAGTGAAAATGGATCTTGTGATGCAATAAGGAGAGAAATCATTGTTGCAACTAACAGAATTAAGGCAGAAATTGCAGGCCTGAGAATATTTTCTAATTTAGAAATTCGAGGAATATATATCGAGATTGTAGCAATTATGCAAAATAGAATTACGAATGTGGTTAAATCGAAAGATAGGTCAACTGGACCTATCAATGGTGAAATAGGAATACGAGATGAAGATGAACCCCAGATTAAAATTGCAAAAGTTAGAATGGACATGTTGACAATATGAATGCCATCCTCTCCACCTTTCCCCCTGCGTCCAAAACCAAGAGTCAAAGTTAATCCAGTAAGTAAAGGAACAAAATATTCGAACATACCGTGTCTCCACATCAATATGTATGTTGTAACTCCTGAAAGTATCAAAAGGAAACGAGGATTTCCTTGATGACGATCAGCAAATTCAGAACCAATATGTATCCCTAGAAAACTTGCTAACAAAATTAACAACAAAGTTCCTGTCATTCCAGAAGATTGTGAAACAAAAAGAATGGATATTATGCCTAAAACAAAACCAAGATTCCAGACTTTCATCAATCCAGAGTCACGTAAACGTGCAGATATATCTTGAGTGCCTAAGAATCGTTCCGCTAAGTTGATCCCTCCGTCAGGAGAATCTAAATTTACAATTAATTGTAAAATTGAACTAAATGAAAGCATCATCACAATAGGCAATGATTCTAAAATTATTGGAGAAGTTACATCAATATCATTTGTTATCACAAGAGCCTCAAACGAAGAGGAGAAGATTTTGACTACAATTACCCAAGTCCAAGGAAGAAGAGATACTATACCAACTAAACTCGGTGATTTTCGCCGTACTGCAAGATAAGCAGAACCAGCCATTAGTACTGAAATACATAACGAAAGAAGAGCCCCGCCATCACCACCTGAATCAGAGGATTTGGCTGGAAGAAGTACTGTAAGAAGAATTACAACTACAACTGCTCCGGTCCATAACACTCTATCAGATACATTTTCTTGGTTTGCAATCAATAACCACCCAGTAATCAATGCTGCACCGAATGTAAAGATTGCATATGCATCAATTGAGGAGCCTAAAGAAAATCGAGAAGAGTCTAGTAATATTAACACAAATAATAGTGATATCAAGCCAACTCCATTTAGACCAATTATTCTCTTAGGATCTACCCCTCGAACTGTAAGATAAGACCCGCTAAATACTGTCAATAATCCAGTCACCATAGCAAGAGCGTATGATGAATCATCTCTGTTTGCTGCTATTGCCATTAATGCTCCAATCATTCCCAAACCAACAGAAACCGACCATAAAGCAGGCTTTCCTAAACCTACAGCATTCAATCCAGAAGAAAACCAATTTTCTGATGAAGAAAATCTAGATGCCATTGCAGCATTTATTGAATTAGTTAGGATTAGCAAAAGAAAGAGTACCATTGGAGTATCTAATGGCAAGACTTTGAGGGATCCTAAATCGAAGCCTGGGGTCAAGGCATGCATTCCTATCCAAAGATTGGATGATGCTATACCTAACGATGCAAGATTTCCACTCTTTCTATGAAGGGCCAAGAGATGAAAAAGAACTGTTGCACCAAGAATCATTCCCGCGACACCAAGCTCTCCACCAAGTGACCCTACTGTGGATGAAATTGCTAATAATACAAGAACGGCTTGAGCCGCAATTGCATCTTCATTGTAACGATAGGCTACAAATATATTCAAAACCACGAGAAGAAGAAGAGAAATCCCTAAACCTGTATCATCTAATGGAAATATACCAAATAGTGACCAAGAATGTAATTCAATAGCCAGACCATAAAGAATTTTCATTGCAATTATCAACCAAACAACACCGAGTTGGTACATCGCAGGACGAGGGATCCAACGTTCTCCTAAAACAAAACCAAATATTGCCAAAATTAACAATCCAAAGAAAGCATATTGAGGATCAGGAACCACAGTTCCAACTAATATGGAAATTGCAGAATATACTGAAATCATAGCGGCCATCAAACCCCAACTCAGGCGTACTTCTCCTTGAGTGGCTAAATCAGAAACGAAATCTGATTCTGGAGCGATAGGGACTGAACCATCTTTCATGATTTTTCCAGGGCCAATACCATCATCAGATGCAAACGGATCAAAGAGATCTCCGATTGCAGAATCATCTTCTTCTTTATCGATTTTTTCTGGAAGTATCATTTTATCAGTCGGAGATATTGCTTTTTTAGCTTCTTCAATTAAATCGCCTAAATCTATCGAGGGGGATGTTTCAAATTTTCTCTCTTCAAGAAAGCGGTCCTCTTCCTTACGGGGACCTGCCATGTAACGCGATGAGTAGATATGTGGGATGAAGGTATCACTTACAAATGCAAATAAAACAGTAAAGTATCAATTTTTGAGTGCAATCATTCAAAGATATGGTCGGAGGCCACGAAGTCATGGTCTTGCCCCGGCTGGACACTGCTGGTGTCGCTGGAATTCTTGGATTAGGTGCCCATGGGCTATCTCCTAAAGGAGACGTCCATTGGAATTTAGAATCTGAAGAACTGATATCTCATGCTCTTCGAAGGGAAGAAGGAAGACTAACTGCTCACGGAGTTTTTGTTGCAGAAACGGGAGAAAGAACAGGGAGATCTCCGAATGACCGATTTATTGTTGATGAAACGCCTTACACTGATGCAGTATGGTGGGGGGACGTCAACCGTCCGATTGAAAGATCAAATTATTTAGAAATCAAGAAAATGGTTCAAAATCATCTTAATTCAGTTAACGAGTTGTTTATCGAAGATCTTGCTTGTGGTGCAAATCCTAGTTTGAGATTACCCCTTAGAGTAGTTACTGAAAATGCATGGCATGCATCGTTTGCTAGAAACATGTTTCTCCGTATAACTTCAGAAGAAATACAAGAAATGAAACCTGAATTTACTATCCTACATGCACCAAATTTTCTTGCACCCAAAGGAACCCCCGGAATTAACTCTGATGTATTTGTTATCATCTCATTTGAAGATGGGTTAATTCTAATCGGTGGAACGAGATATGCTGGAGAAATTAAGAAATCAATTTTCTCAATTATGAATCATATTCTACCTACTCGTGGACATTTACCGATGCATTGTTCTGCCAATATTGGTGAAAATGGTGATGCTGCAGTTTTCTTTGGACTATCTGGGACTGGAAAAACTACTCTTTCTGCTGATCCATTGAGGCCATTAATTGGAGATGATGAACATGGATGGTCTGAGGAAGGTGTGTTCAATTTTGAAGGCGGATGTTATGCAAAAATGATCCGTTTAAGTGAAGAAGATGAACCTGCAATATTCGAAACTACCCGAATCCCGGGATCTATCCTTGAAAATGTAATTCTAGATTCTGAAGGAGTTCCTGATTTCAACGATTCGACTTTAACCGAAAATACACGAGGATCTTATCCGATTGAATTCATTGAAAATCGTGTTCCCTCTTCGATGGGTGGCCACCCCCATAATGTTGTATTCTTAACCTGTGATGCATTTGGAGTACTTCCCCCAATTGCCAAACTAAATCCAAAACAAGCCGCATACCACTTCATATCTGGATATACAGCTAAGGTAGCCGGAACTGAAATGGGAGTTACAGAACCTAAGGCCACGTTTAGTGCATGCTTTGGGGCTCCGTTTATGCCAATGCACCCAAGTGTCTACGGCGAACTTTTATCAGAAAAAATCGATGAACACAATGCATCTTGTTGGATGTTGAACACTGGATGGATTGCAGGAGGGTTTGGAAAGAGTGATAGAATTCGAATTAAGTGGACTAGGGCTCTTCTAAATGCAGCATTGAATGGATCATTGAATGATTCTCCTATGCGAATCGATGAACGCTTTGGATTTGAAGTTCCGATGGAATGCGAAGGAGTGCCTAGTGAAATTCTCGATGTTAAAGGAACTTGGAATAAGCCTGAAGACTATGATAATGCGGCTGAAGTATTAGTTTCCCTTTTCCAAGAAAATTTTGAGTTGTTCTCAGAGGATGCAGGTGCATCAGTTATTGGAGCAGGGCCTGTTCTCTTGACGCAGAACCGGACAACTCATGAATAATCAGCGATGTTGATGTGGCATGAGAGGGGCCGATGTATCGGATCTGTTTCCGAGTCTTTCCAATGCTGAGGATGCTCCAAATTTCCCAAAGGGACCAGTTTGGGAAATTTTGAATCCAAGTTCAAATTTTTCACTGAAATCACAGCTTGATGAAATGGTAGAAAATAAAAAAGTAAATTTTGAAAGATATAAGAGAGACGGGTCTGCAATCCTTATTCATAATTCAGCAAAGGTAGGAAAGGGTGTTGTAATTGAAGGGCCAACATACATCGGACCAAATGTTGTAATTAGACCCGGCGCGTATATTCGTCCATATTCCTGGATTTGTGATGGTTCCGTGGTAGGCCATTGTTCGGAAGTAAAACATTCAATTCTTTTACCGGGGTCTAAAGCTCCACACTTCAACTATGTTGGAGATTCGATTTTAGGTATGGAAGTAAATTTAGGCGCAGGATGTAAATTGTCTAATCTACGAAATGATGGAAGACAGGTAATCCTACGAGATGGAAAAACTGGAGAAATAATAGGGGAAAGTGGTTTACGAAAATTTGGAGCTATACTTGGTGAAAAAACACAGATTGGGTGTAATGTGGTTACAAATCCTGGAGTTATTTTGGGACCGAAATGTAATGTTTGGCCAAATGTTACGGTAAATGGAATCTACTCAGAAGGTAGTGTCATCAAGGATTGAGATTGATGAAGCATCCTATTCTTCATGGAACAGATGGTATCCGAGGGAAAGTAAGTACTCCTCCTAAGACTGACTTAGAAGCATTAGAAGTAATTGTCCATCGAAGAGAAGTAAATGGTCGAGCATTCATGGTTATTGGAGAAGCGATTGGACAAATCTTAGCTGAAGAATTAGATGACCATCCAAAAGTTGTAATTGGATGGGATCGAAGACCTGGGAATGCAATGTTAGTATCTGGACTAACAGACGGATTACACTCTTCATCTGTACGAGTAATTCATGCAGGAATTGTAGCCACACCGGGATTACATGATGCTGTCTTGGGTACAAAATCAGATGCTGGATTAATGGTAACAGCAAGCCATAATCCACATACAGATTCAGGTGTAAAGTTCTTTGATGCTAATGGAAGAAAGTCCATGCCATCCTTAGAAAGAAGAATTGCCGATTTAGCATGGGAAATTGCAGAAAGAGGAGATGATCCTGAACCTGATCCTGAATCGTGTCTACCTGATCGTATGATTCATGCTGAAAGAGGGCATCGTTCCACTCTAGCAAAAAGGCTGGATAGCATGGCAGATTTTTTAGGAATTGATGTGTCTAAATGTAACTGGCAAGACATTTTTGGTACCGATTCATTTCTCCTAGATTCTTCCGGTGGAGCTGCAACTACTTGGTTGGCTGCAGGGTTGGAAAGAAGAAGCATTCCAGTAAAAGAAATTTCTAGTCTAGAAAAAGAACTGAATGAGCAATGTGGAGCAGGAGAACTTTCACCTACGGATTCATGGACTTGGGCAGAAATGAGAGATAGTGAACACCTTCTACTGAGGTCATTGGGTGAAAATCATTCACAAAATATTCGAAATGGTTCACTAATTGGTGCTGCATTAGACGGTGATGGCGATCGTTGTTTACTGATAGAAGCGACAGAAAATGGAGCAAGGGTAATTGACGGTGATGAGATGGCAGATAATATAGCTAGAGCATGGGATTCCATAGGAGTGACTAATGCAACAATGGCCTTTTCAATTGAAACTGACCTCTCTCTTACTTCTTCTGATGAGAGATTTAGGATGCAAGTTAATTTTCTTGAATGTGCTGTTGGTGATCGTTGGTTATCCGATCAACTTTCCAAGAATTTGATTGATTCTGAAAATTGGCCTAGCATAATTGGTGCAGAAGATTCAGGTCATTTAGTAATGGCATCTCCTCATCCTGAAATAGAAAATAAATGGAGCTTGGTAGGAGATGGTGCTGCAACTCTTATCTCTCAACTATTAGTGCGTGCATTACAATATAATAACGAAAATATGGTGCCTACTTTCAAATCAGGATGGAAAAAACGTACCTCAATTAGTGATTCTGATAGAACTAAATGGACAGGAGACGGAAAGTTAGCAGATAGTGTCGAATCAATGATAATCGAATATTTTGGACAAGAACGTTGCTCCCTTTCAAGGAAATCAATTGAAGGAGAAACATCACTACTTCTCTTAACTGGAAATGTCAAAAGTATACCAATTTCTGTTGGAATACGAAACTCTGGAACTCAAGAGAAAACCAGTGTTACGTTAAGATCAATGGAGGAGTTTGAAGGATTAAATGAATTATTGAAATTAATTGTTAAATTCCTAACTAAAGAATTAGTTCATTCCTCTTCTTCTGATTGATGAGTTGCCAAGAAAACTGTAGACAAGGACCCTAGCCATGCTAATTGAGCAATAATTAGTAGATGTTCACTAATCGCCAAAATTCCCTCAGTTCTATTCTCAAGAATCATTATTGACACTATCTTGAGTTCATACATATCTAGATACCATAAAGAAAGAATAAAACATGTCATCATAGCAATAAATGACCATTTAACTCCAGTTTCAGATACTAGTTGGCCTCTTTCTCTTCTATCTTTAGATTCCCAATGAATTAGGGGGTGACCAAATAATGCACCAAGTGCTGTAGAAACGAAGAAAAAGTAACCAAAAAATATGTGAAGTGAGCGATCAAAATGTCGTGAAAACATCAAATCAGCAGATATTGAAAATGCAAGAGTGAAAGTTAGTAATAACCAAATTATCAATACTATTTTCTTTCCGGGTGTAGAAAATACTGGGTCTTTCCACCACCTATTAAATCCTAAAAAACCAGTTATCATTGCTAAAAAAGCAACAGAATTGAATCCTACCCAAATAATGTATTTCATTGGCGAATAAGCAACTAAGATACTCATGGTCGTATATTGGTTGTGAAAGTCTTCTGTCCAATGACATGGACAAATGATTCCTTCGTACACATCATTGGAAAATAGACCCAAGAAAACTGATATCAAAATCGTACTTATTCCAATAATCATCCCTATTCTAGGGGCTAATAATACCTTAGCAGATGATATTCTAAATTTAGAAAACCTACTCCCTGCAGGAGCAGTGACCAAATAACCTACTCCTAATGCTATCAAACTCGAAACTATCAAAATAATCCATCTTATCATTTCTTGTTCTGGAGTTGCATCGCCTGAGGGCGGAAGGACTGCGCCATCCAACATATGCTCTGATTTTTCCCATGATGGATAAGTACTAACCCTTCTTCAATGACTCTAGTCCATAACAAAATGATTTGTTTGTAAATTACCATATACAATTATTCAGTCGAATTACATGAAGGATACATTTCTTGCATTGGAGGTAAGAAGAGATCTTCGCATGTTCTGTCTACTGTGGACAAACCTAGAACACTTTCTCCATCTAAAGAAATAGTAACCGCTTGAGTAGATACTGGACTTGGGATGTAGTCTTCACCGGTTTGACTGACAAGTAGTTGAATCCCATCTCCTGCTGGAATTACGACATCCATTCCGAAAAATTCCATCTTTGCCAAAACCGTACTTCCAGGGGAAAGGGTTTCTCCTTCTTTTCCACCTGCATGGAACCTTAGATCCATTACCGCATGTCCAAGATGTATACCATCAGATGCTCGAACCATCTCTACAAACAAATGTCCTGATGTTGCTAACAATGAAATCTGAGCAGAAACATGGAATGTTGGAGTCCCTACAATTCTAGTCTCATTCTCAAACATTGGACATTCAATGATAGTTTGACTTGAAGATGTAATTGTAGCTCCACCTGAAAGAACTTCACATTCATCCATACCAATCATATTCCATTCCGTATCTGCTGGGGGATAGGTTGTCTCGACTCTCCATCCTCCCATATTATCCTGAATTTCGGCAATCAAACGAGGTTGAGGGCCTAAATCTCGAAGATAATAATCAAACCATTCTAACAAATCGTCTGCCCAATCCCATCGTAATGTGTAAGGGTAGGCTTCGCCACCTCTTCCGCTAGAAAGGGATGAATGCCCACTTTCTCGATCAGGATAGTCGTGAGCCCATTGACCATAAAGCCCCTTGACATCAAATCCAGCATCTATTGACATTTGATGAGCAGGGAATGCCATGTGAGGATCTACATTCCAATCTTGCATTCCATGAATAATGTAAATTGAACCATTGTAGAGTTCTAGCGCATTGGATAGGAAGTGTCGTTCTTCCCAGTAATCAGAACCTGTCCAAGCAAGATTGTCTCCAGTCATATATGCTGCAGGGCCCGCGTAATATCCTTCCACGTATCCTTCACAAACATTCTCTATATCGTCACCATCACCATCTAAACCAAATGAACCGTATACTCCGTTGTGCATGATCGCTCCTCTAGCCTCCATGCTTCCGTTTCTCCACATCAAATCATGAACGCCAATTAATCCAGACATCGGAACAATAGTTGCAAGATACTCGGTACCTGATGCTGCTGCATTCCAAGGAGTACTTCCATCGTATGACTTACCAATGGCTCCAACTTTTCCATTTGACCATTCTTGAGTTCCTAACCAATCAACTGCTGCCTTAATTCCAGCTTGTTCATCGTGACCCATCAAATCCATACAATGATTTGAATCTCCTGTTCCAAATACTGATACTTGAGCAACTCCAAAACCATGGGAGACAAAATTCTCTATCAAAAACCGACCAAGGCGATCAGCAGGTGTTAGGGCATCTACATCTCCATCATTGTAATACGGCCCAATCTCTGCGATAACTGGAACCTTACAATCTTCAGGAATGTCAGAGGATGTCCAATCACATCCCTCAATTACCGGTAGCCATAATCCCAGATGTACTTCAGCCCCACCTGTTATTCCTGCACCGCCATCTGAAGCATCAATTTCTGGAACTGGAACAAATACTGACATGACTTCCCCGGTTCCATACGAACCGTTAGCTCGAACTCTCGAGAATACGTCTGTGTTGTCATAAATCAACATAGAACGATCTTCTACATCAGGTAGCCAATGTGTAGATACATCATCGTCATCTTCTTCATCAGACCCAAAGCAACCAGAAAGAGAACCGAAAATCATCAGTAAACACAAGAGTGCTGACTGGAGGCCCTGTCGCATAATCTGGGGTCTATGTCATCCGCTTCAATGATTGCTTTACTCTTGATTCTCAATTCAATGGATTGAATAACCCCCGTTCAATGGAATAATGGGGATAGAACATGACGGATTCCGAAATCTTAGATTCATTAAACAAGGCTTTAGCATGGGAATTACGAGCAATTGCAATGTATGCACATTATGCTGCTTACGTTTCTGGTATACATCGAATTAATTTAGCTACGCATTTCAATAATGAAGTAACTGAATCAATTACTCATGCAGCAACTGTAAGATCTGCTATTGTAAAGTTGGGTGGCGAAGCAACAACTGACCGAGAGAGTACTGAAATTGTACACACTTCCGATTACAATGTAATGCTCAAAGAGGCATACAAAACTGAAATGACCGCTAGCGAAACATATAGAGGAATTCTCCCACTTATCGAAGAAATCGATGATAGAGAACTATATGATGCTCTAGAAGTAGTATATTTTGATGAATTAAGATCGGTCGAAGAACTACGAATGATGTTAATGTGATTGTGAACTGAATTCCGGAAGGAGTAAAGGCACCCTATCCAAACGAATGGTATGGGCGCATACGAGAGTCTCATGGCCAAGCAGAAAGATATCGAAACAATTGGACAAATCTCAGGATTATTAGGATGGGATCAAGAGGTAATGATGCCACCTAAAGCAGCACCTCTTCGAGCAGAACAAATGGCATGGTTATCAAAGACAAGACATCGATTGATGATTGATCCGGAAATGGGTAAATTATTGGCACAAGCAGAAACTGAAGATGATGGAATAGATTCAGTGCGTTCTGGGAATTTACGATTAATGAGAGATACATACGATAAGGCAACAAAACAATCTTCTGAATTTGTTGAACGGATGGCTCGTCACAAATCAAAATCAATTATTTCATGGACTGAAGCACGTGAAAAAAATGATTTTTCTATTTTTCGAGATGATTTAGCCACAATGATTGACTTAGTGAGAGAATTAGCAGAACTTCTAGGATATGAAAACGAAAAATATGATGCTCTACTTGATCTCTATGAGTCTGGACTTACTGTTGCTCGTCTTGATCCACTATTTGCAGGATTGAGAGATTCATCGGTTCCTTTGATTCAATCCGTAAATCAATCCGGAGATAATACAAACGATTGGGTATATCGTCACGAATGGTCTGTTGAAGGTCAACAGAAACTCAGTCATGCACTTTCTGAAGCAGTTGGCTTTGATTTCCAAGCAGGAAGAAGAGATGAATCAACTCACCCATTTTGTGGAGGTTCCAACCCAGATGATGTAAGATGGACAACTCGTTATGATGTTAAAGAGCCATGGGGTGCTATTTTCGGAGCGTTGCATGAAACCGGTCATGCTTTGTATGAACAAGGACGTCCTAGAAATCTCGATTTCGAACCATCAGGACATGCAAACGGATTGGGAGTTCATGAAAGTCAAAGTCGATTATGGGAAAATCAAGTAGGTCGAAGTTTAGCATTCTGTGAATGGTCTTTACCGATGTGGAAAGAACATTTTCCAAAGAATATGGAAGGAGTAACTGCAGAAATGTTGTGGAGAGCTATCAATCAAGTCGAGCCTTCACTAATTCGTGTTGAATCTGATGAAGCAACTTACAATCTTCACATTATGATTAGGTATGAAGTTGAGAAGTTGCTGATATCTGGAGAACTTGAAATTGATGATCTACCTGATGCGTGGGATGATATGTATGAACGATATTTAGGAATTCGTTCCCCTGATAGAAAACAAGGAGTGTTGCAAGATATTCATTGGTCCATGGGAGCATTTGGCTACTTCCCAACATACACACTAGGGAATCTGTATTCAGCCCAATTACTGCTAGCTGCAAGAAATGATTTAGAATCTGATGGGCATACTCTTGAAGATGATTGGAGAAAAGGGACATTTACACCATTACTAGAATGGATGAGAACAAATGTCCATCATCGAGGATCCATACTCACTCCTGCTGACTTAATTGAGGAAGCGACTGGTGATACTCCTATTCCAGAGCCATTTGTGGATTACTTGAAAGATAAAATTGGAACAATATACGGACTTGCCTAATCTATACTTTTCACATACATGTATAGCGCGACCTTATGCGATATCCCCGATAAGACAAGAGCATGGGGAATACTGTAGAGCGACAGATTGAGGCTGTCGCTTGGATGGAAAGATCCCTAGAAAATAGCATTTCTACAGTCTATATCGATGATGAGAAAATCATTGGAGGAGATTGGAATGGAACAATGGTTTGTTGGTCTAGAGAAGGAGATGTTTGTTGGGAAGCAAATCTAGGTGATCGTGTCTCAGGAATTCGGCTTTCTAAAGATGGGAAGATGCTTTGGTGCATTGCAGGAAGAGAAGCGATGGGGATTGATTACGAAAATGGTTCAATTAAATGGAAAATTGAATTTGATGGGTCGACGGATTTAATTGAACTGGATGGTGAACATAGAGCATGGATTGTATCATCTGTATATGATATAGAACTCAACGATTTCATGGAGTCTGCAATCAGCTTAATTGATTCAGGAGATATAATCGAAAAACACATCTTAGATGAAAGACCATGGTCAATTCATCCAGTAACAGAGGGGCACGCTTTCTTTGGAATGGGTAGACCGAGGGCAGGTGTCCTAGAATTAACAGAAGAGAAAGAAAAATTCATTGTAAGCCATAAGGCAGTTCATGATTCTCCAGTATTATGTGGGTCTAATGTATCACCATTTTTCGTCGGTCATTCCAATGGAATGATTACACAAATAAATGGAAATGGTGAACTCAATAATCTAGAATTAAGCAAACAAAATGACTCACCAATAATTGATCTAGCTAGTAATGATGAACATATCTTCTTATTTTATGAAAATAAAGAAATTTTGTATGTTGATATGAATGGAAAGGTGACAGAATCTGTAGAGATATTAGAATCAGAAGGAGAGCCTGAGTTTTTGAACCTCATTGATGGTGTATCAACAGACGGATATGCTAACATCTGGACAATAACATCAACCACCAACGGTGCACTTCTCATTGATACAAATCGAAATGATGGGGCTTCTAAAATTAAATTAAAAATTATTGTAAATTCTCGGATCAGAGATATTGCAAATGCAAATGGAATGACTGTCGTAGGATTAGATGATGGAAGGGTAATTTCAATTGAAGAAAATATGCTAAAAAGAAGGATTGAGAAAGAAGAACTGTCTATTGATGAAGGAGACGGACATCGTTTAGATATGAGAGAACGGTTGCGGAAACTAAGGGAATAAAAAATAACACTATTTCCAGTGGAAAACAGGGTCGATAGAGGTTGTTTTCTGCTGGAAATGGCCTTTTTTGTGCAAATGTTTTTAGACTACCGGGGTTTATCGTAACTTACCGCTCCGGGGGAGTGGCGTGATGGGGCAACTCATTGCGGGGACTCCGGTCCGGAACTACAAACCTGAGTGGTTCCGACACTTGGTCAAACAAGTGGACGGAAAAGGTCGATCAACATGAGAGACCTGGATACGACAGCAAAGAGCAATCAATGCTAGAACAAATCGGGAAGCTTAGGCTGAACGAGGAGAACGCAAAAAACGCCTAGTGCGAAAACGGCTCGTACCAAATCCAGTATGCAGGAGTGAACAGAGAGGCGACTCAACGGGAACAAATGTGGGAGACAAAAAAAAAGCGCTTGCGTGGATTTTGAGTCAACTGGAAATAAGGTCGATCTCCAGAGAGACCTGGACACAACAGCAAAGAGAAATCAATGCTGGAACAAATCGGGAAGCTTAGGCTGAACGAGGAGAACGCAAAAAACGCCTAGTGCGAAGACGGCTTGGTCCAAATCCGGTATGCAAAAGTGAACAGAGAGGCGACTCAACGGGAACAAATGTGGGAGACAAAAAAAAAGCGCTTGCGTGGATTTTGAGTCAACTGGAAAGACAAACTAGAATCAAAGGAAGGGAAACCAACCTGAGAGGAAAGATTGTCACCGCGGAGTTGAGCAGAGGGGGCGAAGCCCCCAAGCAGAACCCCCTCTGCTCGCTCCCACCTGTCCTCATTGGACGATGCGAATCCCTTATCTTCTGCTAATCAATCATTACGGTCATTTTCTTGCCGAAATGCGCTTTTTTCATTCATTGGATATTATCCGTTTGTGAATAATTTTCACTTGGGTCCAGTCATATCTTCAGGACGAACCCATTCATCGAATTGCTCACTAGTCAGTAATCCAAGTTGTAATGCGCTTTCTTTCAATGTTAATCCATTTTCATGAGCATTCTTAGCAATTTTAGCTGCAGCATCATAGCCGATATGGTTGTTTAATGCAGTTACAAGCATCAAAGAATTGTCTAGATGTTCGCGAATATTTTCTCGATTTGGTTGAAGTCCTTCGATACATTTCTCCCTAAATGATCGGCAAGAATCTGTAAGCAAAGTTGCTGAATGTAGGAGATTATAGATCATCATCGGTTTGAACACATTGAGTTCAAAATTGCCTTGGGATCCACCGACAGTAACTGCAGTATGATTTCCCATCACTTGAGCGCAAACCATTGTTAATGCTTCACATTGTGTTGGGTTGACCTTGCCAGGCATTATTGAAGATCCAGGTTCATTAGCAGGTAGCTCCAATTCACCAAGGCCACTACGAGGTCCGGACCCAAGCCATCGTACATCATTTGCAATTTTCATCAATGAAACTGCTAATACACTAAGGGCACCACTCATTGCTACAATAGAATCATGTGCAGCTAGTTGGGCGAATTTATTCTCTGCTGAACGAAATGGTAAATCAGTTTGAGAAGCGATATCAGCAGCTACTCTTTCAGCAAATTCTGGATGTGTGTTTAGACCGGTTCCAACAGCAGTTCCACCCAACGCAATTTCGAATAAATCTTCCAATGCTGATTCTATTCTGCTAATTGAAGCATCCAATTGAGCAACCCATCCACCTACTTCTTGCCCCAATGTAAGAGGTACTGCATCCATCAAATGAGTTCGCCCTATCTTGACAATATCCTGCCATTCCTCTGCCTTTTCAGCCAATGCATCTCGTAGTGCTCTGACAGAAGGCAAAACATGGTGATATATTGTTTCAGCAGAAGAAATATGCATCGCAGTTGGAAATGTATCATTACTAGATTGAGCCTTGTTGACATGATCATTTGGATGGATCGGAGTTTTGCTTCCTAAAACCCCGCCCGTCATCTCAATAGCACGGTTTGCAATTACTTCATTTGCGTTCATATTTGATTGAGTTCCAGATCCTGTCTGCCAAACGCTGAGAGGGAAATGGCCATCTAAATCGCCTGAAACTACTTCAGATGCCGCAGAAATAATTAAATCGGCTAAATTTGGATCTAGAGTCCCCAAATCCTTGTTGGTTCTAGCAGCAGCCTGCTTTAGTATTCCGAAGGCACGGACTACTTCGCGAGGCATCAAATCGCTACCGATATCAAAATTCATCAACGATCGAGCAGTTTGAGCTCCCCAATAGCGATCATTTGGGACACTCAATTCCCCCATTGTATCTCGTTCAATTCGCTCTCCCATGGTATATTCTTACCAAGCGAGGATTATACCCCTTTCGTGTGTTTAACCCCGTAGAGCATGAAGTGCAGTTGCTTCGTCCTTTTCCATTCCCTTGATGGTGCCTTTCTTTTTTGCTACATCCCACTTGGACTTGAGAGAACCATCTATGAATGAGTCTATGAAAAAAGGATGAATGTATGACGAACGGCAGACTGCTCTTGTATTTCCCAAATCAGCCGCTACAGTATCAATTACTGCCAACATTACTTTATTTCGATCAGTTTCAGTATCAATAAGAATTTTACCGTCTTCGGAAATTAATTTTTCAATTGCTTCAACCTGCTTTAATTCCTCCAACCATAAATCTAATTCTTTTCCAGAAATTCCCGAAGCAACGCTTGCCAATCGTGAGCCACATTTCCACGAAGCAGCCCACGTTCTGAAATCTTTAGCAGTGAATGATTTACCTGTTACTTCTCGAATATAGGAATTGATATGTTCTGCTTTCAAATCGTTATGATTATCTGTTTCTAAATTGTGATAATAAAATAGATCTTTATCCTTATCGCCAAGCTTTTTAGTTTCAAGAATCATTTGAACTAAATCATCATCTTCAATGAGAATGTTCCAATGTTTTCCAGATTTACCTCTAAAAGAAAAGATTGCATCATGTTTTCCTTCTGCTTTTTTACCAGTAATTCGTTTGAAATGTCCTCTTTTCAAAGTAGTTAATCCGTATGATGCATTTGACTTTGCATATTCATCACTACCTACTCGAATATAGTAAAGATCCATTAGACGAACTACCAATGCACTTACCTTTTCCAATGTCATTTCTTTTAATTTCAAATCTTTATCTATTTGTGATCTTAAAACAGATAAAATTTCTGCAAAACCAGAAATTCCATCAAATTTCATTATTGCTTTTATTTCAATCCATTCTGGATGGTACCGATATTGTAAACGGCCCTTATCATCTACTCCTGTTGCTTGAATATGTCCTCTATCATCCAGACATATCCATACATCATTCCAAGCGGGGGGAATTGCTAATGAATTACATTCAGCAATTCTTTTCTCGTCGTTTAATCGTTTTTTATTAGGAAGATAATATTCCCATTCAAACGATTCTTCATCTGAGGTTTTTTTCAATTCTTTCCGAGTGATTCCTTTTTGATCTCTATCTGAAAGATTCAGTTTTGCTCTTCTCAAAGCCTCATCTGTACCCAGATCCATGAACTCCCGTGTAAAAGAACGGACTTGACTATTCCCCTTGACAGATAATCTAAGTTCTGTGATTCTATAATTCCAAATCATGGGTCGCAGTATCGCGTTGATTCTGGTATTGATGATGCTTGGTCCAATGGCGGGATGCATTAACGAAGAGGTGGAGCCTATAATTCCAAAAGTTGGATGTACTGATTCTACAGCTTCGAATTATGATCCTAATGCAACCGAGAACGATGGGACTTGTTTGTCAGATAATGTATCTACTACTGTTGAACCCGAAGATGAGGAGCTTTTTACATCAGAGGGATGTACAGATATTAACGCTAGAAATTTCGACGTAAATGCTACTGAGGACGATGGAAGTTGTAATTTTAGTAAAAATGTGATATTAATGATTGGAGATGGAATGGGGTGGGAAATGGTCCGTACAGCAGCAATTTACAATCAAGTAATGGAAGGAAACCAAGGGAATTTACTCTCTGATTTCTACACTGAAGGAAAGGGCAGTGGTCTTGCTATGCAAGAACTATCAGGATTCCAAAGTGTAACAACCTACTCAACCATCGTTGATGGTTCAACTCGAAACAGTTTGCGAGAAGATACAGGTAGCAACGTCCCGACAGCTAGCGAAGATTACAGAGATATCGAGTTCGATCCTAGAAACAATCTTGTTAGATACAACATTGAATTAGGAGGTACAACACCATGGGACTCGAGATATTTTTCGAACAATGGAAGTACTTCATTTGACCCAATGTATATCACAGAAGATGACCCTGATAGTGCCCAAACTGCTACCACATTAATGACCGGTGTTAAGACCTTCAAAGGTGCTGTAGGTGTAGGGCTGTACGAACGTCCTAGAAGCAGTCTTACCAACGTAGCATCAGATAATGGAATGTGTTTGGGAGTTGCGTCTAATGTTCCAATTACTCACGCAACACCTGCCTCTACGTATGCTAAAGTCAACAGTCGTGATCGCTTACATTGGGATTCAATATCATCATCTAGAGCAGGAGATGACATTCTTTCTTGGTTCAACCAAGCAAACGGACTCGACATCATGTTAGGTACTGGAAACCCAAATACACACGTTGGTGATCATTATGTCCACTCATCATATCTTGATTCCTTTGAGTCTAATGAAAACCACACCCTGTTACTCAATAGCCCAAGATCTTCCGACCTACTGAAATCTGCAGCACAATCTCATGACTCAGAAACAGATGCTAGAATCCTGGGCCTTTACGGAAGTATTGGACAGGCAAATCTCCCTTACTCGGGGGCAAATGGTTCCTTCGAACAAAGTGGGTGGGGTCTAAATCTAAAAAATGGGCCTCCGAGCGACCGTTCAAGAGATTATGGTCCAATGACCAAAGAGGAATATATTGCCAAGGAAATAGATGAAAATCCTTCACTTGCCGAAATGACTGATGCTATTCTTGATGCCTGTGATAAAGATAATCAAGGCTTTTTTGCTACTATAGAGTCAGGGGATATTGACTGGGCTGGTCATTCTAACAATATTGATGCCCTGATAGGAGCAGTAAATGACTTCGATAAAGCCGTTGAAAATGTGATTAAATGGATTGGTGAAAATGGAGGATGGGAAAGAAATATGCTAGTAGTTACTGCTGATCATGACCACTATCTCACATTGACAGATGATTTTCCCAATCTTATTCGATCAAATAGTGCCCTTGATTTAGCAATGGGTGGAGATATAGAGCATATGGGCCATTATTGGGGACCGAGCAAATCTAATCCGTATGGTAGTCAAAGTCATACAAATCGTCCTGTTCCAGTTTTCTACCAAGGCGGTTGCTCTCAAATCATCAATCAAAGTGTTGGTGAGGGTTTTGATAACTACGGGCAATATGTTGGTGGTGTTTCTGGATTTATCGACCAAGTTCACTTACATCTTGCCATGAGAGCAGCTTTGATTGGTGATTGTCTACATATTCCTGTAGTATATGGATAGAATCTTCAAAGTGTAGGAGATGATTCAATGGCACTGTATTGGATCAAAATCGAATGATCGATGTTTATGTAATCCTGACCTTCATCATAACTAATGGTTAAATCATGGACTTCATATGTATTGAAATGAATAGTATTCCAATTAACTTCTTCTCCTTCATAGATGATGTCATTTTTGGTTTGGCACGCATCTTCTTGCTGATCAAATAAACTCCAAGTGACTTTTACCTCACGACCTCCCCCAATATTTTCGATTAACACTGGATTTTCTATGGTTGAATCGATGATTATTGATGCCGGGAAAATACCAAGAGGATTCGGAATTGGATTAATTGTTATTGGTTTAGGATTATACGTATTTGATTCTAACCAATTGATTTCATTTTCAATTCGAACAATAATCGATTTGCTTTCTTCATGACCATTCTCACCGATTGCGTATGCTATAATCTCATAAATTCCATGATGAGTGAACTCAATCGAAATTTGAGAAGTTAAATCCGGGTTAACAGAAGTTGTATCCCCATTATGCACTAATCGTATCCCAAATTCTATCAATTGGTTGGATGATACCGTATTTGAAAAATCAAAATCAAGAAACACATTAGACGTAGAAACGAGATCTCCGTCGACATATGAATGAATAATCGTGCCACTCGTATTTTCAAAATCAACAATTAATTCGAACCCTTCTGTTGGTTGTGTATCTGATACACATCCCACTAGACTGAAGCTCAACAGAATACAGACTAGGCCAATTGGTGAAGCCCTGTGTCCGCCTCCGCTCATGTGATTCCCAATTAATCTCGGAATTTAATTCCGATGGGTAAGTCTACTTGTCCAGATGTGCCAAGAAGGCATTTGCTGCCTTCTCACAAGCATTGGAGACATCGTCTAAACGCTGCAATACACAATACATATGCATCGCAGCTAATGGGGAATCGCCCCTATTGTGAACTGTACAAATTTACACTTCTAAAAACTATTTAATCTATATATTCAATATAACATTTATAAAGAGTGGTTGCCTATAAGTAATTGAAGGGGACTGAGTAGGTGGAACAGATGACAGATGTAGAAGTACACGATATTGAAATTAGCTTGGATGGAAAAGACGAGATGCTCCGGCTAATGGCGGGCGATCAAGAATTCGCGAGAATCATCGTCAAGCCCATGGAAGATGGTACATGTGTTCTGAAGGTTTACGATGTAAACGAAGATAAATCAGAGAAATTTCTGAAATGGGTTTCAGGAATCTCTAGCTTAACAACTCAGGAATCTTTAGCTTAAATTCTGTATCTAGAGTATTCCTGGAATAGATACAATCTATTCCAGGTATACCCTAAAGATGACTATCATTTAGCAACTATTTGCCGAACCTGGGGTAGGTGTTGCTTCAGATGTTGCAGCTCCTGAGGAGCCTCCGCACCATTCACTTGACCCAGCATCCCCATCAGAAGTAGAATACATTGTGGTTGTGCCATCAGGTGCTAGCAAGTAGATGTCATCTCCACTACCCTTTATTCCAAATCCAAATGTGTTGCCTGCTGCATTAGTTACTGAATTAGCACAAT